>JAALOO010000392.1_pt1 | contig 39047 bp, 40 predicted proteins | sample 7257641 | NCBI WGS metagenome assembly JAALOO01 (sample SAMN14085613, study PRJNA598686) | mite metagenome | biome: ENVO:01001000; feature: ENVO:01001002; material: ENVO:01001226; isolation source: single female mite from University of Michigan culture on fish food culture... ...
GGATGGAGAAAGTTGAGAGTGGATCGTAGAGGCCAGCAGACAGGCTGTGCCATCAGCTTGCTAAGGTGAATCAGCCTTAGGGTACGGGCTGACGTGGCCTAAGGCTGACCACGTCAGCCCGGCTGGGTTGCTGAGGGCTGAGGGGAGAGAGGGAGGGGGGGGGGGTCGAAGTGATCACTAGGGAGGGGGTGAATTGTGAGCAAAAGACTAGGTGGGATGGCCATTTTTATAGAGAACCCAAATGTTCGAAAAGATGAGACAAGTTTCAACAATGTAAGTAGCGGCCGCAAGGCTGGCGTGGCAGCCTGCCATTGGCTGGTGACCTAGCTTTGTTACGAAAAGCTCGAAACCTTTTCCTTCAAGGCCACGTCTGCTTGTAAATCTCTCGCCATGATGTCAACCTCTTCTTTAAGCTTTTAACGCCAAAATAATTAATTTATTTCACACATTCTCCTGTCGTTTTAAACTTAAATTTAATCAGTATTTATAATACAAGGATGTTAGCGTCGTTTCGCGATCCTAAACTACTCGTTTCCTTTTAAAAAAAAGAATAAACTTTGCCTTCTCAGCACACTGCGCTCATTAAGAACTGTTAAAAACAAAAAGTTGGCTTTATTAAATGCTTTCGGTTATTGATTAGTTTAGCTGCGTTTCAAAGACGGTACACTATAGTAGTTGTTGATAAAAATAGAAAATTGCAAACAGTTTTTAAACTCATTTTTAAAAACACAACAAGGTTTAAGCTGCTACACATTTTAGACTTGTCTAGCTGGTTTTCCGAATTGCCATTTAGCTTGATTTTTGAGTGAAAACCGTTTCTCTATATCTTAAACGATTTAATTTATAGAAACAAAGTGCGTTAAGGAAAATCATTTTTAGGGAAGTTGGATAGATACAGTATTTGGCAAATTGTACAACGAAGAACCTTTTTTATTACAAATATTGCAAAAAGAACGTAGAAAAGAGATAAAACAAATATTTTGAAAAACATAAGTTTGAGGCAAACTGCGTGTGTGTGTATATACTACAAAACTAGAACGGATTGAGGATAGCGAATGCTGAAAGCGAGAGGAATGAGTGTGAGGTGTTTGTGGTGATGGGCACAAACGCCACGACTGACTACAGTGCAGGGTGACCAGGAATGGTGTGCATCGACTCGCCGTAAAGATCGTTGCCATAAAACTTGTTCTGGTTGTCGATCATCGTGAACAGCTCTTGAGCATTTGGAATGCGGCCAGTCGCCAGCTTTGACCAGATGGGAACATCTGTCGGAGGAGGAATTAATGGGGAATTAATGGGAACGTCATTAGTGGGGAGAGAGTGTGTGTGTTTGAGGCAAACACAAAGCCTTACCATTGAAGAAGATCTCAAAGGCTCCGCTTGCGAGCAGCTGACTTTCGATGGTGTTGGAGAGGAAGAAGGTCATCATGCAGGCGTATAGCTATGGAGAATAATTAGGTCAATTAGTATTGATTGCCAGTTGAAACGCATTTTTCACACCTTGTGCTCCGTCATCCATCGCCAGGCGTTGGGCGTGTTGATGCCGTAGTAGGAGAAGGGGTTGATGTTGGCGAGTAGCAGGCCAATGACGACCATCTTGCCGATGCTGATCACCTGCACCAGCTTGCTCTTGAGGAAGCTGGACTCGTAGTTGGCGCCCACGACGTTGATGTGCGGGAATCGTTCGTTGATCATCCGCTGGTACTCCTCAAATGCCTGTCGATAGCCGCAGCTGAAGCAGTAAAGCACTTTTACCGTTGGTCCGCCGGCGTGGTGGGCGACACCGCCTGCTCCAAAGGACAGCGAGGGAATCTCCTTCTGGACGTTGCCACCGCCGGCACCAACACCACCACCACCGCCTACCACATTATCGGCAGCGTGGACGCCGGTCCCACCGGCTCCAGCACTTGCCTGCTCCATTGACTGGTTCCACTTGACGAGAAAGTCTCGCGCCGTGAGGACGACAAAGAGAAGAAAGACAAAGAAGAACAGATTACGTTCCATATTTGCAGTGATGAGTGTGCCTTTTCTTTGGGTAAACAGATGTACAAAGCTGCTTCAGAAGAATATGATGAGGGTGATGGTGATACGAGAAGAATTACCGCCAAATAATGGTAATTTTCAAGGCGTAATTATCTTCCGAAAATCTGAGCTGAGTCTTCTTGAAGCTTCTTCCTCCTCTTGAGACGACGATGATAAACAATTTGTGCCAGCCCACAGGGGCAGCCCATTCACAGAGTACGCCGCAGTACAGCGAAGGTAGAACGGCGGTGGCGCGGACTGCCCTCGGTGGTTGAACTCTCTCGTTGAGGGAAAGAGAGCGCATTTCATCAACAACAATAAAGAATCCAGCGACGAGGATCATCCTATCATCGCCTTCATCATCTGCATCACCCCTCTAAGACTGCCTGCAAAAATGCTAAAAAGACGGCAAAGACTTTAGGTGTTAAGCTGAGCCGGAAGAAGAAGAGACAAAGAAAGAGAGCATGTCCCTCGAGGATCAGCAACAGCCGTCGAACTGGTCGGTGGAATGCAGTGACGAGGAGGGCTACTTTGATAGCGCCATCAACTACCGACAGCTGCCCGCCGGCGGAGGGCGGATCTGGGAGCCGAGTGGTGAGGAGATCGCCCGACTGTACGGCGAGATGGAGACGGTGGGCTTCAACCGACTGCAGTGGCAGTGTCCCGGGCGAATATCACCCTCACAGCTGCAGACGGAGACCACTGACGGGCAGTTCGAGAACGCGGAAGAAGGCAACAACCAGGCGGGAGGCGCACAGACCAAGTCAAAGTTTGACTTTGATACCGAGTTTGACGACGAGGAGTTGCCCTCATTTTCAACCGGCACCTCTAGCAACAGCAGTGGCAATCGTGTCACCGCAAAGAGGACACAAGGTTTGTTTACACTGGGTGGCTGCCTGTTTGCTGATTGTAATTCTACTTTTTTTCTTGGTTATTTCCCACAAACAACAGTTGTGAAAAAGCAGACCAACCTGTCGAAGGTGATGCTGAACATCAAAAAGTACCAGATCATCGATCAGAAGGGAGGTAGCGGTGGTGGTGGTGGTGGTAAAGCCAATGCACCGACCACCTCCTCCACCACCAACTCCACCTCAACGGCGCCAGTCTCTGCTGGCTCCACTTTTCAATCATCGACTGCAGTGAACAATGGCACTTCTACCACCACCACGACAACAACGACCAGCACTGCTGAAAGCGAATACGACGAGTTTCAGTAGTAGTAGCTGCAGCTTTTAGTTTTGACGTATTTTGTTTTGACCAACCACTTCTTCAACTCATCACCCTCTCTACCATCGCCACTGTTATATTGAGCAAGTCTTTTGTAATATAAAACCATATAAACTTTTATTACCTTCTACGATGTCGGTGGTACCATTGTTACTACAACTGCCACCACCATCACCACCAAGTGTGCCGCTACAAAGGCGAAACCTCTCGACAAAACCGTCTTGACAAATTGAGTTTGGGAAAGTGTTGAAATTTCAATCACCGGAGACAGTATTTACCTTTTTCAAGTGTGTGCGACCAACTCTCTGATCTGCTTCCAACTCATCCTCTCATTCCCAAGTGGAAAGGTCCATTTGGGAAGCAGACAACGGCGGCCCCGATTGCCGCCGCGGCAGTCGGTCGTCCTCGTAGTGTCAGCGCTTTGTGGCGTGCTGGAGCTCCTGCAGCTGAATGGTCCCGCTGTGAGCGCGTCTATTTTTATATTCCGCCACTTTGGCGACTGCTCCACGAGGAAGAAGAAGAAGACGAAACTGAAGGGAGAGAGAGCGCGTGAATAGAGTGATTCCCGCCGCAGTATTCAGTCGGACAGTCAAGACAGAGAGTGAAGTGAGAGTGGAAATGAGAGAGAGAGAGAATGAGAGTCACAGCGGCAGAGACAAACACCGAATTCCGCCGCAGTCAGCAGTAGTGCCGATGCGATGCTAATGCTGCTGGTGATGGTGGTGGTGGCGGTGTTCAGGCACTTGAGTGGCCTATTAGAGAGTGATGCTGCTGATGGTGGTGGTGGTGGTGCATTATTGCCTCCCATTTAATGTGCTGCCTTGATGCGACCGGTCGAACGCCGCACTACTCCGTGCATCTCCCGCAGTTCGGAAGCACCAGAAGCACCAGCTCCAGCAGCACGATCATCACCATCGGCATCACCGTCATCGCCGACGTCTTCTGTTCTGTTCTACTTATCAACTGACTACTGCGCTGCTTCTGCTTTCTCGACGATAATCGAAGCCACTGCCACAGCATGTGAATGGCAGCTATTGACTTTGCAGGCGGAGGAGGACATCATGTAAAGTTGCTACTGCTGGCGCTGGTACACTAGTTCGGCAGTAGTACACCAGTAGTCTCACTCTTTCTCTTTCTCTTTCTTCGGTGTTGTCAATCAGCTGCCGCATGCATTTCGCCACTCATCTTTCATTCCCTCTCTCATTTCTCTATCACTCCCTTCACTCATTCACTCGTCCGCAGGCCGCCGTCGAAAGTGAACAACCTCATCACCACCACCACCATCGCCATCATCATCATCAACAGTCAGTGGCAATAAAAGTGCCCACATCGGTGGTGGTGGCAGTCGTCACCAGCAGCAGCAGCCAACACATTTGTACCAGTGTCAGCGTCAATCGATCACGGCCAGTGCCAGTGGAGAGAGCATGAGGAGGATGATCACCGTGGACGAGGGCACTGCTGCCGCAAACCGCAGTGGCACTCGTCGCCGCCACTCGACCGTTCAATTGAGCTGCTGCTGCTACCGAAGCCGAAGCCGCAGTCGTCACCGGTGATGATGCAGCCGCAGCCACGGTGATTTCACCGGGTAAGTCATCGGCGGCGGTGTGTGCACTTGAAAGTTTGAGGCCTCTCTCTTTCTCACTCTCTCAATTACTCTCTTCGAGGACTGCTAACGCCGTTGCGGTGGTGGTGGCGGCGAGGCATTGCCAATCGATTGCTAATTTGTTTGCTCCTCTCATTCCTTCCTCTTCATTTTCTTCCTCCGCCACCACCGACTACTACTTAACATTCGTCGTCGCAGTCTTGTACGAGTCTCTCTTCCTCTTGTCGACGAGCAGCGAGCGCAACGTGTGCTGCGTGTTCCTTCCTTCTGTTGTCCATGTTCTAACCAGGTCTCAACGAACCACTATTACCTCCTTCTCCTCTTTCTCCTCTTGCCGGCATCAGCATGCCCGGCCTAGTCATAGCGAATCGCCGGTGGATCATCGGCGCCGATGATCTCATCATCCCGGGCTTCATCCTCCTCCTCGCTCACTCCATCTGGGTGGCCATCTACGGTGTGGTGGCCGTCCAGAATGGCCACCCCTTTCTGCGCGTCGACTGCGCCCACCAGCTCACCTACCACCTCTTTGGCCAGCTGATGCTCATCCTCGGCTGCGCCATCCTCGAGGGCTGCATCATCAAGGTCAGCTTCAAGGGATCGATTCTCAACACGAAGGCGCGCAGTGCCCTCAATGCACTCCTCTACATTCGATTTGGTAAGAAGAGCTTTGAAGTTAAGAATGGCTGCATTAATTGAGTAACTTTTTCTCCCTTTCTCAGCTTTCTTCATAATCGAAGTCATCTGGGAGATCTACGGCCTAGTCATTCTCTACTACCACAACAACTTCAGTGAGCTAAAATGTTCGCCCGAAGCGAAGGAGCTGCTCTTTATCCTCAAGTTCTTCAACCTCTTCGTCTGGCTGCTACTGCTGCTGGTCATCTGGTGCACCTTTGACTCGGCCGGTCGCTCTTGGGTGAAGATGAAGAAGTTCAATGAGAGCCTGAAAGAGGAGAACCCCAAGTACAAGTACCGCCGGTCGAAGAACAGCCAGCGCAACTGGCGAAACCGAGAGGCGGCGCGAAAGTACGAGAAGACCTGGGACAAGCGCTTTCGCAATTGCTGCTGTGTGCTGAACATGAAAAATCCAAGAGAGGTTTGTGTTGACAAGGTTGTTTTGTTTTCGAACTCTAACACCAATTTCCCCACTCCTTTTTCAGAACTCATTTGCGGAAATCGCCAAGCTCCTCTCTGAGTTTTTTCGCGACCTGGACGTCGTGCCCAGCGACGTCATCGCCGGCCTGTCGCTGATGCGCGTCCAGCAGAAGGCGCACCGCCGCGAGAAGATTGACCGCCCCGAGGAGAAGGTCTTCCAGTACCTGTCCGGCGTGCCGGTCACCCCCGAGACGGCCTTCCTCGACCTGGGCCACCCCGTGGTGGTGCAGGAGGTGGGCAATCTGATTCACTACCTGCACTACTGCTTGGCCATCTACGGCTGGCCGATGTACCTGGTGGCCAATTCGCCCGCAGACTGGTGCGCCCTCCTCAAGCACACCAAGTGCTGTGCCAATGTAAGATGCGGCGTCGGCTGTGGCTGCCTGGCTCGAAGGGCGAGAAGGATTGCCGGTGGACAGGAAGGCGGCTCTTCGGGGGAAGAGGAGGACCTGGGAGAGGATTTGGAAGATGATAATGAGGAGGGGGAAAATGTGGTGGTCAGCTCTCAGCCCAAATCGGGCGAGGCATCGACATCATCTTCTGCAAGGGCAAAGAAAGCCACTCGCTCAAATGGCAATGACTGCTGCCTGTGCAACCGGGCGGCCATTCGCCAGACCTGCGCCTCTCACCAGTACAAGCTGATCTACCTGACGTACCGCGTGGCGGTGGAGAAGCCGCCCTTCTTCGTGGCCGTTGACTACGAGAAAGCCGCCGTGGTGGTCTCCATTCGCGGGACGCTGTCCCTCTACGACGTGCTCACCGATCTCAATGCAGAGCACGAGCTGCTGCCCACGGAGCCGAGGAATGAGCAGTGGTACGGCCACCGGGGAATGGTCGCCTCCGCGGAGTACATTCGCAAGAAACTTTTCAAAAAGCGGCTGCTGGAGAAAGCGCTGGCCGAGCTGAAGAAGGCCGACCAATCCTCCTCTGCTCGCACCTCCTACCCGATTGTCATTGTGGGCCATTCGCTGGGCGCCGGCACGGCTGCCATTCTCTCGATTCTCCTCAAGCAGGTGTACAGCAATGTCGCCTGCTTTGCCTTTGCGCCGCCGGGCGGGCTGCTGAGCGAGGCGGCCGCCGAGTACTCCAAGGACTTTGTCATCTCCATCGTCCATGGGAAGGACCTGGTGCCGCGCATTGGCCTGCACCAGATGGAGAAGCTGCGTTTTGATCTCATTCACGCCATCAAGAACTGCGGCATGGCTAAGTGGAGGTAAGTGGAAGGGAGGGGGTTGTTTTTAAATGCTAACCTTTTCCCTTCAGTCTCATTCTGAAGAGCTGCTGCCTGGGCGGCGGCGGTGACATATCGATGGAGGAATTTGTGCGTCGCTTTCGCATGCAGGCACCACCCCAACCCCCCGTGGGTCCCTCTGATGAGGAGGCGGAGAAGGAGCGCCAGTTCGACGAGTTCAAAAAGCTCTCCATTCACCCCAATGACGAGTCGATCTCGCTGACGGTGCACACGCCGCTCTTCCTCCCCGGCAGCATCATCCACCTGGTGCGCCACCATCCCAACCAGGCAGAGTAAGTACTACTCTATTACTCTATTACAGTGCTATCACCCTTGCTATCATCTCACCCCTTTGTTCTCTTGCTCACAACAAACTAACTCGTTGCTTTACTTTTCCAACGCCAATTACCACCACCACTGCCACTGCCTCTGCACACTTAACAACCACAATTGCGCATTTACAATTTATTCAGCTTTGCAAACGAGTCCAAGTGGAGGTAATTCATCATGATCGCTTCTTAACAACTTAATTTGCTTAATTATCTTCTCTTTTTTTCAGGCAGCTACTTCGCCCTAAGACGCCGATCATGCAGGCGCTATGGGCGGACAACAAGGACTTCAATGAAATACTGATCTCGCCGACGCACATGATCAAAGACCACATGCCCGACCAGATGCTGGCCGCCCTGCAGAGTCTCCTCACGACGACGGGGCCGGGGAAACCAATGCGAAATGATGCCGCCGCCCAGCAGTCGCCACCGCCAGAGAAGGAAGAAGAGGAGGAGCCCAGTCAGGCGTCAGGCAGTACGACGCCCAGTGGAGACGCATCCACTTCCGGGGTGGTGGCCATTGAGACGAGCTTCACGGCCGCACAAACTGGCGAAGGAGGAGGAGGTGTCAATCTGATGGACCAACACCGCCTTCGCCGACTGCGCAGTCTGGTGCGCAAGGGCCGAGCGCCGCTGGCGACGCCCGAGCGAAGTTTCAGCGGCAGTCTCTCCTCGGCGGACGTCGCCTCCAAAATAGAAACAGCAGCAGCCAAGGGTCAACAGCAGCAGCAGCCTACCAAAAAACCTGAAGAAAATGAAGAGGAGTTTTTGGGAGTTCGTGTTGATGCCGAGACCACTGGCAAGGAAGGCGAGGAAAATGCTGACGCAACTCCTCCTCCTCCTTCCAATCAGATTCCCTGCACTGCGACCATTCACTAATGATGATGATGATGATGTTGGTGATGGTCTGTGCCTCTTTTTCTCTTGCTCTTATTCTTTTCCTTTTATGCTTTTTACCCCTTTCCCGAGCATTTCCACTTTTCTTTGCTGTGATACCTTCTCCGTTCTCAATTGTCGAATGGAGTTTTGTCCTTTTATTTGCTCTCAAAGAGAATGTATATATACAAAGGCTTTGGATGAACTCCTAGCCCGTTTGCCACTTAAACTAGAAGACTAGTTTTTTCCTTTTCGTGTGTTTGCAGTTGTCGTCAGTTTCGAGTTCTGGTCCATTTGATCAAGCATAACTGCTTTATTGAGCCGTTCATTTGTCTCAATTGTAGCAGGGGTTGAAAGTTACCCAGTGCGCTTTTACTTTGTTCTTTGCACTTTCGTGTGTGGTAAAGAGCGACTTGTAGGCTTCACTGGCGTTTGGATCCTTGCTGACCGAGTAATCCTTTGCGGCCTTATTCTGCAGTACTGAGAGTGAGGATGCTTTGACGTTGCTGCTGGCGCTGGTGCTGCTGCCGTTGGCTGTCGACGATTTGCTGGTTGACGGCACCTGAGTGTCAACCGTCGTCTTTTGCTCCTTGCGACCCTTCTCCTCGTCACTGCTAGCTTTGCCTCGCTTTCGCTTCTTCTCGTCCTTGGCTTTGCTTCGTCGTTCAACCATCCTCTTCCGCAGATCTTCCACCTCTTCGTCGTTTCCATTCAGCAGAATCAGGTCATCCTCGACAAATGGTTTGGTGCAGAGAAGACAGGTTTTCGCCTCCGTCTTCACCTCCTTGATGGCTCGCTCGCTCATGACGCAGCCACAGGAGCGAATGTAGTAAAATTTGTACTTACCGTTCATCTCCAGGCTGGTAATGGGACAGACGTAGAGGGAGTCCTGCACATCGGACTCCTGGTCACCAGCAGTGTCCTGCTCTTTGTAGCCCTGTTTCTCCGTCAAGACGAGCGCCACGATGTCCTTCAGGTTGCGAATGTGATTGAGCATCGACGCATTGGGCGACTCCTTGTTGAGCAGGAACTCGATGATGGCGTCCTTGTTGTACAGTCGTCCCAGTTCACAGGAGACAATCGGCTTGACGAGCTTATTTGAGGAGATGGCGCAGTACTTCCACTTTGCCACCATATCGGCCTTTTTATCCTTCTGCTCCTTCTTCTTCTTGGTCTTCACCAGCTCATCTCGTCGAGGAATCGTTCCGCCATCGCATCCCATGGTTGAATTGGTTGTAAAATAACTGGATTCGAAACAGATCAAAACAAAAGAGTGAGTAGCCTTCCAAACAAAAAATCCAAACAAACAATGGATCATTCACAAAAACGTTACAGTACTTTTAAAAGATTGGTCACTTTGTGGAAATAGTTAGCTTCAAATGAATTTGCCGCAAAAATGATCGCTGACCAAAAAACAAGATTTTTTATTTGAAAACACAAGATTTCCATGAGTATTAGATAAAGTTCTGATTACACAATAAACAGTCCTCAAGTTCTTTTCTTACGAAGTTCGCCGCCTTCCTCCATCATCGACTTGGTGAATCTTCGGATCAGCGCGTCGCTGTAGGTGATCGGCAGCGCAACGAGAAAGTAGAGCAGTGCCTTGTACGACCAGGTGGCACTGACGATGTAGCTGTGGGGAATGTTCGCCAGAACGGCCTCTTCAAAGTCGGCAAAGAGCGACGACTGCTGGAAGCTCGGCGGACTGAAGTACCCGTAGTTGGCCAGGGCTGAGCGGTGAAAGCGATCAAAGTAGTCGCCGTAGCGAACCTTCTTGAGGTCGTCCATCTCGGCCACCTGTTCCGCCACCACCGCCCCGTGCTTCGCCATAATGTCCGTCAGTCTGGCGTAGTCGCCCAGTCGTACGGTGACCACCTGAACGGAAAACTTTTGCAGCTCCATTCGCAGGCCATCCCCAAAGGCCTCGATTGCCTTCTTCGTAGCCGCGTAGATGCTCGTTCCGGGGAAGACCTGCATCGCATTGACTGAACTAACGTTGACGATTCGACCTTTGCCCTTGATCAGCAGGGGCAGCAGCTCTCTGGTCAGTCGGATGGTTCCCAGCAGATTGACGTTGATCTGGTCTTCAATTTGCTTTGTCGTGGTAAAGTCAAACTCGCTAAAGACGCATATTCCGGCATTGTTCACCAGGGCATGCAAGTCTGTATGTTGGGAAAAGGCGGTTAAAAATTATTCTATTTGGTGACAAGCAATCTTACTTTGTTTTCTCTCCTCCAGAATCTGGTCAATACTCTTCGCCGCCTGTGCAATGCTCACACTGCTACTCAGATCCAGCTGCAGCAGGTGAAAGTGATCTCCTTTTAGTTGAGAACTTAATTTGATCGCACCTTCACTGTCCACCGAGAGCACCGTCGCAATGACAACCGAGCCCTTCTCGTGGAAGTGCTTCGCCAGCTGGTAGCCGATGCCTGAATCGCAACCGCTGATGACCACCACCTTGTCCACCGGGGTCAGCCACTGAAGCGGCTGTGTGACGGCGACATAGTAGATCCACACGGTGTATCCGACGCCGATAAAGAGGACGATGTACGCGAAAAAGGGAGTTAAGAGTTCCCAGTCCATAGTGAGGACATCCAAGTGCACCGACTTCAAACTGACTCAAGTGCACACTGCTGCTGGAACTGCGACACAGATTGAAATAAAAATAAGATGAGTGTTGATACACGGCGACACTGGCTGCTGCTGCTGATGCTTCTATTTGTGTCCACTGCACTGGTCAAGTCAGCTAGTCAGTGCGGCCAGTCCGAGGAAGAGGAAGGAAAAAACTAGTTTGCCACTTCAGTGCACACTTCAGTAGGATAGTGTGCCAGCAGCCAATTACAAGCTACACCAAATGAGAATGAGGATGTGCGAGGAGGTGAGAGATGCGCTGTGAAAGATGGGAAAATATTTAACTTCACCTCTTACATGCACGATGACACGGGTTTGTACGGGTTTCCAGATGATAATGACGATAGAGGCGGATGAGGGAGAGAAAGGAAAGGGAAGAAAAGGTTTTTCTCAGCTTCTTCTTCCTCGTTGGGGTGAATTTGAATTCTGCAACTATTTGCACTCTGCAGCGGAGACTGCTTTCTCTGCTCCTCTTTCAATCTCACCATAAACAAAACAATAACTCCAATCAAATTAGGGAATTAGAACGCGATGACAGAATTAGATGGTGCTCCTTTGATGCTTACAGTTCGATATGAAAACGACCAACCTTCTTCTCGGAGGCATCATTCTCTGCAGCTTTACCTTCATCAATCTGTACATTTACCTTAGCTGTCGGACTGCTGGTAGGTGTGCCTCTTCCCCTTTTCATCTGTTTGACATATAAACTCAGAACATTATTCCGATTCAGATTCTCAAAAGTTGCTGCCAAGTGCCACAATTCAGCTTAAAACTTCACCTGAAAGCGATGCGACGATATTCTTCATTACGCCAACGTATGCTCGCCAGGTACAGAAGGCCGAGTTGACGCGACTGTCGCATACGCTACTTTTAGTGGAAAATATCCACTGGATAGTCGTTGAAGATGCACCCAATCGGACTAGTCTTGTAGCCAAACTACTTGCTGAAGCGAAGCGACGGCAGGTGAATAGAAAGTTTGAGTTTACGCATTTAAATGCGCTCACACCGAATGACTTTAAAACTGTTGATACCGATCCAAATTGGCTGAAGCCTCGCGGAGTCTGGCAGCGGAATCGAGCTATTGAATGGCTCAGAGAGCATTTTAAGGACTCGGCCAACGAAAACGGCGTCGTTTACTTTGGTGACGACGATAACACCTATGATTTGAAGCTCTTTGAAGAGATTCGCAACACTAGTCGAGTTTCAATCTTCCCTGTTGGCCTCGTAGGTGGTCTGATCGTCGAGAAGCCTCTGGTGGCTAATGATAAAGTCATCGGCTTTAACTCGGTGTGGAACCCGAAGCGAAAGTATCCCATTGACATGGCCGGCTTTGCGGTCAATCTACAGCTGTTGCTGAAGAAAGAGGAGGCCAGTTTTTCCGAGCAGGTGCCTCGAGGCTACCAGGAGACACATCTGATTAGCCAACTGATCGACTCTCTCGAGGCGCTGGAGCCAAAGGGACGTCAGTGCAAACAGGTGCTCGTCTGGCATACTAGGACGGAGAAGCCCAAGTTGCGGCATGAACGAAAGCTCAAAGTGCCCTCCACTTTTGGCATGATTGACGATTGAGTATGGTTTTTATGAGCTTTACAATTTAAATAAAAAACTCTGCTTGAATTTACCCCAAAAATGATTTCATTTTCAAAATCGTCAAGTTTCTCTCTTCGAGCCGCCTAGGTGTACATAGCGTCAGCTGTGTTTGTTTTGGCGGCTTTTTTTTGCGCGCACATTTTGCTTTCCCTTCAGTTTTGCTTTTGCAGTATTTTGTTTATGTGCCTCATTGTCATCTCTTGTTTTTATCCGGTTCATCTCCTCAACTTTACATTTTGAAAACTTTCTGCAAAAGACTGCGGAAAAATGGTCGAAGTGGAGACTACAAAAGCCAAAGTGCGAAGCAGTATTTTATCCCGAATTGCCAGCGCTGGAATAAACCTGCCATCGCTAAATGAGCCCACCGTCAACAACTTCAAAGTGGAGCTCTTTAGTTCCCCCTCCAATAAACTTCTCGACAAACTAAGTAAGCATCGACTGAATGAGCCAGTTGTCGCGAAGAAGGAGGAAGATGTTTTTAAGTGGGGCCGCATCAAAGAGCAGATGATCGCTGACATGGAAAAGAATCGAGACGAGGAGTGGAAGAAGCAGCTGCTGGACGAGAAGTTGAACAACGAAGAGGATCTAGAAGAGGAGATGTTTGGCGATGATGATGACCTGTCTGATGAAGAAGAAGAAGAAGAGGAGAAAAAGAAGAAGGATAAGAAGGCAGGTGAAAACTTGCCAAAGGAGGAAAATGCCGACAGCGATGAGGATTATAATGAAGAAGAGGATTTAAACAGTGATGAGGAAGAGGATGAAGAGAATGATGAGGTTTTGGAAGTCGACAAACATCCCAAAACACAGAATGCCTTCATTGACGATCAAGCGGAGGAGGAAAACTCGGGCCAAAGTGATAATGAATTCGACGACGACGACGATCTATTTACCGGCATCAAACATAAAGCTCTTAAGCATAAGTTCTCCGTCATTGACGACAGTGATGAGAGCGACTTTGATGCTGATGGCGAGCAGCAGCCTACTGCCAAATTTGAGGCCGCTCTCGATAATGGCGAAAAAGGAGAAAACAACGATAGCAACGATGAATACGACAATAGCGCAAAGACTTCGGAGTTGCCTTCAAATGAAACTGCCAAATCGAGCGTCCACTCGCCTTTTCCCTTTCCCAGCCTGGACACACAGGACGACCAGGGCGTTTTTGCCCCCGAGTCGAAGCAGTTTTGCATCTCGCAGAACCTTCCTCTGACTCCACTTGACGGTAGCCAGGGAAGCCGATCACCCTCTAACTCATCGCTCTTTGATGAGAGCAGCTTTCCCTTTGGCAGTGGCAACTTTGGCGACGACTCGCAGCTGGCTGACATGTGCTCGGGAAAGTTTGGCACTGTTCCGTCTATGTCTTCATCGGAAAAGATGTCTCCAGTCAAGGACTTTGTCGACGAAGAAGCTGCCGATGATGCTGCTGATGGTGATGACGAGGCTGAAGGTGGAGATGACATTTTAAAAGAAGGCGAAAAAGAGGCGGACGATGAGGAAGAGGAAGAAGAGGATGATGAGGAGAAACCAATCGTCATTAAGCGCAAAAAGCATCGAGTTTCGGATTTTATCGAGAATGAAGCCGAGCTGTCGGGAAGTGAAGGCGATGTGAGCAGCGATGAGGACGATGACGAGGACGATGAGGTGGATGAGGAGGAAGAGGACATTCAGGAGGACCTGCCCTCGGATGATGAACTTCGCGATCAAGTGGGCAAAATGCACAAGTAAGTTTTGAAAACGTTGCAAAGTTTTTTTAATTTTAATCAAAATTTTCCCCTTTAGCAAAGCGCTGCTCGATGAGGACAAAAGACAGCTGATGATCATGAAGGAGATGTTCTTTGATGACGGCGACCTTCACGAGGACGACGGCGACCGCAAGAAGAAGTTCAAGTGGAATCTGAACGACGGAGCGCTCGATCACTTTGCCAATGTCCTGAGCGACTCTTCCGATGATGATGATGACTCGAATTCCGGCGATGACGACGACAGCAGCAACCAGAAGAAGGTGGTGGTTCGCCTGAAGAAGAGCGTAGAGGAGACCACGGTGCAGACCACTAGTGGAACCATTCTCACGACCTCTATTGAAGAGGTTTTTGGCGATGAGTCGAACACTTTCGAGGGACCACTGTTGCCTGGTTCTCCCAAAAAGGCCACCACCACTGCTCTGAAAAAAGCCTTCACTAGCCCAAAGACGACACTTCGACCGACGCTAAAGAAGAAGACCAACTCAAAGATCTCCTCGTACTTCATGAAGGACGAACGCCTGAAGACCATCTTCAGCAAGCGTCCGACCAACTCCAACTCGAGCAACCCCAGCAAGCGCCAGAAGACGGCCGAAGCAAAGAGCATCTTTGATGTCCTCTGATTGGATAGTAGTAATTGATAGAGTATAATTAATTATTTTTTATGTACAGAATTCAAAAGATTATTATTTAGAGTATTTACATGATTGTGTGCATGTGGTGAATTTGCATTTCAGTCTGAATCAACATATAGAATAGAACAATAACAAGTAAAATGATTTGAATGAAGCAAAACAGGTGGATGAGGAGGTTTTCTCTCTTTCTCTTTCTTCGCTCACTTTTCCTCCTCGGGAAACTCGTCGAGGAAGAAGAGAAAGCCATCATCTTCGTAAGTTGGAAAGTAATACTCGGGCTGGTTAAATAGATCTTTCGCCGGTGCCGTAGTGATGTGTCGGGTTGCGGCCAGGTGCTCCTCGAGCAGCGGAAACGACGGCGTCTGAATATCACAGTTGAAGCACTGATTGGTGAAGAAGCGCTTCCGGATGAAGTTGACTGCCTTGATGCGGTCGTAAAAGTCCGCCATTGAGGTGATGAGGGAGAAGTCAAAGTGATGCGTCTCCCTCATGTGCTGCTTCACCTTGTCGAACTTGCACTTGTACGGGCAGAAGAAGCACAGACAGTCCTGCTTCTTGTCCTCCTCCACCCAGTCGTTCCACTCTTCGTCGTAGAAGTCATTCTCCTGCTTGATTTGCTTCCAGTTCTTATCACTGCACAGGTAGTTCACCAGGTAGAACTTGTCGTAGGAGCTGTTGTTAGGATTCAGCATCTTGTGGCCCTTCTTGCGCATATGCTCCTTCAGGACGTTCCAGGTTTTGAAGGTTTTCTCGCAGTAGAGACACTGCAGCTGTTTCAGCTTGGCCTCCAGCACGTCCAGCAGCTCATTTGAGTTGATGATGTTGTCAGGGTGACCCAAGAAGAAGTTGTGGTCGTGGTAGAGGTGGTCAAAGAGTGGGGCTCGATTCTGCTCAAAGACCTTTTTGCAGAAGAGGCACGTCCGTTTAAAGGTAGTTTCACTGCGTTCATCCTGTGCCTCCTTGAGAATGTTGCCTAGAAAGTCGTTTTCAATCGTCTTTCGCAGAGAGTCATTCTTTTCATCAAAGCGCTCCTTGTCGATAACGTGATAGGTCACTTGTTTGTCGAATCTGCAAAAACAATAAGGTAAACATAAGAAAACATGGAATCTTCTTCATCAAACACCTCACTCACCTGCTCATGACAAAGGGAGAACAGCGATCATTGAGCTGCAGATCCCCAAAATCAGTCTCCATGGTGCGATAAAAGCTGAAAAAGTCGTTCCAATCGGCGAACTTCGGTATGATCACCTTGTGCTCGTTGACGAGGTGCACCTCAAGCAGACTGAGTCTTTCGGTAGTCGTTCCCTCGTCCTCCGGAAGCAACTGCAAGTCGTGGTGGCAGACAAAGCAACGCAGCACCTGTGGGGCACCACCGCCACCACCATCTTCCTCTGCCGCCTCCACCTCTCCGTCTTCGTCTTTAGCTGTGTCAGCCATGGCAGGCGGCGGTGGTGGTGGTGGCCAGCAGAAGGGGGCAGAAGGGACCTGGCGCCACTTCGAGGTTTTGTGACTCAGAAGATTTGGCTACGCTAAAGAGCAGAGGCCGCATTCCCCACGAGAAGAAGAAGCAGAGGAGAATTCGAAAAGAGAATTTTGCCCACACAAACGACGGCTACTGCCACAGCATCAACAGAAATCGGCTGGCGCGCGCCAAGCCATTCACTGCGGAATAGCGCCGCTGTGTTTAGATTCTGTCTCGGCTGTCAAACGAATTCTGTGGCCAGAAGGCGATTCTTTGTGGATGTGTGGGCAGTAGTAGTGAGTTAGGGAGAATGGAGTGGACACTGGAGGAGATTCTAGAGAAGATCAAACACTACGGAGGCGTCTCCGCCGATGACGACGACGATGATTCTCCAGGTTTGTGTTTATGTGTTTCAAACGCTTCTTTTCTAACGGTTTTTTTTGTTGTGGAACACCAGATTTGTTTTGGAAGGAACTGTTCATTAAGAGCTTTGTCGCGGAAAAGTCCGACGATAAGCAGGATGATCTGCTCTTCTTCATCTACAAGCTCAACTCCAAACTGGTTAGCAAGATGAGGAACTGTGCCGAACCAGTGGTGAGTGTAAAATGGACTAAATCTTGATCACACTGTGTTTGATGTTTACTTCCGGGTTCTTTTTTCCTCGCCTTTAGCCAAGAATTGACGTTCTTCGAAAGTTTTCTCCCAATCTACCTCTTCACGCATCAATCAACTGGGAAGAGACGCTCTTTCTGAACTTGATACTTCAAAAACTCGAATACTCAGTTTTATATTCCATCTGCACTAGAACTAGTCGCAAGCACTACCAAGTGCTCTCCAAGCAGAAGGTGAAAGTCTTTGCAACGCCCAGCTCGCATTCAGTGCTCTTCAAGGAATCGATTGAACAGTATTCCTACCCACTCATTAACTTTTATATTGAAAATTTCGAAGACGTAAGTACTGCAAAAAGCTGAGTCTCAAAGATGAGAAGTAGCTAATGTGTACAACTTTTCAATTGCAGTTTTTATACGAAAACATAATCAATGAACTTGAATCTATTTACATTGAACTTGTTGCCAAAGACACTTCCAGTGATACGAACGAGCCCTTTGTCATATTCTCCTCGTGCATTGACTACCGATCGGTTAATGAGTCGTACACTAAAGAAAATGTAAGCTCTATCACACTTTGTGTTATCATGTGTTATAACGGTTTCACATTTCCAGAGAATAATTTGCAATGGTCAGCACTTTGGCGTCCTCCAAATAAAGGACATCAACACGGAGGCAACCGCCGAGATAGTGGTAAAGAGGAAGATTAAGCGATCGGTCTCTGACGGCTCCACCTTCTCCTCGTTGATGATGGGGCCCGAGGAGGAGGAAGAGTCCGCGGACTCTCACCTGGAGCTCTACCTGATGAACCTCAATCGCAGGACAAAGTTCATCAGTCACCTCTTCCGGAACTCGTGCTACTCGAGACGAAAGACGAAAGCAAAGTGTTTGACCATTGAATCGACCGACCTTTTTGCTGGTGAGTGTACGGTTTTGATTTGTTGTTATTTCGCATTTAAATTTATTTTAAACATTCACTCTACTCTCTAGATCTCGACGACGAACTGTTGACCAGCATGTGGACGACGGCGTCATTTCCGCAGGCGATCTTCGAGTGGAAGGCCCGGCAGAAGGCAACCTCCTGTTCCTTTCACTGCTTTTTGACCCACGTCCAAGTGCCCTGGAACCACTTAGTTAACCAGATGCTATCGGCGAAGAAACGATCACCCATTCTGCACTGCGAGTAGAGAGTGAAGAGGGAACCACTGTTGTCTAGACAAAGTAACACACGTCTGTCTAGTCTAGAAAGGCACCTACTCATCGGTTATAAACAAACAAAGCCTAAAGATAACGTAGGGGATCTCCAATATCAAGCTGATTTGAACGTGCCCCCATAGCAAGTAGAGTTCACTCCGTCATCAGCCCATTCGTCGATGAATCAGCCGGAGGAGGAGAATATACCCTGCACTGAATCCGATAGAGGACGCGGCGTACCGTCGCAGACGACACAGCAAAAACACGTGACGTAGTGGTAGACTACCACTGGTAGTGTTGAGGAGCGTAGTCGACTGGCAACTTCGCACCCTGGCAATCTACTGCTACCGCCGCTGCCGTCGACGACAACGCTGCTGCAGCCCAAGCACTGACTACTGCAAGCGAGCGATTGCCAGCGAAGAGCCATCATCCACGGCGCATTGCGGCCTGAGAAGCATTTTAACAGTGAGCAAGAGAGCGACAACGAGAGGAAAGGCAGTCGTCTGCAGCAGCCGGCCGACACTCTCGGTTTTGTTGTCTCGCCAGCACCCGATCACCACCAGCACATTCACCACCTTCACCCCAACCCATCATCATCCTTCTCTCTTCTGTGATCACCATCACCATCACCACCATATTCTTTCGTCTTCGCCTTCCTTTCTTTGGTCTCTACCTTCATTCACTCACAACACACACACCTCACTCATACACAGACAGTGGCGTAGGCATCAGCAGCAGGAGCACTATTTCATCATCGCCATCGTCATCCCCATCCACTCCCCCACTCTCTACTCCCCCACTCAATGACTCCGTCCGGTCGTATGGCCATCGGCTACGGCGATGAACAGCAGCAGCAGCAGCTCCCCAAGGAGCGTCACCATCAGCTTCGTTCAGTAGACAACAACATGTCAGACGGCCGACAAACGATCGTCGACAATGGTGAGTTCGGTGAGCAATCTTTATTTATTATTGTTTTTTCTGTCCCTCACTTTGTCTGGTACCAGGCTTTCTAGCTAGATTGCGTCAGAAAGTACCTTCAGTGTTGTCGAGCGACAGCCTTCAGCGGTAGCTCAGTTTTCATCATCAGTAAGCAGCAGTAGCGGCGATTGATCTTTGCATGAAGACGAGATCTCTTCACCTCCTCCTCCTCCTCCCTCTCCACCCGCTACCCAAAACTGCTCCTTGGTCCCCTTGTTTGCTCGCTAGCTAGCGCCTGTCTGTCTCTGTAGTAGGTTAGTTGACTCAATCTATCGCTCACTCGCCGCTCTCTTTGCCTGGTACTCTCTGACGTCCATCCTGGTAGCGGTGTGCTGGTGGTGGTGGTGGTGCTGATGGTGCCGCTTCTGCTGCTGGCGGTGGTGTATGTGCGTGTGTCAGTGTCCAGTCTCTGGACATACGAACAGGATGGCGCACCAAGCGGAGGCAAGCAGGCGACTGAGCGCAAGAAGCATGTGCCGAATCGGCTGTGGTGCCGCCGATCAACGTGGCGTCTCCGCCCCCGCCGCTGTTTGTTGCCTACCGCTTGGTGCCGGGAAAGGTGGGGCCTGCGGCTGGCGGCTGCTCCTGCAGCTTCTGCTCTTGGATACCACTACCAGCAGTATCCCCTCAACGCACAGCGAGAGTATCCACCAGCAGAAGCAGTGGTATCCTTGCGTCTGGCGTCTGTGGCAATAGTCGCCAGGCTTTAAAGCCTGCTCTTGCGTCCATCACGCGTCAGAATAGCGCCCTGCAGCAGCAGCAGCAGCAGCTTTTTCTGGCTGGCTGGCGAAGAGTGAAAAAATCACCTTTGTGGATTTTGGCGACGAGTGACCTTTCATCTTCAAGCGCCTGCTGCTTCTTCAGCTGTCGCTGGCGAGCACCACCGCCACCGCCACTAGCACTAGGACGATCGGCACGGCCACCAGCACCCACTGACACAGTGACGGCTCGCGGCGACGAGGCGCGCACCAGGCACACCGGCAGGCCACCCCATCTTCAGCTTCAGCAGCAGCGGCAGTCGCCTCTCACGAGCTGACCCTCCTCTAATGCTGCTGTTGTTCACCTCACTCATCCCCCTTTCATCATTTGCCCCCTCTCACCACAGATGTACAGCCTTATTGGTTCGCAGCCGAGCAAATGAGTTATTCGCCAACATCTCAGCAAGGTAAGGATTATTTGCTGCTGCTTGCCATCGTCTTCGGGGCAGCTGCGCCTACGACAACACTCGATGAGCGACGACGGCGGCGGCTGCTGTTGAAGGCGCAGGCACAGAGAGGCAGGGACGCTCTCTGCTCGCTGCGCCTGTCACCATCGTCGTCGTAGTCGATCATCGGCAATCTGTACTCACACTCTTCGCTTTGTCTACTTGTCAACTTTCTCTAGGTGGTAACATCAATGGCCAGATTTATCACCTCAAAATACTGGTCCCGGCGGTCGCCGCTGGGGCCATCATCGGCAAGGGAGGGGAGACGATCGGACAGCTGCAGAAGGAGACAAACGCTCGCGTGAAGATGTCAAAAGCGAATGACTTCTATCCAGGTACAAACACACACACTGCCACGCGGTCACACTGTTGACACGATGTGTTGACACTTCACCCGCTGACAACAGCCGACACTAACTCTACCCTCTGTTTTGTTCCCTCTCCACCTCGGCTGTGCTTACGCTCCGCCCTCTTGCCCGCCTCCTCTCTGGCCCCTCTTCTCTGTCTCTCTTCTCGTAGGTACATCGGAGCGCGTCTGCCTCATCTCTGGCTCAGTGGACGGAATCATGCGAATCAACGAGTTCATCATGGAGAAGATCAAGGAGAAGCCGGACCCCAACGCGAAGATGGCAATAGACTTTGACAACAAGCAGCCTGCGGAAAGGGAGAAACAAGTAAATACTCTAACTATATTCTAGTCGAGCATTCTGTTACCTCTTTCTTCAACTGTCTCTTCAATTACCCCTTTCTCTCCCTCTCCAGGTGAAGATCCTTGTACCAAACAGCACTGCTGGCATGATAATCGGCAAGGCTGGAAGTTACATCAAGCACATAAAGGAAGAGAGCGGCGCCTACGTGCAAATATCGCAAAAGTCGCTCGATCACGCGCTGGCAGAGCGCTGCATCACCGTAATCGGCGACTACGAGTACAACAAGAAGGCCTGTCAGATGATACTGGCGAAGATTGTCGAAGACCCGCAGAGTGGAAGCTGCCTCAACGTGAGCTACGCCGACGTCACCGGGCCGGTGGCCAACTTCAACCCCACCGGGTCGCCGTACGCCAACGCCGCCAACTCGAGCATGGGCAACTCGAACAACAGCAATCCCAACTACAGTTCCAACGGCAGTCTGAACAGCATGAGCCCCACGCTGAACAACTCCTTCAACGGCGGCCAGGGCGTGCAGAACAGCGCCGGCAATATGATGCAGTTTGGCAATGTCTTTCAGAGCGGCGCCGCCGCCGCCTCCAACGGCTCTGCCCAGTCGTCGCAGATGATTGAAAACTTTCGCGGCATGCTCCGAGCTTGCGGCTACACCGAGGACGCCGTCAATGAGATCTGCAATGCGATGGCCACGCTCGCCAACTACGGCATGCTCGGACTGGGCCTCGGCCTGGGCAATGGCATGATGAACGGCACGCCCATTCTCGGCAACCTCAGCATGGGCCTCGGTCCGGGCACGCCTACGCAGAGTCTGCAGATGAGCGGCGTCAGTCCGAGCGCCCACGCGCACCACCACCAGAATACGCTCTTCTCGGCGGGCGGCGGCGGCGGCATGTCCGCTCTCGACCAAAGTGGCTGTACCAATGTGCCCTCGGTGGGCGGCGGGGGCAATGGCGGCAACAACATGTTCGGCCCCATTGGCACAGTCGGCGGCGGCTCGCTGTCGATGGGCGGCATGGGCGGCCCCTTTGCCCACCACAACTCGCCCACGGGCGGCGGCGGCCCTCGCAGCCACCCACATGATTCACGCGGCCTTCACATGGGCGACACGATGCCCGTCTTTGAGACCTTTCGCGCCTCGCCCTCCTCCCTCAGCTCCCCCGTCTCCAGTCAGGTGGTCCATCCCTCGCTCTCGCTGGTGAGCAACAGCAACTCCTTTGGCATACCGACGGGCTCCAGCAGCAGTGCCACCGGCGGCCTGCCCAGCCCCACGCTAAACAGTCGCAATCCAAACAGCAGCAGCAAGAACCCCAACAGTCCGACGCCCTCACTCGACCAGCAGTCGGACCTGGGCCTGGGCGGCGGCGGCCGCAACGACCCCAATGCGACCAAGTACGAGATGGAAGTGAGCGACAACATCATCGGCGCCATCCTCGGCCACGGCGGCAAGCTGCTGGTGCACTTTCAGAATGAGTCCAATGCGAGCATTCAAATCTCGAAGAAGGGCACCTTTGCGCCGGGCACCCGCAACCGCATCGTCACCATCATTGGCAACCCGGCCGCCATCAGTCACGCCCGTAACCTGATCAGCGGCGCCATCAATGATGAGGAGACAAAGCGGTCGACTCAACAGCAGCAACAACAGCAGCAGCAATCACCGCAGAGCACCATCCCCTTCATGCGCGCTGACTCTGGCAAGTACTAAGTGAGAGAGGTCTGCAGTTCAGGGTGTGGTACTAGGTACCCAGTCCCTCTACTACGGCCCACTACCACAGCACACACCACACCCACACACCCAGTTCGCGCTTACCATGAATTTCGACTCATCACCCACAACCACCACCACCACGAAGATATACACGATATATTTACCTACCACACACTCTTCAAACTTCACGTACACACTCGCGCATACACACACACCTCTTTCTTCTTCCTTCCTTCTTCTTTCAACCTTCAGAACCCAAATCCACGCCACAGCCACCAACACCACCACCACCACCACAACTTCTATAACTCTGTTTGCAATCCCTGTTTATATAATTATTAACTACTTTTAATTATTAAATTAATGCATTATTATTCTATACAAAGAGAAGTATAAAGAATATTCTTGATTACCACACTACTCTCACTCACTACACTGCAACTTCCTACTACTACTTCTTCCTACTACCACCTCCACCATTACTTTTACCGCTTTTTGTTGGGCATTACACACACACACTTTTGGTACGACACTCACCACACCCACTCCCACACACATACACATTTGTCGACAACTGTTCACAGACGACATGCTTTCTCGCTCTTCTCAGTGCACCCCTCCCCCTCCCACCGGTGCAATCCTCCTCCCATCCAACTCTCTTCAGCTCGCTTCAATCCTTTCTCTCTTTCACTTTCTCTTTCACCTTATCTGTTGTTGTTGCTGTTGCTGTTAGCCCTCTCTGATAATGATGATGTGCTGCCCCGACACACTGCTCTTTCACCTCTCTTCTCTGAACCAGTTCGAACTGTTGTTATATTCTTCTTCTTCCTCTTCTTCTTATTTACTATTACTACAAAAAGTGATGAGCCATAATAATAATGAAATACAAAAACAAAAATACAAATAAATAAAATAACACACCGTAAGATGCAATAAACACACGCTGAAATGCCTGCCTGTCTGAGTAATTCTAATAATATCACAAGTTTGACCACATAGCACTACTGAAAGATGTGCCGCAGCAGGTGGCCCCGGTCAATGGAGCGCTCCGCGAGGATGGCCGCCTCCTTCGGCTGCAGGTCCATCGCCGTGGAGAGGTCCCAGATTTGCACAAAGCCATTTCGGTGGCCGGTGATGATGAACTGGCGGTAGCGAGCGTCGTGTTGGTACATGATGCTCACTGCACTGGCCGGAGAGCCGTCCACCGAGCGGAGGGAGCAAATCTTCTGCCCATTGGCGGCGTAGAGAATGTTCAGTCGAGTGGGCGGGCCGGCGCCGGCCACCTCCACCAGCACCTGCTTCTCACCCTCGCGCTGGTCGCCGTACGGGCCGGGGCCCAGTTCGGGGGCAATGAAAGGTGTGGTGAAGGAGGAGGAAGCTTCTGAAGAAATGGTCATCGAGGACAAGCCCGATGAGAGTGATGAAAGTGCAGAGGAAGGAAGCTGCTCACCACCGCTGTTGCTCGTTGGCGAGTGAAGAGCAGCAGCACTCTTCGAGGGACTCATTCGTGAGTTGCACGACTGAAAAGAGTGCACTTGGAAGCTGGCATGCGACGTCGTGCCGGGCTGCGTCGAGATGAGCCCCCGGAAGCGAGCCAGCGACCACGTCCGCACGTGCAGTCGCTCGCACATCGTAATGAGGTAGTCGCTGTTGAGGGTGATCGTTCGAATGGCGGCCATGTGCACCTTGATCGTCTGAAAGAGCTGCGGCCCCTGGCCGACCGTCTCCGGGTGGTGCACCAGAATGCGCACGGTGCCGTTCTTTGTGCCGTAGGCAATCTCAATCGACTTCTCGCTGATGGGAAAGTAGTCGGTGCGCTGGGAGGCGCAGAGGAAGCAGCTGATGGCGCAGATCTCCTCCCCCTCGGGGTCCTTGTAGAACTCGTTGATCAGCAGATCGCCGTCCTTCAGTCGCAGGGGAAACTTCTGCATGTCAATGAGGAAGATGGTGCCCTGGTTCGAGCAGAGAAAGAGGTAGTCGGACTCGGCCTTGTCGTAGGCAGTGATCACCGAGGTCTTGTTCTGCTTCAGGTCCTGCACCAGCCAGCGACGGGAGCTGTTCCAGATGCCCACGCGACCCTTCTCTTTGCTCAGTGCCACTATTTTCAATTGTAAAGAAAAGTTGTCAAAATATGCCCAAAATCAAAACAGCTAAAATCTCACCCAACTGCGTCCCAATGAAGAACATCGAATCAATGGGGTAGTTGTTCAGGTGAAAACGTCCAATCTCCTCGCACTGATAAGTTCTGGTGGTGTTGCTGTGTCGAGATCGGTAAAGTACGGAATTGTTGTTGAATGCTTGATTGTTTCCACCACCGCCACCACCACCTCCACCGCCGCCTCCACCACCGCCGCCATTGTTCTCCAGCTGATAGGGCAGCCGACGAGTGGACAGCAATCGAATCTCCTTCTCGCAGATGGCCAACATGAACCGTAGATCCATGGAGAACTCAAAATGAAAGTCTACCGAGACGATCTCATTTTCAATGAAGCCTGACTCAAAGACGCACTGCCAGCCGTAGTTATCGGAAAGGCGGTAGCAGTTGACGCAGTGGCTGTAGACGACCACCAGGCCATTGTCAAAAGAGACGATCTGTTTCACCGGACCGAGTTCGACGCTTTCACTTGGTTTGTTCACCTTTAAGAGTGACTACAAAAAACGGCAGTTTGTTAGCATGAACTAAAATCAATTAAATAAAGCCAACCTGAAAGAGAATATCGCCACTGCAGGTAGGACTCTCCACCAGACTGCCGTACAGCTCCAGCTGTCGCACCAGAGGACTGATGCCGTAAAACTGCGCCTCATGTTTGAGCGCCTCCACATTTGCCTCGGTGACGGCAAAGAGCTGATTAGTTCGCAGGTAATTGAGTATGATGGCGAAGAGCGCCGGGTCGCGGTCGATGAAGAGGGCCCCCGTTTGGTCCTTGCTGCTCGGCAGGCGGCCGGAGAGCAGCACCGAGAAGAAGGTGTCGTTGATGGAGAGCAGAGTGTGGCGAGTGGTGTCAAAGCGCTGGCCGCCGACGTTCAGGGTGACAATCTCCGAAGCGGAGGAGGAGGGTGATGAGGATGCTTCCCCGGCCATTAGTGAATTCTATTTAAAAAACAAAATTAGTAAAACACTAAAAAATGATGAACTTTAAACTTACTTGGTCTTATTTTGGTTTCGATTCTAGTTCATAATTCTCCAGCTTCACCAAAGGTAGAGATAAGGGATGAGAATCGCCAAACACTCGATTGTGACACAGCAGCTGATGTTGTTGTTGTTGCTGCTGCTCTGAAAGCCAAATATTTTTTTCGCTTTTTCCATCCACTTACGCAAACTGTCTCTCCATCTGCCGAGTGCGAGGTGAAGAGGGTGACTAGGCTGGCCGGCTTGCCGCACTGCTGGCGCTGCCATCAGTGCTTCAGCGGCAGTCGCTTGTTTGCTCGCATTGTGTGCAGGTCGCTCCGCGCTGAGCTGGTGTGCCTTCTTCTTTTTGTCATCATCGGGGCTGTCCATAGCCGAACCGATTGAACCGAGTGCTGAAGACGGCAGCAACACACGCCTCACCCCCTCATCCTCATCATACCTCATCAGCATAAGGACGCCATCGGATAATAGTACCCATCTGACAGCCCGGCTGGATGACGAGTGACTGACCAGCAGCAGCAGCAGCACCACAAACAGCACCACCACCAAAGATGGCCTCTTCAGTGACCGCCGCCGCCACCAGTCTGAACCTCTCGGGCACCGGCACCAATAGTGCACTTCAACTGCCTTCCAATGGTTACCATAACAACGGCGGCAACTCCTCAACCGCCACCGGAGGCTCCAACGGCTCATCAAGCACTTCTTCAAATATCTACCGAATCGGAGGTAAAGAGTGTGCTGTAAATTATCGGTGTTCTATTTTGGTACACTGTTATGCACCTTAATTCGCCGTCAACTGTGCGCTAGCGCCGTAAGCTGTCAACGGCACCTTCTCAACTCATGTGCTCATAAGAAGTCTGAAGGAGGGGAAAACAGTTGAGAGGGTATTAGTAGTAGCCAGCACATCCGCCATTACTCTAATTAGTGCTCAGCTCAGAGTGGGAGAGTGTGAATGTGAGGGGAGAGAGAGAGTACACAGCATTAACAATTAAGCGCGAGAGTTAAGTGCGCCCTCGCTTGGTGGCTATCACTGTCGACTTTGCAGTCACTGACGCGCGGGGACAGTGCTGGACGATCAGTGCTCTGTTTGCTACTTCTCCTCCACCCGCAGTGTCACACGAGTTGACATCGAGCTGAATGAATGGGCATCGATCCACAGACTATTTTGGGTTCTAAAATAGATTCACTGATAGCAAAGCAAATAATAGTCGTAATGAATGGGACTAAATGGCATTAGTAGTGCAGTACCAGTGCAGGCACCGCTATTCCTGCCATTGCTATATTGAGACTGGCCAATGATTTTGCTTTTTAGCTATAGAGAAATTCCGCTTTCTTTTTGCTTGTTTGTGGGGAATTGTTGCAAAGGGGAAATTGTTGATTAAACAGCGGCAGCAATCTTACTAATTGGCACTTCCACCTTACGTTGTTCTCCACCTTCACTTCTCTTTGGCAGACTTTGTCTACATCGAAACGGCCTCTAACCTACCATATCAAGTGTGCAAGATTGAAGAGATTGTCAAGGTAATGAATTGGTGAGGATGATGATGGGAGCAGTCTGGTAACACTTCATTCACTTCACTTCAGGGCCCAAGTGGCAATGTGGAGGTGAAGGCGATCTGCTTCTACCGGCGGCGAGACATCTCCGCCTCGCTGATCTCCATGGCGGAGAAGGACAGCCGGCGGTGCGCCATGGAGGCAGACGGCCTGGCCGACCCGAACCAGCTGGAGGCGCTGCCCGAGCGGACCCGCCACCAGGTGAAACAGCGGGAGCTCTTTCTGACGCGCACCATCGAGACCTTCGCCAGCAGTCAGATTCGCGGCCGCTGCATTGTCGTCCAGTTCTGCGACTCGGAGTCGCCGCTGGCCTACCTCGGTCGCGAGGACGCCTTCTACTACACCATGGTCTACGATCCGAACACCAAGACGCTGACGCCACCGGAGCGGGGTGACATTCGCGTCGGCTCCCGCTACCAGGCCGAGGTGCCGCCGAAGCGATTGGAAGAGGAAGAGCTGGCAAACGCCGCCGACCTGCGCGACAGCGCCGCCCTCGAGACGCTCCTCTTTGCGCCCGATCACTGTCAGCTGACCGACCTGCAGATTGAGCAGTTCATCACTGTGGTCAAGTCGGTGGGCACCTTTGCCCGCGCCCTCGACTGCTCCAGCTCGGTGAAGTCGCCCGGACTGCACATGACCGTGGCGGACGCCTCCCGGGACTGCTCCATTCAGTACGCGATGAACACGCTGCACGAGAACGGCTACAGTCTGGAGAAGGCGATGCTCAGTCTGGTGCCCAACAATCGGCCGGTGATCATGCGCGACGAGATTGAGGAGTGGTCCGCCGCGGAGTCCTCTCTCTTTGAGGAGGCCTACGAGCGCCACGAGAAGAAGTTTGAGGAGATTCAGCAGCAGTTTGTAAGTGTGGGATGTTGATGTGGTGATTGGTGTGAGGACTGGACTAACTTACCTCTGGATAACTGTAGCTTCCCTGGAAGACGATGAAGAACATCATCGAGTACTACTACTCGTGGAAGGCCACCGACCGCTACGTCCAGCAGAAGCGCATCAAGGCGGTGGAGAATGAGAGTAAACTGAAGCAGGTTTACATTCCCAGCTAGTAAGTGTTCAAGTGAATCTGTGTAAAGATGGGTAATTTAACGAAAAACAACAACAACTTCATCGTTACAGCAACAAGACAAGTTCACAAAATGCTGCTCAAATGGCGGAGCTGATGAATGGCAAGCAGCCGCAGTGTGAGAGCTGTAAAAGTACGTAATCGAAATGATTTGTTTGGAAAAATGTGCTAACAACTTTCATCATCAACTTTCCTTCCACAGAAACCTCCTCCAACAACTGGAACTCGCTCAGTATGGCGCCCTATCCGACAGTAGTGCTCTGCACGTCGTGCCTGAACTTTTGGAAAAAGTTTGGCGCCTTCAAGAATCCTCATCGAGTGGCCGGTAAGTGTTGGGGAAGCTTTAATATAGCATTTTAAGATAATAAATTCCATTTTTCTTGTAGACCTGCACTCTGACAAGGTGATGGGCGCCACCGGGTCGATGATGGGCCTCTCGGGCAGTAGCCACCTGACACGACCCCCACCAATCACTGATCTCAACTCGCAGTACCCCTGCAGAGAGTGCAACAAGGTGTTCAATCGACAGGGTAAGAGCACTGATGAAGGGGATTCATTTCAAAGGCTAACTATTTTCTCAACACACAGAACGACTGGTCTCCCACATGGCCTCCCACCGGCCCTACAAGTGCAATGTCAGTGCCTGCGGAAAGGAGTTCAAGTTAAAGGCGCAGCTGGCACGTCACCACGCCGTCTCACACGCTCCCGGTTCGGTGGTCACCGCATCGCCGACGCTCACAGTCACCGCCAACAGCGGCGGTGGTGGTGGTCCTCAATCGCTGGTGGTCGGCTCGGGCTCTGGAGCAGGGTCTGCTGTCTCTGCTTTGGTTTCCGCTGGCATCGGTGGAGGTGTTGGTGGTGGCAGCACTGCTCTGAACTCCTTTGCGCCGCACCGCTCCGGCAGCCCCCGGCCGATCATGAAGACGAGGGCGGCCTTCTACTTTAGCGCGCCCGCCTCGCTCAGGCTGGCTCGTCGCATCTGCGCTGATGTGCTGAAGCTGAAGCACTCGGCGCGATTTCCCTTCTACCCACTCAACGTCACCGCCTTCAAGCAGGAGTGTATGTTTTCTGGATATTTTCAAGCGTTGTCGGTTGATTCATTTTTTCTTTTTTTCTTTATAGACTCTGCTCGTCACGACAAGGGCGTCAGTCCGCTGCCGCGAATGCGCCCGAAGAATCGCGGCAAGGTGACAGACGTGTCGCACCGCCTGGGCACGCCGCAGATGCCCAAGCCCGAGTGGCTGATTGCCCTGCCCAAGGATAAGCTGCCACGGCCTGAACGGCTCGCCTTCCCGCCAGGTATCAGTGCTCTCGATGGTAAGTGTAAACTTTTAAAGTTTTGTAATTTGAGAACTCATCACTTTACTATTTTACAGCGGAGCTGAGAAACCGAGAACTGCTGGAGGCAAAGGCGGCACTGAATACGCCCTGTGAGGCGTCCTCTCGAAAGCGTTCACTCGATCAGAATGGTAAGCTTTGTCTAAACTGGTTTGTTCCATTTTAAAGCTCTCTGTTCTTCCTCTCTCAGGAACCTCCTCCTCTTCGGCCTCCTCGCTGCCCTCGAAGCGCCGTCAAATGGCCCCACCGAGCATCCTAGGCAAGTCAGTGCCTGATCTGTTTGAGAACATCTCCAAGCACAGCAGCGCCGTGTCGACCTCGCTCAATGGCCGCGCCAAGATCGCCACCATCACCAATGTCAGCGGACAGAAGCAGATGATTAGCTGGGTGGAGGCGCCTGACGATGTGTGCTTTGTCGCCAATGATAAGATCAAGTAAGTGTAGTACTGCTGCTGCTGCTTTTGCCGATCAATGTTGACTTTTGCCGTCGCATTGACCACGTCGTTCTAACCACTCTCTCTCTCTCTCTCTCCCTATCAGACAAATGAGGCGCAAAGTCTCGCTCGCCGAACTGCGACGTGCCGCTCGAAGGCCCTGGAAACGGTGCGCCAAAGGACTGCAGTCTTCTGCTGGTGGCGCCACTGGAAACGCCTCCTCCTCCTCAGGTGCAGCCTCAGGGCTCAACTCGGCCATTTTACCTTCTTCATTATCTTCATCTTCGTCTCTTGGAGGCGGCTCCCTGGCGTCTGGCGCCCTCAACCTGGCCAGTCTCGGCCACCACCACCCTCATCTGTCGTCTTCTGTGGGCAACTCTGCTGCCGTCGCTTCAGCCTCGCAGCAGCAGCAGGCGTTGGCGCTTCTGCAGCAGCAGATGCTGGCGGCGCAGGGCTTGACCATGACCGGCCCTAATGCTGCTGCAATGATCGCCGCAGCCGCCGCCTCCAACAGCCCCTACACTAGCTTTATGGGCATGCCACCGCCGCCGCAGTCGTCGGCCGGCAACAACAGCAGCTCCTCGGGCTCTTCCAACAAACTGAGTCGATAGAGAGGAGAGAAAGAGGAGAAGGAAGGAAAGAGAGAATGTTTAAGATGGGCTGATTGCTCAGAGAGGTCAAGTGGCTGCTGTGAGATGGTGGTGCACCGTCTTTCTTTCTCGCTCTTTCTTTTGTGGTTGTCTTGCTGATCACCATCATCACCATCATCACCACTTGCTTTCTGTTCTGTCCGCTGTACAATATCACCCCTTTTCTCTGAATGCGTGCACACCACCACCCTTCACCCCATCAATCACCACCACCACCACCATCACCATCAGTATAACTATCAGCTATTGCACAGTCAAATCCTCTCCACCCTCTCTTTCTCCCGACACACCAAATCACACAGGCACACACAAACTGACAGAAATCATTTGAATGTTCTCATTTGCATTGCAAGGCTTTCCCTCCCTTCCTCCCGCCCTCCTTTCATTCAGACTCCTGCAATCCTGTCCTCTCAATCCAGTCACCGACTTACTTTTTACTTTTTCACTATTTATTTTATTTTGTGCTTTTATTCTGTAAGTATTTTCTCACTCTCTTCATTTGCGAGGTAGGCAAGTATATTTTATTGCCATTATTTAGATTCTCTATATTATTATATTGTATCCTCTTTTTATATTGCATTCAAACTGATTAAAGCCTCACCAAGATCACTTGCCGTTTCAGTAGTCAAGAGCTGACTTTTTACTAATTTGTGTATGTTTAGGTGTATTTTCAGGTCACTCTACATCTAGTCGGTTGAACAGCTCAAACCAGTGATGATTATCAGTGCGACAATGGACATTCAGAGAAAGACACAGTGTCTCTACTCTCTCTTTAACATGGACATCGATTATCACAAAGTTGGTCACCCACTGAAAGTTGCTTTTCTGCTTTGCTTCTTCTTCTTCATCAAGTCGTTTGTTATCAATTGGTCACACCTTTGAAAGGTACTACATTGGTTGCATTTAGCTTATCAAAACAAAACGAGAAATCTTGCCTTTTTCTTTTTTGACCGTCTGGAGTGGTCCCTTCCAGACAATGACTGTCCATTTATAAGAAGTGAAAGAAAAGATGGTGAAGTGTTGCTAGGAGAGCGCACTTGTGCAATTGTGTGTGTGCTTTCCTGGTCATGCCTGCTTCAAATTGCTTCAAGGAAGAAGCAACCACTAACAAGATATGGCAAAGTTTTGTTTTTTGTATTGTTGTTGCAGTCTAAGAAAACAGCAGAAAGTGCCTTCATAGTCTGTGACATGAACGATGATCATGTCTGGAAGTCTGAGCATTTGTCTCAGCAGCAGTACACTCTCGTCTTTCTCTGGTACTTCTGCTGCTGTCCCTCTCATTTCGGCGACGGTTGTCTCCCTCTCCCTCTCGCAGTGGGCAAATATTTGCCGCCGTTTTGCTTTGCTCTGCTCTGCTCTGGCCTGAGAAGCTGGCGATCGATTGCCAACGAACTTCAGAGTCAGAGTGGTGGTGGTAGCCACTGGTACACAAGAGTGGCGGCAATCGAAGAGCACTAGCAGCATTAAGTGCCCCTGACATCGCAGGCAGGCAATCACTTGCGTCCAAGTCGTGGTCAAGTTCACACTGTGGACTGAACATTTGGTACGCATCGGCAACATCATCAGCAGCAACAACAGCTAATTCAGTTTGCACAGTTTGATGATAACCAACAGCAAGATGTTCCACTTTCGCTCTCGATCACTCGAGGGGCGAATCACAGTCACCACCAGCACCTGTTGCCTTCTTCTGGGCACTCTCCTTCTGTGCTCTCTCAGCAGCAGGGGCACTCAGGCCCTGACACTGAACGAGCTCTACCCGTACGGCAGCCAGGATGAGGTGCTCAACAGGGAGGCGACTGATGTCTCCTCGCCGGAGATTGCCCTCACCGTGCCCATTGTCCTCTTCCAGGACACCTTTGGATCGGTGTACGTCAACGACAATGGACTGCTCTCCTTTATGACAGAGGTAAATGCAGTTGAGCAGAGATGAAACCAACTAAGTTAATATGTTTTTATGCATAGATATCCGCCTACTACAATCGCGAGTTTCCGCTCTTCTACCCGATCATTGCGCCCATGTACTCTGACGTGGACACCAGCAAAAATGGCCAGGGCACCATCTACTACCGAGAAACAAAGGAAGCGTCTCTACTTGACCGAGCCTCTATGGACGTCTTCAGGCACTTTTCCGGTGGAAAGAACTTCCGAGCGACCGGTCTCTTCATCGTCACCTGGTCAGATGTGCCGCCCATTGATGAGAAGCAGCATCATTTGGTAAGTGCTTTAATTCTCAGTTTCTTTTTGTATATTGACTTGCCTTTCTATCAACCCCAGCGCAACACAGTTCAAGTGGTGGTCGCCTCAAATGGCACTGAAAGCTACTGCTTCTTTCTCTACCCTGAGGCGGGCATTCAGTGGACTCAGGGCAAAAAGGACATCTCCAACGTGTACGCCTACACACAGGCGGGCTTTATGACTGGCGATGGCCGCTTCTACCAGCTACCGGGCTCAGGCACTGACCAGCTGAAGAACTTTCCCATGTAAGTGAGGCAGTGTGGAAGAGATCGTAGTTAACTACTAATCTCAAACTAATCTCCGTAGAATGAGCAACGTCAACCGCAAGGGTCTCTTTGCCTTTCACATCGGCAACACCGGTTCGGGGAACATCATCCTGCCGGACCGAGACTACGAACGCAGTCTGAAGAACATCGGCAGTCTGGAAACGTGCACCAGCACTGACTTTCCCTGTCTGCCCTCGGCCAACTGTCTCGGTTTCAGCACAGGCATCTGCTGCGAGTGCCAGCGCGGCTACTTTGGCAATGGACGAAGCTGTTTGGTGCAGGGTTGGTTTCTCTGTTTTCTTTAGCATTAGCTTTTTTACTGACAAAACATTCTAATTACTACAAGACGAGGCACTGCGAGTGAACGGCAAGCTGAACGGCGTGGTGAACAGCCAGCGTCTGGAGGACGTCACAGTGTACGTGTACGTGGAGACGAAGGACGGCCGAGTGTACAGCGGCATCAACGGCGTCAACCCCGTTCTCGGTTTTGACCTGCAGACGGCCCTCGTGCCGCTCAGCTCCGTCATCAGCTGGCTCTTTGCGGCGCCCATCAACGGAGCGCCCAATGGCTTCACGCTGACCGGAGGACGGTTCAATCGAACGCTCAGTGTGGTCTACCCGCAGACCGGCCATCAGGCGACGCTCAGCGAGCAGTACCTCGGCCTGGACGTCTTCAACTTTCTGAACGTGAAGAGCGAACTGACCGGCAGTCTGCCCACCATTCCCACTGGCGACTCGGTCCAGGTGGAGGAGTACACGGTGGAGTTCACGCAGGTGGGCCCGGGCACGGTGAAGAGCCGCCTGAGCACTGCCTTCACCTTTGGCGAGAACTCCGTCAGCATGCCGATGATCATCGACCAGACGATCACCTTTGAGGGGTGTCCGCACCGGCCGATGAACAACACCGCCGCCATCACTCGACTGTCAGTGGGCGGCAATCACCTCACCTATGAGACGGCCAATCAGATTGCCAGATATGCGTCAGATGCGAAGATTTCATTTCTGTCGGGTAATTTTTGTTCAAGTTTGTGCAAATTTTTGTTTATCAAAAATCTTTTTGCAGACAATCCCTGCACTGACGTCCGCTGCGGTCCCAACAGCGTCTGCATCGTCGAGGGAACCAAACACCGGTGCGAGTGCTCTCGAGGATTTGAGCAGGTGTACGATGAGGCGGCGGCGGGTAGTGAGCCGGTCTGTGGTGACATTGACGAGTGCCGACGGAACGTCTGTCACCCCAATGCAGAGTGCTTCAATGAACCGGGAAGCTACCGGTGTCGCTGTGCGCCCGGCTACACCGGGGACGGCGTCTACTGTCAGAGTGGTAAGCAAAAAATGAATTTTTGTTAGCTTTTTATCAAAACTGACTCAGAGCTTTTTCTTTTGTGTCTCTTTAGTATCTGCCGTGGAGAACACCTGCAACAATATTCGCTGTCACGAGAATGGCGAGTGCATTCAGACGAGGAACATGGGCCCGAGGTGCATGTGCAGAAGTGAGTGATGGCTGACTGACAGTTTATAAAACTGCTTTTATCTAATTCAATTTTACACCCCTTCCCTCCTCTAGACGGCTACTACGGCGACGGCTACCAGTGCCAGGCGATGCCGGACGTGGAGGCCGCCCCCGCCGACGACTGTCGCAATCTGACGCTGTGCGACCTGAACGCCGAGTGTCGGCCGAATCGGCTGCAGGGCAAGTACGACTGCTTCTGCAAGGCCGGCTTCAGGGGCGACGGCATCGTCTGCACCGCCGAGGCGGAGTCCTGCGAGAAGCTGACCAACTGCGGCACCAACGCCGAGTGCATCAGCGATGAGTCGAGCAATCACGCCTACTACTGTGCCTGCAATCCGGGATACGTCGGCGACGGATACACCTGTATTGCGCAAAGTAAGTGACTGAGAAGGTTTGTGATGTGCGATACTTTTTATGCTAATTATTGTGCCTTCTCCAAAACAGTCAACTCCGATGACTGCTCCTATCTGAACAACTGCCACCGCAGTGCGCAGTGTCTGCAGGACGGGGCCAGCAACAGCTACGTTTGTCGGTGCAATCCGGGCTTCATCGGAGACGGCTACCGCTGTCGGGAGGAGCCCAGTGTGGCACGAGTGCCAGGTAAGTCTTACTTTTTTGCGACAACTATTGATCATTAAACCTTCTCTTCTGTTTCACTAGACTACGCCCGCGAGAACTTGGGCTGCAACGGCCCGGAAGGCTGTTCGCCGCACGCCGACTGCGTGACAATGCCCGCCGACTCTGCGGTGCTGCGCAATGAGTGTCGCTGTAGGGCGGGCTACATCGGCGATGGAGTGCTTTGCACTGCCATTAGTATGTCTGATTATCTTGAATAAATGTAGTACTAATCCTAATCTCCCCATTTTCGCAGGTGAATGCGACCCTAACAGCGAGAACCAGTGCCAACGAAATGCCGTCTGCCTGTACAGTGACATCAGTCGGCGACACGAGTGCCAGTGCAGCGTGGGTCAGTCTTCACAAAATCTAATTCTATTGTTTAGAAAATAACTTTTTACATTTTGGCTGCAGGCTACACCGCCGACCGAAATGGCCGCTGTCAGGTGGCCACCTCTGCTTCATCATCTTCCACCTCCAACGTCCTCGACCTGAGCTGCAGCGTCTCCGGCGACTGTCACTCGAATGCCACCTGTCGCACCGACCCTGACTCGCTGGCCCTGCACTGTCAGTGCAATGTGGGCTTTGAGGGGGACGGAAAGCGGCAATGTCGCCGCCTGCAGTCCTGCCAGCTGCACAACACCTGCGACGTGAAGGCGAGCTGCGTGCTGGACCGACGGACGGACAGCTACCGGTGCGAGTGCAACGCTGGCTTTGCCGGCGATGGTCACCGCTGTCGGCCGATTCGCTCCTGCGGCGAAGACCGGACGATTTGCGACCGCCATGCGGACTGCCAGTACAGCTACCTCCAGCGGGAGTACGCTTGCAGCTGTCAGCTGGGCTTCATCGGCGACGGGTACACCTGCACGCCGGTGCCGGCCAGGTCAAGGGGAGATGGTGGTGCTGAAGAGGGAGAGTATCTGCTGCTCGCTCAGGGGGCGACCATTCTGCGAATGGCACTGCCGGAGAGCACTCGAAGACCGGTGGGCGGACGGCCAGCAGCAGCAGCACCGGCCGAGTCCTCGCTGACCTCGCTCACCTCCGCTGGCTACCCGCTGATCACCAAGTCCCGGCAGATCATCGTGGGCCTGGACGTGGACTGCCTGCAGGGCAGCCTCTATTGGGGCGACGTCGCCACCGGGGTCATCTACCAGTCGCTGGGCAACGGCTCCCAGGCGGAGGCCGTCTCCAGCATGGTCACCAGCTCGGACACCATTCAGCCGGCGCCGGAGGGCGTCGCCGTTGACTGGGTCAGCCGCAACCTCTACTGGACCGACTCGAGACGGCGCACCGTGGAGGTGTCCAATCTGGATGGGAACAACGCCAAGGTGGTCGTCAAGGAGGGACTGGTCAGCCCCCGGGGCATCGCCCTCCACCCCGGCAGTGGCAAGCTCTTCTGGTCGGACTGGTCGCGCGACGCCCCGAAGATCGAGTCTGCTAACCTGGACGGCAGCGGCCGCGTGGTGCTGCTCAACAAGGACCTGAAGCTGCCCAATAACCTGGTGGTGGACTACGAGCACAATGACCTGTGCTGGACAGACGCCGGCACGCACCGCATCGAGTGCCTCAACCTCTACACCAGCAGTCGGCGGGTGGTCACCCTCACGGCGGCCTATCCCTTCGACCTGGCCATCGTCGGCAGTAACATCTTCTGGACTGGTAAACACTTTTGCGTGTAAAATTTTTTTTTCTTAAAACTTTCTTCTCTTTTTTTGCAGACTGGGACACCAAGGCCGTCCACCAGATTGACCGCAACGGCGGCGTCGCTGTCAAGTTGGACGTGCCTCGCGGCGGCCACGGCCGCCTCTACGGACTGGTCGCCGTTCCCCGGCAGTGCCCCCGACTGACCAACGCCTGTGCAGTGTCCAACGGCGGCTGCAAGCACCTCTGTCTGCCAAACGGGCCCCACGGTGGGCGGACCTGTGCCTGTCCGGATCATGGCTACGATGAGAATGACTACTGTAATGACATGTAGAAGAAGTAGAAGTAGAAAGAGTTGTGCGAGTACTCTTTTCTTTGACGATGATTTGTAGTTGGTGTATCACACCAAGCTGTACACGACTGAAGCCATTAAATATATAAAAGGTGTTATTTGCGACCGATTTTGCCCAGCTTTGTGTCCGTTTTAGGGTTGGCCGTCAGCGACTGCACCTGAACGATCATGCCGTTGATGGCGGTCTGCAGCTGACGCAGGTCGTTGATGTACAGCAGACGAAGCACATTGGCGGCTCGGTTCATCGGCGGGTCGTATTTGGAGGTTTTGCTGAACGGCTCCGCCAACTTGCTGTCGTCGGTTTTGAAGCTGAGCTTTTTCTTTTTAGAGCCATCGTCACTGCTGGTTTCACTGGTGCTGGGGCTCCTGGTGTCCCTCTTCAGACGCCGTAAGAGGATGGAAATTGCACGTAATGTGACCAGCGGCTCCTCCTGGTAAAAGGGCACGTCTAGCAGAGCGGAGAGTTCACGAAGTCCATCAATGAAGGGCGCAGAGTTGACGTCAATTTGCGTCAGATTAGCGGCGCTGGTGTTCACTTTGGCGAGATCGCTGATTTCCTTTTTGGAGAGATTCAGTTGAGATCCTGTTGTAAAAAACAAGTCAAAGCTTTGAAGTTTGAAACACAAGTTGCCATGCTTACGTGTATCTTCCATTTGGTATTGCAAAGCAAGGTTAAGCAGAAAGTCGACCACCTTCTTTCGGTCATCGGTAGCCGTTCCTTGATAGCCGATTTCTTTCAAATACTACAAAAAAACAAAGGATTACAAGAGATCGAGAATCGTATGTGCGGTAAACAAACATTTTCCAGTCCTGAATTCCAGTTGGCAGCTCCCACTTCCAGATTATCTCGATCTTCCGGCGCGTAGAAGCGAATTTTGGTGTTCTCCATCCAGAAAATGAGCTTCTGAAAGTCTGTGTCATCTGCGAGAAAATGTAAACATTCGACAACGTGACATCTTTTAAAAGTAAACGATCATCGCTTACTTTCAATGTTAAACGGTTGTTCATACTGGAGGGCGTTTAGTTTTCTTGTGAACATCTTGAATTGGGTGAGAAAGCAGAAGATACAACTAGAAACTTCAAAAAGAACAAAAGAACGCTGAAGAACTGATTTGTTTGGAAAAAATGAAAACAAAAAATGTGTTCCCCGAAAGTTTTCCGGTGACTGCTTCAGCAACTTTCTCACGATTTTCGCATGTTTTGCGAAATGTCTGCTCCTGATAAATGGTTCATTTTTCTCAATCTCTAATCTTTTGTTTTCTTTTCTTTTTTTCAGAACACGCACTTACATACAAATCTTTTTGTTTTTAAACATAAATGGCGATGTTTTAGCGAGACTTTTTTTTTTTTTTGAAAAAAATCTCGCTTTTAATCTCACTCTGTGTCCGTCTGTCTG
>JAALOO010000394.1_pt1 | contig 39025 bp, 31 predicted proteins | sample 7257641 | NCBI WGS metagenome assembly JAALOO01 (sample SAMN14085613, study PRJNA598686) | mite metagenome | biome: ENVO:01001000; feature: ENVO:01001002; material: ENVO:01001226; isolation source: single female mite from University of Michigan culture on fish food culture... ...
CTCTCTCTCTCTCTCTCTCTCTCTCTCTCTCTCTCTCTCTCTCTTTCTCCATTGCTTCTGCACCCTTTACTCAGTTACGCCAGCCGCGACAATTCCCAGTCGGCTAAATACTAAAGGCGTGATAAAGCACTACCAAAGTTAGTCAGTCTCCATTCTCTTCACCATTTGGAAAAAACTAGCGTTTTGTTGTGCAAAAGCAAACGAGGTAATCTTTAGTTTTCCCGCTCGCACATGTCTCATTCAATCGTTCTTGGTCTCCGGTCTCCGGTCTTTGAGCTCTCGTTCTCCTTCAACTGAAAAACTCACTGGTGCACTAAATACATTTTGTTTTGTTTACGCTGTAGCGTCCCGAAGCAACTTGCAACGATGAACAGACAGTTTGACTGCAGTGTTTCAAATATAGCCGAGCATTTGCAACTTCAAGTCACTTTTGTCACATTGCCGAGATTTTCAATGTCAGCTTTAGTGGGTCAAGTTGATTGATTGTCTGATTGATCGCTGTTTGTATCCATCGCTCTCAATGCTGCAACTGTGTCTTGCCACTGTGCCATTCGATCACACACACTTTTTAATCCACAACCTCTGGAAAAAAGTGCACAAATGAAATTTGCATGCGTTAGCTGCCTGTAGAACGTTGGCACTTTACCTAATTGCTCAAAATCACTGCCCAGTCCCCAGACAGACTGTCTGAAAGTTCGATGGTGTGTGGTGGTAGTTGCAGCGACCAAGACAGTGGTGCAAAAAAACGGCCGTTTGTATATAGTGCAGCAAGTGATGCATCGAATGTTAGATCTGTGTGCTCTGTCCACTGTGACGGCAGCACTTCGATTGAGCAACGAACAGATGGCTTCCGAAGCGAAGATGCTACCGTTTAAGCGGTACAGCGGCAGCAGCAGCAGCAGAAGCACTGACAGGCGGCCCGGTGGGTGAGCGAATGAGCAAACAACAACAACAACCAGAACGGGAGAGAGAGAGGGAGACAACAAAGGGCCGGTGCAGTGGGCTGCTGAAGTGCCGCTGCCGAAGCCGTTGTCTCGATACCTCTCTGGCAGGCACTCTCTTCCCACTTCTGGCGTCACCCATCCTCTTTTCCCGGCATTCCTCGCGGCATCTCCAAGCTATAGAGTTGTTGCTGATGTTTAGTTGCAAGCTGCATCCGTCCGTCTCCATCCCTTCCCTTTTTTGCTGCTGCTGCTGCTGGTGATCGACTAAACTTGACCTACAATATTAATGCAGACCCACTCACTCACTCACTGGCCAAACAAGCTCTCCACTGTTGCTGCTGTTGCTGCTGCTTTGGCCTTGATGCGGCCCAACTGTCACGGTAGCTTGCTTGGTGTTTGTCCTCACCACCAGTAGCTACCGTTGTCACCACTGCCGATTGCAAACAGGCTAGCTTGCGCAGTGCCAGTTCTGCTGCTGCTGCTGCTGTTTCTGCTCGTGGTGCTTTAGCAATTTGCATTCGATCGTAACGGCACATGTCAGCACCGCGTGTTAGCCACCACTGTCACACACTGCCATTTGTCTGCAAACCAATGCAAATAGAGAATCAATTTGAATTTCATTGATGCCACCACGACCGACGACTCTCTGTCTGTGTTTATTGCTGCCAGCCTGCCGATCACCAACGACAGCACCGACTGGCACATTGTCTCCTCGGACGCTTCACTTTCATGTTTGCTCATGAGTTGTGTTGTGCATTTGCAGTGCTTCCATAATTTAAGCCAAGAAAAACAAGTTACTGTCACTGAAAAAGTAAATAAATCGTAAATTAGCCACTTTGTGCCACATAGAAAGATGCTGCTGAATGCAGTGCGGTGACAGTGCGGCCATATGGGCCAAATGAGAAAGATGTGGCCCATCAAATTTTTCAGCTAGGACAATATTTTGCCGGAGATATCATCAACTTTCAGCACAATCAATAATTAGAGCTGGCAATGCTTTCAGTGCTTTTCTGCATTTTAAAATAAATCCGCACTGTGAAGAAAAGAGACCAGCAGAGGACATACTGGGAAATACGTTAAATATAGAAGCATCGATTAGTAGACTCTCTCTCCCCTCGGGCTGGCTTTTTTTGTTTGTCCATACTTTTTCTATTGACCCACTGGGCCAGCTGAATGGTATTCTCTCTGATTATAAACTGAACGCTCAAATACACTCTGGAGTGCATGCGCTCGCGTTGTTGATCTTGAAAACTCCACTTTTTACTGGCAATGCATGCAGAATTCTGGTGTCGTTTTAATTTGTTCTCTATACTTGTGCGCTCGAGCAGCGTCGTTTGCCACAGTTTGCTTCGCATTATCTTTGAATGAAACACTTGCACGCGCAAACTGGGTGACATGTCTGCCCAAAAAGGTCCCAGCACAGATGACTGAACCACTCAGAGTTTGCTGTATTGATTTTCTATTTTAATAAACAAAATTTGAAAGACATTTTATATGTAGGCCACTAGGTTTTTATTTTTAGACCAAGTTACTGGACGTTTCAGTCCACTGGGAACTGACCAACGCGACAAAATAATCATTATTTTTTTAAAAGTTAAACTTTTTAGTGATTAGTGATGGAAAACAGCGTTTTTTGTTTTGTTTGATCGATATTGAAGCATTCCCTGAACGCGAATCTAACTTCAATCTGTCATTCAGTCTAAAAAATGGACAACTCATCCATTTATTAGCATTTGGCAGTTAATTACTTTTCAATTATATTTCAAAATTGCTTTTTTTAAAGTTCATTTTTGCCCAGAGAATATGTTGCTCGAGACCGTTGGCACGAGTGTAATGAGATTATGCCAAATTGATTTTAAAACGACCTCCATCGTTTTTAATGGCGCCATTAAAATGACACTCGTCGCTTCTCAAGTTGGATCACAATTAATTGCCGCCATTTGGCGATTCTTCCTCGGCTTTTCTCAGTATGTCAACATAAATTTGCCATTTTGGCGGCAATTCAAGCTGCTCGTGGTGTATGGAATAAATAACAATAATAAGCACCATTGTCGACTTGCATCTCTGGCTTTCAATTGCTCGGCACTCAGCAATTGCTGACTCGCCACCGGACAGTGCAGTGATCAGTGCTACTGCAGGCAGTGTAATGCTACGTAGGAAACACGTGGCTCGGGTGTCGAGGCCAGCATTTCAGCTGGCCCACTCTCCAGTGCCACTGTCGGCTTGAATGATTTATCTATTATAAATTAAGTTTAGCCTTACCGTAGTGTGTTTCCAGCGTTGCACTACGTTTTTTAGTGCACAACATTTCACGCAAACACCACTACGAGAAAGAGAGAGATATTTCTTTGTCCGAGCTTTAATTTAATTTAAATGATCTAATGAAAAAGCACATGTGCAGTCTTTCTGTTTCTCATCAAAACTGTAAAGTGTTCTACACATCCTAATCTTTAAGCTTTCAATATTATTCTGTACCATTAATTGTTTATGTTCAAAAAATATTTTTACAAAATGCATTTTTTAATATACAAAAAACAATTTTCAATACAGTCACAAAAATAATGCCGGCAAGTCTTCTTGATGATTTCTTGTTATTTTAATTACTTCATCGACTTTTCAAAGTATTTGATAGTTTTGTTTAACATTTTTTTTAGAAAAGTGATTATCATTACAATTTACTTTTCATTTTACTAGTTCAGCATTTAAACTTTTTATATTTTGTTTTCAGTGTTTTTTATAAATTAGAAACCGTGTGAGTCAAAGTCTCACATTAAATCTTCAAAGCACGTTACCGTTAGCCAGAAACCTATAATTTGATTTTTTTGTTGCAATACTAATTTGTGACCAAAAAGGAAAGCAAAGACATACAACTGTGTGTTCGTTTGTGTGTTTATAATTAGACTTTTTGTGTGTTTGGTCAAATTGATTTGCAGATAGATATACCCAATTTGATTTAATGACCAGAAAAGTGAAACTGGGCGTTCAATTTGAAATCAAATCCTCCATTTAGCTATTGATCCAGTTGAGACTAGGCGTAATTTCCTTTAACTTTGTAAAAAGCTTTCGTTTTACAAACTGAAAAGGGCGACCCGTTCAAAATTGTTTTCATTTATCAGTTTTAGCATTTTGCATTTTAACTTATCTTGATTTGCCCTGAAATTAACTCATAACAAATTATTGTGACTGCCATCTGCAGTGTTTGTCGGTGCTGTAATCAGCTCCATGTTTTACTTTGTTTCTATAACTTTTTCCAATTTGATCAATACTTTTGGCATTTGCATTGAACTACAGCCTGCTTTCACTTGTAGTTGTTGTATGCTGGTTGTCGTATTGCCTCCTGGTTTGTGTGTCACTTAGAGTTTGCAACTTTCTAACAATTTTAATAAATGCAGTCAACTTTTAATTGGATAATTTAATCTAATTCAATGCCTGGTAAAGGAATTGCCAACGACTTGGTGTCACCCGCCAGACATGGGTCTGCTTTTCCTTGTTTTTCAATAAGGTTTACAGGCATGAGAGTTTTAAATAAAACTCACAATGCTACAAAAGTTGCCAGAAATGTTAAATGTCTAGCAGTGCCGCTGCCAATTGGAAGATGTGTTGCGATTTGCTACTCAATCCCGTTATCACTATACGTTGGCAAGACAGTGCTAGTGCTTTCACATCTTTGCCAAATGGAGCCGCAACTCGTTCTCTAATGGCAGACCGAGCCACATTGGTTCAGCACTCTAATTATTAGCAGTCTAATGTTCCACTTGCAAAACAGTTGAAACATGTACCGCAGCCTGCAACAACTGCTGCCTGAAATGCATTCAAACACGCGTTTTGGTGACACTGCTTAAAGCATGAAGGCAACCATTTTCTGCAAAAAAACTTTTAATTGAATTTTTTTCTTTCTTTTAAACTCTTTTTACACCTAACAGCTATCTGCAGTCATTTCTTTTAGGCATCACTTTAAATTTTGCAGACCTCTCTACAACACTTACGCACGCCAAGTTTTAGCATATTCAACAGTTCAGTAAAACAAAACACTTTTGCAATTAATTAGCAGTTTGCCATTACTGTGTTTTGAGTGTACCCATTTCTCCTTTACTTGCACAAAATAATACATCGTTTACTTTTCAGCTCAGTACCATCACTGTTGTCGCCAATAGATATTTAGGTTTCTGCAAAAAAATTTACTTTTTTGTCAAAAACATTCTCTGTGTAGAGCCATTAGAAGAAAAGTATTGGTAATTGGAAGGACTCGTAGCCGACTCGTACGTGTGAGTGGCAAACTTCATTTAGTGCCCCCATCTTATTGCTATTTATTATTTGGCAAGAGTTCTTTTCTAGTCCGCTCTTCTGTTTGCTTCTAATTAAAATTTATCTCGAGGCAATAATTTGCATGTTTCAGTGCAAGCATTAAAAAAGTGAAAGTAAGTTTTTGTCTTAGTTTTGTCTTGTTCTTCTGGGCGCACTTTTGACGGGCGTGCTTAGAATCGAGCCAAATTTGGATGCCTTTCTCGGCACGCACACATGAAAATGTCTTTTGTTTGTATTGCTCTCAATGAAAAAAAGTAATTTATTTAGGAAATGAGAAAGGCCCAAAAAATTAATTTCATTGATAGACGGTGGGAGACACACACACTCTACCAAATTTGAAAGTTTTTAGATATCGTTTTTATCAACATTTTATTTTTTAATGCCAATTTTGTAATAAAATTGTTTTTTTATAAAAAAACAACCAAGTTTTTTGATTAATTAAATTACAAAAATGCTAATTGACTTTCATGATATACTTTCACATAAAGTATTTATTTGCAAGTCAAACTAAACAACTTCCCAACACAATGTAATTACCGTACTGTGTTTCAGAGGGTAATTGAAATTCTCTGTTTATACGTTATGGTTAATTCTTTCAGGTTAACTTTGTTTATGGTTCATTTTTTGTTTTTGCAATAACAGACAGTTTTTACCTACCTAGCTACAACAACCTCAATGCTCCCTTGAGAGTGAAAGTGACAGCGAGGTGGCTTTATTAGCGGTCGCAAGACAACAACTTTTTCCCTCACAGCTTCCTTTTTTGCCAGGCAAGGAAAGCTCAGATCTAAATTGATCAAACAAACAAACAAAGTCAGTAAAGTGAAGCCTGTCACAGAATGAACAATGAACACTGAATTGAAAGTGCTCACTGCTTCCCTCTAACACAGGTTGCCAGGGTATCTAGCGCTGTTGTGGCCCGTCGTCGATCATTCTGCCCGAATCTTGCGGCTTTTGGCTAATCTCACTCCGGCCACCGCATGTACGGCAGTTGAAGCACTGCCGAATGCAGATTGCACACACCAACTGACGGCAACATTTTCGCCGAGAGATAGTACACGCCCACTAAATATATTGCTCTAGTCAGCCAGTTAGACATGTAGTGTGTGCTTATGTGTGTATTTTTGATGTGCATTCTGTACAAGAACTAATAAGATACCAAGATTTAGATTTAGTGTTTTGCCATTATTATTGATAGAAAAATAATTTTAAAATAATGCAAAATTAAGCAGAAATATTTGATCGAATATTGCCATTTGTCAGGAAATAGTAATCATTGTTTTTCTTTGTGTTCTCTTGTAAAAAAACTCATATTATTGTTGTACTTTAGGGAAGCACATCAACTGAATTTGAAAATTTGATTGATTGGCGGGAATGCTCTCGGGAAAATGGCATTAAATCGGCAATTGTTTTGTTAGCCAACCTGGTGGCCTTCCCCCCTTTGTGGTTGTGGCTGCCAACCAATTGACTGGGCTTTGTAAATTAGTCCAATGAGCAGACAATTGGGGGTAAAATGAACATGATGAGCCTTTGTTTGCCACCAAAACTCGGCCCCTTTTGGTGATGACCAGAAATGCATTTTGCATGTGCCTGTGTGTGTGTGAAAAAAGAGAACTTTACAACGGAAACCAGTTATTAGCCATCAAATTAATATAATACAATTATTCTGATTAGTTGTACGGCAGACTGTTGGATGGCTAATTAAATCTATTACGCGCGGGTGTCATCGCGCCAGCGCCTTTCTGACGACTGCTCCTTTTCAAGTTCCACGGTAGCACTCGTATGCACTTCCTCTTCAGTAGGGCTCAGTAATTAGGAGCACACACAAAGTGAAGTAGTACCTAGGACCAAATAAATAACCAATTGCACGGTGAGTCAGACCGGCGTAGCAAAGGAAAGAGTGCAGTGTGAGCAACAAATAACCGCAACCTATCGAGCCAGCGTCGTTGTCATTCTTTTTGTCAATTTCTCGCGTTGTCCGAACGTGTTTTGAATATTCTCCAGCCCATTCTCCCAGTGCGTGTCTGCACTCTCTTTCTTTCTCAGTTGTGCTGTCGCCAAACAATGGGACTTGCTTTTTCTTAGTCCTCTCACCGCTACTCTCTTTTTCCTGGTCGCCAATTAAAGGCAAATTTAATTTGTTTTCACTATCACGAGCATTTGTCATATGCACTATTTTTATTTATTTACTTCATTGTTATATATAGATCGTATTTTTGCTTTTGATATTTTTGCGTTCAGGCGGTAATAAAATCCTTTCTATGCTGATCAGAAAAAGTAATGATGGACAGTTTTATTCTCCATCAGTTTGAGCTGTCAAGTAGCGCACTGTTTTCATTTCAGCAAACAATTGTCCTTTATTTCAGCTGTAAGGCAATTCAGGTGCATGAGCTTTTGCGTAGAAAAAAATGAATTTGGCTAATTACCAGGTTGATTTGAAAGTGACCACCACTCGATATGAGTGCCCACCATTCAGTAATGTCCCTGTGCTTGTGTTTTATATTATTATTATGTTTGTGGTGTGTGGAAATCTAATTTGGTAGCATTGTTTTTGGTACCTCCGTCACAAAAGAAGAGGTGTACCAACTGAAAAACTACAAATAAATACGGCACTAGAAAAAGGGAGCAAGGCAGTTGTTGTGCAGGCATTAATTAGATCGTCGCCTAATGAACACATTTGAGCTGTTTGCCTTTGAACAGTTCAGTTTGCAAAAGTTGCATGTTGTCCACTCGGCGGAAGGAGCACTGAAAAGACATTACGACATTGCTTACTATAATTATTGACTTATTGACTGGTCAGCACAGCTCTTAATGGCAGTTAGCTTTTCTATTGTGATGAAACCGCTAATTAAATTTAACTCAATTTACCAAAATTTATTATTACCAAAATGATCGACCATTATTGTGCGACTTGCAGTTATGATAGCCATAACGTTTGCCTATTGCTGCCTCCTTCTGTACCTAGGGCTGATTCCGCTACATGATACTTGAGGGCTATTCTGGCGCAGGTAAATAGACTGCGTGCTCGGCGGTGAGCACGTTTATTTGCCGATTTCGTTGGCCGATATTTGCCGGACACCGTACCGCTGTGTTCTACGCTAGTTTAATTGTTTTTTGGCACGGTCGTATTTACCGTCGCACACACAGTAATTAATTGTGCCTCGTTGATGGTTATGACAAACCAAATTAGCCTTTCATTGCCCTTTAACGTCAAGCACACAGACATTAAACTCTTCTATCTCCTTTATTCACTGAAATTGAAGAAAGCTAATTGTGTTTTGGAACCAAGCCTCTTTTTTCTGACTGTAATTGCAAGTTCGATTTTGCTGCTAGAATTTTGAACTCTTTGTTTTTTTTGTTACCAACATTGCCAGATCAAACTTTAATTTTAACTGACTTGATTGACTTCAATCAGACTTTTTGTATTCTGTAAGCAGATTTAATTATTGAATCAGTATTGGTGAAACGCCCAGCCAAAATATTTTACTTGACTCTAAAAAGGCCGATCATCCAATGATTTATGTCACATTTGAAGCTGGACTTTTGATTGGGAGCATTGTTGATTCTGTAAATGCTTTTATAATGACAATTTTGTGTAATCGATGATTATTTTTAGAGTCAGAAAAAATATTTGCTGTTGTTTATTACCTTTAAATGTTAATTCATTCTTGTGGCTTAGGTGAAAAAGATAAAAAGAGATTTGTTTAGCAATATACAATCAACCAATCGAACGCCTATAAATTATCTGTAAAAGACAGTACATGTTGATGACTGTTTTATGTAAATTCACACTATTGCACATTTCGATAATGTCAAATTGTTGTTGTTTAGCCTGTTAGTAAGAATGTGCACTATCGTTTTCCAAAGACACAACTGACTAAAGATTCACTTTCATTTATGGTTGTTTGCAAATAACAGCACTACTCCAAACACATTTAAGGTGTGTCACTGAAATTCACTTGGGTACAACCATTTCCAATTATTGGGTTTTCCAATTTTAACTTGGAACTGATTACAACTGTTATTATTAATAAAGTATTGACTAAAGCAGTAACTTGCAAACAAAAACGATTTTTACCAGAACAATTAGACAATTTATAACCATTAGATTATGCACTTAAAATACCATATTAGAAAGATACTTATCAAGCAAAGATAGTAATTACTAGAAAAATAGTTCATTTACAAATGTGTTTTTGTTTTGTAAAGCATATTCTTTGCAAAACGACTTTCTAGATTTTTAATAAATTTTTTCTTAATTATTTTGAAATCATATTTTTTAAAACGGTTTTGTTGTCACGCACATTTTGAATTTGTATGATGCATTTGTTTTATTTGTATTTTCTGTGCTTTTCAAATATAAAATGATTTTGACGTTTTGACTTGCTTTCGTGTTGTGGTGCAAATATTTAATTAACAAATGTGAATGCTACGTTTAGACAAACAAAAGTTTTAAACTAAACACGCCTCTGTTGGCTGAATCAATCGCTGATGCACAAATCGATTTATTCGTTATCCACAATTCATTTTTGGGTAATTTAGGAGAAATTCAGTTTTCTATTGTAACGCCCAACTTAGTTTTTTTCACAGCATGTGTTTAGACACTTTTTGTATCTTAAAATGGTAACATTGACATTTTTTGCTTCTAAATTCAGCAGTGTTCAGCAGTGCCAAAGTGGGTCTTTGAATGTGCTACTTTGGCAATTGACAATTAATTGTGATTAGTGTCCCTCACCAGTGACGCATATTTGTTTGCCTAAAATATGTTTGAATGTTGGTTTCTCTGTATCTCTTCTCGCACCTTGATTTTGTTGACTTAATTTTTCATAATAATAATAATTGGCAAGTGTCAATAAAAATGAATGGTGAATGGCAAGCAGTCAGCACCTTTTGCCATCAAATATTGACAAAATAAATATATATATAAATATAAATATATACAGATATATAGAAATGAAATGAATGATAATTGAATGAAACGGTAGGAAACAGAGGAAACAGAGGCAGTGGCGGCGGCAGCAGCAGCAGCCCAGACCATCTACTGATTATTTGTCTTGCCGCGCGAAAACTTGCACTTTCTTAGTCTGCCAACAATCATGGCAATTGGACAGGACAACACATTCACACATGCCTGAGGACGATGCACTATGCCTCAGCAGCTGGCACACACCTAGGCACACTGTCGCCGTCACTGTCACCGTCACTCAATGAATTCTTTTTTCATTCAACTCAGTAGCTTGTTTTTATTTGTCCGGCAACATTTTTCTCCTTTATTTGCTCCCCTTTCCCTACTGCACTTTCTCTACTGACTCTTTGAAACGCTTTCTCTGCAGTACTCACTTTGAACTGACTCGTTGACTCAACTGTTTCTCTTTGCTTCTGTTTGCTCTGAACCTACTGTATCTGTTGCCAAAATATTTATTTTTCTTTGTATTGCTGCCTAATTACGATGAATCAGAAAAAGTAGTACAGTAGTAATTAGCATATAATAAAATCAACAATTTCATTAGGCGACAACTTGCAATAGCATGTTTTAATTTGGGCAACAACTTTGAACATTGCAGCAAAATGCAATTAGTCAAAGTTTGTTGTTTAATGAATTTAATAAATGCCAACATGCTTGTTTGGCTAGTGACTTTTGCTGAAATCGGTTGCTAGTTCTTTGATCACTAAAAGAGTTAAACTTTTTGTTGAGAAAAATATGGCAACAACAATAATTTTGGCAGAATACGAGTAGCATCTTCTTATTTTTTGTTTGCTAAAAGTATTTTTTAAATCAAGATTAAACTTTAAAAAATTGTTTGGTTATTGAATGAAATACTAAAATTTATTTTGTTATTGTTACTTCACACTGCAGTGATTGATTGCAGTTTTGTTCAAAAACTGGAGCTGGCTTGCATCAAAGCAAAGCTAATTAACAAATTGTGTTTTTATATATTTGTTCTAAACATTTAAAAAAACTACTTTTGATTTTATACGTTTTCAAAACAATTTTTTAGAGCTAACTTATAACTTATTGTTATCAAATCACTCTTTATTGATCCAATTCACTTGTTGTGTGATCATGTCAATAAGTCAAACAACACACAAACTTTGAAAAATGTGTTGTTTTTGAGCTGTCACATTTTTACTTGCAAAACATACTAGCAATAAATGTCTAAACAATCAAACAAAACTTAAACTTTTAAAAAGTACACCCTAGACGTGCATTTTTAATTTCCAAGTAAATAGATTTTAAAACGCAAATATGATAAATTCCGCATAATAAATGAATAGCTGCCAGTTAGATTAATAGCCTGGCAAATATTGTCGATATTAGATTTAAATATATTAGATTAAATTAATTTGATGATTAATTGTTCGGCAAATGGTGCTTTCTTCTTTCAGTGACGCACTGTCTGGGCAAAAAGTATAAAAAGTAGTGCCATACTTGCTGCTGCATTGAGTGGAGTGCACTAATATCTGAGTCTTGGAGAAAACGGTGGTAAACTCAAAGTGAGTGAATCGACAAACTGGCGACAGATACACACACACGCTGTCTGGATGCTCCTTGCCAAATTTGCAAGTGCTTTGTGAGATTCTCTTGGTGCAGAGTTAAAAGTCAATTCGCCCAATCGACTGTGCCTTTGCCAACTCGATTGCTTTGTTTGCTGATTACTTTTTCATAAGACATTTTAATATATCTATATCTATCCAAATATATAAGTTTTGTTGAAAAACAGTTTACTTTAATCAAAATTGACTTCGCTCCAGTGACGATGCCGGGTGATGCGGGGAGCAATGCTGGGCGCGGGTGAATGAAATTAGAAACTGCCACTTGATTGATGCACAATCGGGTCCAAATTGACATTGTGCGCCCCTCGTTTGGATGCGCTCATCTGCTGCTGATTGTTGCTTTTTTATTGTTTACACTCACTAGACACAGGCTACTTAAGGGCTGGGGTTAATCGAAACACTGGCCACAGCCACCGTCGCCACCGTCATTGGACGGCGCACTTCGATTATGTGATTCGCACACCAAATTCGACTCCTTGAGACAATGCTCTCTAGCAAATTGTCGAGTTGTTGAATGTGCTGGTGAATAATAGACTAATCGAATGCTCCTTCTGTCCATCGAACGTAGCCAATAAAGGTGTCTGTTCGTTCACTCTTCCAGCCTGCTGCTTCGATAATGTGGCAAATTAATTGATTGAATTGATAATTGGCAGGGAAATGTTTACAAGCAGCGACGAATGGTCCACATGGCCACTGTGCAATACTGATGCCCACTTAGTTGCACTTTCCACTTGACTGAGCGGGCACGATTTGGCGCATCAAAACTCGCTGTTCACCCTCTTTAGCCTGGGCTTTCTGGTGAACCTTGCCGAAGCGCGCTTTGTTTACCGAATCGTACACTCCGCCTGAACTTATTTGTATTTATCGTTGCACGCCTTGTCACCCTCTGCTTGAAAGGCCATTTCTTACTTGAGGATTTACTTGGATTTGGTTGTCGCCATTCGGCACCCTTACTCTACATTTTCTACTCTTTCTCTTTCACTCCATTACCGGGTAATCTGATTGCAGCGATTCGGACCGTTCCAACAATTTATCCATTTATTTACTACTGTCATGGCTGTTTGCAAATCAATATAAGGTCTAAAAGCACTTTTCTTAATATCAGTACTCTTTTTTGCAGTTTTTTCCAACACATATTTACTTCTTTACTTATTAGTCAAATCAACAAAAACGAAAGAGTAATTTTCATTTCACTTTTTGCGCCATTTCAAATCCCAGAGTACTCCCCTTGTCATTATGGTGCGCTTAATTAAATCGGATCTAAACTACTATCCACATTGTTTGCAGTTTGAATTGATTTTAGCATTTTTTTCCTACCAAATTCTCTGCTTAAAAATAAAACCGAAACTTTTTGAAGTAGCTGCAGTAATACTCCTTCTAGACGATTACGCGCCCATTGCCTAATTGAATTTGTCACCGAGCCCTGCTGCTGCTGCTGCTGACACTCACCGTCAGCCAACCCTGCACACTGTGCTAGTCTTCTCTGTCTTTCTGTTTGTCTGTTTGTCTGTTTGGTGCCTGCCACTGTTGTTGCTGCAAACACCTTGGTCGGAAGAGCCGTCACCGGCTGTCCACTGTGGCGACTGCCCTTCAACTGCGTCCTTCACCGTGTCCTTCACCACAGTGCCCCGTAACCTTTTCCCCTGACCACCCTGACGCTAGCCGATGACCTTTCCGACCGCAAGACACTACTCTGCAGACCAAAGAGGGCAGCCACTACCACAGAACCCAGCACTGGCCTAATGACCTTTTAGCTTTGTTGCGCTACTGCAGCAACAGCAGCAGCAGCACGGGCACCACTGGCCTAGAGAAGGCAGATGCAAGTGCTTCTTCATTTTCTTTTTTTTGCAACTCCACTCAAGTACCTTTACTGTTTACCGGCGTCCAGTGATACTGCTACTGCTGAGACTAGCGCGCACCGTCAACGGGCACTGAATGGGCAACAAGCAGAAAATGACGAGTCAAAAACCGATCAGACACACGCCACAAGTCAGCCTATTGACCGGAAATAGTCACTTTTGTTTGTTTGTCGGTGAGCTGCTGCTGCTGCTGCCTATTATCGTCGGTGTGCCAATCGCCCCTGTGCACAATGCAATTGATGGTGATACAGTGTGCAGCAGTGTCCACTGCAACGGCGATGCAGCCAAACACCTTGTCCGGAAAGCATTGCAAGCAAAAGTGAAAGTGAACTACACAGACAATACAGAACATGCAGTTGGCAGGCTACAGGACTTTACTTTCAAACTGCTCTTTTCTCTTTAATACTTGAGCTTTTTTGTTTTGCGCTAATAATAACATTATTATTATTTTGCCTTCTGGAGGAACTAATCACCTACCGACTGTCTCACTGACTGCCAAACTACTTCTTGTGACATTTTCTGGACGGAAATAACACTTACGAGGGGTCAAACAAACAAAATTTAGATAGGAATAACTGCCGACACTTTGTGGCTGTGTATCTAAATTAAATGTACTTTTGGCGTTCAGCACAGCAATTGACAATGCTCAACTCAGAATAAACACGCCAACAGGACATTTCAGATATCCCATTCAGCCACTAATGCGCTCGTCTCCGTTCACTTCATTTAGATGTGTCTTTTTATCAACTGTCTATAAATATAAAACTCTTCTTTAGTTCATTAAACGCGTCAATAACTTATTGTGTGCCGACGTCAACAGGCTAATCTCAATTGAAATCTAATTGCTAAAACAATAACGCACCTTTTTATTGACCCAACAACTGTGGAAAGGTGCAACTGAAGAAGAGAGGCATTAAAAGCTAAAAATAATTTTTTGTTGACTTTTATTTGCAATAAAAGCCACAAATTCCAATCGTTGACTCTGAATTCCAGGAAAAATATTCAATATTGAATCACCTTTATTTTGAGCAAACTGTATTTTTATGTGTTTGTTTTCTGCAGTTTGTTTTCTGAAAAAAATATTAGGCAGCATTTTCTAGCTCAATCTTAGCTGTTTTGTGCAATAATTTATTCAGTAGTTGGGCACAAGCCACATCATAATTAGCAATCGGATAAATATATCGGACACGTGTCAGTCCGGTTAGGCTCAGTTATTTATTTGGCGTTGAGTAAGACTGTTTTTAAAACGATTTTGCGGCTTGCGGTATTACGCTTAATAATGCCCAATAAATAAAATCTGTTTTACAGATGCGATTCAGAGAAAATAAGATAGTTTTTAGAATTACAAATGACCGGTTACAAAACGTAAATCCTGCGTAAACTGTATGCACCACTTACCTACTAAAGATATTTACCATACTGCCATAAATACCTGCTTTGTGCTCGTCGGCCAGTCTAAATCGTGTTTGATTGGGCAACTTTATTTACTCTATCGGCGAGACAAACGGAAAGACACGCGTCAGTGGAGTTAGGGAGAGAGAGAGGGAGATTGTCAGGTGGAAACCGTATGCAGGAGCCATGAGTAAGCCAACTGACGAGCCAGCACAGAAGACGTCTAGTCTGTAGAGTTGTTGCAGTATTGATTGGCAAGAGAAGACGAGCTTCAGAAACTCAGTCATCTGGTGGCGACGGAGGGTGGCCATTATCATTAGGCTGGGCATTGCTACATTACACAGCACAGCACATCACTGCTGACAATTAAACAGGAGGACACAGTCACAGACTGGCTGACTGGCTGACTAACTGACAGTGCCTTTTGCAGCCTTCTGATTCCGTGGCGCCACTCGATTCTCCTGGTTGGCCATTTGCACCCTCTCACTATCGTCGTCATTCTCAATGATGTCTTTGTTAGTTGTCTCACTTTTGCATTCTGTCCCTTATGAGCTAATCGCCATCATCATCACCGGCTGATTGTTATTGCCGGTTTTTGTTGTGCCTCCCAGCGCCCAGGCATGCACTTTGTTGCCGTGCCTAATTGTGATCAATTTGATTCACTGCCACGCACGGACATGGGCAAAAAAGAGGGAGAAAAAACGGAGTAAACGATGCAAAAGCCACTTCAAACTAGCCCATTTGTCATTGTTTGACTTGCTGCAGCTAGCACCAGCACTACTGGGCCGTTCTGGTGCTTCACTCAACACTGGTGCCTTGATTTACAAAGTAGCACATCATCATTACCATTTGCATTATTGTTATTGTTATAATTAAGAATATTCTTAATTGCATCCACACTCTTTGATTTCTTTCATCTTTTTTTATTCTGTTTCTTATTTTCAATTGACGCACAGACAACAGACATGCCATGAGAGAAGGAGAAACAGCCAAGCCGCCGATGAAACATTGCAGCAGAGAAAACAAATGGAAGCCAATTGTCGCTATTTGCATTTGTGTCTCTGGTGCATCCATTCACTTCCATTGAGGCTTTTTCTCTCTCTTTCTCCTTTCTGCGCATTAAAAGCTGGCATCCACTGAGGTGGTAGAGGCTCTTAATAACTTATTTATATATTTATTCTATTTATTCACTTGCTGCATCAATCGACAACGAATTAATTGAATTTGCATCCTCTTTGTCTTTTCATTGCTGCACCTTGCCACTATTTACTTTCAGTTGTGAAAGCCTTCTTTTTCTTTCTCTTCCTCTTCTTCTCAGCCCCTTAACTAACGAGCTGGCACATTTTGCCCTAGCTTTTTGGAGCCCGTATCATTGCCACTATTTGTTTATCATTTCCATAAAAATATTATTAATTTTATGGCATTTTGCAATTGGAATTTTGTGTATTTACTGCTTGCAAGCTCATATTGAAATTTGTTTTCACTGAAACAGAAAGCTCCAGAAACCAAGCAAAGATGCACGGAAAACTTTTAATTTAAATTCAAAGAACACACTGATCTGAAGAATACAGTTGAATGAAAAAAACAATTAAGAGCAAGTGCCACTGCCGATAATGTCAATTGGAGTCAGTGAGTGTGCCGACAGTGAAGGACGATGAATATCTCCTTCCGTCCTTTACTGTCTTAGAACGTTCACTATCGTAAATACGGTCTCTCTGTTGGCATGTTTCATTTAGATGGTGCGTTCCATTTATCATGTGTTCCTCTTCGGGCCTCACTCGGGCAACCTCACTCGGTCGCATCAACTCTTTCAATTTTTTTCCTGTTGTAATTTAATTTAATTATTTGCCAATTGTAATCATCCTCTCACTCTCCCAGTGCCTAGCACCCTACTGTCAGTTGGGATGTTCAGTCTTTTGTCGATCCATTTGCTGCATTGGGTTGTTGTTGTTTTTTAATTAAACCCGACACCCTTGCAGCATCGCATTCGCATCGCTTGCCATTCAGTGAGAACCGTCTTACTGCGACAGCAGCATCAGCAGCACTTCGATGTATTTATGCGAAGACACGAATTTGCACTGGCAATTAATCCCTCACTCTCACGTTTGCATCTCCACTGCTAATTGCAAACTAATGACTGTACTTAGATCACTTTGCACACTCTCTCACTACCACTGCCATTCTTAATTATTATTCCGTTTGTTTTAATTTTATTATTGTACTTTTTTTAAAATTAAAATTCTTTTACTCAAACAGCAAAAAGTGTTGCCGTCACTGTTTTGCTGAATGGGTAACAATGCCCACTCTCTGAACGGCTCAGCAAACTCTGCTGAAAAGAGTAAATTTTTTTAAATTGAGTCAGTTTATTAATTTTGGAACGCTCTTTAAAATTGGCTCGAACCGAAACCGTTCTTGAGCAGTTGCTGGTTTTGCAAGTTCTGCTTTCATTCGTCGATGGCACTCGGCAGATGGCCACAGCAGGCAGTTCACTGCGGACTACTGCAGCACTGTCAATAGAGGAGACGTTGTGGCGGGAGAGTTTGAATGTGGTCGGGAGAGCAGCAGCAGCGGCAGCACTTTGCTTGCGCCCACGTTGTTTGCCACAATGTCGCCGCTCACAGAGGGCCTCTCTCCTCCACTACTGTCGAGAGATTGGTTCACTTTCATAAAAGAGAGTCACACTGCCGAAGCCAAGTCAGTCTACCTCAGGCAGGCAGTGTGGTACGAGCGTTCACATCGCCTCTCTGCGCTGCTCCTCGCAGCTGCCCTCACTCTTCCTACCGGCTACTGTGTCGCAATCGACATCTCCTCATCACTTACACCACCACTATTACCATCATCATCATCACCACCATCAGCAGCATCGTCGTCGGTGTTGTCATCGTCGCTCTCCCCCGCACTCTCAGCAATAGCATCTGCAACCTGCTCCCCACCCCGTCACCAGCAATTGTTGCGCCCTTGACCCTCTGACCCTTGACTTCCATTTGAGGGGCCTAGCCTGCTTCCTATCAATTAACTGATTAATGTCCCCAGTACATTGACTGCCTGATCACCCTCGTCCTCCAGCCAGCGTGAACCGGTGTTCACTGGTTCGGATCGGCGTTCTGGTCAACCTAAGGGGTTAGCGTCCACTCTCCGTCAGCTGCACTGGCTTGATTCGCGCCACTCGTGACTTGTTCAACTTCACACTTGATCGCTTCCTCAGTCAATCAGTTGATTGTTAAGCGGCCATTTCTCGTCGTCGTACGGCAATTGTCCTGCTTCTCTGTCACTCTACTCACCCCTCAATTAGTGTGTCTCTTCCTTGCATCTCAATTCTCTCTTTTCCTTACGCCTTCATCTTGATATACTGCTCTAAAGTGCTCTACCAGATCTCATTTCTTGGAATTTCATTGTTGTGCTCACAACAAACTGCAGGCGCTACTACAAACAACCTCGACAGACAACAGTGTTTTTTCAAATCAGACAGAGTATGCTTTAAATTAGTTTTTTTGTTTTGTTCACTCTGTGTTCTACTTTAGTTTATCGCATGACATCAATTTCACTACTAAAGTTCTGTTTCTCATCCACACAGAACCAGACCGGGCATCTGATCTCAAGTTGAAATTTATTACACCTTGCTTTTTCGGTAAGTGTTTTTTCTTTAAAATTTTTGTTTAGACTGATTACAACTCAATTAGTAAATTAAAGTCAAAACAGTAGCGATTTCACTGATGCTCATTTAATTGAAAAAGGAAAAAATAAGTTTACCGTTATACCTTCATTATAATTAGCACCTCATTAGCAGTGGTGGTATCAGTGGCATGACACTCTATTAGTTGGACGTCTTTGTTGCCGCTTATATGACCACTTTCACTCTCGGGTGCGATGCGCCGAGTATGCGCCGACCACAATAGCACAGTGGCTGGCTGGCCAGTGGTCAACTGGTGGTGGCGGCAGTTGAAGGCTGGCGCCGCACTGCCACTCAAACTGTTGCAAGTACGGGCCGTCAGGGCGCCATGCCTGTCATCACTGACATTTGAGCACCTCTGTTCAGTTTAATAATCTGCAGCTCTGTGAGCACTGTGCTGTACTGTCAGTCGCGCAAGACCTACTTCTGGCGCCTACTTCCCCGTTTGCCTGTATGTTGCACCTTATCGCAATCTAACGGCAATTGAAAATTTTGCCACCACAGAGCCACTTTTTTTGTTGTTTATTTGTACCTCTATTTGCCTTTTATTGCATTGTTCTTCACCAGAAAACACATTTCTCTAGGCCGAATGCAATGTTTTGCACGTTTATTGGAAAATTGCGTGTGCAATGGCACTAACAAATGAAAGTGCTTACCTGTCCTCTCTCCCCCTCCCGCCTGTCTGTCTCTTCACTCCGGAATCAGTAGTTGTTGTTTTCCACTTCTTTTTCTTTCCTTTGTTGTTGTTGTTGTTGACGTCGTCTTCGCCTTTGCCGTCTTTGCCGTAGTCGTTGTTGTTGTTGTTGCGTTATTAATTATTTCGGGACTTGTTTGTGTGCTTTGCCGTGTGAGGCAAGACAGCGTGTGTACCTTTCTCTGTCGATTTGCATTCCCGCTGCACTCTCTCTCTCCCGTGTGCCGGTTTGGCTAATTTGCTTTATCGCTCGGTGGTTGCCGTCTCCGTGAGGCCGTTTGTGATGTGCTCGATAAGGGCAATATGGTCAGTCGATATATAGCGCGTGGAAGGCGACAGCAGCAGCAGCACCGATTGCCGCCGAGCCAGGTTGTTCCCGACAGCAGACTGACTGGTCGTCCTTATGATTTCTCCTGGTTCTCCCTGGTTGTCTGCCGTCTCCTGCCGGCACTGTCCTCTGCTGAACGTGTGCACCGTACACCGTCAGCCGAGTGTCTTCACTGCCGACGCCGAGTCAATGTGTGAGCTTGTTTGTGCGGAGAGCCACCGAAGAGCGCTAATTATTATGCTAATGTTGCCTAATAGAAGTTGATGTAATTAGTGTGCACTCGCCGACGTCGTCGTCGTCGTTGAGGACTACGAGGGTGGCACTGGTGCTGCACTTTGCCAGACACTTGCTAGACACACTGCTGCTGCTCCAGCTCGGGCTAATTTTCCTGTCTGTTGTTTGTTTGTTGTACCATGCTCTGACGGTAGCCTGCCCGTCTTCCTCCAGAAATGCCCACCTTCTGTTTTCTCTTCTTCTTTCCCTTTTGTCATCCTCTCTTGCTGGTTCTGCACCACTTTGACGCGCTGCTGTTGTGTCAAAATTATTTTCCGAACAAAAGTTGTTTTCAGACGCAGGATTTTGTATGGAATATTTATGTTTATCAATGTTAATATTATTAACACCACCTTGCCGCCGCCGTTTGGCAATCTTTACTTCTTTTTTCAAACAGCTCTTTTTATCATCTCCCTTTTTCCTTTTTCCCCTCTATTTCTCGCTCTTTTTTGCCTCTTCTCCCCTGTCGTTTGATTACCGCCACTGGGTCGCACTAATTCACCCAACTTACTTACTTTCACTTCCTCCGTTTTGATAATGAGCTCGATTAGACCGGTACCCTCGGTGCCCCTGCCGGCGATGCTCACCCACCACCACCACAGACGCTGTCTGGTGATGGGCAGCACGGTGAGGCCAATTAAAGTGAAACTGGCCTCATCACACCACCACAGCACAGCGACCAGTCCCATTGAAGAGTGGACAACTGCGCTCGAGGAGCCTACTTTCAGTTTTTCTTCTTTTTTGTTGCTCTGACAATTTGTCGCATTAGACTGCCATGAATTTAGCTTGTTTATTCGTGAATCGGCACTCAACAGCAGAGCTCACCACGAGCCAGTAGCACCAGCAACAACAGCAGCAGTCACTGTGTCTCCGCTTTTGTCAGCATCACTGGCCAACTGTGACCACGACGCCAATTTGGAACTGAAAACTTCTCTCCAGTGTTATGTATATTCCTCCTTCCTACACTCTCCTGCTCTCACTTGCCTTGTCATTTACATAATTTCAACCGAATGGACAACTGCTGCTGCTGCTGGTAGTGCTGGGGCTTGTTTTGTTGGGTTGCTCTGCGACAATTTGCTCTCTCTCTCTCCTGTGCCGGCGGCTATCTTCTCACTGGCTAATCTACACACAGCGACGAGCATGCGGTCGTTTCTAGTGCAGCGTTTGTTTACGCTGGCCACCCTTCAGTGCGTTTTGTTGCTACCTGGCTTACCGCTGCTTCTGATGCTGATTAACGAGCACCAGCACTCGGCGAGGACAGCAGCACCAGGCGCACAGAGCACTGCACACAGTGGCACAGTGCTCAGGTAATAGCTAGTCAGCAGTGGTAGTGCACTCCACTCTGCACTTGCCTTATGTGGTAATTGCGAACTTGAAATACTGACTTTACAGTTTTAGTTCGGGCACCACTGGCTCCGATTGTCGCCCACTCTACGGAGCAGTGTGCACGCTGTCATTGTTGGTTTTATTTTTTTCTCCAAACAACAAATGCGATTGTTTGCTCATGCTCTGGTCGATGCATATCAGCAGTGATCATGAAGCAGGCTGTCTAGGTCTGGGAACTGCCTCAAAACAGCAGACGGGGGACATCTGCTGATTGACAGTGAGTGAGATTCACTTCTTTGCTGCTGGCCCTTGCCATCAGCTTGCTAGCGCTCGGTCCGTTTGAACCGGGTGACATACCATTTGACAGTTTTGTCCTCGTTGTGTGTTCAGTCGGTGTGCGCAATGCATCTCTCCAGACCGTCACCGGCCATGGCAGACATTACAGCGGTGTTCATTTCGTGGTGTGACAATCTAAAATTACCGTCTGCGGTGCATTGTTTTCTCTCGATGACTTGTTCTGTGCAGCCCTCAAACTGACTGAGACCATGACTGCAACGACTTGGCCCACACAAACAACATAAGAAGAACGCGCGGAAGATCTCTGCTCTCACCGAGGGATTGATTCCAATCTGATGACGTGCTCAAAGACGTCTTTGCTGTCTTTGCTGTCTGTTTGCCGTCTTTTCTTCCTCTGAACCGTCGTCGTCTCGATGATTGTCAGACTCTTTCTTTCTCTTTTCCACTGCTTCACTTGGTTATTTTTGCTTCAACTAGTCTGCACTTGTTTGTTAGTCACTTGCAAAATCATCCTCACTGTGTAGACTAAACTGCAACTTTGGCTGCTTTCAATCTGCTGCTGTTTGTGTTTCCTCGCTTTTGCAATCGACTACAGCGGCAGTAGATTGACAAACAAACAAAACGAAAAGTCCTCGATAAAGTGATAGCTGGTGATTGGAATGGCCACTGAAGCAGGCATACCGGTCAGAAGACACACACAGAGACAGAGAGAGGCACTAGTGCTCGAAAGACAGCACACTGCATTGACATATCAATAATTTGCACTTCATTCGTCTCCTTAGCTGGCGGCAGTGATGGCAGTTGTGCATCGACGAACGCTTCAGCACGGCATCAAGTGACAAGTGTGTGTGTTTTTTTCTGCACTCCTTTTGAAGAAAACGCGGAGAAAGCAGTAAGCAAACAATCAGGCAGACGGACGCTTTGAATGGCAATTTGCGTAGAACAAAGAGCGGATTGAGCTGTGTGTGTGAGAGTGCTAATCGAGTGTCGATAAGATGACAATCGAACTGGACTGCCAACTGCAGCTGCAGGCTCACACTTCACTGATTGCACAATCTTCGGCGCTGTTCTTTTTTCTAACTTGTTCAATTGTCTCGTGAGTACTTCCTCCACCTGTCCTCCTTCTCCTCCTCCTTCTCCTTTCCTCACTGCTAATTTGCTTACTTCAGCTCATAATTAGCATCTTGTTACACTTTTTTTGCCATCCATGACAGTGACTCTTTTGCCTAACCTCGACATTGAATTTTTGAGACATTGTCTTTCTCCCATTTATTAAACTATTTTTTGTTTGAAAATTCTCGCACTTTTTAGTTGCTATGCGGCAGGTGTGTCGTGTTGCGGGTGGACAATGTCCCTTTGCGTAATGACTCAAATTGTGCCAATTTGAGAAGTGTTATCTGGTAAATATTTATTTTGACATAATGTGTCAACGTTAAATGTGTTACCGTTGGCACGAAAACACAAACACCAATTCAATTCTACCGAAAAGTGTGCCCAGCAGTAGTAATTGTTTGTTCTGCCCCTTAATTGGGTTTGTTGATCATTGTCTTTTAATTGGCCAGGTTTCATTGGGCGGTAAACGACATTGCAGTCATAATTTGTGGACCAGAAAACCAGTTATTTATAAAAGTTGTATTTATTTTTTATACCAAAAATACTATTTTTGCATCAAAAATAATGTATAATTTCAAATGAATCGGCACTTTTTCAAGGTTTTTGAGCACCTTTTTGGGTGCAGTACTGCCTTACTTTTTGTTGCAACTGTCGAATCTGAGAATACTCAAACCGACTCTGACTCGGACTTGGACAGTTGTGTCCAGTGTTGTTGTCGGCAAATCACTTGGACGCCAAACCCTACTGTCAATTAGAGTGATTGCCATCATCGGCACACAAACACAAACACGCACACACACATAGTCAACTGGCAATCTAAATTAAAGCTGGCAATTTTACTGGCCTGTTTTTCTGTTTTGCTGTGTCAGACCACAGAGCGTAAACAAGTGCAGTGCCTGTCAAGGCTGACAAACAGTGGCGCAGAGTGCTCACCAGCAGAGTCAATAGATTAATTATATTCTCCTAGTTGCTTCTTTGGCTGCTGCTGTTTCCGTTGTTGTTGATGCTGTTTTCCCCCAACGCAGCTGCATTTGATTGTGCTCCCACTGACACTCACAATTGTTGTTTGCTGCTTTTCAGATATATTGCAGAGCAGGTAAAAATACCAGTGCAGTAAAAAAGAGCCTAGTGTTCTGGTGTGGATGGATGCGTTCAGAAGGGTTTTTCACCAGGAGAATGGCAACTTCAACTTTTGCAGCATGCCGACTGGTTATGAAAGTGCACCAGTGCCACCAGTGCTGCTTCATCTGCAGTGGCAGTAGTGCATTGTTTTCTTTGATCATGTTGCGCATTGTTTTGAAGCGCATTTCAATTAGACTGAAACATGCTATGGTCGGTTTGCTGCGGCTACGGCAAACATACTGTCACCAGTATGTTTGGGGACTGCAGAACCGGTGACTGCTTCTTCTTCTTCTTCTGCGACACAACATTCTCTCACCTTGACGTGCTCAATTAATCCACTGACGATTGGTAGGCTTGATTCTCTCGCCTTCCAGTGCATCATTAGCTCCACTTTCTCTTGGCACGGAAACTGTCTGCTGGGTGATAGCTGGTTGCCGGCTCAACTTTAAAATAACTCCTAGTGTGTAAATGTGCCGTTTATTCTTTCACCATCACCATCACCACCAGACACGCATTGTCTGATTTATCAAACCTGCATCTTGGAGAATCTGTGCCAGTCGGTGTGTGTGTGTGTTTGTGTGTACGCCAATTACCCACTCATTGCGACAGTGCTGTCTCTTACTCTGCTTATTGCCGAATCCCTTCTGCTTCCCCTTCTGCTGGTGTCAGTCTGGCGGGTGCTTCGTGTTTGCCTGAATATTCCTCTGTTTATTCTGGTCGATATCAATTGGCCAAATCGAGCTTGTCAGCAGTGGCAGACATGCACGAGGCACAGGAACTTGCTCTGGTCTGTACATGGCTCAACCGAGTGGCAATGTGCTGCTCAAGCTGCTGTTTTCGAGTGCCAGGGATGCAAAGGATGCATCATCACCAGCAGATTTGCCTTGTTTACGACTCTTTCGCCTCTTCATCTATCTCTCTTTCTCTCTGACGGCATTCTGTTTACAAGAAAATGATCGCCTTAGTTTGCCTCTTTGTTTTGTGGCGTCTTTTTTTATATGCAACTCTCTTTCTTTTACTCTTATACTTGCATATTCGTTCCCCTCTTTTTCTTGCCACTCTTCACAGCTCCCCTCGGCAATGTGCTTTCTCCCAAGTGGCACTGAGCTCCATTTACATCATCTCTCACTCTTCTTCTGCAAACGAATGGCACTTTTTATATTGCTTCTGATCGCTTATCTCACAGGCAAAGTAGTCCACTTCATAAATAGACACCTGCATTTAAAAGAAGTTCAACTGCTGTTGAGAACCACTGGCAGTGGAAGGAAGTGAAAGGCAGTTGCAAGTAGTAGTAATCGTCTTCTTCACTTGCAAGTTCTCTTCAAATTACTCATTTGTGTGCCTTCTCAACTGACTGTTATATAACGTGCTAGTGCAGCAGAAGCAGAAGCAGTGACAATGGCAGCAGCACTGGCACTGGCACTGACAATTGTCCACTGGTGGTGGATGCGTCCATCAGCTGCACTCCACTGCTTGTCACTCTCTATCACTCTCTCTCTCTCCCTTGCTCTTTCCCTCCGTTGTTGTTCTGTCTCCTTGTTTATTCCTGTTCCATTCTCTTTCACTCGCTTCCTCTCTTGCTGTCGCTGAAGCAGCGGAGAAGCACCGCGCGGCAACAACAACATCATCGGCGGCAATGGCAATAGCAATAGCAGCGGCAGTAATGGCCGGACAACAACAAGGGCAGAGAACGAGCCAATCTGCTCAATCTAATCTACAAATTGCCTTTATTATTTCATCCTGTCTCTGTCTCTCTTTCGTTGTTTGTCTTGTCCTGCTGTTTGCCTGTCCCATTCGGTGCAATTCTCGATTCTGTAGCAGTAGCTGCTGTAGCAGCAGTAGTGAGCTGAATTTGTCCTCTTGTTTATGTCTCCCTTGTTGTATGTTCGATGTTTTCATTAGCGCAAATGTGGCCAGTGGCCAGTGGTATTTGTTGGCTGGCAGTTGTTGTTGGTAGCACGGTGGGCCATTCCACGTTTGGCGCGGCGGCGACGACGACGGCCACTGCTGCATCGATGGCTCACTGCCGCATCCGCATCCATTGCAGTAACTGGCTGTCCCCCTGACCGTCCCTGCCGCCGTCCCTACCACCACCACCACCACCACCACCACCACCACCACCACCACCCTCCCCTCCCCTCGTCATCATCACCATTATCATTTGTCTCGATGTTGCCCCAAACTTAGCCTCCCATTGTTGATTCTATTAGTCCGAGCACACGGATAGAGATGGCGAGATAAATTGGCCTGGCAGCGTAGCAGCAGCTTCACTCACAAACACACACACTCTCATTCTCTCTCTGGCTTCTCGGCAATCGCCCGAAAGTGAAATGACATTCGCTGTTCGTTTTGTTTTCTCGCTCTTGTTTGCCTTTGTTTCGCTGTTGTGCTTGCTGGTGATGCTCCCCTGTTTGTTTGCCCAAGTGATGCGTCCATGTTTTGTCTGTCTGACTGTCTCTAATGTCTCTGTTTGTTGTGTTGTCCAACTCATCGCTCGTTATGGCTTGAATTGTCCATTGTCCTCCTGTCCTGTCCCTCTCTTTTTTCTTCTTTCTCTCTTGTTTGTCGCTTGTTTGCTGTTCGTCTTGTTGTTGTCAAGCCATGAAAAATATCGTTTTCCTCCCTTCTTGCCCAGTTCCTTTGCTCTTTCATTTGTGCTCTCACTTTGTTTCCTCCCCTTCCCTTCCATTCCCCTTGCCTTGCCATCCCTTGCCTCCGTTTCCACTGCCCTTCTCGTGTCCCCCTTTCCCCTTCCTGTGCACCCCATCGCCCCACTAACTGTGTCCATCTCAATTTATTTAATTATTTATTTATTTATTTGCTACTTGTATTGCTCTTTGGACTCCATGTAATCGCACGATTCGTACCACTTGTCCACGGCCATGGCAATAACGGCCGAGACGCACAGCAGAGTAGGCAGAATGGCCGACGCTGATTTTTGTTCCCCCAAGCTCCTCAGCACTGAAACACTGTTTTTTTCAGTTAGTCAGCAGCAAGGAAGCAGTGCAGTGTTTTGCATTATCCTTACGTTGCCATTTCACTAGACCGGACTGGTCGACAACAAAGACAACTAAGCCTAAGACGGTTGAGGACAGTGTTTCCCCTTCTGGTTCGGGAGGACTGTTTCACTTGATTATTTTCTCAGATATATCGCCTTGTGCTGCTGCTGCTGCAATGCTAATAATTACCACAATCGGAGACTGTTGTTTAGCTATGCAAAAAGGGGGCGATGATGTGAGATTACGTCAGCGACGACGACAACGACGATACTCGGTGTCGCTGGGTGAGTTGTTGTTTTTTGTTTGTCGGGCGCATCACCACCATCACCACCACCACCGTTGCCAACAATGACATGTTTCTAAGGAAATACACGCAGTCCGCTATTCCGCTGGCTATTTATATCACTTGACACGCGCTAATTCTGCATCATGGCGTACAGCACTGCACTGCTAAGGCTGTGGTGTGGCAGTCAGCAACGACAACGGCACCATCAGCATCAGCACTCTCTCAGCATTGCCGCATCATCGGTTATATTGTGCCTGATCGGCTTCTCTTCTCTCCTTTCCTCTTCCTCCATTGGATTGCGCAATAGTACCGAGCTGAGTTGGGCAATTTGCATCGGACTGAGTTTGAAGGCGCACAGCGCAATGACACTATTCTCTCGCTCTCTCTTCTTTTGTCCAGACTGCCTTTAGTCACCAAACAAATCTGTACTCGGTATGCATTCTCATGCAAATCCATTATTTGCTTGTTGTTTTGTTCGCGTCCAGTTGGCAATGCTTTGCCAGTTTCTCCCTCTCTCCCTCTCTTTCTCTGCTATGCTATTTACCATTCGTCTAGGTTGCAGAGAGAGCGAGCATTGCAGAGTCTGTATTTAATATTTGCACTTGGACAGACACTCACTGCACAACACGGTAAACAAGAAGGGACAAATTTATGGATTGGGAGTGAGCGGGCAAATGCAAACGAGCAAACAAATGGGAAATGGCGATGAGGAGAAGGAAGGAGAAGAAGAAGGAGAAGGGGCAGACAGGCGTCGTTCAGGCGGCGTTTGGTCAGCGCATTTGGTGGCCACTGCTGAGGCGATGACTGCCGCCACACAGTGTCCTGGTGGTGGTGAATGCGGCCAGCAGCAGCAACAATTAATCAAGACATCCGATTCCTGCGCCAATGTGACTCACCAGTTGTGTTGTGTGTTTGTGTCTCTGCCTGTGCTTTGTTTGTTCTGATGTTGGCGCCAAACAAATGTGCCAAGACAAAGCAAAGCAAACACCGATGCAGAGATGCCAGTGCCTGCAACTCTGTCCAAACACAACAGCCCAGGACTTCAGTGCAGTGCACGGCTGATGCTGATGCTGTTGTTCTGTTCCCTCTTCCGATCAGGCAACTGTGCTTTTGCAACAGTGATGCACCGACTGTTTATCGGCATTATTTATTAATATTTGGCCATGATTCATGCAGTTATTGAAATTTATTTTATTGCCAGCAATGTTTGTGCGTGTGTGTCTCTGTCTGTGTGCATCTTCTTTTTCTTCTTCGATGCGAACGAGTGGCCAAACAGAGAGCTGCACCGAACAGCAATTGAACTTCTCTCGGTCTCGCACTCTCTGTCCTTGTCTCTTTCTCCCTTTCCCTTCTAGCACCACAGTGGCTCTCGTCAATTGGCACCGTTGGCTTGTCTCTGTTTGTATGTGTGTTTGTCCCTCTGTTTACAATTAGGATTTATTTCGGTGTTTATGTGAAATTGTCTTGTTTGCCCATGTTTGTCCGGGCGCTGTTGTGCCAATTTATTTTGCTGCACCATTCTCCGGCAGAGCCCTATCTTCGTCGCTGTACTGTTCAATTTATTATTATTGCGCTCTCATTATTAGGCAAAGTGTTTTGATTCGGTTCAATTTGAATCTTTACCCACACACAAAGTAGCAGTGCCACTGCTGCACTACCACACACACACATACTCACACAGTGCCATGACGCCGAACCCATTTAATTTATTTCCTCTTTGCCGCATCTCCAAATGTAAACAAGTTATCTGTTTTCGGCATGCTCCTCCACTCTTTACATTATTTTTACCTTTTCTTTCTTAACTCTACATACACTGGGCAACACTTGGTCAAACTTTGCACTGCCAAAAAACAGTTGCAGGTGACTAAATCTTTCTCTGAAAAAAATATCAAGTCAATGCTACTTGGTGGTCCTGCTTTTTACTGACTGATTCGCAATTTATCTATTAGCCAGTGAATTTGTAGACAACAAGTCATCTCGTTTTGACACAATTTTGTGTGCCATAATCCAGAACACTCTCCTAGCCAGTGAAAATATTACACCTGACAGCCTGAATTGATCCAATTAGCTATTGACCAGGTTGTTTGTTGCCGTTCGGTACTGTTTGTAGACAGTAAGCCTAGTAAAGTTTGATTGCTCTATTTTGTTGTTTGCGTTTTGAATATGGCAGCCTTAGTCGGCAAAAAGAAAGGACATGGAAATTAATTAAACTTGTTCAATGGTTGCAATGGGCATTACATTTACCAGTTCAGTGACTTTCAGTGTACGCTGTAAAGCAGGCAATGTCGCGCTAATTAAATCACAGTCAATTAATTCTCAGGCTACTGTTCTGCCGACCGAGTGACGCTTGACAACTGAAAGAAAAACGCAACATGAAAGTGTGCTTTTTTATATTTTTTAATACATTGACTCGGTTATTTGTGCTTCAAATAAAAATATTTTTTAAATTAACTAAAAACAAAATTATTTACTGTTCTACATAAGATGCCCCCCATTCTGGGCACTGCTGCCTGCCATGAAAACGACCAGTTGGACTTTTGGCGGTGTTGCTGAGCGTGTCTAATTGCAGCCACAGCCAGTGCACTGTTGTTCCACTGTTGATGTACTACTGCAATACAGAGTTACTGTTTAATTAACCGGCAACAAATTACCGGTATTCAGCAATTGCTGCTCTGTGGACTGGCGCCACCAAAAGTAGCGCACATAAAATTGGTTGGGAATTTGGTCCGCTGGTAAAAGTTGTTGTTCGCTTGTTGTTGTGCGAAAGCACTGACTGCTGCCACCACCAGCACCACCAGCTCCACCAGCTCCACCAACTCCACTACCATCAGCAACAGCAGCAACGCCGACGTCAATATTGGCCGAGACCAATTTTGTTGCCTCAATCAACGTCTAGCAGTAATGGTCAATAACAAATCAAATGGCACTGTGGAGGCTGATTCATTTCTGCAGTGTTGTTTGTTTGTGGCCGTACTTTATTGGCTGTTCGGTCGCTTTTTCCGTTCTTTTCTTTGTAAGGAAATGACAGCTTAGAGACGCACGCGGACCTGTCAGTCTCTCGCACTCTCTCTCTCCCTCTCGCCCTCCCTCACTTGGCCCTTTGCTGTCTAATTAGCAGTGGCAGTAAATATGGCCACTTGCTCAATAATTCATCGATTCCGAGACAGTGGTGCAATAAACAAACAACAACAAATATATGAATAATTGACGAGTGGCCAATAAATAATCGATGAAGGCAGTGCTCTGTGTGCTGTGTCGCTGCTACCGAACCGCATCGCTTCAGCGGCAATAGATTCAGTGGCAGCCGGCATGCTGTTTACTTATTCATTTGTTCATTTATTTATTTGTACCACTCAGCTCGAATGCACCTACCACGGAGAGAAGATCAAATAGCGGCAAATGTAAAGTTTCAAAACACACTGCACCGTTCAAACTGAGCTTGATTCTTATTTTGGAATTTTTCATCAGCCTTCTCGGTGCACTTGTTTACCGTTTACTTGCCTACCTCTCATTCAGCTTATGGCTGACTCTTTTTCTGTTTTAATTTGGAACTAAATACGAAGTCATAAACAAACACCGGTGGGTATCGAGGAGTGCGGGGCAGCAGCACTCATATTGCACTTCACTTTTTCAGCAGTGCCTGCCTGCTTGCTATTTAGTGTTAAGTGGGTATGATATTATTAATAAGTAAAAAGTACAACTAGCGCAAATAAATAGGCACTCTTTTCTTGAATACATTTGATCGATTTCAATTGCATTTGCTAGTGCACCAGTCTTATTTATTACTGATGCTGCTGCTGCTGCAACGGTGATGTGTCAGGTCCACACTGTGCGGACAGAGAGGTCTTTTACTGTCATTTTGCCATCACAGTGTGTCTCCGCTACCCAATTGTTGTTTGCCGAATCGACTTTACCAAGTGGCTGCTCTTGCTGACTGCATCCCACTGGATTTGTTTACACATTCGAGCAGTGTGGTGGTGGTGGTGGCGGTGGGTCAAATGAAGCAAACTAAATCGAAACCGGCCATCAGCCTCCTGACGGAGGCTTAGGTTGAAGCAGCGAAGGAGAAAAAGGAGAGTCACCGTTAAGCAACAGCGCAAACAGCATTGGACTCGGTCGGTCTATGTGTGTTCGTTGTTTGTTGTCTGCCTCGCCACTCGGCGAATGCCTTCCCTTCGCTTCTCCCTAAGCATACTACTGCTTGTTTACTTGGCCAGTCTGCCTAAATTAAATTTGGCGTCGATTTTGACGTTGACGCTTGCGAGAAGCATCTTTACGCGCTCACTTGCCGAGATGATCGAACTTGGGGAATCGCTGGCGCGCACTTTGTGCCCCTCTTCTTCCCCTCCTCTCTCTCTTTCTCTCTCACTCACTTTTCGCCCTTCAAAGTGTACACTCGTCAAATAGCTGCAACTTTCCACCGAGTATACTGTGCACTTTTTTGTTTGTTTGAATTGTTGTGAACACTGCAACAAATAAACAAGCTTCGGCAGTGGAGATGCGAGGAAGTAGAGAGAGTCTCAGAAAGGGAGACGCCAGAGAAGCGACGGCGGTGAATGTGAATGTGAATGTGTGTGTGTGTGTGTTTGTGATGATCAACAATACAGCCATGGCAGTCCTCGTCCAAATAATGGCTGACTGGTGGTGGCTAGCAGTGCAGTGAGACTGCACCAGCACCAGCAGCACCAACACCAAGAGCAGCATCTCCATCTCCTCGCCACCATCTCTGCCCCCAGTTGCCTTCAACTCATTTGACCGGCCGCGAGCATACCAACATCCATTCGGCAAGAATGTGTAAACAAAATCCGGATATTACCAGTCTCTTCTGTTTGTAAGCACTGTGTGTCCATATAGAGAGGAAACGGCAGTGTGCTTTCACGGAACGGCTTCTCTTTGCCTCTCTCTCTCTCTCCCTTCTCCCACTCTTTTACCCGGACGCTCTACCCCACTTTGTTTTCTTGTTGTTTGTTGTTTATTTGCTGGCTCATTTTTGTTCGCTCCCTCAAATCCCCTGAGTGCGAGAGCGCCATGGTCGAGAGATCTGAAGCTTCTGTTTTTGGTGCCGCTTCTGTTGCTGCTGTTGTTGTTGATGATGCATCTGCAGCTGCTACTCTTCTACGCTTGCCCCCTCTTTCTCTCTCACATACACAAATCATCGCGCCTCGTCAGAAATCATTTTCACTTTCTGCCGAAAGCAGTGGTGGCGGCGGTAGTGCCACTGTACGCCACTTTTCTTCTTCTCCGACACACTGTCAGCGCTGAAGAAGAAAAGTGCCTCCAATTACCACAAAGTTGAAGATAATATTTGTGGAATATTCGGATTAGTAAATAAAAAAAGAGAGGCAATAAATAGAATTTTTAAAAGCTGAATTGTATTTTGTTTTTATAACAATCAATATTTTGCTGTTGTTTAACTGTAAAGACGAACAGTGCAAAACTTTCACTGCCTGTGGCTTCTTTGGCGTAAGCACACCATTACTGTGCAGTACAATCACTCTTCAAAGAGCCTTTTCTACACTGTCTTTTATTATTATTGGTTGTTTACTTGAATTGCACTTTTTTCCGACGCTGTTTAATATCCCCCTTCCAAGGACATTTGATCGGCGCTAAGTAGCCCTTACTGCATGAAAACTCCAACATGCTCTCTCTCCTTTGCCAACAGTGGACAGTCAGTTAGTCATTAGAAAGCTGAGAAAGCGGTGCAAAGTTTAGAGTAGTGTTTGTGTGTGTTTGTGTCGTTGAACAATCTGCAGCTGATTACTAGCTAAGACAGGCACTGGATTCGTGCATTCTCGAGGCACTGGTGGTGGGAAGGTTGGCTTAGCACCATCTCCATTACTGAATGACAACTACGATGGGCGCCGCCAAGTTAGAGTCAAAGTCGGTGTTGGCGTTAGTGCTGGTGTTGGTGATGGTGGTGGTGGTGTTGGTGTTTTGCCCACTTGTTCTCACTGGTCCACTCCAGTGCTAGTCTGTCTCTCTGTCTAAGCCTTGTCAGCGCTGATGTTGGTGTCCGCTATGATGGCGTAGTAGTAGCTGTAGTTGTAGTTTCCTGGCGCGATCACCGTTGTTTGTTGTTTGTTCTCCTCTTACTCCTCTTGCACAGACTGCCGCTGATGATGCTGTTGATGCTGTTGATGCTGCTGCAGAACAAACAGACTTTCTACGACGATGCTGTCGATCTGCTTTTCTGGCACTTGCACTTGCACCAGTGTGCACTGTTCAGAGCCAGTGATGTGTCGATGCGCTCGGCCAATCAATCACAGACACTGCGTGATTATTATTAGTTGTGAGTTCCAAAATATCCGCTAGATAAAAACTGGTGCAAGTAGCATCTTCACCCCTTTGAGCAATGTGCCTCTACGGTGCGATAAGTAGCACAATCTGCCAGCATCAGTGTCTGTGTGTGTGTACGGTGAGCATTGTTTGCTCAGTTCGCATCAGTTTCCTACATTTGTGCGACTTCTTGCGTAATGCCTCCTAATCTGTACGGCAGAGAAAAACAAAGCCACGACGACAACAAGCTCAATTGTGTGACTATCACCCGGAGCAATCTCCAGCTATATAGCTAGTACAAATGAAACAACTCTGGTCCTTGTTGTTTGCTCTATCTTTCTCTCGCTAATCACAATGTGCATCATTTGCAACCGACAGAATTAGCAATTGTTTATGGAGTCAATTCGCAATGTGGTGAGGAGAGAGAGAGACACACAAGTTGAGATTCAGAAAAACTAAAGCTTATGGCAAATGTCACTGGCACTGGGCTCGACAAGACAAAGTGTGCGACCTCTCTTCTGTTGCTCCAGTTTGGCTTCTTCTGACTGCATTAATATTGCCTTAATTGTCCTCAGTGGCCACGTTCCAGGTGCAAATATAGTCAGTGTAGCCTTTTGTTGTTTACGCTGTGGTGGAACTGTCATCGGCGGACGGTGTGCCATTGTTGGTGGTGGTGCAGTGCACTACCAAATAGGTCGCCCTTTCACAAGCAAATGTGCACCTAATGATCAGTCGGTTAATCATCATCTAATTTCTTTAATTGCCGCCGCTGATGCTGTTAGGAAGCAGCAGCCCCCTTTGACAATGCTTCAGTGAAGTGATGAGTGCTCTACGATAAGACAGATGTGAGAAATGCTCAAGTCTCTTCCAGAGCTAGCGGATGAGGCGCTGGGAAGAGGTGCACTCTCGTTGTACAGTGCAGTACTGTGCTGTGCTGTGTTTGAGGTTTTACCACTCACCGCACACGTCGATGACAATCGCTGTGATGCTACAAAAAGCAAGTGAAAGAGAGTGAGGAACAGAAGACATCGATCAGATGCGCTGATAGGCTTCACTGGATATATCTCACAGACACCGGTTTTACTGCCTACCACCTCCATCGTCACATCTGACTGCTCTTTACTCTTTACTCACTCTGTATCAGTCGATTCACTTTTATTACCTCCCTTTCACCGCCATCACAGAAGGGTGTACTTCTGTGCCTTTTTTGAGATGCCAGCGTAGTTGAATCGATTCTAATTATACTAATTGACTTGATTGCAACTTTGTAACTTGTCGCACTGCACTGTCCTACGCAAACAACTGTTACTCTGTCGCCTGTGCAGAGGGGCAACCTGCGTTTATCATCAATCTCCGCGAGCAGTTTTTTGTTTTGTTGCTTCCTTTTACACACACACTCTCATACGGCGCTGACAAGCTCGTTCTGAGTTCACTAGATGTCGCGAAACGAAGCGAATCTTAAAAATCTTTGAAGCACCTGAGCACTGAGCATCACTACAGCCTGACTTTCACTTCTTTGAACTGGATTATTATTATAAATTGGTATATCATTGAGCTGCTTAATTGGGCAGTCAAATCCAAACATAAGCTGCCTCAGACGACCATGTTTAAATGCAATCATTTTGGGGTTAGCAGTGATGTGTGGCAAAAAGGTTCTCAAAAAGTAATTGCACTGGGCAACCCTCTGCACGATTACCAGTTAATCTCCCTTTTTATGATGTTGTTTCAATCTAAAAAATATTGACAAGTGCTGATTGGCCTACTTTCCAGCAGATGACAATTGCCCGTTTCTACACGGCTGTTGCGGATTCTGTAACAATAAATTAACTGTGAGCAGCGAGTAGAGAGTGTCTACCAGAGAATCAAGTGCAATTGTTTCTGATAAAAAGCATTTTGGGGTCTCTACTATCACTGTTGAAATAGTGCAACAAGGCACTAGAAGAGAACACACACAACCTGTTGTGGAGAGAGTGAGGTGACACCGCCTGCAGGATGTGCGACCCTCTGCTGTTCATCTCTGCTTTGCATTGTCAGGCTAATTGGGTCAGCAGTTTGGGTATCATTGTGACAGTCAATGTGACTACTGTCAGTTACTGCCAGTGCTTCCGCTTGCCTCGAGGGTGCTCGTCTGATGAGGATGCTCGTCGACAAACTGCCGACTTGCCCTGCCACGGGAAAGTGCTCAAATCTACTGCTGCTAATTTGCACTGATTGCACTGACTCAACCGTCACTGCTGCGAAGACCTTGAAATGAACATTAAACACTTGCTCACAGTTTACATACATTGTCACATCACTAACATTTTTATTAAAAGTAAAAAGTGCATTGTAGTTTAGAAAAAAAATGTTTTTGATATAAAAAATGGTTTACACTAGATTGATCACTTCAGCTGACCAGTCAGGTGGTACCTGAAGACTCTTAAAAGTCAACTTACTCTACTAACCCCGTGCCCCAGAAAGAAGCCTTCACAGCACGCTTCTAATTAGCATACCTGACCAAATGATCAGATTGACTTTTTCTCCCCTTTCGTTGCAACACTGGCGATACAGACGAAACAATAAAAAGGCAGCAGCTACTAGCATTGACTATTTACAGCTATGAGCATTTTTATGGCTTCTGTTTTGTTAGTTGTATTGATGATGATGTTCGACAACTGCTTTCGACGACGACGTCGACGACAACGACTCTTGCACTCGGTGATTGGGTTGTCCTTACACGTACGTATTTGCGAGTCACGTCGATGATGACTGCTTTCAAACTGCTTACACAGACACACACACACTTTATGTTTGTGTCTGTGCACTTTCTGCTGCTGCTGTTGTTCATGGATCCTCTGGTTGTTTGCAACGCTACACAACGTAAATCGAGACTACATTTAAATAATGCAAAACATTTCAAGGTTCCTTCGTTTGAATAGCAACGCTTATTATTATTATTATTATAGCCAAAGCCACGAGCTCCTTCTTCTCCTCGACGACTTGTCAGCTGTCCTGCCAGTGGCACTGTTTTTTCTTACGCAGAGTAAAGCTACAAAGTCACAAAGTCCCTTACTCCGATGCGGACTGTCTGTGTGTGTGTCTATCCCTTCTCTTGGATTATAATTTGACATTTTGTCTTTCTCTCTTTCCCTCTCCCCTTTGCCGGTGAGCAGACGGTGTTTGTGTTGTCGTTGTTGATTTGTTCTCACCTCAACTGACTCTTGTGCTTGTCTTTTATTCGTTCCGGGCAATCTAACTTGATAATTCGCAATTTTCCTATGATTGATTGATCGACTGCTGCACTGAACAAGTTGATTTTGGTTCCAACTCTTACTGACAACACACACACACACAACTGGCTGTCTGTCATGTTGGCCAATCGATTGGTCTGACGGTTATTTAATTGACAGCTTGTAAACAATTAGATTTCAATTACCGATGATATAACCTCGCCAGTGCATTGCTGTACACGCACGCACACAATTGAGCATGCATTGAAATCGATCGTCTCCTGGCCAACTTGCCACTCAGGATGGGTTTTTCTGAAGCAACAACAACGACGTCGGCACTAGTACTCATTGCTGCTTCCTCTCCTCCCCCTCGACCGGTAATCATGATGTGAAAGTCTGTAGTACAACAACAACATCAACAACAACAACAACGACGTCCACAACAAGTCAGACTGTTTGTCAGACTGCCGTATCCTGTCTTGGCAGCAAAAGAGACACACACGTGCTCACAGCCAGCTAATAGTTCAGTTGCCATTCTCGGCGGCAACACGGTGGTGATTACCTCGATTGTTGTTGGTGCACTTGTGCCCACCACTAAGGTATCCTTTCACTCTGATCCGCTCGGCACTGCATTTGCATTGTTTATTGCTGCACTTTTGACCACTGAACTGATGATGAGGCGGTTGATGGTGGTGGAGATGGTGGTGACGATGATGAGTGTCTGTCCACTGTGCACTGGCCACACAATCACCATTACCTAGTGTCGCCTTCTTCACCCCCTTCTTCACTTTGTGCTTCAGTGTTTCTTTGTTACCACGGTGCACACTGTGCTGCTCCAATCGATCTCCACCATCAGCACTTACCTCCCCTCTGCCTGCCAGTCTGCTGCTTAAAATACTTTCCCCACATTTTTGTTATTTTCACCTTCTTTTCCACCAAACTGAGCGGGACAATTTGTCATCCTCACTAAAATTCATGTATTTTTTGGTTGTTTATTTACTCGTCGTCGTTTCCCTCAACACGTTTGATGGTTCTATTTTTTCCTGCTATTTTTTCTGCTACCTCTACCTGTCTGCACCGCAATACTGTCTTCCATCGATGGTCCGCCCCTGTACACGTAATCGCGGGCGCACTGTTACGTTTCTTTTTCTTTCTTTCTTTCGTTTCGTCTGACTTTGCACAAGTGGCCCACGCTGACACTCACACCGACACTACTTGCCGCACATTTGTACAAGTGATCGTCTTCATCTTGTTTAGTGTTTCTAAGCACCATGCCTGACTTTGCATATATCTCATTAGTGCGAACTGCAACACAGTAACTGTTCACCCCACTTGTAACTGAGAGAGCCATCATGTCGCCTCTATCGATGCCAGTAATCGATTTGGCAAGTGCACCTTGTTTAAATGCTGCATTCCATCTTCAATTTGTTTACTGTGATTTGTTTTTATTCTAAAAAATTGTAAAAAACTTTTTAAATTAGTGAAGTTAAGTTTAAAAATATTGTTCCCATCATCATATCCTGCGTAAGTGGCGGTTCAAGTTTTTCACAAATAAAAAGTGACTTTGAAAATACTGAAATGCAACTTTATTTTTTTCAAATAAACAAATCCAAACATTTGTTTTTTAATAAAAACAACGGTTTGACAAAAACATTTTTTCAATTTTGGTAAAAGAAAAGTAGCTAGTAGAATCGTTTCTACTGAATGAATTATCGATTGGAAATGCTTTTAGTCATGCCAAGTTTGGAAATGCCAATTGCGTGGTTAACTTCAGTTACAGGATACTATTGCTCAATTTCAAGTTAATGAATGTCGCAATCTGACGACCCCTCATGTCAATCATCACACAACGGGTTAACTTTTTTTTAAAGCAAATTGTGATGATAGTTTCAGCATCACGCTTTACTGGTTCTTTATGTTCTTGTCTGAAAAGTGCTCCAACTTTGTCTAACAATTCAGTAGTTGGAACAACAACATTCCCAAATGGACACAGTTGAAATTAGTGTTGACTATTTAAATTTTCGTTCCTGGTAATCGCTCAATATACACTCGTCTGTCTATCAGTCGATCGACAAAAGTGATAGCACAGCGAGCTGATTGGCATTCTCGGTGAACGAGCTTGAACTGTCTTGCGCTTGTGATAACACACAGCGAGGAATATAAATTTGAGCCTTGAGCAAACAGGGCCTGCAAAGGAAAAGTGTCACTGGCAGAATAATAAATATTACAAAAAACACGTGCCCGTGGAGAGGGGACAGAGAAAGGAAAGGGTAGAGAAAAGGGTGATCTTGTGGCAAGCTGATCGAAGCAGTGTATGTTGACTCGACACATCTCTCTCTCTCTCTCTCTCTCTCTCTCTCTCTCTCTCTCTCTCTCTCTC
>JAALOO010000395.1_pt1 | contig 39024 bp, 47 predicted proteins | sample 7257641 | NCBI WGS metagenome assembly JAALOO01 (sample SAMN14085613, study PRJNA598686) | mite metagenome | biome: ENVO:01001000; feature: ENVO:01001002; material: ENVO:01001226; isolation source: single female mite from University of Michigan culture on fish food culture... ...
AAAGTGTACCGCGCGGTGCGAAGATCTTAGTAAAAAATGCTTTTGACTAGTAAAGAAAACTAAAAATTCGAAAAAAAATTTTATGTGCGCGCAGTCCCCCCTTAAGTGATCCTTTTTAAATGCTTTTTCCTTTTGGCATTGAAAAGCAGGTCACAGCTACCACCACGGCGGTAGACGACTGATACTAAAAAAAATACTACAATTGCAAGCCTAAGTAAACCATAAAGATTGTCCAGTGATCAGGAACAAGGCAAAATGTGTCTCAATATAAAAAGAGTGCCGACTGACAATGCAATAGAATGGAAGAAAAGAGTGCCAGACTCAGACCCTTAGGCTCTGTTTTTTTTCTAGCTGAGCAAATAAAGCCGTTTTCAGATGGGCAGTTGGTTTAGTTCAGTCCAGTCCTGCTCTTCTCTCTCTCTCTCTCTCTCTCTCTCTCTTCCTTTTTTTACAAAGACACTTTCCTATGCAGCGACAAACTTCACTATTATTTCCCGCCACTGAATCCTGTCACTGGTCAAAACATGGCCATAAATTTAAGTGACCGGGAGAAGGAGGGAGCAGGAGAAAGCGACAGCCACTAGCCCTGATCCAATAAAATAACATTTTGCTTTTACATAGAATATGAACCATTACCAGGAGCTAAAATTACACATAACCGAGTGAATTATATATTATAACATACAACATACAAAATAGAAAAAGATAAATGCTGAAAAAACGACAAAAAGTGACCAGCGTACATTCAAAAGAGTAAACTTCTCTGCTTGAGCCGTCTTCTAAACTGTGTCGGTTTTATCCTCTTTTGCCTACACTAATAAATTGTTTGCGGTTTTGCTGCAGTTTCATTTTAGTTTAATTTGCCCAAAAGATCATCTTTCTCGTTGGCACATTCATTCACTCATCTCACCCTTCGCCCACACACACACACACCAGTCCCCAATGATGGAGATAATGATCACTGGATAATGATAATGGATCACTGATTTCAGGACCGTACTGAAACAGTATTCATGCCATTGTCCTCTGTTGTGCCTTCACCCTCACCCGGATAATAAAAATGAATAAATAATAGTTTTTATTCTCTTGTACAGCAGCTGTACGGCTAAAAAGTAATAAAAATTTTCCATTAATAGATAACAGCAATTTACATTTTTTGTTTAAAATAATAACAAATACTTTTGTATTCAATAAATAGACATTAGAATACAACTGAATAGATAAAAGTACTAAAAGTAACTTTGATTGACAACAACTTTAAAAAATCATTGCAAAAAATAAAACGCGGTTATGTTGTAAACGGGGGTCAATGACTAATTTATAATTATTTTTGCAAAAAAATAAAAAGTAAATAATAAATTCTTCTCAAAAATTTGTCTACTAAAAAATAACTAGTTTGGCAAATTTCAAAAGATACAAAAAGTCAAAGTCAGCAATTAACGGAAAATTACAAATATCAAAAGCAATAAAAAACGGTTTGAGCAAATAGATAAATTTCAAATAAATCGATTTTATCCTTTTTTCCAATGCTGATAACTTCTAATTTCTTTTATCTCAAAAAAGTTTTTACAAAGTAAACTAAAAACACTAACTATTTTTTCAACTTTAGCAAACTTTTCACATTTTTTTGTAAAGAGAAAACAAAAAATGACAAAGAATTTCAAAAGAAAAATTGACAATTGAATTGCTTAAATTTGTTCATCTAAAAAAATTTTAACAACTTTTTTACTTTTTTTAAACCGATCAAAATTTGGATCAATTTCTCAGTTTGTTTTTTCAAAAGTCAAAGGTTTTCAAACAATTTAAATTTTTAAAAAATAAAAATTTAAAAAACTTATATTGATTTTTACTCAACTGTTTGCTTAGTTTTAAAAAAATTATAATTTAAAGACAAACACACGCTATGTTTAAAATCTTACGTTTTGACAATAGATTTAAAATTCTAAAATATATATATTCAAAAACATATTTATTTTTTGTTTTAGTAATGCACTTTTTAGCATTTTTAATCGCCCCACAAAAGCAGATTTATCTGTTTGTTTTTCTATTGTGTTTAAAAAACATTTGTGTTTTTTAATTTTAAATAAAAACTAAAATTTTTTAAATTTTTATATATTGCTACTTTGAATTGAGGTCGTTTTGTGCATTTTACTATTTACACAAATTAAATTTAAATTTTTTTGCTTTTTTGCTTAAATCTAAATGCAAATGCCGAACGTTTCTATTGAAAAAGTAACCAAATTTTATCGGATTTAACAAAGTAGTCTTTGTTTACCCCCCAGCCCCCAAATTCAAAGTTGTATAAAAAAGTCAATTTATTTATTGGAAAATTTTCTAAACAAAAAAAAAGAAATAACATTGTAGAAAAACTCAATTTTCAGCTTGATTAGAGATTAATTTTAAGGTACAATAGAAACAACTGTGTTTACATTAAAAACATAGGCATGACTATTTAGAAACTTTTAATTTGTTTGAAAATAAAATACTTGATTTATGTTATAATTTTTAACAAAAATAAAAATTTTTCTTAAATAGGTAATTGACTCAATTTTTGGGAGTCCTAAAGTCATTCTCTATAATTTTGAAAGCAACTTTTGGAAAGCAACTTGCTGCCAAATCTCATCTATAATTAAAATGTTTTTCTTTTCTTTTGCGGCCATTTTTATATGATCAAAAATGACTTTTTAACACTAAAGCCACAAGTTAAAATAAATACAAGTCAAAAACAAACCAGAGAAAAATCTCAACTTATTGACTTTTGTGACAAACAGCACGGTTTTTGCTAAATTAGACTAATTGGGCTGATTTGTCAGATTAGTAAATGGTTATCAAACACAGTATTATTTCACAAAAAAATATTACACAAATTTTTGTAATTAGCTCTTTTTACAGCAAATGTTATGTTGAAATTTTTAAACTGTATTAAACTAAATCAAGTTTACCTTATTTTTAAAAAATAATTTTAAATTTTTTTGTTTAAAATATATTTGATGTTTTTATACTTTTAATTAAACAACTTTTTAAATTAGTTGACATTCAACGTTGCGCTAAAGTCACTTTACATCAAGTTGATTTGTAAAATTTTTAACATCAAACAAGGCGATAAATAAATAAAGAGTCAATTTAAGAACTAGCCAAAAACAAGTAAAGCAAACTACACGCAGCACACTAGAATGGCAGTGATGAACAGACGACAACGTGAAGTAGTACAACAAAAACGAATTAGAAGAATGAGTCGACCATACAGTTTAAGCGCTGGAAACAGACTAACTTTTCAGCAAACCTAAACTCAAACTACCAGACAAAACGCCGATGGAGGAAAGGAAAGAGAATATTCGTGCGGGAGTAAGATAGAAAAGAGAAAGTGGAAATTGTATGAATGAAACTCAACAGAGAGAAACTGTGTTGTTAAGTGCGCTCAGAAAGCCACAAGAGAAAGAGAGACACTGACGCCGCATAATCGGTCAATAGACAAAAATAAGATAAAAAATAACACGCATGTGTAATCGATTTCACGCATGTCTAAAAACAGTCTGATCTTGGTAGTGAAAAGTAAAACTACCGGCATTTTATATATTCTTTGTATTTGCCATTTTGTTTTTTACTAGATGTCTTTTCAATTTAATGAGAAAACGCAGATATTGCATGTACATTTCTAAAACATGGTTGAAAAGTATCACATGCTTTTTAGCAAAAGAGTTGAAAAACTTTCAATTTTGAAATTTTGATTAAATTTTACCGTATTCAATTTAATCGGAGTTGAAGGCGCTGTTTTTAATCTGTCGAAATTGAATTTCAATGTTTTTTTGTGAAAAAGAAACATTTAAATTAAATTTTCAAATAAAAAAATGTGAATTTTTGTATAGCTAAATTATCTAAAATGCAACTTTTTTATAACTAAAATTTTTAAAATTTTAAAAACAAATTAAAAGTTTGTTTCATTTCTTTAAACCACTACAGTTCCTTAATTAGCGGTCATTCTTTTGATATTTGCTAAAAATTAAATAAACTTACTTTAATTTTTCAGCTCTGTTAATTTGAGAAAAAAGTTTTATTAAAATTCATTAAACAACAAAAATTTTTTAAATTAAAGTTCAACTTTAAAAAAATAATAAAATACATTCAAATTGTATTTAGTAACTTACTTTATAAAATGATAGTAAACAAAAAACAACCTTTTTTAGTAAAATACATCTTTACGTTACCGTTCATTTTAACATTTTAGCCCATTATAGAGCATCCAACTAGCCATTAGTTGTTTTTCTAAATTTGATTAATACTTTTTATTGCCATTATGACTACAAGCACATAATAGGGTCCATTACAGTACACTATATTATGTCTACCAAAAAAAGTATAAATGTTATTAAAAATAATAAAAATTAAAAATGATGTAGTAGAAAATGACTAGGTGGCAAAGCAAGGAATTGCAATTATGTCAATAAATTTAGTTGAACATGAAACAAATGGCAGAAAGATGAACGCTATAAAAATAAATTATTAAAAAGTTTAAAATACAACAAACATTAATGTATCTGACCAACTGTAAAAGGCATTCCGTATACGATTTTGTTTCAAACAAATATTTTTTTTGTGAAAAATACAATAAGTAAAAGCATATAAGTAAAACTGAACTCTGAAATATGGATTTTCTAATTGTATTTCCATTATAATCGATGACTTTTCATCAATTTACCCAAACATTCTTTCTGTTTCAGTCATCTTTGCCTGTTTCTGACCTTTAAATATGGCCTTTTGAATATTAATACTTGAAAATTTATGACTTCTAAATAATAGAAATTGATCTCTTGTAATAATCTCTTTTAAATGGATCAGCCTTGCTGAAAAAAAGTAAAAACAAGTTGGCAACTTTGTGAAAAGAAAAATTTAAATTTTCAAATAAAGTGAAAAGGAGACAAGTATGCGCGGATAAAAGAATGAGCTGAAGATGACGCTATGAGCATTCAGAAATTTGCAGCCAGACGCGTCAGAGGAAATTGCAAATGGCGCGTAAATCGGTTGTTCTGTACAATGGCAGTGTACAAGGGCGAGAAAAGTCTCGTACTCTAATGATGATGACTGCGAAATGGATCCGGTTATGGGCCCTGAGACCCATTCACGACTGAAGCCATTCAGAGAATGTATTCTCGGCTGGCTCTGTCTTATTAGAATCGCACACAAACTTTTTCTGGCTTTTCTACCACCTCCCTCTTTGCCCCATTGCATCATCAATACATCTCAAATCCAGGCCGAAGCCCTTTTTACGCAGGAGACTGAATGAAAGAAAACAAGAAAATTTGCCAATTGTACAATTTTCTTTGCACTTCGTTTTTTGCAGTTGTACAATTTTTGCTTGCCGTCCAGCAAACAGCGTATTCAAAGATCATTATTTCAACTGCAGTATTTTTTGCTTGCCGATTCAATTCAGTAAACCGCAAAAAATAAAAAATAAAACGACTGCTGCAAAACACTACTTTTTGAATAGCAAAACGCCTTAATAATGCTTGTCGCACAACACTGCATCAGTTTTTGTACAACAGTTTTAGTGACAACAAAACATTTTTTTATGTAGTAAAAATATCACATTGTATAATTGGAACTAAATAATAAAGTCCATGTTAAACTTAATATATTATCTTGGCTGCTACAAAATCAACTTAAAAATTCTAAACAAAACTTGAAAATTTTTACAAAGTGAACATTCAAGCTATTAAAAACTCAATGACAATAAAAAATACTTTTTTTTATCAAATCAAATTTAAAACTAAAACGACTTTTTACCTGATATCATAAAAAGCAAAAAGTAAAAGTTTAATCAAAAAAATCTATTTTACTCTATTCTAAAAATGTAAATTTTCAATAGATCAGGTAATGTCGATAAGGGCTGAGTGAAATTGAGTTATGGGCACCGTTAAAGTCACTCATTTTGAGATGAGGCCACTTCAAAAGACGTCTTTCAATTTTATTTTCTCGTCGTTTTCTATTAAATTAGAGTCAAAAAGAAGAGCATGAACTGCATCTTCAATTTACATATAAAATTTACGTAATTTGAAATATAGAGGGTAATTTTATTATCTGATTTATTATCGCACGCAACTGTGCAGTGTGTGTGTGTGTGTGTGTGCTACTGTGTGTACACTGGTAACTGGTGTGTACAGTGCACTGGCTGCTTTTTTCGTTCCATTTCCCTTGATACTGTTCAAATTTAAAATTTGCTAAATTGAACAAAATATAAACATATAAATAAAAAATACTCGATCATAAAAGATGGTCAGTTGAGGGGAAAAGGGGAAGAAAGATATAATGCATTTAAATCGATCAACAAAATTTGACAATTATTTGATGGCTTTTTCAGCTTTGACGGTATATTTACAAAAAATGTACCATTTGAGCAAAAGATTAGGTTGTCAGTTAAACTACAATTGGTTTATAAACATTTTTTATTTTTAAACAACAATTTTGTAACATAAACCTGATTTTGTGCAGTTACAGCACTACAACTTAAAAGTTGTTTTCAATTTTAATGTAAAACAATGTTGAACCGTAGGTCAACTTCTCCAAACAGTGTTCTGGTAAAACTAGCTAAAAGAGTGTTTCTTCTTTGCAAAGAATATTTAAAACTGACCTCAACTTTAGTTGACTGCCTCAGTGGCCACCAATAACCTACTTGACTGTCCTATCGGTGATCATCACGACTACCATCATCTGAACAGTTTTCTTCCATCTGGTAGCATCAGCCTTTGTCTAAAAGCAGCCATTGACAAACAACTAAAATAGATGCCACTACTAAGCAAAACCAATCAATTAAAAACAGTCAAACTTAATTTAAACTTGTCACGAGTTTATCACAACAAACTAAAGATTTAAAGTGGCCGATAAGATATTTTGAACACTCACAGTGCATATATAAACATTAAAGCTTTTAAGCATTATATGGCCAATTAAACAAATATAAAAAATGTCTGCCAAAACATTACTTTTGATGCTTATTTCTGTTGTTGTCGTCTCTGCCATGACAACAAATGCTCCTTCAGTTCACAAACTTCCCGATGGCTTTACCTACCTTTGGAGGTTTTACGAAGAGAAGATTAAGCCAATAAAGCCTCACTTGAAACCAGTTGGAGAGAGCCTTCGATACGGTGAGCAGCTTTGTGCAATATCATTTTTTCGACTGGCCACAAACTTAATCCTTGCCTTTAATAGCCACGGTGGAAAACTTCAACGGTGTCATCGTTCCCGGATATCACGCAGGAAAGTCTCGTGTGGTGCTCACTGAGAAGGCCGCAGCGGCGGTGTACACTGCCCAGGAGAGTGCCCTGGCAAAAGGCTACTCACTGCTCATCTACGACGCCTATCGACCACAAAGAGCGGTCGACTTTTTCTACAAATGGGCCACTGAGCCGGAAAGCTGTGCCAAGTGCAAGGCAAACTACTATCCTCATCTGTCCACCAAACTGGACGCATTCAAAGAGCCCGATGTCTATGTGGCCTCAAAGTCGAGACACTCTGGTGGCAGTACAATGGATTTGACGATCATCGGCAGCAATTTAACAGTAAGTGCAGTATCACTTGCTCAGGGCGCCATAATAAAATGACAACCATCTTTTCAAGGTTCACCACCCACCGACGCCAATTGCCCGCCACTTGCTGAACAACCAGACTGTAAACTACCTTTTTGACAATAGTCTGGACATGTACACTTCATTTGATCTGATGGACAGAGCCTCGTGGCCAGAAGGCCACTCTCTCGTGCCGTCTCATCCCTATCTTGAAAATCGCCAAATATTACAGAAAATAATGTCTGACGCCGGATTTCAACAGTATGAAAAGGAATGGTGGCATTTCACTTTGAGGGGAGAGCCTTTTCCTGATAAATACTTTGATTTTGAATTTTAAATGAATTTGTTTTGCAAAATTATATTTTTTATGTTTGTTGTATCTATTTGAGGGTCGTTCACTTAGTTCTGCGATTGTTTTGCAAGTTTAACTTGCGCAAAAACAAAAAACAAGAGGGTTCAGTGACTTTAACTTGGCCATGCTTTTTTGTCAGCATGTCCTTTCTCTAACGGCCATTCACTCTCACCTGTCAGATGTGATTTGATTGAGTATCAGAGAAAAATGGAGTACATTTTTGAAATACCACAACATATTATTCAAGCTCATCAGTGGTGGCAATAAAAAATAACAGCAGTGCATTTGTAAAAAACTTAACTTTATTATGTTTAAAAAATTAATCTACGTTTTTTGTTTTCACTACAAATGTATACTTGAAAATTTTTCAATCTGGAAGTATTTTGGCTTTTTGAAATTGACCTTTATAGTTTTGTTGTTGTTTGCACTTGAGCAAATGGTAAAATAACCCATTATATGGCTCACCATTTAGCAAATAAAGTAGATATTCAAACCAGTTGCCTAGCTTTAGTGTCAACATGTAATGCTCATCAACTCTTTTCAATCTTTTTGATAACCTAACTCCAAGTCCGGTCGAGCGACCGGTTGCCTTTAGACTAAATGATGGTCATGAATATCCGTGTTCTCTCTTTTTCTCAGTTTGTACCTTTAGCTGACCGATAAAATGACAAAATGTTCTCTCTCTCTCTCTCTCTTGCTCTTCCGCTTTATTCCAAATCATCAGCAGATATAAAAGCCCAATTCGTGGCCAAATAAAAGTTATAGCATTTTTTCGTGCGACCTTCCCCAGTCATGAAGTTCTTCTCCGTTGCTCTCCTTTTTGTTGCCTTTATCATTGGCGTTAGTGCCAACTACCTTACGGCCACTAAAGGTGGTGCCCTTCCCACTAAAGGAGGCTCCCCTGCTACTAAAGGTAAACTGACAATAAAGTTTGAACATTTTTTTTCTGTAAATTAACTGTTTGTTTTGCTGTGTGTTTTATGTTTAGGCTCTCCAGTCCTTCCGACAAAGGGTGGTCCTCTGAAAGGCCTTCTCAAGCCGTCTGCCAAGCCTGTGTACTCTCCCAATTTGTATCCTCTTCGCCCTCAGTCAAAGGTCGAACAGAAAGTTGAGCAACAGGTAATATTACAGCAAGAAGAGGAGCCTTTGATTCAGCAGCAACTTGAGCAGTCGGCAAAGAAACCAATGAAGGTGGGCATTACCAAGTGGGAGCAGAACATTGAGGAGCCCAAAAATGTGTACAAACCTAGAAAATCCATCCTCAAACCGCAGGTGCAGAAGATTGAGCAGCAAGTCGTACAGCAGGAAGAGGAGCCAGTGCAGCAGCAGCCTCTCGAGCAGTTGCCCTTGGGGAAGAAAATGTTGAAAACTCCACTCTCAGCACCGAAACCTCTTCCTGCTCGGAACAGTGCCCTTAAGCCAAAGCCAGTACGCACTGAGCAGAAGCTGTACCAGAACGTTCGTCAGGTGCCCACTACCTTCAATGCTGATGCTGGCTGGGATTGAACTTTTTAAATTGCCACAGCTTTGAGCTCCAGTTTATTTAAATTATTTATTTATTTTACAATCAAAATTACTATTTTTAAAATAAAATCTTTATTTTTAATCTGCATAATTTGTAACCAATTTAAACTTTTTTAAACTTTGCAAACAAAGAAATACAGTTCAGTTCAACAACCCTTTTCTATTCATGTCAATGTCGACGAATGCTCTCCTTCTGCTCATTCATTGCACTGCTCTTTACAGCAGAGTTGTCAAAGTGTGCTCCACTCAGCCACACATTCATCCATTCATTTTAATCGGCCAGCTAAAAGAACTAAAGACAAAATAAATGAGCATTATTAAGCCGACACTTCCCCTAACGACAGTCCACAACAAAACCGTTTACCGTTTTCTGTAATGTGTTGTTTTTATTTTGATCTTCGTCGCAAAGGTCATTGCACAGCTGACTGACAGGTTGCTGCGGCTGCCGATGCACTTTGTTTCACCCTAAGGATGTATGAGTTAGCGGGAAAAGGACAGCAGCAGATAATGATGAGTTCTTGACCCTGCAGCAGCGCATTCAGTCCAGTGATCCTGTTACTTCTTCTTCTTCTTTTCTCTCGTTCTTCCACCCGTAACCTGTTCTCCCTTCCTAACCCCCTAAACTCGTTGGCCACGATGTAAACCCTCGGCTCTGCTATAAAAGCAGCAGCCACCTGTCTACCCCTCCGCATCATCATCTCATTACACTTTCAGTATTAGCTCACTACATACGACTCTCACTAAACTAAAATGAAGTTCTTCACTGTTACTTTCCTTCTGCTGGCTATCGTGCTGGCTGCCAGTGCCCACGTTCTGTTGGGCACCAAAGGCGGTGCACTGCCTTCGAAAGGTGGTTTTCAGGCGCCCGTTAAAGGTTTGTCAAATGTTGTCTTTATTTACTAGATAAACTAATCGAAAAATCATTAATTTAGGTGGTCCAGCTCTTGCGACAAAGGGAGGAGGGCTGAAGGGCCTTCTGAAACCTTCATCCACCCTTTCTCTGCCCACAAAGGGCCTGAAAAAGCCACTGCTTCTGCCCGTTGAACAGCAGAAAATCGAACAGGAGCCTCTGAAGGACGAGCAAAGGCCACTGCTGCCAGCGGAGGAACCAGCGCCCCTTGCTCAGGAGCCACTGCAGCAGGAGTTGCTGAGAGAGGAACAGAAGCCACTTCTGCAACAGGAGCCACTCGTTCAGGAACTGCTGAAGGAGGAACAGAAGCCACTGCTGGCCACTGCCGAGGAGTCACAGAAACCACTGGAGCAGCAAACACTGCTGACCGAGGAGACCAAGCCGCTGCCCATTGAACAGCAAAAGGTAGAACAGGAGCCACTGAAGGAGACATTGCTGCCGCAGGAACCAGTGCTCGCACAACAGCAGGAACTGCTAGTTGAGGCCAAGGGAAAACCTGTGCCCAGCCCGCCTCGAAAGACCCTCCCCCGGAAGACGCTCCTTCGCCCGGTGGTCATTCAGCAGGAGAAGGTCGAACAGGAGCCCCTGGAGCAGCTTCCAGTGCAGCAGCAACAGGAAGAAAGGCCACTTGTTCAGGAGCCATTTGAGCAGAAACTCGGCTGGGATTAGGTTCATATGTCTGTTTCGATCTGATCTGATGCTAGAAACAAACCACTTGGGGTAGTCAACGGTTTGGTGATGCACACACTCCCTTCTCTTCCCCTTTTCCCAGGGTTCAACCACAAAAAATTCTCAAACAAATAATGCTCAATTTTTAAAATAAAAATAAATAGACGATTGCAATTAAAACATGCAAAGGTAGTTTTCCACTTGGGAATGTGCCTATCAGTAAAATCCGCTTTTGATAATCGCTTTTGATAGTCACTAATTACTACTGCTGCAGTCATTTTCATCTCAACTTTAGTTCTTTTGGCTCAACTCGTACTTCAGTGTTTAGAACAAAAATGGCTAAACTTTGCCGGTACTTGCTAGTGCTCTTCTTAGGCACTTTCCTTTTAGGCACGGCCATGGCGTTTGCCTCCTCCTCTACTGTGCTGCCAGACAACCATCAGACAGCTCACCACCACCTGCCTGAGGGCTTTGTCTACCTGTGGCAGTTTTATGAAAACCAGATCAAGTCTAACATAACAACAGCTCATCTGGAGCCGATTCGAGAGCACCTACGATACGGTATGACATTCAAGTGTTACTTCAGTTACCACAATGACACCTTTTTATTTTGAGCAGCAACGGAGGAAAACTTCACCGGCGCAGTGGTGCGAGGCTACCGCCCAGCTGGTCAGTCACGAGCCGTGCTCACGCTGAAAGCCGCCCAGGCGTTGTACCGGGCTCAGGAGGCAGCCCTGGACACCGGCTACAGTCTGCTAGTCTACGACTCCTACCGACCGCAGAAGGCGGTGGACTCCTTCGTGGAGTGGGCCAAGCAGCCGGACAGTTGCGCCAAGTGCCGTCGCAACTACTTTCCCTACCTGGAGCACAAGCTGGACGCCTTCAGGCTGCCAGACCGGTACGTGGCGCCCAAGTCGAGACACTCGGGCGGCAGTACGGTCGACTTGACTATCATCAGAAGGGAGGAGACGGTCCACCAGCCGCCGGTGGCCATGGCCCGTCAGCTGGCCAACAACCAGACGGTGCACTACCTCTTCGACAACAGCCTCGACATGTACACCTCATTTGATCTGATGCACTACGCCTCATGGCCGGAGGGCCACGGTCTCCTGCCCTCTGCTGATCACCATCCTTACCTCAAGAACCGCCACACACTGGCAAAGATAATGACCGACGCTGGCTTTGTGCAGCTCCCGCGGGAGTGGTGGCACTTTACACTGAAAGAGGAGCCCTTTCCAGAGTCCTTTTTTGACTTTGATTTTTAACAGTAAATCGCTTTCTCAGTTAAAAACTGTAGGTGAGCGATTTAACCTGTGTCAGTCTATTACAAAAAGTTTGAGTATAGATAGAGAAAGAGTGATAAAAAATAAAAAAAGAAACAAAGTCTACTGAAAATCACAATAATTACACTTTTAGTTACACTTTACTTTGCAAGCCTAAAAGTTTGTCAGCGGAGTGCCGCTGTGCATGCCAGGCCAGGCCTCCTTGGCGTACTTTTTCTTTGGCGATTTATCCTCACTGAGCGATGCCATGACCTCATCATCGTACAGTGTGGCCGCTTCAGAGGATGATGACTCGTGGTGCTCGTCGACGGCAATGCTGGTGCTCTCAGCAGTGGTGGGCTCAGGTGCCGGGCTAGGCAGGTGAATGCCCAGTGACTTTGCTGTGAGAAAGTTGTTGCTGTACGAGGAGGAGGGGGCAGAAGAAGCACTGGAGGAAGAGCTGGATGAAACAATCGATGGGGCAGGATTTATTCGTGGCAAAAAGGAGAATGATGTTTGAGAGATGCTGACGCCAGAGTCGAGTCGAGCTCTTTTGCTGATGAAAGTTAAAAAGGTTAGAGATTTGCCGTTGATGAAGGATACAAAGGAGCTCTTACTTTGGTTGATTAGGAATAACAATTGTTGATGAAACGAGATTTCGAAAACGACCCACTGTTGGATCGACATCCTCGGGGTTGATGACGTCCTCCTCTTCATTGAAGGACACGGATTTTCGCTTCATGGCCGTTGCAGGCTTGATGATTTCACCATCTTTGTCGATTCCTAACATCGAAATGGTACGATTGTTGATGGTGTTGTTTTGTGTCAGTTTCTAAAAAATGACAAAGATATTAGTTGTTTTTTTTAAAATTACCCTGACTTACGTCTAGCTCAAATTCAGTTTCAGGAAGAGAAGCATTTGCGTCCTCTTCGATGAGTAGTTCAGACTTGACTTGTTTAGGTTTCTCCCGAAGTGTGTAAATACGCGTTGAAGCGCCAAAGTGAAAGGAAGCATCGATTTGCAGTGGCGTCGGCTGGTTTGGCTCCAAACGGACATTGCCAATGTGCGAACCATGAGCTGATAAGTGTATGCTATAGAATGAAACTTTTTTAAACAACTCCCAACTTACTGCTGTTCAAATCGGTGAGATAGAATAGCTTCAGGTGTTTATGATAAACAAGTGCAGCGTGCACTCTTGAGCAACTTTGATGATCGATGCAGAAGTCGGTCTGCTCCAAGTTTCTTCCAAACGTGTAGTAGGACTTTTCATCAATGGGCAATTTCTAAAATGAACTATTTGTTGACAACAAACTGCCTCTCAAAACAACTGAAGCACATACCGTGAATAGTTTTCCATCTTTGGTGACATCGAGGTGATAGCCAGAGGGAGGTTTGCCAGCCCTGGAGGTAGGTGGTAGATAGTTATCCCATGACAGCTACTTATCCCGCTTTTAATTACCATTTTGGCGGCTCGTATCCGTTGCTCATGGTGCCCCGAAGATTCTGGTGTCCAAAGGTAAATTCCGATAAACAGATGCCGGAGTCTGTCAACTTCGAGAACTTCGCTCCCCGTCCTTGCCAAAATGATGATACTAAAATGTTGTTCCCCTTTTTTGGAACTGCTGAAAGTATTTCTTTGGTGAAAACAATAGACAGTGTTCAAGAAAAATCAAATCAGAAATCGACGAAGAAACCAAAAAGCAGTTGTAAACAAATGCGGCAGCGAATAGTATCTTCACCGGCCACCAGCATGCGCAAAAAGTCGTCACTTTTGACGTCGATTTTTGGTTGATTGAGCTGCTGCATCAACTTTCCAAATCTCGTTCTTATACCTTAACAACGACGCCGTTAACGACGACAGTAAATGACTACTGATAGCAGCACAGTGGTAGCAGTTGACAACAGCCCCGAAGAGTGGACTAATCACCTATTTGGCTTCGAAATGCCCGTCGACATTCTCTCGATTCTGTACGCTGGCACGGTGGCTCTAGGCGGGGCCATAGGCTACGCCACCAAGGGTAAGTGACACTCAGTGAAAGTTCCGCTGAAGATCTAATTCTAAATGGCTTCAACCATCCACCCCTTCAGGAAGCATCCCGTCGCTTGTGGCCGGACTTTCATTTGGAGCCATTCTCGGCGTCGGCGCCTGGCAGACGTCGGTCAATCCGCGAAACTACTGGCTCATAACAGGTGTGTGATTGTTGTGTGACAAATGTAATTTCTATCTATTTTAACGGTCTTCCTCTTTTTCAGTCACCTCTCTGGTTCTGTCGGGAATGATGGGCTACCGATTCTACGGCAGCAAAAAGTTTATGCCAGCAGGACTGGTCTTCACTCTGGCCACTCTGATGGTCATTCGCTTTGGCCTGCGCTTTGTCACCGGCCGAAACTACTTCTGATCTGAAATCGTCAATGGAAAGCACTTCCTAAGAGGTCCCAAAGGTACTTCCAGACCAAATGCAACAAAGAAATATTCTCTCCAAGATGCCCAACAAGGTGAACAAGAAGACAGGTTTTGTAAGCTTTTTTATTATTAGTTATTAAATAGAAGTTGCTTTCTCACATTGGGTGAACAAAGTTAAGGAAAACAAAGAAGAAGGAATAACGTAAGAAAAGAGTGGGGAAGGAAGCGCCTAAAAAGATGCGGTGTTTGAACTTTGAAAGAAGCACGTCGACTCGGGTGAAATACTTCGACGAACGCAGAAGATTGCTTTCCTTCAGTGTTTTCTGCAGAGGCAGAAACAGTGTCTGCTTTGAGATGTGTTGGGTTTTAATTAACGATGGAGGTGGCGTTTGCTGCAAAGAAAGAAAGATGTGTGCAAGAGTGCAAGGTGGTTGGTTGAGTGTGACAACGTTCAGCTGACGGGCCTTTTGTCCTTCCTTCAGGGCAGATCAGTGTCACTGGCCACCGAGTCGACATCGTCGCCGAACTCGATAATGTCTTCGTCGTCGTCGTCCTCGCCAAACTCCCGGTTCAAGCTGATCTCGTTGATCTTGGCATTTTCTGGCAACTCGCCGTAGCTCTTCAAGTTACGGGCCTCGTCGGGATTATACTTCAGAATGACGTCAGCTTTGGTGTCCTGGTAGTCGCGAAGACCGACGAGAATAATGTCGCCCTGGTTGATCCACACTTTCTTACGGAGCTTCCCACGAATATGACATAGTCGTTTGACGCCGTCAAAGCAGAACGCCTCCAAGCGACCGTTTCCGAGCATTTTCAGTACCTGTGCGTACTCCTGTCCGTCCTCCTTGAAGACCAGCTCTCGCTTTTCGTCTTCATTCTCGTTCTTACCACGACGACGGTTCTTTCCTCCCTTTCCCTTATTTTTCGGCATGTTTGCAGTGGTGGGGCAGTGGCTACCGAAGAGAGTGCTGCTTTACACTGAAAAATAGAATTCAAAAAACAAAAACGGTCAGTCTCATTTCGTCACATCAAGACACTACCTACACACACGTGGTGCCGGACACCGAAGAGCACTCCAAATGTGACTCAACACAGCAAGCAACCGCAAGTACTTACCCCAAGCAAAGACTAGTGGTGGTGGAAGGATTCCGCCGTACAGCTGTAATGGCTCAAGAAAGCTTTTGGTTGCTGCAAAAGGGATTTGATTAGTGCCAGTGTGGATTCCTCCAGGTATGTTGAGACCGGGCCGGAGAGTACACTCCAAAAGAGAGAACTGGAGATGCTTACGACAGAAGCGGAGCGAGCGAGCAAAACGCTACAAGCACGACAGTGCGAGCTGATGGCAGCGAGAAAGAGAGAGAAGAAAAGTTGCCACAATGACTTGCCGTGCTGTGCTGGTGGTGGCCATTCACAGGCAGCGTGAAAGCACTGGCAAGGCAGGGAAACGTGGCAGGGGCGCAGCGCACACCCAGCGCACTGACATCCGCTACCAGAAGATTTCTCGACAGCGAAGCGGCGAGTCACTTCGCCTGCAACTTCCCCCCGTTAAATACCGCCAAAACACGAAGCGCAGCAGATTCTAAATATCTTTATTTTTGGAGACACTTATTAAACAGTGCAGCAGCAGTAATACATTATTGCTTCGTGAAGGAAAAAGGGTAAAGTGAATTATATATAAGTTTATGAATACAAAAGTGCGAGTGAGAGTGCTACGATAATTCATGCTACCGGTGCAATGGGTAAATAAAGCAAATAAGAGGTAAAGAGGTCAACAGAACTTCCATCGCTTGCCACACTCGTTGCAGTAGCAAAAGGTAGTCATCGGCTCATCGGCGCTTCGAGTTTGCACCTGAAAAGAATACCCGGTTAGAAAGACGAGTCTACAAATACGGGCACCTTTCTTTGCTTACCTGATTGTATGTACAGTTGTTCTTCTTACAGGCTGGACATTTGAGAAGATCAGTTTTGGTGCCGCCGGTTAGCACCATCTGTGCGTCGTCAATTGCCTCCTTGGTGAACTTTTGCCTCAGCGACTTCATCTCATTTGATGCCATTTCCTTAACAAAAGGTCACACAATGGTTAATTAAGGTCGTTCCACTTAGTCTAGTCAACGCAATAGCACACACCTCTGCAGTCATCACAGCAATCTTCGCTGGTGTAATGGAACCTCTGAGCACGTTGATCTTCAAATCAGGGTTCTTTTTGTCGTTCAAGTTAGAGACCCTAGAGCGGACGCGATTCTTGTACTTGGTGTTGGTATCCTTGAACTCCTTATAAATGGCCTCTTCAATGAGAGAGGCTAATTGTTCGGGATCGTAGAACCCGCTACCCTCACCGCCCACCGATTCGATCAGCGCTGCGTCAGGTTTAAGGGCATTGGTGAGCATTTCTCGGCACTTGAGGCGAATTGAATCAGTAGTAACGTTAGCGGATGGGAACGTTGATTGTCTTAGAGACTGAAAGGAGGAGGACGTCTTTGTTGACGAGGATGAACTGCTGGCTGGCTGTTGATTCGACTTTGAAGAGCTACTGTTGCCGTTGCCGTTGTTGAATTTTGATTTAGAGTCGTTTATCGCGCCATTGCTACTCTTTGAGTTGATTGACCCTATTTCAAAACAAACCGTTTAGAGCACGTGTTTTCATTCACTGTGTACATTTTTTGCTTCCTAAAACCTGAGTACTACTCACCTTGACTTGATTCTGTCGTATCGTGAACGCCGTTCTTCTCCTTTTCACCATTTTCTCCAGGAGACGGTTTGTTGTCTTTCTCTAGTAACTTTTTCCAGTTTTTGATCAGTAGTTTTGAGAGCGAGGACACCTCTTCATCAGAGATGGACTTTCTTAGATTGTTTACTATTAGACCGATGCGTGTACGCTGAATTAGCGCTAGTGAGATGGGCAATTTTTGCAGCAATCGCAAAAGGTCAAGGGCCTGGACGGAACTCTGCAAGGGAAAAAAGGCGGCAAAAGTTAGATGGCTGCTCACCAGGCTACTGGCGCGGCTGTAAGCAAAAAATACCGTAGAGTCCTTGCGGTGGATTATCTTCTCTAGCTTTCGGCCAATTCTGCCAATCTCTTCTTCGGTGGCGGCCATATTTCTTTTGAAATTCTAAAACGAAAATAAGAAACAAACCAGGCAAGTTCTAGAGAGAGATAGAGAGGGAGAACGAGAGTCTCTCTCTGAGAGAGCGTCGATCCAAGACCAGTCCTATATGCACCTCACGTTGAATTTCGAGTTTAGACTCACTGTTGTTCTAGTGAAAATAGACTTTTACAGTTTTAGAAAATTGAAGTTCGTAATCATTTGGGCGTCGAAATCTTTTGAACCTTCACAATGGTAAAAATTGAGGGCCTTCTTATTGAGAATATGCACAAAATTGATGATAATTTCTTTTCAGTTTCCTTCACGGAAACGAGCCAAAGCCTCTCCAGTCCTCGAGGACGGAGAGTCGTCTTTGGAGAAGAGGAAAAAGAGAAAAACCTTAAAAGCACCTTCTTCTTCTTACGTCAAACGTCCTCGGCACGATGACCCAGCTGCGCGGAATTCTAGAAGCAGCAAAGCCGTCAAACGCCAATTTAGATACATTACTCCTAAATTCGAAGTAACATTAAGTAGTCAACCGCTTCCAACTGAAAATCTGATTAAAGATCCTAGTTTAGAAGAGTCCATTTGTCACATCCATCGCATCAGCGACAAAGAGCTGCTACAAATCTTCCGATATTTGCCTCTAACTCAGCAGATTACAGTGGAACGAGTCTGCTCTCGGTGGCAGGAGTTTTCCATTAGCGCCTGTCTGGATCGGTCGTCGCTAAGAATCGTCCAAGACCCTTCCTTCGCATCGTCACTGACGGAAATCTGCCGTCTATTCTTCTTCAATGACCACCAGTCGTGGCTACCACTGGAAGAGAGCTGTCTCTTTGTTCGAAAGCAGATGACCGAGGCTCAGGTTGACTGGCTGGGACAGCGCTTCCCTCGAGTGAAGTACCTTGCACTGTACTGCGTCGATCGTCTCCCCGTAGAGCTCTTCGCTCGACTGGTTGGCCACCTCACCCAAGTGGAAACGCTGGAGTTGTTCTGCTCGGAGACGCAGAAGAAGGAGTACCACTGCCCGACCTTCTGGGATGCAGTCGATAATATGCACCACCTCTCCTACATTCACCTTCCTTTCGATTATACTCAGATGGGAGAGAGCAATGCAGTCCTCGATCGACTGTATAACCGTGTCACAATGCTCTTTCATCGATCAAACAACACTCGGACTGAGCGGGTGAGTGAATCAGAGGTTTTCTATTTGCTCCAGCTCATCTCATCGCTTTATTCTTGTCCCCAGGAAGCAGTACCAAACGACGAGCCACACCCCTCGGCAAAGGTGTCACCACTGAAGCGGTGCTGTCTGATGGACGAGGACGGCCGTCTAGGGCAGTTTCTGCTTCGCTTTGACCACCGCCCAACTCCTGATGATCCGATCAATGCGGTCATCACCGGCCTTGGCCTCTACAGCGGGCACATTCAAATTCGCGAGCTAAGCCAGCGCTTGAATCTGGTCAAGTTCGGCACCCTGGTGATGAACAATGAGAACAACATCACCCATGTCGATCTGGATGTCCCTTGCAATGTCACACTGTCGTCCTTTCTGGCGCACTTCAGCACACTGCAGGCGCTGACGCACCTTCGCATCACCGCCCGCCGGGACCCGCAGACGAGACAGCCCGAGGCACTCTTCGGCAATGTGACGCTGGAGAACTACACCGCAGTGCTCACTCCGGTGATCAATCGCCTGCAGGTGCTAGTGCTCAGTCGGTTCGACATTGCCTCCAATGACGTCCGACTGGTGCACTACTTCCCCCACATGTTCCCCGCACTGACGGACCTGCACTTTGAGGACTGTCGCCTGCAGCGTGACTGCACCTTCTACCGCTCCGTCTTTACCGGCCACTTTCCACAGTTGAAGAGGGTGTGGCACAACAACCACATTCTGCTGGAGGTAGTGCGAACGCCGGTGAACGGTGAGCAGCTGACGGAGGTGCAAAGAGATCAGGTGGCTCGCATGATCAAGAAGATACCATTGCTGTACAAGAAGCGGGCAAAGTTTGCACTGCTGCACGAAGTGGCCAAACGGGTCAATGGCAATTTCCGCATCAATGGCGCGGAGTTTGTAAGTTTTGGCGGTGCTGATGATGAGAAAATATGTGTCTAATTAATGTTTGTTGTTTTAGATGGAGGAATTTAATCGACGTAGAGGAATTGCGCCTGCCATTCAACGTGGATGACTTTTACTAGTATTATTTTAATTGTGTTCTTTTCCGGGTATACAACTCAGCTGCAATATTTTCTTTCTGACTAAGCTTACTCTTTTACCGTATCATGTAATATCGACTATAATAGTGTAGGGTTTTTAAATAATTGCAATGCAACACACCATAGTACAAACATAGTTTTTACCAACTTTGATCTCTTCGAATCTCTCGGTCTCTTTTTAATTGAATTAAACAGCTTTTTTCGAACAAACATAAACTGTGTAAAAATATGATTCATTCTACAACGTGTTACTCCCTTGTCTTTTCTTCTTCAAACTTTTTTTCAACCCTCGTGTCGCGTCAAATACTGCAGTGCAAACCTAACCAAAAAACTGACACAACCAGTTCCCCCACACCCCTTCTGAAAGCATGTCCAAAAAGTCGAGGGAAGAACGCCCAATCGCCCAGTCGAAAGAGGCAGGGAAAGAGGAGCCAAAGAAGAGCATAAAAGAACAGCCAAAAGGAGGAAGGTAAGTGCAGTGTCTTTTTGACAGTGGAGTGTACAAAAGAGCAATTTTTTCAAACATTCAGCTTCCTCCCTTACCTCTTTCTCAGCTCCAGGGACACCTCATCATCCGCAGCATCGAGCAGAAAAGCCTGCTCACTGGTGCTGGGCAGTGCACCGCCACCGCCAGCGGCAACCCAGGCGCCCAGTGCGTCGTCATCAGTGGACAACGAGAACAGCGCCGTCTACTCGGTGGCCCTCCCCGAAGGCTGGGGCGACCTGAGGGTGCGCTACAAGCAACGTCCGCCACAGCCCGAGGATGAGAACCACGACCTGCAGCTGCTTTTTCGGGTGAACGAGAGCACACGGAATGAGGAGGATCAGACGCCCCACATGCAGAGGATGTCTCCGCGAGAAATCGCCAAGACGTCAACGCTGCACTGTCCACCACCATCGCCACCACCACCACCACAAGCAAAAACTGCCGCCAAGTGGAGTCCGCCCATCGTCAAGTACGTCACTGCCAAGTGGAACGAGTGGCAGTACCTGAAGGAGGGCCCAAAGACGGTCGAGTTGGAGGTGGCAGAGGTCTCCTCACGTAGGTGTTCTCCTCCTCTTTTCTTCACAGTTTGCTCTCATTCAGTCAGTTGTGTTCACTACTTTTTACCCCTGCCCATTTTCGCTCTTTTTTCGCAGGTTCCCCAAGTCCTGAAAGTGTGACTATCGAGGAGGTGCAGCAGCTGCGAAGAGAGTTTGACGCCATGTTGGCGAGGATTGCCCCACCTCGACCAGCATTATCTCAGACAGCACCAGCACAAGCACCAACTCAAGCAACATTAACACCAGTAAGACCACCACCAGCCCAACCCAGAAGTGGGAAAGACCAGAAGACTTCGAGCAAGTCAAACAACAGGGCTGGAGCCAAAAGCAATGCCACCAACAAGAAGACAGAGAAGACGGAGAAGAAACAACCGGCCAAGCGCGAGGGCGCTTCGTGAAGCATCTCGTACATTTTTTTAAATAATATGAACATTGTACATTTCGTGTAGTTTGAATAGTTAGTATGAAAAAAAGTGCTAGTGGTGAGAACGCAGATTAGGTGTTGTGGTGGAGGACACTCGCTGGCGACAATTGGACAACAAAACTGGACTTTTTCTGGACGATCGGTTTGCTGTTGAAGAACTGTCAGTTCATTCTGGCTGTATGAACTACGACTACTGAACGTGGAACTTCTTCGAAGGGTCCTTGGCGTGGTCCAACAACAGCTGACAGGGTTTAAAGTGCGGCCCGTAGATGTCGGTGAAGCGGTGCATCACATCGACGGCAGTCTGAGCGCCCACCGTGTCCATGAAGCGGAAGGGGCCGCCGAGGAAGGGCGGAAAGCCCAGGCCGAAAATGGCGCCAATGTCGCCCTCAAGCTAAGGTGAAAGGAAAAGTCAAATAAAGAAAACCAAACCTGGCTTTTTTCGCTTCTTTTCATTTACCGGATTGGAAAGGATGCCCTCCTCCAGACAAAGAACTGCCTCGTTGATGAATCGGGCTGCCAGGCGGAACTGCAAGTCCTCAGGTGTGTGTCTGTTTTAAATTAAATTGATTTTTAATTACCGTAAAGTTGTAAACACCCGTAACCAAATTCTTACTTTAATTTGGGCGTCACTGAGTGCTTCTTGAGGATTTCCAGCGCGCCGGGGTTCATCGGTCGTTCGCCCTTTTTGTTCTTCTTGTCGTTCTTGTCGTAGATGAACCAGCCCTTGCCGCTCTTTCGGCCGTGAAAACCGGCGGCCACCATGTCGTGCATCAGCTGCAGACTGCCACCGGCAAAGCGCTCCGGGTGGACTGATCGCATGTATGTGGCGACGTGAGTTGCGACGTCCACTCTGCAAGGAAATGGGTTTTTAGTTAGCAAAAGTTTATTGAAGTAAAGCGGGGGAGAAAAAGTTGAATGTCACCTACCCAACTTCGTCCATGAGCGTGGCAATGCCGATGGGAAAGCCAAACCTGAAAGTGATGTGTTAGTAAGAAAAGAAGTACTTGAGTATTCGACTATCCTTACTTGGTGCTCATGTCATCGAGGTCCTTGGGCGTCAGTCCTTCCTGCAGCATGAGAATAATCTCCGACATTCCCGGGCTCAGGCAGCGAGTGGTGTAGAAGCCAGGGCAGTCCTTGACGACGATCACGATTTTCTTCTGCTTTAGACCCACATCGACGGCCAGCCTGGTCGCCTCCTTGCTCGTCTGATCGGTGGTGATGATCTCCAGCAGCGGCATCTTATCCACCGGACTGAAGTAGTGCATGCCAATGACGTTTTCGGGTCGCTTTGCGCCCTTGGCAATCTCCGAAATGGGCAGTGCAGAGGTGTTAGAGGCAAAGACGCAGTCGTCCCGGGTGACCGCCTCCACCTCGGCGAGCACCTTGTGCTTCACCTTGATGTCCTCAAAAACGGCCTCGATGACGATGTCAGCCTCTTTGAACTTTCCGTAGTCCAGCGTCGGGTAGAGGTTGGAGGCAGTCCGGTCATGAACGAGTCGAGGAATTCGCCCCCTGGCCAGCTTCTTATCGAGCGCCCCAATAATCTGCTCCTGACCTCTAGTCAGTCCCTTCTGGTTGGTGTCCTTCAGAATGGTGGTCATACTGCCGATGGTCACCTGAGCGATACCGGCGCCCATCAGACCGGCGCCCAGCACGGCAACCGTTTCCGCCTTCTTCTTCGGCTCTCCAAAGTGGTTCTTCTTGCAGTGGGTGTGTCCGTGGAAGAGGCCAATCAGCGCTTTCGACTCAGAAGTCTGCGTCAGCTCAGCAAAGCCTCGAGCCTCATCGTTGAACCCCTCCGCTCGTGACTTGTGCAGACCACTGCCGATGACGTCAATAATCTTCAGCGGAGCCGGGTAGTGGCCTTTGGCGAACTTGTTCACCTCAGTGCGTGCCTTCTCGAGAACCTTCTCACGGAGAAAGCCAATCTTCATGGCTTCGCGGAACAGCTCTGAAAAAATTATCGAGGTTTAAAAAATGTAAATAAAAAAGTAAAATGTTATTTACTCTCTTGAATAGGCCTCTTTCGCACGACCTTCAACTTCTTGGAAGCTAAATCTTGTGCCGTCTTGATGGCCACCTCCTCAAGGTACTCTAGCGTTCTCTCCTCTGCTGGGGCTATGCCAGGACCTAGCGGCTCGATCACCGCATCGATCAGGCCCATTTTCTTCGCCTTTGAGGGGCGAATGTTCTTCGCCATGAGCATCATCTGCAGAGCATCAGGTACGTGGATCAACTTTGGAAGGCGCTGAGTGCCGCCACCGCCCGGCAAAAGGCCCAGCATCACCTCGGGAAGAGCCATTACGGTCTGGAAAAACACCACTTTTAGCAAATATTGATTACAAATTAAAAGTACAAAAAGTACCGATTTATCATTGACGGCAATTCTGTACTGTGTAGCAAGGGCAACCTCAAGTCCACCTCCCAAACAGCTTCCTGAAATGTGTACAAAAAACTATTATAAAAAACATCAGTTACTCAAACAAGTTGACTTACCCTTGATGGCGGACACAATTGGAATGGGACTGTTCTCAATTTCTTCCAGGAAGCGGTGACCCGTTCTCACCAGGGTCTCCGCTTCTGCGACACTCTTACACCGCTCCAGCATCTTAATGTCTGCCCCGCTGATGAAGCAGTCCGTCTTTCCGGAAATGAAGACGATGCCCTTCACCGTGGACTCCAGACTGCTTCCTCGCACTTCGGAGAGAATAGCTTCCGCCTCCTTCATCAGACCCTCACTGAGGGTGTTCACCTTGGCGCTCTTGTCATTGAACTTTACCACTGCGATACCATCCTTGATCTCATAGCTAATGAACTCGCCTTGCTCTGTGAGTGCGTGTGCAATGGTCAAAGGGAAATGGTTACAATGCTTGTATGTACAGATGTACCGAACATCAAAGCATCGGTCACAGCAAAACAAAAAATTGTTTCTGAAACCTACTTGAGTTGGTGGACAGCAGTCTGGACAGTTGAACAGTGTTCAGCTGTACAAGTCGGTTGGAGTGGTTACTGATGTACCCGGCGGATGCGCCGTTCCAAAGGCGACCGGCGGAGAGTATATTCCTTGCCAGTGACGGCTTTAACAGATTCTGAATCATCGTGACCAGCTGGTGATATGTGTGCGATGATCAGCAAGGTAGAATAATATATGGTTTGCAAACAATTGAAGAATTACAGCACAGCACTAGAAGCACACAGGAAACAACATCGAAAGAGTAGTCACTTGTTGACAGGTCGGGGGCAATCTCGCACTTTAACCGCACAGCACTTTCACAAACTCTTTCCAAAAAAATACTAAACTATCGGCTAGTGCTCGAGATGTCTATTTATTAACTGCTTGTTTGGAGCACAGTGTCTGTGCAGTGGCTGATAAAGTGGAGAAGCAAAGGTTAGAGCAGCAGCTGATAAAGACGGAAAATCACATACCCACAAAAAACTGACTGATGACTGACTTCTCATCTACTAGTTTGTGCATACGGCATAAGCTGTAATCAGCGGACATTTCCCGTTTGACAGAACGAAGAGGAAGAAATGAGAGGAGAGAAGAGGAGAAGGAAAGCTGCAAAGTTGGCAGTGTGGATAATAGTGCTGCTGGCAACATAAACATCAAACCTGTTTGCGATTGGTCGATTGGAAGCCGGTGAGGGAAAAGCAGAGAGAGAGAGATATTGTCCCCTCAGTTGATTGAGAGAGTCTGTCGTTCAATATCAGGTTTAAAGCCCTCAAAGCGGAGCTTCTTCCAGCTCTTCTAGGTTCAAGTGTTTATCTTTGAGGAGCGCGCGCACACAATGATCTAACCTTACACCAAAAAAACTTAAATCATCATCTCCTGTCATGTTTTCATTTTAAATTCTTGTTATTTTTGTCTAACTTTCAAACCCGAATGCTCATCACCAGCAGACTACCGAACAATAATTTATTGATTCACTACTCAGAAGACACTGGTTCTTATCACTGGAGAATGCACTTGGTACGTATGACAAACTTTTTTCTTCTTATAAAATAATTAAATAAGTGAATGTGCATGCGGAGAGAGAAAGTGAGAGAGAGCAATAGCACCTGAGCGCAAGTGTACAGAAATACTACACAATATAGCGAAAATATAGACAACATTGGCAATAATGACAGGAAAAAAGGTGTATAAAATCGAAGGAATCTGAGAGAAAGAGGAGATTTAAAACTCGCTGATTGGCTGAGCTGAGAGGAGGAGAAGCGGCGGTGGTGGAAGAACTTTTGACTTACAAAGGCAGAATTTTTATTTCTTCACGTGAAACTTCTTCGAGCTGTCCTTGGCGTGGTCCACCAGCAGCTGACACGGCTTAAACTGAGCTCCGTACAGGTCAGTGAAGCGATTCATTATGTCGACGACGCGATTGGCGCCAAAGGTGTCCACAAAGCGGAATGGGCCGCCGAGGAATGGAGGGAAGCCCAGACCGAAGACTGCGCCAATGTCGCCCTCGAGCTGAGTGTTGAAGGAAAGTGGAGACAAGGTATTTAGTCCTGGTTTAGCTGCATGTTAACTTGTCACATTCTTACCGGGTTAGCGAGGATGCCATCCTGCAAGCAGAGAGCGGCTTCATTGACAAAGCGCGAAGCAATTCGGTACTGAATGTCCTCGTTAGAGTTCCTGAAACAAAATAAAAACATTTTAAGACTCAATTCATCAAAACAGCCAAACCCTCTTCCTTACTTAATTTTAGGCTCGATGTGGTACTTCTTCAGCAGCTCAGCCGCTACCGGATTAATTTCACGCTCCTTCGCCTTGGCGTCCTTGTACAGGTAGAAGCCCTTGCCACTCTTTCGGCCTAGATTTCCACCAGCGACCAGCTCTTCGAGCAGTTGAATGTTGCCACCGGCAAATCGTTCGGGGAAAACCTTTCCGAGATCAGTTGCCACGTGGGTCGCCACATCTAAATAGAAAAATTAGTTCACCTCATAGTTCTAATCATCAGGGGTTTTAAAAATTGCAAAACTTACCTATTCCCACCTCGTCAACGAGCGTGGCCATGCCGACTGCAAACAGAAAGAAATCAGTCACAAAATCAGTTGCAGTTACAAAAGTCTTTAAAGAAAGTACCTGGAAAACCAAAACTGGTGCTGATTTTATCCAAATCCTTCGGCGTGACACCTTCCTGCAGCAGGCGGATAATCTCCGACATTGAGGGCGCCAAGCACCGGGTAGTGTAAAATCCTGGCCCATCTTTTACCACGATGACAACCTTTTTCTGGCGCAGTCCAAGGTCTACGGCAGCAGCTGTGGCCTCCTTGCTCGTCTTATCGGTGGTGATAATCTCCAGCAGTGGCATCTTATCCACTGGACTGAAGTAGTGCATGCCAATGACGTTCTCGGGTCGCTTGCTGGCAGAGGCAATCTGAGAAATGGGCAGTGCAGAGGTGTTCGACGCAAAGATGCAGTCATCTCGGGTGACCGCCTCCACTTCGGCGAGCACCTTGTGCTTCACCTTGATGTCCTCAAAGACGGCTTCCACGACAAGGTCGCAGTTCTTAAACTGATCGTAGTTCAGCGTGGGCAGGAGGTTCGCCGAAATTTGGTTCTTCTCGAGAAGACCGATCTGCTTCTTCTTCAACTTGCTCTCCAGTCCCTTGAAGACCTGCTCCTGTCCGCGAACCAGTCCAGTTTGGGTGGTGTCCTTCAGCAGCGTTTTAATGCCCTTGTCAATGGTCACCTGTGCAATTCCGGCACCCATCAAACCAGCACCCAGCACAGCAATCGTCTCCGTCTTCTTTTTGGGCGCACCAAAGTGGTTCTTCTTACAGTGGGTCTGTCCGTGGAACAGGCCGATCAGTGCCTTTGACTCGGTTGTCTGTGTCAGCTCGCCAAAAGCACGAGCCTCATGGGCAAAGCCTTCGGCACGAGACTTGGACAGTGCCGAGTCGACCACTTCGATGATTTTAAGCGGAGCCGGGTAGTTGCCTTTCGCAAACTTGTTCACAGTTTCGCGTGCCTTGCCGAGCACTTTGTCTCGCACAAACTGGTAGCCAAGTGCCTTGCGCAGAAGAGCTAGAAGGGAAAAGAGTTAAAGATTTTAGAAAGCTCTACTTTGACCTATTTACTTACTTTCAGAGAGTGGTCGCTTTCGGTTAATCTTCAGCTCCTTCTTTGCCAGTTTCAACGCCGTATCAATAGCCACCTCTTCAAGGTACTCAAGCGTTCGCGCCTCGGGAAAATCAAGTCCGGGTCCGAGTGGTTCAACGATAGCGTCAACGAGGCCCATCTTCTTTGCCTTTGCCGGACGAATGTTCTTGCCCATGAGCATCATCTGCAGAGCATCAGGCACATTGATCAGGTGAGTCAATCGCTGAGTGCCACCGCCTCCGGGCAGAAGGCCCAGCATCACTTCCGGAACAGCAAGTGTGGTCTGGTGCGATAAAACAGAGAGTTTATAAACTAATTAATAGTGGTCAGTCAACGCTACCTTCTTATCGTTGACCGCAATTCGGTAGTGTGCCGCCAGTGCCAACTCGAGACCACCTCCCAGAGCGGAGCCCTTGATGGCGGCAACTATAGGAATGGGACTGTTCTCCAGTTCGTCAAAGAACCGGTGGCCGTTCCTCGCCAGTGATTCCGCCTCGGCGGCAGATTTGCACCGTTCGAGCATGTTGATATCGGCGCCGGCGACAAAGCAGTCAGACTTTCCACTGATAAGAACAATGCCCTTGATAGGAGCGGTTCGCAGTTCGCCAAAGACGCGATCGGCATCTCGCATGAAGGACTCCGACAGGGAGTTGACCTTAGAGTTGGGATCGTTGAATTTGACCACGGCGATGTCATTCTTGATCTCGTAGGTGATGGTCGCAGCGTCTGTGCAGGGCGAAAGTATAAAGTCTGTTACTGTACCGAAAAAAGCACTGATAATCTGTTGATAAGAGCAAAGAAGTCATCAAAACAATCTGTCCAATGTACTCGTTATGGTAACATCTAAAAATACGACGACGCATGTCTACACCCGTTTTGTAGTGATGATGTGCTTTCACAAAAACAAGCATCAGCACCAGGCGATGTCGATGTACTCGAGCAGGGCAGCAGCAGCAGAGGACGGACTGACGACAGTGCTGCGAGTGCGTTTACTGTACACGGGACACCACCACCACAACCACCACTGTACAGTATCGTACAGGTGTACCCGAATGTGACACACAAAAGTAGAGTAATAACTAATAGAGGAGACGGTATTTTCAATGTCTGCTGAAAAACAAACCTTTGCCCGTAGAAAGGTAGCGTTGACTAAGTTGAAGGTGAGCGAACCGATTCGAGGAAGCGGCAGATGAAAGGACAGGCGTGAATTTAGACGCCGTCGAAGCTAGGTGAAAGCCACGGCTACTGGCGTGAATCAGACGATTGATCAGCATGATGAGGATGATTATTACGGAACAATTGTCGTGGGGTATCTGCGTTGAGAGATGTATAAACAATCGGTTAGAAAATGGTGTGGTAATGATCTTGTTTAGGAGAAGTGTTTAGTGAGAGTGCAAAATGAGAATCAAATTGATGCTGTTGACATCCAACCAACTCAACGTTGTCATCACGCTGTGCTGACCTTTCTTTTTACTAACTAAATTGAGATCACCTGAAATGGTAAATGTCAGAGCTAAAGGTAGAGCAAGCTAAACAACAGGCAACAGTAGTCGGTTGGAACAGAGGATCATCAAAAGCACAATCACTTTGAAGCAAATAATAATTACCTAAATTGGTGATTCTCACTCTCGTCTCTTCTCTGGTGTGGACGATGATCTCAGCTGTGCAAGGTGTCCAAGTATCGTCTGAAGTCTGAAGACCGGCAACAACTTCCACCAACAGCACAGGCCTCTTGTACCTTTTTGCCTAATCGCACAGACGATCACACAGCTAGCCGCAAAGAGAGAAAACAAATGTACTCGAGCAGCAGTGCTGCTGCGGCAAAAAAATCACTGATGATCATTCTCTCTGTCGCCCTCTTATGACTGGCGTTGTAAGCGCATCAGAGCGCTGATTTTTCAAAAACAAAATGTTTTTATTTTTTAATCAACACGATTATTTTGTAGAGTGAAACTTTTTCGAAGGATCCTTTGCATGGTTGAGCAAGAGCTGACAAGGGGTGAACTGTGGCCCGTAAATGTCTACAAATCGATGCATTTGGTCGACTAGTTTTCCAGCGCCAAGTTGATCTACAAAGCGAAAGGGGCCACCGAGGAAGGGCGGAAAGCCGAGGCCGAAAACGGCGCCAATGTCTCCTTCGAGCTGCAAAAAACGATAGTAAGAAAAGTGAAACAAAAACATTAATCATTACCGGATTGTCGAGAACTCCTTCCTCAAGACACAAAATGCACTCATTGGCAAATCGGGAGAGAAACCTCATTTTCAACTCTTCAGGTGTATTTCTGTTTGTGAAACATCACCTCAGTAAACGAAATTATCAATCAATAAAGCACATCTTACCTTATTTTCATTGGCACACTGTACTTTTTGATGATTTCCAGCGCAGCAGGGTTCACCTCTCTTTTTCCCGCCTTGTCCCCGTCTTTGTAGATGTAGAATCCTTTTCCCGCCTTCCTGCCCACGAATCCTCGATCATTCATCTCCTGAATCAGTTGGTGATTACCGCCGGCAAAACGTTGCGGTGCAATGTTAAACATGTACTTGAAAACCTTCGCTCCAGTGTCCAGACCGCCGACATCGATCAGCGTGCAGGCGCCAATCGGCAGACCCATTGACAGGGTCATCTGATCAAGTTCTGCAGAAAATGGTTAGGTTTCAATGGTTTATATCCCAAAAACCCTAATACCTTTAGGTCCATGTCCTTCTTGCAGCAGTCTCAACATCTCGGAGAGCATCGGCGCCAAGCACCTGGTAGTGTAGAATCCCGGTCCATCTTTCACCACGATGACCACTTTCTTCTGTAAGAGTCCCAAGTTGACCGCCGCCGCAGTGGCTTCCTTGCTCGTCTGCTCAGAGGTGATCACCTCCAGCAGCTGCATTCGATCGACCGGACTGAAGTAGTGCATTCCCACGACGTTCTCCGGACGCTTGCTGCCCTTTGCAATCTCAGCAATGGGCAGTGCTGAGGTGTTGGTGGCAAAGATGCAGTCATTGCGGGTGACCGCCTCTACCTCCTTCACCACCTTGTGCTTCAGGTCAATGTCTTCGTAGACGGCCTCAATGACCATGTCAGCTTGTTCGAAGTTTTCATAGCTCAATTGAGGCTTGAAATTGGCACTGATTCGATCCCGTTCCAGTCTACTGATGGCTCCCTTTGCCATTCGCTTATCCAGCCAAGAACGAACCTGCTCCTGACCTCGATCAAGGCCCTTCTGATTGCTATCCTTCAGAATGGTGTCAATTCCCTTGTCAATGGACACTTGAGCGATTCCAGCGCCCATCAGTCCGGCGCCCAGGACGGCTACACGCTTGGGCTGTTTAGCAGGCTGACCAAAACGGTTCTTCTTACAGTGAGTTTGTCCATGAAAGAGACCGATTAGTGCTTTTGACTGAGGCGTCACCGCGAGCTCGCCAAAGCCACGGGCTTCAGCGTTGAAGGCCTCTGCCGAGCCTGGCTTTGCTAGAACAGTGTCCAGGACGTCGATTATTTTTAGAGGTGCCGGGTAGTTGCCTCTTGCAAACTTGTTCACTTGGTCGCGAGCTCTGTCAAGGACTCTTTGCCGAATGAAGCCAAGTCGAAGAAGTTGACGAAAAAGCTCTAAAAGGTTAAAGTTGCAATGAGTTACTAAGAAAAATGATAAAATCGTACCTTCTCCAATGGGTCTCTTCCGCTCAATCTTTTTGCCCTTCTTTGCAGCCAACTCCTTTGCCTTTCTAACTGCAACCTCTTCTAGCAACTCTAGCGTCTGCTTTCCTGCCGGCTCCACCCCAGGACCAAGTGGGTTAATGAGCATATCAACCAGACCAATCTTCTTCGCCTTGGACGCTCTAACGTTCTTTCCCGTGAGCATCATCTGCAGTGCATCAGGCACATTGATCAGCCTTGGCAGGCGATTGACGCCACCTGCAGCCGGCAACAGGCCCAGCATCACCTCGGGAAGCGCCATCACAGTGCTCCGATCGTTGACGGCAATTCGGTAGTGAGAGGCGAGGGCCAGCTCCAGTCCTCCGCCCATGGCCGTGCCCTTTATGGCGGCCACCACAGGGACGGTGCTCTTCTCGATGCTCTCCAACATTCGCTGAGCCTCGCGGGAGAAGGATTCCCCCATCTGAACTGAGGTGATCTCCTTGAGCATGTTTATGTCGGCGCCGGCAATAAAGCAGTCCTCCTTTCCCGAGATGATCACCACGCCTTTGATAGCCCTGCCGATAGCACTGCTGGGCTCGAGCAGCTCAGCAAAGACTGCCCTTGCGTCTGCCTCAACATTGGGGGTGAATGCGTTTACCTTGGAGGTAGGATCATTGAAGCGAACCACGGCAATTTCTTCCTTGATTTCATAGTCCACAAACTTGCGTTCTGCAAATTAATAAACACTTTGAAAAGTTTTGATTTTGGCAAAAACAGTTTTGTTTACATTTTGTTATATGTACAAATGTACTCAAATACTTTGTTTGTCGTTGAAACAAAATCTAGCATTACTAAAAAATATGTACACAAGGACATTTTCTAACATACTTTTTCACAACAAAAACTAATAACTTTTTCTTTTAACACTTTACAGCTTACAAACTTACTGTCAGTTGAAACAAACCTTGTTGCTGTTTGAAAAGTAGAACCGGTTAAGTTGGACCATCGGATGTACCGAGAAGTGACAAAACTAGCAGCTCGAAATGTAAAAATATTTTGCAACATGTTTGTGAAAATCAATATCACACAAAATAACAAATGACAAGCTTTTCAAAATAACAAATCACAAAATAAAAATGGCCATATTTATATGGCATAAACAACATTTGCCAGTGCAGACGATAAATGATAAACAAGCTAGCTGTGATTATCACTCAAGTTTTGTGGTAGCACCAGAGAAATACAGGGAAGTAAATGTACACCACAGTGCCACTACTTTTTTCATTTTAATCAAAATTTTTTGGTACTTCACAATTCCCATGTGAAACAGTTAGAAATCATTAACCTGCACCACAACTTTGCCTGAATTTTTACCCGAATGCAGCCACTCTTCAGCTCGCACCGTCTGCTCGAGACCGGTAAACTTTCCCCCAGGGCTGTTCTCTCCCAAATCGACCTTGGCACTCAACTCGCCCTTAGCAATCATGCCAATCAGCTTGCCCAGGTACTCCTTGTAATCAGAAGTGTAGTTGGTCATCATGAAACCATTCAGCGATTTAGAGCTCATCAACAGCTTGGCATTCAGCTTGGAAATGGGCACATCGAAGTTGCCATCACCAGTGTAAGTGGTGGTGCTGCCAATGATCACCATTCGACCTTTGACGGCAAGGTGACGGAAAAGAGTGGCAAACACTTCGCCACCAATCGTTTCCCAAATCACGTCAACTCCAGACTGAAACAATAGGTGGGATTAACAGATCCGTGTCTTGAGACAAAGGTTTCAAAACTCACAGGAAACTTCTCTTTCAGCACCTGATCCAAGTTCTCCTTCTTATAGTTGATCACCTCATCGGCACCTAAGTCCTTGACAAACTGTGCCTTCTCCTCACTTGAGGTAGTTCCAATAACATAGCATCCCCTCTTCTTTGCCCACTGTACGGCAATCTGACCAGTGCCACCGGCGGCGGCGGTGATCAACACTTTATCGCCTGGCTGAATTCGACCAGCCTTGTCCAGGGCGATGCTTGCAGTTAACCCTGAAAGGTATACAGGTTAGAGAAAGCAGTGTAAAACACTTTCATTACCGTTCACATAGGAAACTATGTAGTTTGGTTTCACTTCTGGAAGAGGTACTAGCGTTTTCAGAGGTTTGTAAAGGTACTCGGCAAAACCCTGAGGTTTGGAGTCTGCAATCAAAACTGGTTGACCGACCTTCAAGTTGGTGGTCACATTACTTCCAATGGCGTCAATCACACCCAAAGCCTAAAAAGAAATTGTTTTGTATTTTGTGAATCTCGAAATTCAATAACGTGCTTACTTCCATGCCCAAATCATACGGACATTTTCCATCAGTAAAGTACCGAGCACTGGTAACATTCACATCGCTGTTAAATAAACAAAAAAGTTATCAATAAAAACTATTGGAAATTTATTTGTAACGTACCTGGCTGGTTTAAAAATTTTGGAGAAACATAACTTTGTTTTAGTAAGCATGTAAAAACTAACAGTTCAGATACTTACCGTTTACACCGGCGTAAACATTTTTGACGCGAACTTCGTCGGCATTTGGCGGGTTCAGCGGAACTTCCACCAGCTTGACAGCTTCCCGAAAGGAAGGTGTAATTTTAACAACTTGAAGCTTGCGAAAAACTTTACTGGCCATCGCAATTCAGTCTGAGAACAGAAGCAAATTAGTAAGTGGTAGTCTTTTATATCAATAAAAAGGAACGCAATGTACCTAAAAAGAGCGATAAGTTGTTTTGCATAGGTACAAATTTAGATCTTCATGATCTCTAAAGTTTTGGCACAGTTCTGATTTTTGTTCATTCTCTAATCAAGTCATTTTGGTCTCTGGAGCAAAATTATAATAATCACTTGACTAGATTACAGAGAAAAATAAACCCAAAACATAAATCTCATTTCAAAAGAGCGTCTGTTTCTACCTAGAATTAAAGTCACTCCGCACCTGTTTGATTGTTTTGTGTATTCTCACTGCCGAATTACTTTTATCCAAAATATTGTTTTTTCAAGTTTACCTGTTTTGCAAAAATGCGGCGTTTGCAAGTACCTTACAATCTGACTTCAAGTAACTTTACATCTAAAGACGTGCCAAGTTTATGACAAGACTAGAGAAGATAATGACTTGAGCGCTCAGTCTTGCTTGAACTTTGAGTGCAAACTGTTTACATCCAACTTTCAGTTGATGGACTCTTTGGTTTGCTTGTCATTGCCACAGTAAACAACAGTTGACAATTAACTCTGAGAAAGATGGCCAGCCAGGTTTTTCGAAAGCTCCAAGTTCACAAAATATCAAGTGTTTTTCGGCAAGCAACCAAGATTGTTGAAGTTCCCTTGGTTCCACCAAAAACCGATGAAATTCGCATCAAGAATATTTACGCTGGTGTAAATGGTAATGTATCAGTTCAGAATATAAATACTTTGAATAAAATTTTTTTATTTATTTCTACAGCTACTGACATCAACATAACTAGTGCTCGGTACCAGGTTGATGGCAAAGTGCCGTACGACATCGGCATGGAGGTAAAAATTCTTTATTGATTCTGAACAAAAAAGTATATTTTGTGCTTTTTATAGGGATTGGGATTAGTTGATTCCATTGGCTCTGCAGTTTTCGGCTCTCTCAAAGTTGGTCAACCAGTCCTGGTAGTTGACCCGATTCACAATATGTTTTCGGAGTACCTGTACAAAGACCCTGCCTCACTAGTTCCACTGCCTGCGCTCAAGCCAAACTTCCTGGTGGCCAATGTAAATGGCCTAACAGGCTCGATAGGCCTTGACAAAGCTGGCCGAGTGCAGAAGGGTGAAACCGTTCTAATCACCGCCGCAGCCGGCGGCACTGGTCAGATCGCCGTACAGTGGGCAAAACATAGAGGATGCCATGTGATTGGACTGACGTCCACAGAGGAGAAGGCCAGATTTATTAGAGAGCTAGGTGCCGATGAGGTGATCAACTATAAGAAGGAGAACTTGGATCAGGTTCTGAAAGAGAAGTTTCCTGTGAGTATTTTTTAATTATGTTTCAAGCACAGTTTATTTATTTATACCTCTTGTTTTTAGTCGGGAATCGACGTGGTTTGGGAGACTATGGGAGGAGATACCTTCAAAGTTCTTCTAAAGAACCTTTCTGTGAAAGGTCGAGTGGTGATCATTGGCAGCACCACCACCTACCAAGGGGAAGGCTTTGCCGATGTGCCCATTCCCAAGCTGAATGCCAAGTTGCTGATGAAATCGCAGCAGCTCTGTGGTTTTGGCGTCTTTCACTGGTGGTCCGACTTTGATGAATACCTTCCGCAGCTGATTGACATGATTAGCAAGGATAAACTGATTGCCAGGGTGGATTGTGGCGACACTAGCCCGGGGGGAAAGTTTATCGGCATCGAGCAGATGGCCAGGGCTCAAGAGTGGCTACATGAGGGTAAAAACCAAGGAAAAGTTGTGGTTCAACTGCATGATTTGTAAGCTGAGGTTGCAACACAATGATTTGTTTTTATGATTAAGAACTCAGTTCCAATTTTATTAGTTTAAAAAAAGTTTAAAAACATTTACACTTGTACTTTTTCAAGCATTCTGAATTTGAACGACGACCTTGCCGAGATTCTTCGAGCTGTGCAGCCATTCCTCTGCACGCCAGGCCTGGTCCAGGCCGAAAAACTTGCCCTCGGGCGATTTCTCACCCAAATCAATCTGCGCCTTAATTGTTCCATTGGCGATTCCACCAATCAGCTTGGGCAAGTACTCGGGAATGTCAGTGTCCCAGTCGAAGAGAACAAAGCCATTCAGTGACTGACTCTTCATCAGCAGGCGTGTGTTCAGATCGGGAATTTCGACGCCTCGAAGGCCGTCGCCCTTGTAGGACTGAATGCTGCCAATGATGACGACTCGGCCCTTCTTTCCCAGGTGGTTAAAGAGCGTCTTGAAGGTAGCTCCACCGATCGTCTCCCAAATGACGTCCACGCCCTCAGGGAACTGCTCCGTGAGCACCTTGTCGAGGTCCTGCTCTCGGTAGTTGATGACGTAGTCGGCGCCAATGGTCTTCAGGTACTCCGCCTTCACCGAGGTCGACGTCAGCCCGATCACGTAGGCGCCCCTCTGCTTGGCCCACTGAACCACAATCTGACCGGTGCCGCCGGCGGCAGCGGTCACCAGCACCTTGTCGCCCTTCTGCACTCGGCCAGCCTTGTCCAGGGCAATGGCTGCAGTCAGTCCGTTCACCAGACTGACCAGGTACTTTGGATCGGCGGAGGGCACGGGGATCAGCGCCTCCGGCGCCTTGTACACGTACTCGCTGAAGCCCTGTGCGTTGGCGCGGTCTGAGACTAGCACTGCCTGGCCTACTTTGAACTTGCCAGCGGGAATGTCAGCTCCGATGGCGTCCACCAGGCCCAGGCCTTCGAGGCCGATGTCAAAGGGAAGCTTTCCATCGGTAAAGTAGCGAGCGGCGGTGATGTTGATGTCGGTAGCTGGTTGGAAGAAGTGGAAAGTCAGTACATCATTGCGATCAACGAAGGGAAACTTTAAACTTACCATTAACTCCAGCGTAGAGCTGCTTGACGCGAATTCGGTCAGCGGCGGGCTCCACGAGAGGCGCCTCCACCAGTTTCACTGCCTGCTTGAAGTCAGTCGTCTTGGTGAACACTTGCAGCTTGCGGTAGGTGGCCATCGTTTAGTGGTTTAAAGTGAGAGGGAAGTTTTCAAGCTGAGAAAAGTAGTTGGCACAGTTCTGTTTGCGGCAAAAATGCGAGTGGACAAACTTGACAGAAGGATGCTGCTTTAAATAGACGGTAGAGAAGTGTCTGGAGAGACAAAAATCACTCAAAGAGGAATATTGATCGTAACTCCGCCTCACTGCTGATTCTAATCTGCAGCTCTCTCTTTCTCTCTCATTGACTCAAGTGCACGTTTGAAAGTGAGTCTACCTAATGTACCTGTTGAAGGGTTTGACAAAGCGCAAAGGCTCCATTTCACACATACACAGTGGAATCACACGGTGTTTTGTGCACTGGCAAAAAAAGTTGACCGATGTACTAAGTGCATTTTTTAGTCTAGAACTGTTTTCTGCTGTCTCTCTACTGATGATTAGCTTGTTTTTAGCAAATGTGTAGATGTTTGTGCGTCTGTGCTTAGTTACCAGATAAGACAGTCTTTGACTGTGGTGGTGGTGCTGGTGACAGATGTGTGGTACGGTATGTGCTCCTGATGTGCCAAACAGTGCGTTCAGGGCAACGAGAGAGGTTTCCATGCCTGTCGTCGGATGGTGATTAGGCACTTTCTGGTGCTCTATCAAGATATGACTAAATGTGCTCATTCACTAAAACCAGTACTGTCAATTATTGAATTTTTTTATTGAACAAAACGTTAAAGATTGCATTATAAAAGTTAGGGGTCTTGCACTTGGACAATCACCTTTCCCAGGTTGCGACCCCTTTCCAGGTACTCTTCTGCTCGAGCAATATCTTTTAGTCCACGGAACTTGCCGCCCTCTGATTTATCACCTAAATCCACCTGTGCCTTGATGGAGCCATCGGCAATCATTGAGATGAGCTTGGCGAGGTACTCGGCAAAATGTTCAGGGTAGTCAAAAAGCGCAAAACCAACCAAAGTTTTAGATCCTTCAAAAATCTGCAAAAACAATATTTTTTTGTCAGACTAACTCTGTCAGCTGTTTTTTAACCAACTAACCTTGACATTCCAATCGTCAATTGAAACTTTTGCAAAACCCGACTCCTGGTAACTGCTGGAGCTGCCTACCACACACAGCCGTCCTCGTTTGGCCAAGTGCCCAAAGAGAGTTTTCAGAGTGTTTCCGCCAATGGTGTCCCAGATGACGTCTATGCCATTCTACAGTGAAAAACATACAGGTCACTTTTAGAATAAAACAATCAAACACCCTCTACTTACGGGAAACTTTTCCGTCAGGGTCTGATCGAGGTCGACCTGTTTGTAGTTGATGACGCAGTTGACGCCGATGCTCTTCAGGTAGGCGGCCTTCTCCTCACTGGAGGTAGTCCCGATGACATAGGCGCCGCGGTACTTGGCCCACTGTACGGCAATCTGCCCGGTGCCGCCTGCTGCCGCCACTATGAGCACCTTGTCGCCTGGCTTCACACGGCCGGCGATGTCAATGCCAATGGAGGCAGTCAGCCCGGAGCCATAGGAAACGAGGTACTCAGGCCGCAAATCAGGCAGCGGCACCAGATAGTCCGTTGTCTTGTAGACGTACTCTGCAAAGCCATCAAAACGAGTCGGATCAGTCACCAGAACGGGCGAGCCAAGCGCAAGTTCGGTTTTGACCGATGAGCCAATGCGGTCAACAATGCCAATGGGCTGAGGAGGCGAAAAAAGGGTTCATGTTTAGCATGTTGAACAGTTCTACTCAGTGCATTCAAATTCTTACTTCGAATCCCAAATCGTAAGGCAGATCACCGGAGACAAAAAAGCGACCCGCGCAGATGTTAATATCAGTCAAATTGACGCCCGTGTAGATAACCTTAACACGGATCTCATTTGCCTTCGGCTCTACCAGCGGGTACTCTAGAAGTTCGGTGGCTTCGGCAAAGTTGCTCACCTTTTTCACCACTTGCAGACGCTTGTAGGTGGCCATTTTGGTGCTGCTTTCTTCTTCCTGCTATGTTTGATTGATTGAGCACACAGAGAGGACAAACAAATGACAGTTGGAAAAAATAACACTGAAGTGCGCGTTGGTGCGCAATTGCAATTGGAGTCCTTATCTAATCAATGCACAGCAATGCTGAACAAACACCATCAGTGTGCACCAGAGCTCACCAATGCCGTCGTGAGCGACAACGGTGGTAGTGGTAACCGCT
>JAALOO010000396.1_pt1 | contig 38970 bp, 33 predicted proteins | sample 7257641 | NCBI WGS metagenome assembly JAALOO01 (sample SAMN14085613, study PRJNA598686) | mite metagenome | biome: ENVO:01001000; feature: ENVO:01001002; material: ENVO:01001226; isolation source: single female mite from University of Michigan culture on fish food culture... ...
TCTCTCTCTCTCTCTCTCTCTCTCTCTCTCTCTCTCTCTCTCTCTCTCTCTATCGAGCACTTGTTCGTCCACATTACTGACTTCAGAAACAGGTATACAGACAGAGACAGACTGGCCACCACATTTAATGGCAGTTTGTTTGTCAGACACAGAGACTGTGTTGATGTTGCAGTCTGCAATCACCCCCTTCTTCGCCGGTTGTCCCGTGACAGTCGGACAACAGCAGCAATTAAGGTTACTGTAATAGATGAGATGCTTCGGTTGCAGTGTGTCCTGAGAGAAAAGAACAGTCTGATCCTCGGTGAACACGGTCTCGCAGGAGCAACAGATAAAAAGGTTGCCTTTGTTGATGTAGTTGTTGTTGCTGTTGATGATGTTTATCTTCTCAGTCACTTTTGGTCATGCATCATTTTGTTTGAAACCCCTTCTCGATATATGCCATCTCTATTGCCTTTCCTTTAAATCCGACCGCCTAATTGACTTGTCTGTCTATGTATGTATTGCACAAACTCATTTCAGTCTGTGCACAATTTGTTTGCGCCGTGTTTAGTGCACGATCTTCAATCTGCAGTCGGTTAAGAGCAGAAGGTAGCATTCTCTCCATGCATTGCGATGCACAATTGCACAGCTTTCCCAGTGCACACTGGGAATCAGCGTCGGCACTGGATGAATCATTTTGCAGCACTAATTGCCAAGTGTACATGATTAAAGCAGTGTTTGCTGTGCTTGACTTAATGGTAATGGTCGGATTTACATTGACTCTCACCGAATCTACCTTCCTCTTCCTCTCGCGTTCCCAAACACTTTCAAGTCGAATAGTCAACACAGTTTATTATTGTCAAAACACAAAAAGCACTCTTGACCGACAACACACTGCAAACATACGCAGTCTTTTGCTTATTCACTACTTTCTTATCATCAAACTACTTTACTGACTTGTTTACCAGAGCAGTTGTTGTGACGACGCAAAAGTAGCAGCCGTAGAAACAGCAACAGCAACTTCTTCTTCTTCTTCTTCTTCTTCTTCATCTTCTTCAGTAGTGGACAGCACTGCTAACTTGTCACTTTTTGTTCTCTATTTACTCTGCGTAGACTCAAACAGCGACGTGAGCTCAGTGGTGAACGGCGGTCTGGTGGGCAACAACCAGACCGGCAGCACTAGCAACACCAGTGCAAACAGCAGTCCCAGCAATGTGGTCAACAGCAGCAACAACTCGGCGGCGGCCCTTAGTGCGGCACAGAACGCAGCAGCAGCACTGCAGAGCTCACAGATTTGCGCCATTTGCGGCGATCGAGCAACTGGAAAGCACTACGGTGCATTCAGCTGTGATGGCTGTAAGGTATGTTTGCTCAACTTGGCCTTATCTCCTGTGCCCGTTTCTGCCCGACCTTATCTCACCACCACTAACCACCACCACACCTTTTGCCCCTTTCCCTCAGGGCTTCTTCCGGCGGAGTGTCCGCAAGAACCATTTGTACACGTGCCGCTTCAACCGCAACTGCGTCATCGACAAGGACAAACGAAACCAGTGTAGGTACTGCCGACTGCGAAAGTGCTTTCGGGCTGACATGCGCAAGGAGGCGGTGCAGAATGAACGGGATCGCATTTCCTGCCGCCGACCCAGCTACGACGAGGCCAGCAGTGGATGCGGCACCTCACTGCAGGTGCTCGTCCGGGCGGAGATGTGCTCGAGGAAGGTAGGTCAAAGCAAAGCAAAGCAGAGCAGCGTAACTTTTTGGCACTCTTGGTTTCTAAACTGGAACTGTACTCTTCATTGTAGATTTGCCCACCACCAAGCGACAACAACTTCCAGTCGAAGAAGATCGCCAACATCGACGACATTGGCAACTCGATGAAGCAGCAGCTGCTCATTCTGGTGGAGTGGGCCAAGTGCATTCCCGCCTTCACTGAGCTGGCCATCGACGACCAGGTGGCGCTGCTGAAGGCGCACGCCGGAGAGCACCTCCTCCTCGGCCTCTCCAAGCGGTCGCTGATGCTCAAGGACGTCCTTCTTCTCGGCAACGACCACATCATGCCCCGACTGACGCCCGATCCGGAGATCACCCGAATTGGCTGTCGAATCATCGACGAGATTGTCGCCGTCATGAAGGACGTCAACATTGACGACAACGAGTTTGCCTGTCTCAAGGCGATCGTCTTCTTTGATCCAGGTACAGACACCTTTACATCTTTAGATTTAAATTTTTCTAACTCTTTTCTTATTTTAACTTTAGCGGCTAAAGATCTAACCGAGCCTCACAAGGTAAAGAGCGTCCGTCACCAGATTCAGGTGTGCCTGGAAGACTACGTCAACGACAGACAGTACGACTCTCGAGGTCGCTTCGGTGAGCTCTTGCTCATTCTGCCTTCACTGCAAAGCATCACCTGGCAGCTCATTGAGCAGATTCAGTTCGCCAAGGTCTTTGGCACCGCCAAGATTGACAATCTCATTCAGGAGATGCTGCTCAGCAGTGCCGGAGCCATCTCCGGAAACAGCAACAGCAGTGGCAACAACTCCAACAGCAACAACAACAGCGTCAACCCATCACAGAACACAGCAACTCCCTCTCCTCAGCCCACGCCCACTAATCCAATGCAGTGGCAACGAAATCAACTGTGGCAAGGCGCTTACCCGAGTACGTAAACATCACAGTCGAATCAGACCGCTTAGCTTTATTTATTACCCCCTTCATCATATCTTGCGTATTTCGCTTCTTCGTTTTCTTTTTTCCTTTTCTGCACGCTCATTCTAAACCTCAGTCTAATCAGCTATCATCATCACACTGTACTATACCTTTCTAAAGTCCATAAGACCAACTATTCCACTATTTTCTTCTATTTTCTCCCTCAGTTCATCCACTCATCTCTCTTGTTGAACTTTTATACTGTTGCGTAATAAACGGTTCTACAATCTTCAATCTGCTCTACTGCTTCTCTCAATCTTTTTCTACTTTTCTCTTTTTCTCTGCGCACTTCTTTTCAACAAACTGAGTTGCACTTCAGTTGAGCGTGTGCTAACCACCTGCTTCTCTCCCACCACAGGACAAACTTTTCCCGACCCGAGCATGAGCAGCGGCAGCAGCAGCAACAGCAGCAGCCTAGGACAGAGCGTCTCTCAGATGGTCAACGTGATCATGTCGCAGGACTCGAGCGACCTGCGCCAGTCGATGCTCAGCAACGGCGCCACTGCAGCTGGCCCCGGCATGTTCGGCAATGATCTGGTCAGTGTGCTCGGAGGCGGTGGCACCCAGCACCAGCACTCGCCCGGCATGCAGACGCCCACACATGACATGCAGCAGACGCCGGTCACCTTCAAGCGGGAGATCATGGACACTGAAGTGAGCAATTTCCAGTAAACTCAACCTCGCCCCCCCCCCTCACCACCATCACGATATACCCTTCATACTTGACATAATACTTTTTTTGATCAACTAATTTATCTACTCCCTTTTCTCATGTAATATATTTTCGATTTTTGTATAAAAAATAAAATATAGCTGTCACATCTAGTTTTTAAACTTTTCAAGCAAAATTTTTTATGAATGATTTTCGAATATTGAACCTCGACTTTTTCTCAACAATCATTTTTGGAGCATATTTATCATGTTGCAATCTCAATTTGCTCTTGTCTCTAGAAATCACAACTTTAACCTACCCAAAAAATGAGCAAGCAAAAGAATATCCCTATCGCCCCCAACAAAAAGAAGAAGAACCCTCCGACTAAAAGGAAACTGAAAGCTGCCCTGAGCCAACTTGCTACCACAGTGCTCCTTCCAAAGCAGACCATCAAGATCACTGGTGATGAAGTGAAAGCGAAGGCCAGCTGCTTCACTCCCGCCTCTGCAGCAGTCGGTAGCAAAATCCGAACCCTGCCCAAGCAAGAGCACCTGTCAGTGTTCGGCACTCCGCTCCTCGGAAAAGTGTCCGCTTTCACGGTGCGCTCGACACTGCCCAGCAAGCAGACCTCACTGCCGGCGATGGGCGCCGCCACGAAGGGCGCCTCCAACTTCACCATTCGCTCAGGGCTGCCGGAGCGGGAGCCGGTGAGCGGCGAGTTCAGCCACCCCCTTCCCGGACCGACTCGCTTTGAGCTGGTTCGCCGTGTCTTCTTCTACCTCAGTCAGCTGCTCTGTCTCAACTTCCTCCTCATCGCCCTCTGCTGCTACATCGCCGGCTTCACACAGTGGGGCAAGCTGATGATCATCATGGGCATCACCTGGAACGTCTGCCTGCTCACTGTAGTCGCTGCGCTCCTCATTCAGGTAAGGATGCTGCTGCAGTTGCTGACACTTGTTGACACTTTTGTTTCTTTCCGTATATTGCCGTTTCAGTGCGACCTGACAGCCCTCTTCAGTGCCTACTACCTGATTGTGATTCTAGTAACCTACATCATCAGCCTCATTCCTTACGTAGTTCACGAGAGCACTTACACGCAAACCATCTTTGAGATTTCCGTCTGCCTAATAGACCTGTTTGTAAGCGAACTTTTATGGACTTTTATGGCGTATCAAGATCAAGAGAGTAACAGTTTTTTTCATTGCAGTTTTTAGCAGTAACAACTCAGATGACATTTGGGGCTGAAAACCGGACAAAGGTTTTCAATCTGGAGCATACCGTTTTCTACGCAACGCTGGCTTTCTACCTCGAGGTGCTGGTCATCTTTTTCTTTTTTCCCTATCTCAAAATAGTTCACTAGTAAACCAACTTTTTTTTGTTGCTAATCTACCAGATCCCCTTAGTTTGTAAAAATCATCACATGTACACTAGTGCAATAAATGTGCTCTCATGAAGTTGAAAAAGGGAAATGAAACGATGCACGATGGCGTTTTAATTGTGAGAAACACAAATGAATTTTTAAGGGGGAAGGCAAACAAAACATGATATAAAATTTTAAAATATTAAAAGTTGTTTTTGTACTTCTTCACCTCTACCATCAGCTGGTGAAGGTTGATGAGCTCAGAACGAAGTGGATTGTTTTTGAAAGGAGGCTGACTTACCATCTTCTGGAACTTGTGGTAGTATTGCACAAACTGTGTCAGCGCAATTTGCTGAATGTTATTGCCGTTTTTAAAGTTCGTAAAGGACGCCATTATGTCACGAGACACCTGCTCCAAAGCTCGTCGCCAGTTTAAATTAAAGTTGCGTATGAGATCGCCAACTCTCATTTCGTACTTTTTTAGCGTTTCAGTGTCATTTCGCTCAACGAGACTTTCACACTCCTTGACAAAGGAGATCATTGCGCCAAAGTGAGGATAAAGCATCTCTTCGACAAAGTCAAGAATTTTCTTGTTTAGCTGCTCACGCATCATTTCAGCTTCGTTAGAGTCCTCCTTTTTACGCTCCAAAAGTACGCCTAGAATAATATCGTAATTGTTGATGATAAAGATAAACTGGTCTTTGGGCTTGGGAAATTGCGTCGACATTCGTAAAATTAGGTTGACAACTTCACTCTGGAAAAAAATAAAATATCAAAAATGAGAAAATGTTGCTGAAAGTCCTACCACATACCTGAAGAATGCTAAGCAAATTGGAAACTCTTTCATCGGGAAAGGTGTCATTGATGATCATAATAGCAGCAGAGAACTCGGCGTAACGACGTGTGATAACGTGCGGTCGATTGTCGATTGCACCCATTTTGTTCAAATCACATAACTTGATGCTTTCAATGTGCATGACAAAAACTTTCTCAAACTGTGGCCAAAGAGTCCTGACAATTCTCTCCCAAAAGGAGTTCAGTACAGTGACATTTCGCTTCAGAGCAATCATTCGGTACCGGTAGACGATATGCAAGCAAGTGAAGAGGGCTATAGCATCGTAGCTTCGAAGAAACTGTTCGTCAATATTTTTGTACAGTAAGTCGAGTGTCTTGTTGTAAATGGAGTTGAAGAAATCAAGTGACCGCTTTTGGTTGGCCATGAAAAACTCACTGATAAATAAATATTCGCGACAGGCATTATCGAGAAATGCAAATTGAATACTTCTAAAAATGCTTTCAACAGAATACTTTGCTTCACTCTTCACCGCCACATGCGGCACAATTAGAGAAGCTTCGAGATCGTCGTTCAGAAGGGATTCGCGATTTCCAAGAGCAAACACATTAGAACGTTGTTTCATTGTTGTTGTAGACTTTAAACTGAAAAGGGAAGTTGACTTGTTCTTTGCAGTTTCATCGTTTCCAAGCAGATCATCTTTATCAGGTAAATCTTCGTAAATTAGTTTGGACAGTTTACTTATGTACTCTTTAAAGTAAGAAAAGTACACTTTGCCCATCGTGTCAGTGTATTCGCCAATGATACCATGAGCAATTTCTCGCTCGTGAGTTGCCAAAAATTTGAAGAAAAATTTGTTTTTCAGCAAAGCATTTTGCACAATGGAAAAGTTTGTCATTGGCTTACGACAAGAGTAGATTTTCTTTAAAATGTATTCACGAATCTTCAAGATTGCTTTTGACTTTAAGTTATTCAGTATTTCCATTACATCAATACACGATTTGGCTTCACGAAACGATTGCTCCTATGAGTAGAAAACGAGAGCATTAGTGATGAGAAAAAAAGGAAAGGATGCTGATTCGGTACCTTTACAAATGATATTTTATGATCCAAAATATATAGCTGCTCCATGAACTCCTTTTCGCTGACAGGAGTTTCAACAATGTGCTTGATAACTGCCTCTGGAATGATGATATCTTCAATAAAATCGCTCATTTCCGCGCGAATAGCCTGCTTGTTTTTCAGACGAATGTTCAGTGAAGCAGAGAGTTCCTGTAGCGACAGAATCTCCTGGCAAATGTTGCTCAGATCCGCTTGAAAGGCACACAGCATACCCTCTAGTCGTTCCAAAATAAGGTCGCTCGAGGTGATTTGCGAGTGCAGTTCGGTGATATTATCCGCCTCCTTGATGTAATCCGCAATGGTGTCATTTTCAAGCTCGGTCAGCGCCTTCTCAACCTGGGCCGAGTACAGGCGCAGATCGGTTTCCGCGTTGAGAATCTCCTTGACGATGTTCTCATCGTACTCGTTTCCGCTTCCGCTGTTGTCGCTGCTGTTGTTCATGGTCTTCTTGGGTCGACCGAAGAACCAATCGGCGTGGTCATGAAGCAAGATTTCGAGTGCCGTTTTTTGCCAAGTGTTGTTTTGGTTGGCCACTGGGGCAATTTCGCCGCATCGTTGGCTATTGAAATAGTCGCCGAAGCTGCTAAAGCTGCTGCTGCTGGCGCCGCTGTTGCTTGAAGTCCTCATTTTTCGAAAATTCAAACAAAACGCGGACAATTTTTGGTCTGGTCAGTCTTGTTGGTTGGTCGTGGATAGTTGAACCTTCTCGGTGGCTATCACTGAACTGACAATTCGAGTGAACTGAGAGTTGAATGCAACTCCGCTGACTTTGCCATGGCTGAGTCTGCTCAGAGCAAACTTGCACACTGCATTCAGTAGAAATGTTAGTCGACGGCAGGAAATGTTTTGTTGATGCATCGGAAGCTGATAAGCCTGCTTCACTGAACAGTGCCTCGATCTGGCTTGCTGCAGGGGAAAACTGTTCAATCATCATATTTGGCCACGACAGAGAGGCCTGCAGCCGTTCAGAAAGCCGCTCGGCGGTGACCACCACCATGGAGCGATCCATCTTTAAGAGCTACGTCACCACCCGACCGGGGTACTACGCCCGCATTCCCATCATACAGCCACTATGCACTGGCTTTGCGCTGAGCATCATTGAGGCCAAGTCGAAGGTGGAACGAAAGCGCTTTGTGGTCCACCTGGAGCTGTGTCGAATTGAGTGGTTCAGGCCGATGCCCGGCGTCGAAGACTTTGATGGCTTTATCGACTTTCGAGACATCAAGGAGATTAGACAGCAGTCGAATGAGCTTGCCATTCTCTACGGGAAAAAGTTTTGCCTGAAGAAACTTCATTGCAGAGGCATGTGACTTTATGTACTGAACTGTGCCACAAATATTGATCTTTTCCCCTCTGTTTCAGCCGACAACACTGTCGATCCGCAGAGTGTCAATGAAGTCTTTAACTACATTAAGGACATGGCCAGCTGGGCGCCGTTTAGAGCGCAAATTGACATTATGCTTCATCGGGAGTTTGAAGAAATCTCTAGTCAGGAAAACGATTTAAAAGTGTAAGTGCAACAGCCATTTCCATTGATGATCAACAGTTTACACAATCGTACTACCAGGGTGTACATGAAGGACATGAAACACTTTGTGGCGAGGCATCACTTCAAGCAGTCAACCGAACAGCTGAAAAGGCTCTTCTACGAAGTGGACACCACCTTCTCTCGTCACCTCGATTTCGATGGCTTCGTCACCTTCTATTATCGCCTTTCGGGCACCTTCGAGATGGAGTCCCTTTTTGCCCGGTATCTCAGCAACAAGCGCATCACCGCCGAACAGCTGCAAGAGTTCTTCCTCGAGGAGCAGAAGGACGACCTGGACGTGGAACAGGTGAGCGCCATCATTGAGCGCAGCTCACTCGACTCGATGCGACACTACGAGACGGTTTCCTACTTCACCTCTACCGAGTTCTTCGACTACCTTTTCTCGCACGAGAACTGCATCTGGAACTACGAGCGGACGAGTCAGGTGTGGCAGGACATGACGCAGCCGCTTAGCCATTACTGGATCGCGTCCTCGCACAACACTTACCTCACCGGAGATCAGTTCAGGAGTGAGTCCTCAGTGGAGTGCTACATCAGGTGTCTCAGAAGTGGCTGTCGATGCGTGGAACGTAGGTTTTTTTCAGTTTTCTTTTAGCAGTATGAATTACAGTTGCCCCCTTTTTTTCCTAGTGGACACCTGGGATGGAAATGACGGCAAACCGATAATCTACCACGGTCACACATTGACCACTAAAATTTCATTCTGTGAAGTCATCAAGTGCATTCGAGATCACGCCTTTGAAACGTCACCATATCCAGTCATACTTTCCATTGAAAATCACTGCAGTGTCAAGCAGCAAAAGGTTATGGCCAATTACTTGGAGAACATTCTTGGAGGTACACATTTTAAAGAACTTTGCTAAACTTGTTATAACTGACTATACTTTTCTCAAAACTAGACCTCTTGTTAAAAAGGCCAATTGACGATAAAGAATGCAGACTGCCCTCACCTGAGCAACTGAAAGGAAAGATAATACTGAAGCATAAGAAAATTAAGCTCAACGTCGAGTGTGCCAACTCCAAATCGAAGGAACTGGTCAAATCAGGATCAAAGGACAAGCCAGGAAGTAAAAAGGAGAAGAGCATCGAAACGGACGCCGACTGTGAGCTTAGCAAGTCCCTCAAAGCGGGCGATTTGCACATTCTCGATCCCTCGGACAACTCGTGGAAGAAGTACCTGGTCTTTCTGTACCACAACAGACTCAGCTACCTCTCACAAAAGGCCGAGGATGAGGAGAAGGCGGAAGAGGACGAGGACGAGGACAACCAGACCTCGTACGGAGAGGTGGGCAGGAAGCCCAACTACTACGCCGCCTACAAGGACGAGAGCAATGCCAACAATGAGCTGCACTACGGTGAGATCTGGTTTCACGGCCTCATCGAGCGCAATGAATCAGTGGCCATTCTCTACAAGCACTCTGCCCTGGGCGACGGCACTTTTCTGGTTCGGGAGAGTAAGAACAACATCGGCGACTACACGCTGTCCTTTCTCAAAGGCAACGATGTCCACCACAGTCACATCAAGCTGTCCTACTCGGAGAATGGCCTGAAGAAGTACCGACTAAATGATATGAACAGCTTCAACACGCTTTTAGAACTGATCGACCACTATCGAACCCACCCACTGAAGAGTGAAAAGTTCTCGGAACTGTACTTAAGGCACCCTGCTCCGCCGGCGAACACGCACGAAGATGAGCCCTGGTTCTACAAGAATATGACGCGAAAAGACGCTGAAGATATTCTGCGAAGACTGCGCCACGAAGGCGCCTTCTTGGTTAGGCCAAGTGAAAAGGAGGAGAACCAGTTTTCAATTTCATTCAGGTATTTCCTTGACAATGATTGATAAACGGTACTGATCACTGTTTGTTTTTGTTACATTTCAGAGCGGAAAGTAAGATCAAGCATTGCCGCATCAAAAGAGAAGGTCGACTTTACTTTATTGGCAATGAGGACTTTTCCAGCTTGACGGCGCTGATTGAGTTTTACCAGAACCATCCGCTTTACAAGTACTAATTAAAAGTTTTTCTACTCTTTTACTCAAAATTGCTTTTTTCAGGAAAATAAACCTGCGGTTCCCTGCAACACAGGAAAGTGTACGCATTCTCGGTGGAGTAAGTTTATATTAGAAAAATACTTTTTATTAAATGTACTCTAAATTCAGGAGCCAGCCGACACTGCCGACTCTTCGTACATGGACCCGAATAGTACTGCAGTGGAAATCAAAGCCATCGTTCGCTATGACTACATTCCCAAGGCGTCGAATGAACTGACGCTGAAAGTGGGTGACACCATTCGAAATATTATCAAGTTTGATAACGGCTGGTGGCAGGGCGATCTCGAACAGCAAAAAGCCGGCTTCTTCCCTTATAACTGCGTCGACGAGATCGTCGACGATGATGTTGAAAAGGAAGATGAAGAGGAGCCGAAACCACGTTCAATTGATCTCGATAATGAGTACATTTCAGTTTCAATGGGACCTGATTGCACCTTTTACATTGGGGTGTTCAACTTCAAGGCAGCCAGTGAGGAGGATCAGGAAGAATGGATCAACAAAATTCGAGAGGTTATCAACGCCAATAGAGACAAGGTAAGAGAAATGCTTCTATTTTGAAAACATGATTTAAAATATATATCACTCTCTTCTTCAAACAGTCAGATGGAACGCCTTCTGATTGGGAGAAAGAACAAAAGAGCACCACTATCAAAGTGGCTCCTGAGCTGAACCGACTGGTGCACTACTGCATCGCCACGGCATATCGCGGACGTAAGTGGTGTCATCCCTAGCCATTCCTTTTTTCCCGGTGACACAGTTTTCCCCTCCTTCCGTTTAGGAATGACCAACTTTCGAGAGATGTGCTCCTTCCGTGAGTCAAAAATGCGCCGCCTGCTGGAGTCGGCCCAGTACCGGGATATACTGCAGTTCTCCCGGGAGCAGCTGATCCGCGTCTACCCTGAGGGCTCTCGCATCAACTCCTCCAACTACCACCCGATGCACATGTGGAACTGCGGCGCCCAGCTGGTGGCACTTAATTACCAGACGAAGGACAAGCCAATGCAACTGAACCATGCCAAGTTCCAGGAGAACGGCAACTGCGGCTACGTGCTCATGCCGGACTACATGAGGAGCGAGCACTTTGACGCCCATGAGAGGCCAACTGAAATGGAGCCATTCTCGCCAGTTGTCCTCACAGTTAAGGTACATTGGTTTGTTTCGTTTGTAGGCGGCCATCTTTAAACATTCTCAACACATTCTGTTCACTAGGTCATTTGCGCAAAGAACTTGCAGAAGAACACCAAAGGTATTCTCAGTCCTTCGGTGGAGGTGGAGGTTCTTGGGACGCCTTTTGACTCAAAGAAGTACCTCACAAAAGTTGTTTGTACGTTGCCAAACTGTTTTGAAAGTAATCTTTTTTATTTGTTCTAACTTTTTGTCTATTTTTTGTCTAGACGAGAACGGCCTCTGTCCCTCATGGTCAAATGAAAAGTTTGTCTTCAATCTCACGTACCCTGAACTGTGTTTGCTTCGCTTTGTCATCTACCACCGAGACACCTTTGATGAGAAAAGTCTCGTCGGCCAGGCCACCTTTCCAGTGTCCTGCATCCGCCAGGGTTTTCGAAGTATTCGCATGAACAATGAGTACACGGAATCTTCAGAGCTGTCCACTCTTCTCGTTCACATACATATTCAATCATTTAAGGTAAAAAGTGCTAGCGTTTCCTTTCATTTGTTCAACATTATTTAAACCTTTTCAGGATGAATCTGAAGAGAAGCTAAACAGCTCTATAAAAATGCTTTCCAATTTAGAGGAAAACATCAACCAAATGCTCAGGCGAAACTTGTCACTGAATAAAGAATAAATTGTAGTTAGTCATCTACACACAAAATATTCAAATGATTTACTTTGTTGTTAGTTTGTCAGCCTTGCATCAATGCTTAGTGTGACACATATTACTTGTAGATTTAGTAATAAATCATTATCATTCAAAGTTCTAAAATGAGGCGTGTCGCCAGATTTAGAACACTTCACTGCTCTCAATGGGCACAAAAAGCAAGCACGACAGTACAACAGTCATCATTTGAATTTGAAGTGTGACTTGCGCTAAACTACTGCAAACAAGCTCAAGCTAAAAGCAACTTCTACCTGCGACCAACTTTTCAGCTTTTCTTGTAACCCATCAACTCTTGATCATCCTCAGTTAGGATCAGATCATCATCGATGGCTCGCTCGAAGTCAAGCAGTGGTCGCCGTGGTGGCAACCGTCGTCGTGGCCGTCGTGGCAGCTCCAGCTCTGCCTCGTCCGCTTACCAGGACGGCTATGAGGGGGAAACCGAAGAACAGCTGCTGGAGAAGCCTCGTCGCTACCAGACCCCGTACACCGCCTTTGTGAAGTCCTCCTGGGCTGAGCACCGCACCGCCAACCCGGAGACCAAGTTCGACAAGGAGACCTTCAAGGCCTTCACCGCCAGCATCGTCGCCAAGTGGAAGGGCATGAGCGAGGAGGAGAAGCTGCCCTTTGAAGAGAAGTCTGCTGTGGAGCGCGCCCGCTACCAGGAGCTGATGGTCGCCTACAAGGCGCAGCAGCTGGAGCTGAAAAAGAACACCCCGAAGCGCCCGCTCGGCTCGTACATGCTCTTCGCCGCTGACGAGCGCGAGAAGGTCCGCGAGGAGCTGGGCGGCTCTGCCGCTAAGGTGGTGGACATCGCCAAGGAGCTGGGCCGTCGCTGGGTGGCCCTCGATGCTGTTCGCAAGGAGGAGTACAAGGCGAAGGCTGCCCTGGCTCGAGCCGAGTACTACGGGGCACGTGACGTGGCTGGCTCCTCCGAGAACGAGCAGGAAGATGAGGGGCAGTTGAGCTCTTACAGCGAGGAAGAGGAGGAGGCTCAGGTGGAAGGGAAGAAGAAGAGCAGTGATGGCAGTCGCCGTTCACTCTCTTCCAACTCGTACTCCTACTCTTCTGGCGAGTCCAGCGAGTACAGTGAGGACGATGAGGACTACTGAGTGTGGATACCTCACCATCTCACCCCTCACCACCACACTGCCACTGCACAAAACAGTGCCCTTCTAATCTGTGGCAGTTTTTGTTTTTAAACTCCCAAATTACCAGTTTTTGGTATTTATTCTTTGTATTTACAAAAATTTAACTTTTTTACTCGTTGTCTTAACACATTTTAAGCAACCACTGGATGCTTCGCTCACAAAAAAGGCAGAGGAAAAGATTGAGTAGTGAGGCGACCAGTCTGGGGAAGACCATTCTTCCGACCAGAAGAGGGAAGAGAGGTCGATGTGTGACAGTGTACTGCAGAAAATGGCAACATTTTGTAGCACTGATAAAGTTATTGGTCTGACTTGCAGTTAAAAATGGGTTTGTTTTTAAAATAACACAAAGCCACAAAATAAAGTCAACTTCCTGCAATGGGCTGATTTTTTGGTACAATGGCTAAAGCGTATTCATCCCGATTCTTGGTGGTTCAGAAAATTGAACGGGAAAATGTGAAGTGAATAGCTACCAGCTTGTTTTCAAAAAAAGATGCAAAGTAGAAATTAGTTGACTCATTGAGCAGTTTGTGCTGTCTTCTTTTACAGCTCAGCTAAGCACTAGTAACTTAAGGACAAAAAAGGACAAATGAACAATGATTTGTTCTTCCTTTCACAAAGTTAGTTGTGTAGCCATCTGCACATCACTGACACAAAGTTGTAAATGAGTTTAGTTAACGTTTTCTCTACATTCTTTTACTTAGATTCTGTAATTATCTCAATGTTTTATCAATTCTTATGACCAGAACAACTGGCCACTTCTATTGGTTAGAAGGCGAAAGTTGCAAGTCACTACTACCATCACGCAACACTCTACGATCATGATCAACTACCACCACCGTACAGTTGTACACTCTCCTCACTCTCTCAACTGCCGTCAGTGGTCGAGTGTGACTGGCAAAAAAACTGCAGTTGCAACGCCGTTGCAATGCCTCACTCTATCCGTTGAGTGTTGCAGTCCATCTCGAAGCTACTAGCAGCTTCTGGTTGCAGGAGGACGGCGCTATTTAAGCGACAGGCTGCAAACTGGCAGATCACCACTCGCAATCCTGACGACCACTGCTGCACTACAGACTACAAGCAACGACACTTGAAAGCAATTTTTTTATATCAGTGCTATTTTACTTTAAAAGGGATAAATTTCGACACCCGCTACAAACTGCTGAATAATGATTCCCAAGCAAGAACCAACACTCATGGACGTGATCGCCAACTGTCTGATGGATCTTGAGGGCGCTTTTGCCGAGGCGCAGTCCAAACAATCGTCTTCCTCGTCGCCCCCTCAAGCAGGCTTTTCCGGCTGGACTGGACCACTCTTTGGTGGTTATCAGTATCCCGCAAAAGGGTGCAAATCATCGGACAGAAAGAACCACTGTCCCTTCAACCAGTACTCTACTAACAAAACGGACACCACCACCTCTGCTGCCCCTTCTGCTTCTGACCACTTCTCCGCCACCTTTGACATCAGTGCATTTGACCCGTCAAATGTCTCAGTCAAAGTTGATGATGAGGCCAACAGTGTGGAGGTGCACGCAAAGGAGGAAAAGACTGCTGCGGATGGAACCTACGAGAGCAGAGAGTACCGCAAGAAAGTGCCCCTGCCTGAAACAGTGCTCACTGCACAGCTAAAGTGCACCCTCGATCGAAACGGTCAGCTGCAGGTGGTGGCACCGCTCAAGAAAAAGAAGGAGGATGAGGCGGAAAACAAGGAGAGAGTCATTCCGGTACAGTTTGTCAACAGCAAGAAGACAGCCCAAGAGGAGGAAAAGGAAAAGAATGAAGAACAAGCAAAGGAGACTGACGCTACCGTCGAGGACCTCGGCACTGACTAGACAGCAGCGCATCTCCGCTTTTATTTATCCCAAAATTACTGTTTGCTGGGGACATACTCTAAATATGTATCTTTTAAATTTGTTATCTTTAGAATCAATAAAGTACAATACTTGAACTGAAAGTGACTACTGCTTACTGTGACTGCTTACTGTGCTTGTGTCAGCGATAGTCATCTCGAATGATGGCACTGATGGAGTGCACCAATGTTTGAACTGCACTAATATGTTCATCAGTTGACGGACTGTTTTGCAATCTTTTCCCTCTCTACAGAGCCGGTTTTGGGTCGGCTGAGCACGTAAACTTATGACGGTTCTCAATGCATAACAGGCTTATTTGGTTTCGCGCCATGAGTGTTAGAACTCAACGTAATTAGACGACACAAAATCGGCGCTTCTCCCCTCTCCTCATTATAACGGTTCGAAAGCCATTAATGAAATAGCAAGTGGGGGATAGAAGCTCATTTGGAGTACAGAACAACAGCAGTAGTTGTGGCTGCGAGATTTCTCCAAACGGCAACTTCATGAGCGTATCCCCAAAAGCGTTCTTCTGCTACTCACTCGGTGATTTGCCTCTGTCTCCTTCACTTGCCTCACGCTTCTCAACCTCGACACCAAAAATGTTGATCTTCGGTGAAACTAATCTCTTGGAGTATGCGATTACCTTCTTCAATCCCAGCAATCTGCTGCGCAAACAAACGCTCACGCCCTCTGAGTCTTTCAGTGGATGGCTCTTTCGTTACCTGCTGTTGCGAGTGCATATGGCTCTGGCCGGCGGATACGTTTTGCTGTTGGTTTTCTTAAAAAGTGACATCAGCTGCATGCACAATACTGAAATCAAGGACGAGCTGATTAATGAAATCTGCCGTCTCAATTACACCTACATCATTCGTTTTCCGGTGCTGGAGCCATTCGGGAAAAGTTCTGCCAACTGGCGTCGCTTTCCTTCTGCCTTCAAACAGGTTCTTAGACAGGAGACAGCTGGTTCAGAAAGAGAGTACTTCTACTACTACCCCTTTGTCCTTTTCATTCTCGCTGTTCTGGTAAGCGGTATTCAAGAACTACTGCTTGATAACATTTCTAAAAGTTTTTTTTGCAGATTTGCATTAACTTTGCTGCAAACTGGCTTGCTTTGATCCATAGCTGGTGCCAGAAGTACAGCTTTAAAGGCTACGAGTTAGAGGACGCAAAGAAGGTGAACAAGGAAGTGTACCGCTTCTACCTTCTTTGTGTACATGTAAAGGAAACCATGAATGACCCACTGAAAAAATGGACCCTTCTCCTGTGCCATCTCTTTGTTGACCTGTCATCAGTTATTGGCATACTGGTGGCAATGCTTTTTCTCGATTGGGTTTTGGCTGGAAAGTACCTTTTTCTCGGAGTAAGCCTTCTTAAGCAGCAGTTTGGCGCATCAGCTAACAACAACGAAGTCGGAGACTTAAACTATGTAAACTGTCTTGACACTCCAATTTCACAGTTGTACTTACCCTGCTCACTATTTTTTGCTCTAGATCTTCCCGTCGCTCTCCAAATGTTCAACCATGCACATGTCCCCTTCTAGCCAAGAGTTTCCGGTGGATAGTTTTTGTTTGTTGAAGAACAACTACTTCAATCGAGTGATCTTCAGCTTTCTCTGGTTCGCCTACGCTGGCCTGCTCATTACCTTCACTGTCCGTTTTCTGATCAAGCTGCTCGTTGCCGTCTGTGGCATTGTTCAAGACAAATGGATCATCGTTAAGCTCGGAATTGTCCAAAACAACAACTTTCGTGGTCTCTCCTTTGTAAAGTACACCATCCTGAACAGTGTAAGTTAAATTTTGCTTATGTTTTAACAAAAAATTACTCGTGTTCTCATGATTTCAGGTGATTGCTTGCGAAGAGGATCAAGCAGTGATTGTTTTGATGGCTGCTTTATTGAACAACAAGAAGTTTAATGATTGGGTGAAATCAGACAATGATGCTAACTTTCCCATTTCCAATGAAATTTTTGAACAAACTATTCAGCTGTTGGAAAAGCGTTTTTGAAATATTCTGATGTGAAAAAGACAACAATGCTATCTGTTTAAGCAACCCTTTGCAAGGCATTTCTTTGCCCTCCTCTTCTCGCAAAGCTCGAGGCCACTATCGCCGCCATCGCCACAGAAGCAGCAAAAGAAGCAAAGAGCAAAGTAGCAAAAAGTAGAGACACGTTTTTCTTTCTCACAATACATCTTACCATTTATAACATAATGTACCGTGCATTCGAAAAGTTTGTACACTTTAGAGAGAAAAAGTTTTGTTACCAAAAAATTAAAAGTCGCAAGTTTGTAATTGCCTTTTTCTTGTTTTCTACTAACCTACTGTACAAGTGTTGCCGTGAAACTACAAGATATCTGCAAAAAGATAACGCTATATCTTTCTAAGGAATCGCTGCACTGCTGATCTTGTTTAGTGGTAAAGGCAGCTAAAGAAGGCATTTGACACTTAATGTAAGTCGTAGTCATAACTCTTGTTCCCCTGCAGAGAAAACGACAAAATTAACGTATTCTTTGTTCTCAGTGTCCCCAATGTCTTCTGCAAAATCATCAAGCACTTCGAAAATACTTGCCAATGTTGGCTTTGAGACAGTGCACTTTGACTATGAAGTGTCCTTTGAGCGGTTCAAAACTTTAACTGAAACTTGTGTAGCCACCAAAGAATTCAGCCCACCTGGTCGGCAATCTCCTGTTTTAGCACTGCGACTTTACCCAAATAATGATAATCGAATCCTGATTAATCTATTTGTGAAGGAATCAAACAGTAGTTTTATTTGCAGTACATCAAGTTGGCTGCTGAAAAAAAGCGGAGACATTTATATGAATCAGGGTAATGAGGCTGATTACTGAGAAATCTGAATCAAACCTCTAATATTTGAAGCTTTATAATTTAGAATTTAAGTCGCAGAACTTTGTGCAAAATGATGACAAAACTATATACACTGAAGAACGAGCAAACGTAGTCAACGAAGAAAATGGTCTGCTTCCCGAAGGAATTCTCACGTTTTATTGCGAGGTAAAAGAACAGTTTGCTTATATCGGCATCAATCAGCTAATTGTCATTTGATTGTTCACAGATAACTCTCGAACTGGCAACTGCTTCCCAGAAGGTGACCATTTCTCGTCCAGTTCACAAAGTGGACAATAAATTGCAAATAGTGGAGAACCTGGAAAAGCTGCTCAAAAGTGGCGAATACTCTGACTTTGAGTTCACTGTTGGCCAGTGCCGCTTTCCCGTGCACAAGGCGATTCTCCACTCCCAGTCAGTCTACTTTGCGGCCATGTTCTCCGGTGACTACCAAGAGAAGACAGTTGGCAGTGTCGCCATTGAGGACATTGATGCGGCCCTCTTTGCAGAGCTCCTTCTCTACATCTACACCGGTCAGGTGCCAGCCATGGCCGAGGTGGACCGGGCTATCGAGATTCTGATCATCAGCGACCGGTACCAACTTGAATCACTGAAGGCCATCGTCGAGAGTGAGCTGAGCGAGAAGATGCTCACCACCGAGTCGATGTTCACACTGCTCCTCGCCGCTGACACCTACAACGCGCCCAGTCTCAAGGAGAAGGCAATGGAGTTCATTGCAGGTCGAGCCTCTTCAAAGGACATTCTAAAGGGGCTCTTTGATAACACACTCTTCGGCGGCCAAAAGTCCAAGTCGCTGATGAAGGTGATTCAGGAGCTGATCAAGTAGCTTTGCTTGCTCTTAGGTACTTCCAATCAATAAAATCTCATTTCATTTTATGCGTCTGTTCTTTGCGTAAAGATAGGCATGACTGCGCATGACTGGCAAAATGCCGGCGCCAGCTTCTCCTGAGCTGTGTTTGTTGTTGTGGTGGTGGTGTGTTGTGTATCCCTCAGGAGACGACTGCTTGAGTTTGTTTGCGTCTTCTTCAAATTGCAGTCGCAAAAAACTGGTTAACCACAGTACGATTACCACATTTTGGCTCAAGTGCTTCTAGTCATCTCATCCCAAAGCTATGAACGACGACGGTGAAAAAAACGATATCAAGACGGTAACGGCGACGGAGACCTCGGAGAGTAGTGCGACACCCAAAATGGATGTGGAAATTCGGACGCATTCACTTCGATCTTCTGCAATACTTCTCGTCCTCATACTCGCAACCTCTATCTTGTGTTTGGCATTCGTGTACTTTAACTTTCCAAATCTCGAGCCGTAAGATCTTTTGCGTTTTTATTTTACTTGATTCTAACAAACTATCATTTTTAGAGATGAAAAAGAGCATTTTAAGTTACCTCGATCAATGGAAGATGCTAAGGAGCTTGGAAATGTGTTGTCCCATTACAAAGATCGATATTTCTTTGTTGTCCTCTCGGGATTCGTCGTTACTTATATATTGTAAGTTTAATTTATCACCAGCTCCTTAAACATCTAATGTATTCATTTCATTCTTTTACAGCCTGCAATCGTTTGCCATTCCTGGTTCTATATTTCTCAGTGTAATGTCGGGATTTCTATTTCCTTTTCCCCTTGCACTCTTTACAGTCTGCATGGTAAGTTTTAATAGTTTTATCTAAGATATGAGTAATTCTATCTTCATTTTTGTTCAGTGTTCAGCGATGGGCGCTTCTATTTGCTACCTTCTTTCAATGCTCATTGGTCGGGCTATTATCATGCGGTACTGGCCGGCAAGAGTGGTTCAGTGGTCAAACCAAATTGGTCAACATCGCGATCACCTGCTAAACTACATAATCTTCTTGCGCATCACTCCCTTTTTGCCCAACTGGTTCATCAATATCACTTCTCCCATTGTAAATGTGCCATTGAAGCCGTTCTTCATTGGGACCTTCCTCGGCGTTGCGCCTCCCTCCTTTCTCGCCATCCACGCAGGCACTACCTTGCATGAGCTTGCTTCCTCTTCTGACGTGATAATCTCTTACAAGTCAGTATTCTTCTTGGTCGTCTTTGCCACCATCAGCATTCTGCCGATCATTTACAAGAACAAACTAAAGAGCAAGTTTAAACATGTATAGGTTATCCAAATTGTCCTTATTTTAATAGGCGTTTAAAAAATATCGTTTTTACTCAAGTCAATTTAAACAAACTGAAATTAAACTCATCTTGCAAATAATATTTCATATGAGCTCAAATTGAATTCTTTGCCACTGTACCAACAGTGCACTTTAGTGCCAGTATCTGATCTTGCAGATCGTTCGTTAGTGCAAATCAAGTGCAAATCAAAACAATTGAAATATAAATGTGCTGTTTTGATTTAAATGTAAAATTACAACGATGCAGCAGCTGATTCTGTAGCAGTTCAATTAGCATAGCAGAAGCAGTATTGAAAGTAGCAGTGGCTTAGCGTGGTGTTTTATTTGTTTTTATTATTATTTCCCTTTCTAGCTCTCTCCGTCTGACCTTCTTTGTCGCTTGCTGACTTTCCCAACATCGAGCAGAGTGAATTTAAATGATTTTTAAATTAAAAAATTAAATTTCAATTGTCGGAAACACATGTCGTTGGGGAGGGAGAGAGAAAAGAAGAAGACAGTGTGGATCAGGCTTCACTGGTACTATTATTGCAATCACACAACACATTCGAGGCGACATTCGAGTTGACTTGGTGCCCATGTGTGTGTGTGCATTCAAATTTACATCTCTTCTCTGCTGCTATTAATATATCATTTTGATAGATGTCACTGTGCCAGCAGCAGGAACAGCATCCCTTGGACCCTCAGAACCCTCTTTCACCAGAACTCTCTGGCTCGGTCTTTACTCTGCACTCTGATGTGTGACACCACTACAAGGCCCCAAGTGGAAGTGACCAGCAAGTGTGTGTGTGTGTGTGTGTGCATTTGAAGGGCCAGTCAAGCAGCGACAGTATTATTACTACCGGTGACGTGGTGGACGACGAGGAGAAGGCCGCTTTCTGGTTGGCCATTGTCCGTGGGTGAAGTGATGCATGCTGGCAATTACTTCCATTGCTTCATCTCAATGTAACTTTAAGTATTTATTATTTGAGGCCTCTCGTCTTTTGGTGCTGCTCGACTACACTGCAGCTCAACTGCTCCCTCCCACTCCCCCTGCCCCCTCTTTCTCTTTCTCTGTGGGACCGAAACTGCTACTGCTGTTGCTGTTAAATATATGTGTGTTTTTTACAATAATGGCGCAAGTGCGACTGACAGGTATAAAAGTTTCTGAAAAGGCTCCATTTGACGGCCGCAGTGGTGACTCTCCCTCTCTGTCTGTTCAGCGCCACTTTGGACCGAGTTGATTGAATTTGCTCTTGTTGTCATGTATTTCTTACTACTAAGTTGGTTGAAGTGGCTCATTCTCTCGCTCAGTTTTGTAAGTGTGTATGTACTCGCTGAAAATGTCTTGGTCGATGCACTGCCGCCTAGCTCTTGGTGCACTGCCGATTACCACTGTTACCACTTTCCTTTTCTTCTTCCGCTTCTTCTCTGGTTGCTATTGCCATTTTATAATGCTAGCCAGACTGGCCACCATGGCTCGGCTGCTGCCGCCGTATGAATTACAAGATCAGACGGTCAGTCGGTAGCGAATAGTAATTCGAGGGCATTTAGCATTTATTTTCCATTGCCAGCTACAAGAACAGCAACTACCACTACTTCTATTACCACTGTTCTCGTTCACTCTCTTTCACTCTTTCTGAACTGAACAACAAGCTGCAATGGAGCTTTTATTTGCCATAATTTATCAAGCAAATAGTGCCGCTTTTAATGGCCGCATCATAATTGTGAGCTAGGCCAGTGTGCACAGCCAGTGCACTGCTGTTTCGGTTGCTCTGACCGGCCACTTTGGGTGCTTTAGTCAGCAGCAGCCCTACGACTACACCGGCGGTACACAAAAGCGGCCCTGGCACAGGGTTTCAATGGTGGTAGCAGCAGTCAGCTGGACAGTCTGTACACCATCAGAACCTCTCACTCTCTTTGGCCGATTATTGCCATTATTGGCGCCATTTTCGACGTGCAGCACACAGGCAGCCAGCATCGGCCAATCAATAAGGCAGCTTGTCTGCATTTATTGACTTTTTTCTTATCCTCTTGCCTGCTGTCTCCTTCAAGAGAACATTCACTACAACCGCTATGGCCCAGTTGGAGTGAAAGTTTGAGGCACTCGTTTCATTTGCTCCAGTCTTTTTCACTTTTTTTGGCACCACTGCTGCTGCCGATGCTGGTAGCCAGTTGAAGCAAACTCACTTTTGACTTTTCCACCAAATGGTTCTCGTTTTCTTTCTCTTTTTTTGATTCAATGATTTTATTGGCCTGTATGTGTCTGCAAATGGCCAGTCCGTCATTGCATGTCGATTGCAGAAATAGTAATAATAATAATAATTGTCGCGCTAACGACGCAATGATTTTCTTGTTTAATCTTTCAACAGATTGTCCACTACTACTACCACCACCAACGACTGAAAAGCATGCTTATTCGCCTCTTTTGCTCTCTGTTTGCCTGACAATGGCACTTACACTCTCGTAATGGGCCTGGGCCGGTGATAATGGTGAGGCAATGGCTGCGACGAATGGCCCATTGCCAGCCCACACTAATGATTGTACTTCCTAGCTTCTCTCTCCGGAGCCCTCATCCTCCTCTAACTTTAACTTTCCCAATGACTAATTGGTTAATTTTTTGGCCGTTTGTGAAGTGTCAATTAGAAAGGGGCGACAAATTGTCACCTTGGATCACAGACACACCTACTCACTTGAGGGTAAACAAACACCGGAGTATGATGACAAAATCAGCCAGTAGTTCCTTCTTGTCGCCAAGTCGCTCAAGCTGCTGCACTTTCTGAAATGACTAAATTCATCATCGTCGTCTCAATGAACTGCCACCACTCTGCACTAGTATAGCAGCAGCATCAGCATCAGCTAATTTCCGTTCAATGTCGATCACTGAAGCAGATTAATATGCAAATTTAATAAAGCTTCCAAGAGTTGATGTGCCAGTAATTAGCATACTATTAGGAGGGCCACTAATGGTTGCCCCTAGAGTTGGACAGAAGGAAGAGCGAATCGAGCGAGCTGTTGGGTGAGAAAGTGGGCCCGAGAGAGTGTGAGTGCGAAAGAGGCACCATTTGCATCATAAAGCCAATTGCTGCCATTATGATGATTGGCTGCCGCAGCACTGCTAGCCATCTCTGCATTTTCCACTCTACACTACCGTAATGATATTGATTTCAATCATAACTTTGGCTCAATTCATACGATGACGACGACGGTGGCCACCGATCGATTATTAGTCGTCGTTATTTACATGTGTTTGCACCATATGAATTACTACTACCGCTCGGTGCGCGACTTCAATTTAATCAGCAATTGCACAGCACTGAACTGAACTCGGCGGTGGCAGTGGCAGCAGCCGTCGATTAGAATATTAATAAATTTAAAGGGCAGTCACTGAAGGAGAGTGAGAATCATAATTAAATTATGTGCAAAGTCAATTCATTTGTCAGCATTTGTGTGCGGCGTTTGTGGCGGAAAGTGTTCTAGGCACTCGCTCTACTTTACTTTGAATTTAGCAAAGAAAGCCCTGGTTCACCGATCGAACGGGTGAGTTTTGGGAGTACAACCACGACAACCACCGCCGCCGCTGCCACCACTACCACCTCTCACCACCACTCGGCACAGGGTTGAGTTTTTGCTCAGAGTACTTCTGTGCTTGATTTGAATTTAATTTGAATTTGCGTGAAACCAGATTGAATCGATTCACAGCTTTCCTTCTCTTCTGTTCTTCTCTCGAGCCGTGTGGCCAGCTACTACTGCAAGCGCAAACCCTTTCCGCTATAGTTTCCAGCTCTCCCCTTCCTTTACCCTGATTCAAATTAGGCAGCGCAAACGTGTGCGCACGTAACGCTCTTTAAGAATCCATTAATAACAGCCACATTAAAACATTGGAGCGCCTGATCAACTGGCTCAATTTTGTTCTCCTTCTTTTCTCTCACTTAACCATGTGCCACAGCAGTGCTGATTTTCACTTTGTGGACGATAACCGTGCCCGGTTCCACTTGAAATTGGCCACTTTGCGGTCGGCGAGAGTCAACGGTGATGATTTGATGAAGGGATTGCTACTGTGTCAGTGGTGGAGCAATGAAAGAGGCACATCAAGGCGGCACCGAATGACGCCACCGGGCAGATTGCCAGATGCAGTCTGACTGTTTGTTGCTGTGCAGAGCAGTGGCGATGACAGGTCGACAATTTATGAATCCATTTGCTGACGAATCATTGAATCTAGATCTTTTTTGCTGTTTCTAAAAGTTGGTGATTCACGAGCTTTTTATTTAATTGCATTTAATTTAATTATCAGAAACTTTACTAACTATAAATAACTCTTAAAAAGAGTTCAGAAGGCGCAGTCAGTGACGCCGCTTTTTCAGTAAGATAAGGCTCAGACGATTTTTTTTGTTCCAAATGGCTTTCATCTAAACAGTACTGAAGCCAAATTAGCAATGGCAATTATATACCACTACCAAAGTGAATTACTACTGGTGCAAAGTGTTCTGTTCATTGCTTTCTTCTCGTCCCCTTTGCTCGCAAACGGTGGCATTTTAATAATTTGAACCGACACTGCCAAGTCCTTGACTTGATTCGACTGGTTGGCTGCTTGGTCGGTCGTCTCTCGCTGGATGGCTGAACTGCCTGACTAAAGGTGCCTGAATGGTGGGCAAGTTGCTGCTGCCGCTGTCTCACTAGTAATCGAGTCTGTCAACAGCTGTTGCCAGGCTTGCTGGAAAGGAAAGAAAAAGGAAGGCAAACCATGTGAGTCCATTTGAGCTCCTGAGCTGCTGTATTGCACCGTGACGCCGATTAACTGCTGCCGCTCACTCCTCGGCTACGCTCCTTTTATACGCAGAAGTATGTACTATTAGTGATTCGTAGCCATAATTTAATTGCAAACTGTAAAACCATTTTGACTGAGCCAAGCTGTACAAACACAATTAAATTAGATGTCTTGGTATTGAACTTTTATTGAATTTTTTCTTTGGTGTAGTATGTAGTGTTGCTGTACAATTGAACTGTGTAATAGTAGTTGTAGAGATAACATCCGCTAAACAAGTGTCAAGTGCTGTTCACAGGTCTCGAGAAACAGTGACCAGTTTCTGATTACAAACTCAGGTAGTGTGATCACACAGAGTCCGTCATGTTTATGCTAATTCGGTAGACTTTCTGTGCTTGAGCACCGAAATCGATTATCGATTCAGTTCAGCGCTCGCGCACACACACACACACACTCTTTCCAGCGCAGTGAACTCCGAGGTGCTCACTCGTTTCGAATATTAATATTAATGACTAAGCAGATGAAATTACAAAATGGTTATATTAGTATTTTCACTATGAAACATGAAATGAGTCCGATATGACTATGGCCGATTATGATGATATTATTGATTATTATCGGAATGCTGCATGCATGGCGCCCATGGCGCCCGTTCTGCCGAAGAGCTGCCGAGAAACCCGTTTTCAGTACTTCGATTGGTGGCGGGGAGAACGGTGGAGAGAGAGAGAGAGAGCACAAAAATGAGCATTTCTGCGTGGAAAGGTGATGCTGCAGTATGGCTTTTCGCCAGTGGCCACTCAATTAGCCAATTAGCGGGCGAGTGATGCCAGTGCTGCTGGTGGTGGTGGTATTTGCAGTGGCAATGGCAGAAATCAACAGCATCCCCAGCATCAGCAGCAGCAGAGGCAGTGTGATCAGTCCCTGCCAGCAATGATCAATCATCCTCCACTTTGATCTCCGGCTCACTGAGTTCGCCCTCTTCGCCCATTGCCATTTCAAAGTCGTTCTCCTCCGCTTCTCCGCTGCTGCTCACCTCTGACTCTGAATCGTCTTGGTGCACCTTCGCTGCGACGTACTCATCACCACCAGTGAGCAGCAGTAGTCTGCTGCCGCCGTCCACTGGTGATGCCTTGCCCTGCAAGGCCTGATGTTGTCCCTTCAGCCCTTCAGCTCCTTCGAGGTGCTGATTGGCGTAGTTCTCCAGGTAGAACAACTGACTCTTGCTATCACAGATGGAGTCGACCGAAGGTCGAAACAACGTCGCTTGCTGCTGCTGTTTGCTGCCGTCCACTGGCGAGTTTTTGCAGCCGGAAGAGGAGGATGCCGATTTGGAAGAGGAGGAAGATGAGGAGTTGGTTGACTTGCCAGAAGGAGAGGTGAAGATGCCACTGACGCGGCTGTAAATGTTTACGGGAGATTTGGAACACACGGGGTCGCTGAGATCTACACTCGAGGAGTAGTGAAGTTTAAAGATAGCAGTTAGTGTGAGATGATGACAGTTTTTGGCATTCATCAGCACTTTAGTCCACCTACCTGGGTTTGGGTTGTTTTTCGTCGGCAGCGTCTGCTCTCTGGTGCCGCCAGTGGAGAGCAGCTCTCGCTCCTTTGAGTTCCGCCACTTCATTCGACGGTTCTGGAACCAAATTTTTACCTAGTGAAAGGAAAAGAAAAAAATGACTCAGATTACATTGCCAACTAGGTGCTGACTGTGGTTCAGTGTCGGACTTAGAAAAGACTCGACTTTACTTTCATCACCGAAGAGAATACCAAATCACCATCACTGTCTGTCTGTGCACACACACACATTTTGTGGGGCCATTTTCACTGTGAACACTGAACAAAGTGGCAATATTGCGTTTGTATTGGGTAGTAGTGCCTGCCATCGCACACTTATGGCGGCAGATGTGCCAACAAGCGCTGCAACAATAATCGAGTGATGGCCATTGGCCACTTTGAGCAAAGCAGTGGCGGCAGTGTTGAATTAATTGATCGCCAAGCAAAGTGGCGATTCCTTCCTGCCTGAAAGCTTCCTCGATTAGCAAACTCATTGCTGGCAGAGTGCTCTTTGATTTCTGCTGCTGCTGCTGCTGCTGTTTCTGCTGCCAAGTGCACTGTTGAAGGAGTAAATATTTGACAGACAAGAAAATGTTTGTCCGCTTGTCTAACCGAATGCTGCTGCTGCTCAAAAGCACACTAGATCGTTTTACAAAGCAAATTAATTTATTCACCAAAATGGCCATTTGACCAGTGCCATGTTTTCTAAAGGTTGGCGAGTAGTAGTGGTGCTGATGGTGCTTCACAACAACCAATGGGCTTGTGATTTGAATTTAGATGTTCCAGTCATGTGTGCGATTCAGTCTAAAGAGAGCAAGTGAGGGAAAGACGGTGCTGCTCATCGGTGCCTCATCTTCTGCTCTTTACTTTGTGCTAGTCATAGTGCGATGGATGGATGGATGGCCTTCTCCCATGCACAGTGAAAGAAAACCATTCAAATCAAATGCGCATTTGATAGGAATGGCGCACTAATCGATTTGCAGTCGCAATCCTCTCTGTGCCCTCTCTCACTGGCAATCTGATCAGCCAAAGTGGACCTAATTGAGTTATTATAAAGAGATTAGAAGAAATCACTTTGCAATTTACACCACCACAAAGGCGCCCGCAGAGGTGGTCACGGCATCGTCGAGAGATGTAGAAGAAATCCTTAGCTAAAGTTGGTGGTTGATGCTCAGGCAGATTGCTCTGACTGGCATCATTCGCATCGAATTGCAATTGCCACTGCCCATCAGCGGGCAATCAGTCTTAATTAAAATATCACCGTTGCATGCATTGTGTCTGGCATAAACGCTGCTAATTGTGATTGATAGACTAAATTGGGCTCATTCATGCCACTCAGATTTTCACCGCCACTGATTGCTTCAGCATTTTTGTTTTTTAAATCGGTTGATGCAAACTTATCTGCTTTTGGCTAGGCCAATCACTGTCGTCTATAATGTCTTAACAATTTGCTTTATTGGATGACAATTGCGCCAATAGAAGTGCTGCAATTCCAATTCTGCCATTACGGTGGTTGCATAAATTTAATAGTATTCGCACACACACGCACACTTTATTGCTACATGTGTTGCACGTAATTTGAATTTAAAGACGGAAGAATGTCTTGCCACAAAGGCAGAAAAAACGAAGAAAGATAGCCCAATAAGCAATGAACAGCGAGAATGAAAGCATCGAATCGCTATAGGCACAGTCGCACAGACAGACACACAGACACATCTTCTACTGAGGACAAGTTGTGCCTGTGCAGATCAGTATTTAATATAATGGCAGTAATAACGTTTATATGCATTTATATGCTTTTCTTAGTGGTCTCTGTGTGAGCCTGTGTGTTAGCCGTCAATGAGCAACAATGCTATCATATTATAATGCCGCATTGCCGATTTAGTGTGCGTGTTGGCAATGTTGCGTCGAGTGGATCGGTGATGGTGATGATGGAGCAGAAGCAGCAACAGCAGACGCATTGGATGCAGCTGATAATGGCACTGATGATGCACATCTATGTATGGCATTCAAATGTTGCCACTTATAAATAAACGATACCCTCCACACCATCGGTGTGCCTGAAAGAGTGCTCGGCTGCTGCTGCTGCCGTCGTTGTTCGATGTCTCCGAAGTGTGATAGTTGATGCTCACCAACACACAGTTAGAGCTTTCAGATTAGATCCGCCAACACGCACTCTCATCTATCGACACCAGATGTTGTCGCATCAATAAAGCAGCAGCAGCAGCAGCTCGTCCAGGCTGTTGCCTTTTCGGCCAAGCAGTTTCCAAGCATTATCCTCTTTCTCTCTCTCTCTCTCATTCACTTTGATTTAACTGCCACTAACAACGCCACCGCCAATGCTGGCAGTGCAAAAGTGCCAAGTCCTCGACAATGGTCGTTTGCTTTAATTAAGACTGCACTAATTGAGAGATAGAAAGAGAGTCTGTTCTCGTTGAAAGGCTGCTCGTGCCGCGCAGCATCATCATCATCCACAGTTCGGGGGTATTGACTTACTTGTGAGTCCTTCAGACCGAGTTTCTCTGCGAGCTTCTTTCGATCCGGCTTGCTGATGTACTTCTGAATCTGGAACCGCTTTTCTAGACCCTGGCGTTGTGCGTCGGAGAAGACGGCGCGACGCATCATTCCGCGTCGAGGTTTGCCGCGTGCAGCCCAGGGAAAGCCGGCAGCAAAGTGCGGCAGATGATGAGCTGCCACCAGTCCGCCAGGTCCACCAGGTCCTCTGAGCGAGGAGGCCATGGCGGATGATTGATTCGACGATTGAACCGTCATTGGAAGACCGTTTAGGTGACTGTGCGCTGCTGCAGCCGCCGCCACCGCTGCCGCAACCGCCGAACTGCTCGTCGACACTGCCGACACCGCCGAAGTCGTGCTCGAGACGGTGTTCAGCATTGCCGGGGTCGCCACCGCTGAGGAGGTGCACGCTGGGGCCGAGGAGGACGAGGGCGAACATGCGCTGCCATTTGGTGCTGCAACGAGAGAGAGAACAGAGGTTAGGTAAGGTAGGCTAGTGTTTTGTTTGACTGGCCTAATTGATTGACCGACTAATTGAGACAATGTGGGGACCATTGTTATTACCAGTTTAACGAGACAACAGCAGACACCGGACACTGCGTGCTAATTGATTAGCAGACATCAAACTCAGACATCAAGCTTTAAACAAACAACAGCACACTTTTGGGGTGCACATTGATTGCCGCTTTTGCTGATAGATGATCTTCTGCTCTGGTAAATGGCCCTCTCTCTCTCTCTCTCTTTCTTGGCAAATGATTCTCTAAAACAACTGCTGCTGCTGCTCTTAATAGACTGCCTCAAAATAAAGAGCTTTTGCAGAGAGTGTTGAGCACTTCTGAATCATGGGTAAATGCAATTGACCGACAAATTAGCTGACAGGCAATTAGAGTAATTGGCCTGGTCAATTGACCATGTTTATGGTGTGTGTGTGTGCCAGTGGCAAAAGATAAAGAGTCGATCGAAGCAGTTTGTGATTGTATCTTCCTCTGCACTGCACTGCACACAAGCACAGTGATACACCATTCAATTCACAATTTGCTAAATCATCAAATAAGCTTTTGTTGTCGGAATCAGTCTTCCGATAGTAGTAGTAGTTGTAGCAGTCTCTTCTGTCAATGATCGATTTTGTTTGTTTAAAAGCAGTTTTGAAACCTCATTTCAGCGCTCACAATACGGGCAAATGATTGAAAAATGGTTGTGGTTAAAAAAAGATAAGTTTTTTTGCAAAGAATGCGATACGGGTCACCACTGTATTGTTGTGGTTTACTTCTATAGGAAGAAAAGAAAGAATACAAAAAATTGCTCGAATGAATTGATGGAAAAGGTGGCACTGTTTGTGTGTGAATGGGACGAGTGCACGCAATTTTTGAAGTGAGGAAAAAATTTGTAACTGACCGTTGAATTGGCGATCATTTAATCTCACCACTACCAAATCACTACTACAAAAAAACTGAACAATGTTATTTTAGCTGCCTGCGGTCAACGCTAATTGAAACGTTTAATTCTCTTATTTGCAAACACTCACACATAAGTAGGGTGATTAAGGTTTCACTCACTCTCTTCGAATGGTAACTGGTATGTTTGCTAGTAAGCTGTTCCATTCAAACCGCCGTACCACCTAATGTAAAATGCCATTTGCCAGTTGCCATATCATTTAGACTACTAATACTGGCACTTTCAAATACGGTGACACACAAAACTGAAGAGTCGAAGATAAACAAACTTAAAGTGTATCTAAATACTACCAAAATAAACACACACACATACTGAGAGTTTTCCCGCAAGAGTGAGAATTAATTAGAATTTAATTGAAGCGATTACCTCATTTGAATGACAATGGCCCAGTGGCACTGTTTGCGGTCAAAAGGAAGAGAGTGGGAGAAAGGAAGCATGAGAGAGGTTCAGCCCCTGAGCTACCAACTGGCTGCAACTGGCCGCAAGTCTGCTTTTGACCGTTGGCATTGCCTGGCGTGGATGGTGGTGGTGATGATGGTAATAGTGGCTGAGTGGAAAAGTCACTGCAGCACCTCAATCGGCTCCATTCAAATGGAAGTAGTCCTCGTTTTCAGTGTTTGTTCTGTTTGCTTTGGCTTAGCTCTAGTTGAATGCACAAAAAGTGTGCCCGTGTGTGTTCTCATGTCACTTGCAGTGCCGCTGCGTTGCGGTCACTTGGGACACAGTAGACTTTGAAGTGGTGATGGTGTGGCTCGTTCTGAGTTCGCCCACACCACCACCAACTGCCCTATCATAACACAAACTAATTAGCGGCGATAATGCCACCGATATATACTGCAAATTGGCAGCCATTGACAAGTGAACAGTCCACAGTGAGCCACACACACACAAACTCACCATGGGATGATGAGGACGACGGTGTGAATGTGTGTGTGATTGCCCACTGACAGACACTACTGCTAGTGCTAAGCGGAAGCTTTGGGTCGACCACAGAGTCTTTTGTGATCTCCTCGCCGTTGTGTGCGAATAGTGTGATTATAATCATACACATAAAAATGGTAAATAGTCGCAAATCCTCGCCACTAACTTACCAACTAAGTAGGAACGAGAGAAGAAGTTGTGAAAGTCGAGCAGGGGACGAGAGTGCGGCGCTGAAAGACCGGGCTGCTTCGATTGACTTAGGTGGTTGCCGTAGTTGGCCAGATTGCTGTAAAACGCTGATGGCACGCTGCCTCCAACTGTAGAAAGAGAGAAAATGAAATTGTAAAAAATAAAAATGGAATTAGTCGTTTTGAATAGTTCATAGTTGATGATGATGACGATTGCTGCGATGCTTGCCATCAGTAGTATCAGTTTGGCACTGCTGTTTGAGCTACAAGGTAAACTACAGCACCGATTACCACTTTGAGTGAATGCGTTTCCGGATTAAAAGCGGGCTACTGAATTGAAGGCTGCGTTAGTGATCACAGTGCAAGACAGGGTTTGATCAGAGATTTGTTTCAGACAATAAAGCTTCAATACAAAGAGTCACAGACTTTGTCACCAAGGACAAATGTGCGATGCAAGCTGTGCGTGTGTGCTAACTAATCAATCCAGCAAGTGCACAACTTTATTAGTTCCAATTTTATGAAGAAAGCTTTATAGCAGCTCAAAATCAGTATCGATATCTGCCTTCAGATATTCAATAGACATTCACGACAGTTAACAAAAATTTTTATTTTTTTTACATCACCTCACTAAAAAGAATAGTCACTGGACAAAAAGTAAAGGAAAAGGAAGGAAGAAATGTTAGACTGGAGGCAACACTTTGATGTTTGTGCTCTGTAAGAGGCGTAATTAATCGGCAATAAAATATGGCCTACTGCAAACAATCGTGCAGCAGCAACGGCTCAAATGACTTAAACTTAGTTTAGCTTTCCAGCAGCCAATCTGCTCACTTAATATTACTCGAATGGCTGATAACTTGCTAATTAAGCACTATCGCACTGTTATCAACAATGTGAGCTTTCAACAGCCTGTTCACTGTTTATTGTTATCGGATAGTCAGATTGTGTAGAGACTAACGTCATGCGACGAAGATGATGTCTTCGGATCAGTCGTCTCGAGCGTGCCTCACGACTGATCCTTCTTTTTCCCTCTCTTTTCTTCGACTAGCGTAATTAATCAATTAGTGCTTGCTCATCGTAAGTAATCACTCTATTATTGCTACTAAAGTCATTGTGATCCAAGATGGCAGATGATGAAGACATCAACAGCTACACCACCTTTGCATAGGCATAAAGCACTGCCAGCAACATGAGAGTGCACAGTGAAAATTGCACAAAATGCACAAATTGCACACTACCGAGTAGCACCTGTTTGTTGCGTGGCATCAATTACTGCTGGCCAATTGCTGGCCGTTTTGAGAAACGTTTAAAAACGTTGTACCTACAGTGGTTTTTATTTATTTACCATGCACTGAGAATTTACCCAGACAAAATATGCTTTTTTCATTGAAACCCTTTATCCCAGCCGACCAGTCAGGCTGAGTGGTGCGTGTCGTCAACTTTGTGTACTTGTCGCTGCTTGTTCCAAGCAGTGTCAAAATGCGTAGAGTTAAAATGAATTTAAATGCACCCTGCCAAGAATGGCAGCATGAATGTGTAATTGCGACAATGAAACTGAAGACACACACATACACACGCACTTGTAACCAGGTAGAGTAATTGAGACAATAGCAATTAGTGACGTTGCCTTCAGTCTCACCTGGTTTCACCTAAGATAATGCAGCGAGAGCCTTCAGCAATAAGCTTTCCCTTCCTCTTCCTCAGCTGTTGTGCTGTGTCAGCCATGAGGGTCGCGCGCTGATGATGACTTTATTAAGAGAGAGATCAGATGAAGAGCAGAGGAGGAAAGACACGAGAAAATACACACATGAGAAGAAAAAGTGCATAGACACGTTGGAGCAGCACTGGCAAGCCACTTTGTGAGACTAATAGCTCAATTTGCCAGTGCTCACATGTGCTCTCCGGCTGCACTTTGGTATGCATTCTGCTGCACTGGCTTCACAATCGTTCATTGGGAATATGGCTTTGCGACGCTAGTTCTTTCTTCTTCTGTTTCTCTCAACAGTCAGACAGAACTCAATGCGCCACTCATTAGCATTTAATTATAGGCTGCGGCAAAATGGCTCTCGCTCTCTCTCTCTCTCGCTCCTTCTCATACCTATTCGGAGGGTGATGCTGAGAGCGAATGTGATTGCTAGTGGCATGTTGCAACTTGCACGGCCTTCTCTCTGCAGCAGTGAAAAGAGAGAGGCGATAGAGTGACCAAATGGCTTTTAATTGCACTAATCGCATTTTATTCGATTCTGGCAGCAGTTTTGTTCAGGTATGAATGAAAATGCCCGTTCCCTTGCTGCTCAATAACGATTGCTGGTGCTTTTGAATATTAACCACCACTCATCCTGGGCTGCTCCTTCCTGCAAAAACACATAACTGAGACTGCTGTTGTTGCTGTTTCTTTTCTCGATAATGGCACACTAATTGGAGCGCAATGACTCGTTTCCAGGCAGTGAAAATCTTCGTCTGTCATGTTTTGTTGCCTGTAGCACAAGCACACACTCACAAGATTTATTTGCTTGTCAATAAGTTTGCCAAACCAACAACTTTTTCCACTATACAGAAAACAAGGGCATAAAAAGTTGAGCTGCTGCTGCTAGATCAAGGCGCCTCTAGTGTCGCCGCAGAATCAGCTCTTCAAAACCAGCGAAAACACGCAAAGTTGTGGTGTTGGAAGCCAAATAAATCCGCTACTAATAAGACAGCTTAGAGGGGCTAAGAGGAGCATTTGTGTGCTGCCTCGACTCACTGGTTCGTCTTGATAATTGACCAAATGAAGGCACAAGTACACTCGCTCGCGCTCAGACTTGCAAACACTGCTGCGTTCTTTTGCAATGTTTTTTCTTTTCTCTATCCCTTATCCAAGCGTACAAAAAGCGTCGATTAGTGTGTAGATGGTCTGTGGATAGATGGAAGGATAGATGGTGGTGGTGGTGGTGGTAGAAGTAGTAGTAGTTGAAGACGGCTAATATATGCTAATTTGAACGTCTTTGCATTCATTAGGCAGGCACAAATAAATCTTCTCATAAATAAATTTACTTAATTATATAGTGTGCTCTAAATGGCCGTTTTTTGCTGTTGTTGAACTTTAAAGAAATCTTTCAACTTCAGCAACACTCACGAGTGCGGCAGACATCTGAGAGAGGTGCAAGCTGCTAGCACTGTAACAAGCTCACTTACGACAGTCGATAATAACTTTATTTATTAGTAAGTTTAATGTAATGTAAGTGTACTGCTGAAGGAGGAGGATCAACGAAGATGACGACGTCGACCAGCGACGTGCTTCTCGCTAATCGATGCCATTTGCCTGCTCTCCAACAAACAACAAACACTGACCGATCAAATGGCTCACTTTGAGAGCTGGTCAAGGTAATTATCAAGAACATCTTTAGCAACTAAACTGCGAGACAGGGCTGGCTGGGTAAGGCGATCGCTTGTTGGTACGTTTAGGTACACAGCACATTTGAATAGAGCACAGTTTTCCATGTTGCTACTGTTGTTGCTGTCATTAGCAGACACCAATTAAATTATTGGCCGGTAAATTAATTAAAACCGTTAATCGTCCGGCACAAAGAAATAGGTATCATGTCTAGAAATGCCGCTGACAACAAAGTGACTAACTGACTGTTGATTCAAGAGCATGAAGTTAATCTAATTTGTCTTAATTACTGGTCCATCAGACAAACTGTGGGCTGCAAATTGCAGCCTGCCTGCCTGCTAATTTTCATCCCACATGATCGGCTAGAAGCAGTTGTGCTGATAGTAGTAGTGCAACACAAGAACAAACAGAACCACCACCTTCTGTTGGCAAAAAACTGCTAATTGACCCGTTGTGACTGATAGGCCAATGACATACAGAAAAATGACTTACCTTTGAAGGGAGCTTTAGGTGATTTGCACTCCTTTGAGTCAGATAGGATAGCGTTGACGCCAAATTTTAGCGGCAGAGTGACAGCCACTTTTGGAGGCGATTGACTTCGGAGCACCGGTGAGCTCGATTCTGAGTGACGATCACAGCACTGCGATGATTCAGTCTCGTGGTCGGTGGTTGCCTCCTCTGATGCATTTGCCGATGACCGTCCACTGTGCTGGTGTTGATGAGTATGGTGGTTGTGCTGATGATGTTGTCTGCCGCACAGCTGTTCACTGGAGCAGCAGTTGAGTGGGAGTTTGGGAGAGCACAGGTGGCCAAAGTGGTGTTCACAAGGACTGTGATCACCTCGGTTCGGTTCAGGGGTGTTTGGAGAGTAGGAGTTGCGCTGACCACCACTGGTGGATATTGACAGTGGATCAGCGCTGCCAGAACCTCCAGAGTTTCCTGCATTATTATTCTCTAAAGATGGTGAACCATTGTTGGCGGCAGCCACTGCTGCAGCAGCGGCTGCCGCTGCGACAGCTCGATCACGAATTAAGTTGTCGACAAAAAACTGTGAACTGTGAGAATTGGCAAACTGCAGTGCGGCAGCGGCATGTGAGGAGTTGAAGCCATTGGGCGGAAAGGTGGAACCGCTGAGAATGGCCAACTGTGAGGACAGACTGAGATTGGGAATGCCGGCGGCAGTGGCGCCCTGGCTGGCCCGAAAAAAGTGAGGATACAAAGACGGATGGGTGAAAAATTGAGGAAACATAGCCATGCTGAGGTGATGATGACAGGCGCTGACGGGCACAAGGGGAGTAAGGTAAAAAGGGTGTACTGGTGAGTGGTCAGTTGAAATAGTACATCTTCACTGACCAATTGCAAACTCCTTCCTGAGAGACTGACGTGGTAAACGGTAAACGCGCCGAGTGCAAATGATGCGAGAAGGCGCGAGTGAGCGAAGTAGTGAAGCTAAGTTGAAAATTGAATAAAGATATTAATCGCACTCAATTACTCAATTGCCGAAGAATGAATGGCGAATGGCGAAGGGAGAAAGAGAGAGAGAGAGAGAGGGAGACGGCGATTTGCCTGGCGCGCTTGAGTTCATGGGGAACAGCGTCAGCAGCATCTCTGCTAGCTGCTGCGAGTCAAGATCGGCCTACAGCTCGCCGTGTGCAGCCAATCAGCGTCGACATGTGTTGAATCAAGTTGCCTCTTTCACAGTGTAGTGCTCTACTGCAGACGCTGTGAGAGAGCGACCGACTGGCTACCAAGGGGAGCTTCAATGGAAAAGGCGTGCGGCGGCAGTAGAGAGAGAGAAAGAGAGAAAGAGAGGATAATGGCACCATTGCTGGCCGTTTATCGGTCTGTTATGAAACCGAATGACGAAAAAATCACATACACACACATGACATGAGTGTGTGAGAGCTGCTACTAGCAACAGCAGCCTAATGGAGCAAAGCCAGCCAGCTCGTTCCAGGGGCACAGTTTACAAGCTGGCCGCATCGGTGAAGAGTGCTGTTGTTGCACACAAACACTGCCACTTCTGACCGAACCGAGCAGGAGAACCAGACTCGGTCGTGATGCTAATGGCTACAACAATGTGAGTAAGTCAGTGAATGAGTCTATGAGTGTGTGTGTGTGCATCTGCTCTCTCTTTTGCTGAGCTTACGCGATATATGCATGTGCAGAGGAGCGGAATAGAAGCATGTGCACTTCATTTACTACTAATGAATTTATGTGAGTAATCACATTATTAAAAAATAATTAATCTATATGCTAATGCGAGCCTCTCATCGAGCATCACATTCAGCAGTCATCAGCGCTGGCCGTGCTTTCCGTTGTACTTGGTCGTGGTAGTGGTGTTGATGGCAGAAGTAGTACTTGGCCGTACAGAGAACAGCCTCAATCAATGTTATCATGAATTGAGTTGACTGCTGTGCAGTCTGCTGTTGCCGAGTGTACAGTGCACTCGGGTCTCTGAAGCCATTTTCCGCAGAAGTTGGACGTCCATTTGCAATTTCAGCTGGGATCTGCCATTGGCTACCACTTTTGCCATCAATATTAAGCATGCATTTAAAAAGCAGAGTGTTCCTAAGTGAAGGAGAAAAAGAGGGAGGCAACTGGGTGCTGCTAGTGCTGCAACACAGAACCACTGGTGCTGATGTTGATCAGGAGCAGTCATCGAGTGAGCGGTAGCATTATTGCTATTATGATTGCTGCAATATGGTGACATTATTGCCACTGGCAGAGGCAGAGGCAATTATTAATCTACACACAGAACATAGTACTGTAGCACATTTAACCTAACCGTACAGTCACTGGGAAGGAGAGAGAGAGAGAGAGAGACCACCGTCATCGACGAGGCATTACCATCAGTAGCAGCAGCAGCCATAAGTAGCAAGTGCAGTTGGAATTTAATCAAATTTCTGTCAGACGCAGACACACCAGGGCGAGTTAGACCCATGAAAACAGCATCACTCGCTGAACATACTTTGGCCAACCAATAAGAAGAGTAAAGACTCTTTTCTCTTTTTTTCGTCTTTCTGTAATAAGTATCATTTGATGATGCCTTTTATTGCTCGCCAGACGCCGTGTCTTGCTTTCCCACTTTTCTGGTGTATCTGCAGTGCCGGCCAGTCAGGACTTTCTTTCTTCCTCTCACCAGCACCGTCCCACCAGCCAATGGAGACCAAGTGAGATTGTGCCTGCTTTACATGCACTCGATGGCCGACTATATGGCCAGCAGTACATTACACAGCTCTTTCTTGCACTGGGCACTGTCTTGAAGAGCAGACTTGGCGCCTGTCTGCCCAATGAGCAACCAAATGAAATTGAATACTGTTCCAGTCACTGGCGCCAGCCAGAGACTTTGCGGAAGAAGGCACTGAAATGAACTGACTGCCGTTGTCGACTATTTCCAGCTCTTCATTTAGTAATCGGTCACTACTATCACCTTCATCACTGCTATTTTGTAGCTGTTATCGGCCAAGCAATTAATTCATTGGGACTTTTTTCTAACTCAACAGCAGCAGCAGCACCAGCGGTTGTTTCCATAGACACCTCTGCACAATGTATGAGGATGTGTGCATTTGTCTGTCCTTAGCTGTTGAACAGTGGTCTCAGCCTCATTTCAGTGGAGCCTCCATCCGTCGGGCAATTCGCTTGGGTGGAATTTGAATTAAACATGGCCAGTGGCTGCACTGACTGAACGAAGTAGAGGAAGTAGTAGAAGAAAGTGGCATCCACTGGTGCTTATAAGCGAGCGCTGGTTACTTCTAGCACCGCCAGAAATGGCATTGAACAGAAGAAGTGAGTGTGTGTGAGCCAGACTGTAAATGAAAAGAAAGAGGAAGAGAATGAAGACCATGAAGGAGAAGAATACGATGCACGTAAGCAACAGCAGCAGCAGCAGCAGCCCAGCTTGGACCGTCAGCTGTCTGTGACACTGATCGGGCGAATAAAAGGAAAGCCTATGAGCCTCAGCGAGAGCGCCTGCAAAAAGCAGAGCTCTCGATTGACTGGCTTATGATGTTGCTGGCCCATTCGAGCCTGTGTTTGTCTCTCTTTCCTTTTGCCTGCGTGTGTGTTCAACTACACAGCTTCAGCTTCACAAGAAAGCGACTTGTTCGAGCAATTAATTTTATTGCCCTTTCTTACTGCTGCTGCAATATCGATCGATTATTAACACCCAAT
>JAALOO010000397.1_pt1 | contig 38944 bp, 37 predicted proteins | sample 7257641 | NCBI WGS metagenome assembly JAALOO01 (sample SAMN14085613, study PRJNA598686) | mite metagenome | biome: ENVO:01001000; feature: ENVO:01001002; material: ENVO:01001226; isolation source: single female mite from University of Michigan culture on fish food culture... ...
AGGAATTATACGAGAGCCAAAAAAATAGAATATTTGACTCACTCTCACCTTAATTTAGTTGTTTTAGAAAAAGTTCTAGTTGAAATTTAAAAAAAATTCTATAACTGAAACAACAAAGGAAAAAAACTTCAATTTGCAAAATCTGCTTTCAATTGAAAAAAACATTTTTTTACTAAAGTTTAATTTAAAATTTTTTAGTTTAAAAGATAGTTAAGGAAAAGCATGAAATGGCAAAGCAATGAGCATTGATATCAGCTAGTAAACAGAAGTGTGTTAATAAATTTGATGTTGAATCAAATGTGCGAGAGAATGAATGAAGAAAGAAATCCTCTAGTAAATGGTTTCTAAAATTTAAACGTTTGACTACTGCCCTCACTGATTACTCCTAGACTAAAGCACTTGCTAAAGATCTTCTGTTTACAGTTCCAATTGGCAAAGGGAGAATATAACAAAAACCGAATTTAATAAAAAGGGGAACAAACTTGGCGGCAACACTGAAAAAACTGTAAAAAAGATGGAAAAAGAAGAAGAGAATAGAGGAAGACAAAGTGAGAGAGGAAAGCAATCAACGTGGTCTGCAAATGGTCGGGCGAATCTATCCAATGGACAGTTTGGACTGACTGTGTGTGTGAGTGTGTGAAGCGGTGGGGAAAAAATATGAAAGATATATAGAGCAGCCGCCAAAGTGTATGTGTGATTGGTAGCATTGCTCAATTAGTGCAGTCGCTTACAGGATACAGGCATAGAGGCATGTGCTGGTGATGCGGCGCAGATGATCAGTTCAGAGGGGAAAACACAGGGGAGGACAGTGACAATGACAAATTCATCAACAACAACAAACTGCAGAGACAGCAACATCATCATCACTAGACTGGTCAAGTGCCGTTTGTCTCGGTGCTGAGCACTCGGGCCCTCGGTGACATGACGAACAGCCAGCGAAGCGAGCCAGAGTCAGTGGACGTGAGCGTCATCCACCATCAACACCACTGAAAAGTTTTCATTGCTGCTGTTAATGCTGCTGATGCTGTTGATGAGGGTATTGCTGATGTTGTTGCTGTTTGACACTGTAGAGAAGAATTCACTCAGGAAATTAACAAAATGAGCTCACTGGCAATAATGATGCCAGTGGAGAGAAACAGTAAAAGTGATGCACCGTTTAGAGCGGACACTGATTTAAAAAACACATTGCAGTAATGCAGTAATGAAAGTAGTTGCATCGTTGTGAACGCGATGGGACTAGCATGCTGCACTGACACACAATGGACATATTTAAATTGCCAAAATCAAATTTACACAGCACTAGAGATACCAGAGCAGACAGTGACAAGTTTTGCTTGCAAAGTTCAGACAAAACTTTAATTAGGTTCCTGCGCTTGAAGTGAGCTCAGTCTACGGTGCCTACGGCTTTGCAGACAGGGGGAGACACTGCACGAGCTTCCTCTGGTGAACTACGGATGTTGCTGTTGTTGGCCGTCGGTTATTTGTCGTCGAGAGAGAAAGTGAAGTATTAATTAAAATTTAAAAAAGTAAATCTTGTTATTGCTCGCTCTCTTTCTTTCTCTCCCTTTAATGCTATTAACAGAAAAAGTTGTGATGAAGAAGATGATGATGATGACAGTTTGTCAAAAAAAAGAAAAAAAAGAGAAGAAAGTTGAGTAAGCTGCAGTGAGCTGATGATGGTGAGTCCGAGTGTGGAACGTGGTGGCCCTGTTTTCGATGTGCACCGGCCGAGTGTCGGCTGATGATTGTCACATGCCACGACGATGGCATTTGCTTTTGGCCAAAGTTGGCACAGCAGTTCCCTCTCACTCTCTCACTCTGCCACTGTGGACAGTGCAATTAGGCAGTGCAGTGGCCGTGCGCTCTCGGGACGGACTGCGGTAATGCCGCGCTCCGTGCGCAACACTCACACATAAAACTTCTCTCTCTCTCTCTCTCTCTCTCTCTTTTCTTTCCGTCTCGGGACCCGCCTGTCAGTGCTGACCAAATGCTTGTGCACCATCTTAGACCACTGAAAAGCACCATGGCCAAGACCACGGCAAGTGACGCAAAGTGTCGGCACGCTCAAATGGACACTCTTGTTTGCAATCACATTGATCGGACAGTTTATTTATTTCGATTTTTTAAAGTTTTTTATTTTTAAAGTGGCGTTTTTTTTGCCAAGCAAACTATTGATTATTTTTAATTAGTTTTCAGACGTTGCAGACTTTATCTTGGAGTTGCAGAAAAACTCATTTTATAGGTTAAATCCACCGATATTCAACGATTTTTAGGTTTCCACTTTTTACCTTGACCTTAGCTTGCCTAAGAGCACCTAGACATCTTATATTAAGCTTTGTAATTTACCGCTAGACCTCTCGTTTCATGGGAAAATTAATATTTTAGCTTCCTTCCCCGTCTCTCTTGGCACTTTGCATTTCTCTCCTATTTCAGTCATTGTTTCCTCGTCCCTCATTTCATCTCCTACTTTGCGGACCAGTCTGTCAGCGGCGTTGTTCATTCCATCCCTTACTGTGCATTCAATTACTTTGTTGCATCTTGGAGACAGACGTTGCCTAACTTTATCTAACCGCTACGAGACCAGAGGTGCACTGCACATCAGACAATGGAGTCAAGAGAAACAGGCAGAGTACTGGCAAAGATGCTGATAGAACAAATGACAAAGGACAACAGGGGACAACAGGGGACCGAGCGCAGGAGGGCACACAGGAGAAGGAGAAAGAGAAATGGCCGCCGTCTCAGTTGTGTGTGTGCACTTTGCCAGCATTCATCTGTCGCTGTTCCGCCAGTTGAGCCAGGAGACAGAGAAAAAGAGACTTATGTTTTTTACCTTCCTAATAACGGCAGTTGGCAGTTCTTGGACCCGACCCTAGTGCAGACCTTAACCTTGAGATGCTTAGTGTTTTTAGCAATTGTTTGCCCCAGCAAGACACAGAGGCTAGAGTGGTATCAGCATCAAGGACACTGTGGGCAAACTGTGGGAATCTGTTCATTTTCTCACAGTTTCTGCATTTTTTTCCTGCAACTACTTCTACTGCCCTTTTTTGGCTGAGTCTGTTCAGGTGTCTAGGTGAACTTTATCGTCTTTTATTCACGCATCGCTCACCAGACTGTCATTGACATTGACATTGGCCCTACCAGCATCAGCAAACAGCAGCCGTGCCTTGAGTTCCACACAATTGACATCTTCAGATGCTGGGTCAGTGTTTTCGTTTGTGGGAAAATGCTTTGGCATTTAAATAAAACAAAATTAAATATTATTGATTTTATTGCAGTTTTTAAATTATTGTGAGTGAATAAAATGTATTGTAATTTTCAAAATACTGAAAATATGACAGTCAAATTTTAATTTATTTTTAAATGTTTCATTTTTGTAAACCTTTATCATTCTAAAAGACAGTCAAATTGAAATCTATTTTTATTTTAGAGGTATTTTATTTTCTGAGTATTATCAATAATTCAGCAATACAAATAAACAAATTGAATTTGCATAGCAATTTAGTGAGCATTTATTAGAAAATCGCATTAAGTTTTAACAATATTTGTCAATTTTCTCCGTTTTTTAGTAAGAAGAACATTCAATTGAGCATCATAAATATTTTTTACTGTAAATTGCAATCACAAGTTGGCAGCATTGTTGAATTGTGTCTAGCTGTGAATTGTCACGTAGAAAAGGAGAAAAAGAGTAGATGATGGCCTAGTTTTCTTATCGATTGGCGCACCATTGAAGGATTTCTTTCAAAGCACTCTCGATAAAGGATTCAAATGTTTTCAGTTGTTGAAAACTTTGCATTTTTAATTTGGCACTATTCGCCAGAGAATCAAATCAGCTTGCTTTAAACTTGTCTTTTACTCTAAATAAAGAATTTTAAATGATTCAATTTAAATGTGGCAAATTCAATTGCTAATTAAAAATCAAGTGACGGAAAAACTTTACAATTTAAACTTACAGTGGTGCATTTTTAATCAAATTAAGGAATAGAGTTGGGGAATTTCATTCAACTGATTCAATGCTGAAATGAATGTTGGCAGATTCTCTCTTTCACTTTTAATTTGTCAAGCCTGGTCTGCTGGCTGGCTCCCAGCGGTGTGTAGTAACACCAGAGCTCATCATGGGGAGCCAGGGTCGCCTTACCAGCAAATATTTTTGGCCAGTGAAAAAAACTTCAGCCGTGTCGCCCGGCGCCACATGCGCCGTTTTGTACTTGTACATCTAACTCGCTCGCTGAGATGTTTACATTCTGCCAAAGGTCGTACTGATCGGTGTCACACACGTTCACTGTGCCAGCATCTATTCATCTGCAAATTCACCTCATCTAACCCACCCAACTGACACAATATTCCATTCTTTTTCGACTTTTTATCATCTCCACATCTTTCGGAAGAGGGTCATCGGTTGAGGAATAACTCCCTATATAAATTCCGCTCAGGTATTTCAGCCTAATGTTGCCATGCAGTCAACTTAATCTTTTGCTTGTAATGTAATCGTTTACGCACTTGTTTATCTGTGTCCTTCCTCTTGAAGGAACTCTATACCACCAGTTTTCATTTCCATACAGCAGTTGGCAGCAGTTGTGCTATGTCAAACTAACAAACTTTTTTTTGATAAAATTTGCATTAATCTATTAATTTTACTTTTTGTACTTAGAAGTTTTCTCAACATCCTATATCAGTCAACTGTAATCTTTGAAAAACTTAATTTTATACTTTTCTTTTAAATGCAAAGCAGTCATGACTACTATAATTATGTTTCCGCATAATTATTCATCTGTAATTATTTACTGCAGTTGTTGCTGAATTAAGCCATTTGGCGCCAAGTTGGCAGGATTAGCAGCTATTATTTCAGTGCAATATTGATCAGACTAGAGTCTAATTTCAAAGTGCGAGTGCAAATTTCACAATTTGAGCATGTGTGCAGAAGTATTCTTGGCGGCTGCCTGTGATGAAGAGGCATCACCGGAGAGCATGTGCATCTGCACGAATTACTGCCAATTCTGCCGTCTTTTGTGTCAGCTGTCGGTTCTGATTAGAAGGTGCCACAGCAGTGACATAGGCCAATATAATTGTTTGCCAAAGTAGGCTTAGACTTGCTTTTGTTATTTGCTGGTGAGTAGAGGCATATACCGCTGAAGGAGGAAAGGAGCATTTTCAGCGTCAGTTTTCTATTTATAGTAGAGAGTTTGTGTGATATTGTGGTAGGGCAAGCAACAAAAAAAAAATTGTCGTGTCATGTGAGTAAGTAGTGGAGGTAGTTGTTGTAGTGTAGTTTTAGTAAATATAAAAGATGCCACTGAGGCAGCCCACTGGCTGAGTGGCATTCTTCTGTGTGCAAGTGTCGCATCAGAACAGAGACAAACTGCACCGGTAGCGGTTATGTCACATTTTTGCTGCCTGACAGTGTATCGGTTTTAAAATGCTTTGTTTTCAGTTGTTTGGACAGAAACGGACTTACTGTCTCACTGACATGCGGCACATGATCTGAAAACATCTTGACAGTAATGTTTTTGCCACAGGTGATGCCTAACTTCATTGTGCTGTCTAACTTTTTGTTTGTTGAAGAATGTCACGTAAATATTGTCAACAATTTTTCAAAATCTCTTTTATCTTGATGGTCACTTATCACCTCCTTATAATATAACAAGGACTAGTAAACTTATTTATCCCAATAGCTTGTTAGAAGTAGTTGTTTTTGGCGAACTTCCGCCGTTGATTGACAGTCGAGCAGTAAACGGTTACGGCCAGTTCATATGCGCCCCAGCAGCTGCTTGTACCGTACTCTGTACTGTGCAGCTGTAGAGTAATTCGCCTGCATTGGCCACTGATTTCAATTGATCGTTGATTGGCATGTTTAGGCTCAAAAAGTGTAGCCAGCAAGTAAGTCATATGACCTTAGTCTCGCCACGAATAGATCAAGATTGTCTGATTGATAGTGTTGTCGGTGTTGTTTTCGCAAATTTTAACCGATATTCAGTTTGCGCCAAATTCGCCGGCTAAGTTTATCATTTAACAATAAAACTGTGTTTAGTGAATGAAACAGCCTGTATCTATTTGTGCTTATCTAGTTTGATTTTTTGTATCTCACTCTTTCCAATCGTCGTTATCTCGTGTGCACCTTTCAATGCTTTGCTACATATTCGCACCAGTCGGCACTTTGTCTGTTTCCTATCGGCGCCTTTCCTTTTTTAGGGTAACAGGTTGGTTTCAGCCTGGTTTCGTCATTGGTTGTCGCCGTGCCTCGTCGTGCACTTCATGTCCTCCGAGCGGCAAACACATGTTTGTTATCGGAAAACAATTTACCACTGCTCGATTTGCAAACGTCAAACGTGTGAATCTGCTTCTAACCGGTTGCCGTGTTTGCCTGTCTGACTCACTGACACTCTCTTGCTGGTTGACTAAACTAAACTTTGTTCAATTTGAAGTTGTAGGCTTTTTATCAAAAAAAGGAGCTTTCTGTCTGTCATAGTATGCCTTCTCCCTCATTGTTAGATTTCCCCAACTTTTCAGTCATCTAAGGTCGTGAACACGCACTGATAATCTGATGACGTTGGTACCCTCAAGGACAAAAGTCAACTTTGGTGCAAATGTTAGTCGAAATGTCTAGTGATAGCAGATAGATTAGTTTGTTGATTACCCTTCAAAAAATGCCACTTATCATTCCTTCATTTACTTTTCTGTGCAGCCTTGAGTCAGTGTAATCGATTCTAAGGAAAAGGATGTAATAATGATGGAAAATGGCGCCAATAGTTTCTCTTCACTGTTTCTAAATTGAACTTTTGTTTTTAACAAATTAGCCCACTACGAGTAAGAGTTTTTAAATTGACTGTTTTCGATTTTATTTTTTGGTTCGATTCCATTTGAAATGCTGATTTTCTTGCTTGTTCACAGACAGCTGTCAAAGTCTTGAACCTAAGTTTTAAGCCTAGCAGAAGTAATTGGCCGCCTGTATTCTCTCTGTGTCGAACAACCTCTTTTTGTCAATCTCATTGACTCAACGTTTTTTAGTCTTGTGTGAACGAACTCGCTTCGGCAATGTACTCTCGCCGATGTACATTCTTGTTGTTGTTGCTCTTCTAATTGGTTCGTACGTACGCTGCTGTACTTTTTAGTCTGTCACTATCTGTATCTCCCTTGTCAGCAAATTGGATGTAGTCAATTGATGGTTCGCCTGTCCTGCTCTCTGCTCTGCTCTGTAGGCTTTAGTGAAAATAATCACGTACTCTGCAAATACACACACACACACACACACACAGTTCAGCTATTTCTTTGTTTATTTGCCTTCACACTTTTATGTGTCAGCGTTAGTGGGGACAGTCGTCGTCAGACGTCAGTTGGACGGTGGGACGCTGATCCGCCAGATGAAACTTTCCACTGCTGAGATAATCAGCACTGGTAGCAGCTGGGCGGATGTTGTTGCTACTGCCACTGGACAGTGCTTCATCAATCTAGCCACCAGCCCCAACTGCTCACTAGGGTCCAAAGGCACTATCACTATCCCTTAGATTGTCTTCTCTCTCTCCCCACCATTGGTTATCTCTATTTTTTTGTTTTTTATTTTTTCCTTTTCCTTTACTGAAGTGTTTTGCTATCTATAAGTCAAAAGTAAGATTGCGAGCGCTTGGTTACTTGATCAAATCATACCAATTTGAAAAAATTTTGCATTTCTATAGATAAGTTAGTTTTCTGCTTGGTTAGAAATATTTTTTGCTCAAGCACACTATCACCATGCACACAGTTAAATTTTTCTTAACTGATGCTAATCACTGCTCATCACTTTTCCCGCATTTAAACTTTCCATTTAGAGAGTAGGGATCAACAACTCTTGAAGGAGAAAAATGAGTGTTAACCAGAAGAAAGTCTTGTGCTGAGGTTTCTGAAAACTACTCTACAGACCAGAGAGTGCCACTTTCTCTCTTCCTAGTTTCTCAAATCTGTTCCAATTTTCAGCATGATTTTTTTGCTGTTGCCTTCTTTGTCTTCATCTTGTGACTTGGCAACTAACTTGTTGTGTGATGTGCCGGCTGTTGTCCGTGATGTAACAATTATGAAAGCGATTGGTATCACTGGTGCTGTTTAGCACTGCTAGTTGCTGTCTTCCACTGATGCACAGCACTATTGCCTAGTGTGATGGCTACTTTAGCTGACTGACTAGCATGCCACACTGACATCACCAAACATATATCAATCTGAAGACGTTTCGTTTGTCGCAGCCACGTTTTTTATTGATCGTATCGTCGAAGCAACTGCAGCCGCCCCTACCCTCACCGCACTAAATGTGCCCAATCACAATTTGGTGGCAGTGATGCTACTGCTACTGGTGGTGGTGGTGGTGGGAGCACTTGGCGAGGTATAAAAAGCTGGCGCAACACGACTAGACATCACAGAGACTGCTGCTGCCACTGCTTCTGCTTCTTCTGCCGTAAGGACTTGAAGCACTGTCTCCTTTTTGCTCTTCTCTTTCGATGATTGATGACGGCGCAACGCTGACTGCAGTGCGCTACTGACTGACTGCCAGTCTGCACCATCATCATCATTACCATCATCTTCACTACTACCACCAGCTGCACTCTAGTGCTGCTCTTCAGTGCGAACGTGTCTGCTATTTCTGCTGCTTCTGCAGCTGTTCTTTCCTCTAACGTTTTTATGGCATTGAAATAATAGTTTACCTGCGAACCTTTTTGAACACCTTTTTCACTGTTACTTTTTTTTACTGTCACTCTACATACTACTGACTCAACCTACTGAACACCGTTTTTTCTCGTTGTCTCAGTGTTCGGAAAGCACACTCACTCACTCACTTGTCGGGACCACAAAGCCTTGCACTACATATTGGACAACTGTCACCACTGTTGCCAGCAAAGGCATAGTACAGCCCACCTCTGAGAATGACCATCGAGTCAAATCCAGTGAGTGACATCAGCCCTACGGCGTCCATTCCACCCACTCAACCGATCCACCGCAAAGTGTCGACCAACCAGACCAAGCCGTTTCCCGTTCGAGGTGGGCTCTCTTCTCACCCCTTTTGCGCGCCTTTCTTTTGTTTTAATCCCCTTTTCCTCACTTTCAGGCGACCGGACGACCACCTACGTGAACATTCCCCATGTCATTGCCATGGTCGGTCTGCCGGCTCGCGGCAAGACGTACATTGCAAAGAAACTGACGCGCTACATGAACTGGATCGGCATCAAGACGCGCGTCTTCAACGTCGGCGAGTACCGGCGCAATGCCACCAAGGCCTACCGCAACCATGACTTCTTTCGGCCAGACAACAAGGACGCACAGGTCATTCGCAGGTAGGGGGAGAGGCATTTATTTGCATTATAATTTGATGGTCATTTTAATCGAACATCTTTTTCCGCTACCAGCAAATGTGCCCTGGCCGCCCTGAAGGACATGTGCACCTGGCTGGAGGACGGCAACGGTGAGGTGGCGGTGTACGACGCCACCAACACCACCATGGAGCGCAGAGAGCTGATCAACGAGTTTGTGGTGGAGAAGTACGGCTTCAAGGTAAGGCGAGTGAGGATAGACAAATGTACAAAACTAATGTTATTCTGCTCCAGCTCTTCTTCGTCGAGTCCTACTGCAACGACCCAAAGATCATCGAGGCGAACATCAAGGAGGTGAAGGTGAACAGTCCCGACTACAAGGACATGGACACCGACGAGGCGCTGCAGGACTTCATGGTGCGCATTACCCACTACGAACAGGTGTACGATCAGCTAGACGAGGAGAAGGAGAAGCACCTCTCCTTCATGAAGATCTACAATGCCGGGGAGAAGGTGCTGGTGCACCGGCACGAGGGCCACATTCAGTCCCGGGTGGTGTACTACCTGATGAACATTCACATTACGCCGCGCTCCATCTACCTCACCCGCCACGGCGAGTCGGTGTACAACCTGCTGGGACGCATTGGCGGCGACGCCGAGCTCTCCGAGCGCGGTTGGGAGTACTCGAAGGCGCTGGGCAAGTACATTGCCGAGCAGAATATTCCCCGCCTGCGCGTGTGGACGTCGCAGCTGCGCCGCACGGCTCAGACCTCTGAGCTGATCAAGGCGCCGCAGGAGCGCTGGAAGGCGCTCAATGAAATTGACGCCGGCATCTGCGAGGAGATGACCTACGAGGAGATTCAGAACAAGTACCCGGAGGAGTTTGCCCTCCGCGACCAGGACAAGTTCCACTACCGGTACCCGAAGGGAGAGGTGAGTTTATTTGGGTTTGTGTCTACTTGGCTATATCTAACACCCGCATTCAATAGTCTTATGAGGACCTAGTGGCTCGACTGGAGCCAGTCATCATGGAGCTGGAACGACAGGAGAACGTTCTGGTGGTTGCCCATCAAGCTGTTCTGGTAAGTATTGTCCTTTGAACTTAGAGAATACCAATTTTAATGTGTGTTTTCAATCACCAACAGCGTTGCCTCTTGGCGTACTTTCTCGACAAACCAGCGGGTATGTACCAAGAACAAAAAGAACTTGCATCTTCTTTTTCTTGACCTAGCTTTAGCTTTAGCCTTTATTAGCTCAGACTATTTATTTGACGATACTGAAGTGTATCACTACTTTTTATCATTACTTTTGCACTGTCTCGCATACGAGACGATTTTTTGGCATTTTTGTTTTGAACTCTTTTTGCTCTCCATTACTGAAGCTTTTGTTTTCTTTCCACTTTGTTGAGCACTCGGTTTTAGATGCGCTTGTTAGCAGTAGATGCTAGTCTAACTAACTTTAATCGCCTAACCGTAATATCTCTCTTTCTCTTTCTCTTTCACCTTCTAACCAAACTAACCTAACTGCTGACCACTACCACCATCCTTCTCCTCCTATTCCTCCTCCTAACCACTCAATAACTCTGTGTTGTAACTGTATCCTTCTTTCTACACTTCTGACACCTTCAACCTCTCAACACCCGACTTGACATCTTTTCTAAATGCCAACACTAATAACTGTTTTATTGCGTGCGTGTGTGTGTGATCTCAAACTAACAAACTGACCAAACTTTTGTTCGTCTTTCTCTCTTGTCTGGCAGAGGAAATGCCTTTCATGCTCACTCCTCTGCACACGATCATTAAGGTATTGATAAAAACTGTTGATAATTTAGTATATTCTTGGCTAATATATGATATTATCACAAGTTGACTCCCTATGCGTATGGCTGCCAGATGGAGGAGATTATCGTTCCGGTGGCTGCCGTCAATGACCATAATATCGTTTGAGCAGTGACGAATGTGAGAGTGTGTGAGTCACAGTATGCTAATGTCCAAGTGAGAAAGTCCACCAGTCCTCAGTCATCAGTCCTCGCTCCTTTCTTCAGCAACTCGCGCGCGCTCATCTCGTCTCTTCTCTTCTCTCCTTTTATTATTCTTGTTCTCTGTTACACTGTTGTTGTTCTTAACACAAGACCTAACCAAACACCTTTACCTGCTGACACACAGGCAGTTGTTCAATGTTCACTATCACATCTCTCTCTTGTTTCTTCTTGTTTTCACTGGGTACTTTCGTACTGTCGTCCCCCTCACAAACTGTCCCACCACTTTCACCATTACCAGAACCAAACTGTGCATAATACACACACAGGTACACTTGTGTATGTGTGATTCTCTGTAGTCACAAGTCGAATCTCTAAGGGCGTCTCTGAATTATGTCAATTGCATAATCCCCACACCCTGACTTGATGTTGATGTTCTATTTATGTTCTTGTTCTTATTGTACCCTTTAAGCACATGTCTAGTCAATCGCTACTTAATCCTTACCAGTTGATAACTTAAAAACATTTAAACCCAGTTACCAGTACACCGACACTACTAATCAAAATCTGTTATCAAATGCCAAAATATATATTTATTTTCAAAATTAAAATTGAATACAACCTTACAAACAATTGTCAGAATTCAGACCTACCAGTCTTTCTTTACTAGTCGTACACACCTGCTCTGACCACTTCTGTACAACTTCACTATTAGACTTTCTTTCTTTCTTTCTTCTCTTTAAACCTTTTCTCTGACCACTTCTTTGCTTGCTTTTCTCCCCTCCCTCCCTCCACTCCCACAGAGAAACTGCCCTACCTGAAGGTGCCCCTGCACACCATCATCAAGTGCTCGCCGGTGGCGTACGGCTGCGAGACGGAGGAGATCAAGGTGCCCATTCCGGCGGTGAACACCCACCGGGACAAACCACTGGTAAGCAACCACTCGGCGGCTGATGACCGTTCAAACAACAAGCAGCTCCGCACGAGCAACGCCGCCGCCGCTGTCGCCGCCGCTGCTGCTGCCGCTGCTGCTGGTGATGCCTGCTCGGCGCGCCCTACGCCAGCCATCACACTGTCCAATGAGTTTCAGTGCAATGTCCGTCTCTCAAGCTAACCCACTCAGTTTGCTGCTCACACAGACAGACACACAAAGCGCAAACACATCATCACTGTTGCATCCAATTTTAGGGGTTTAGCAGCAGCAGCAGCAGCTATCTACGGTGCAGCAAACCTTTTTTCTGTGTCCATGTCTTTGTTGTTGTTCCTGTCCTACTCTTTTTCTGTTCTCTAACACAATTTGCTGTTGTTGTTGTCACTGCAGATTCTATTTGTTGTGTTTCATTCACGTAGTAGCATCTCTAGTAGCATACAGTATTGTCTCCTGTCAAATATTAACTCTTGCTAACACAACTGTTTATAAAAGCTGCAAAACTACCTAAGTAAGATTCAAAAGAGTTCAATGCTAAACTTTGTCCCTCTATTTCCCTCTTTCTCTCTCTCTCTCTCTCTCTTTCCTCTTTCTCTGAAGACTTTAACGGGCGGTGTGGGTAAGAAGGTGTCTATCACTGGGACAATTCACGAACAGGCGAACACGAGCTCGCGCGTTCTGGCTCCTGGCAAAAACTTTCACGGTCACGACAATGGCGACGATGAGTACAGCATTCAGTCACTGGCTCCACTCGACTATAACTTTGGTGTTCCCATTGTCATTGAAAGTGCCGCCCCAGCTCGGGGCAGAAGAGGAGGCAGTGCCAGTGGTAGTGACTCCAGTGACTACGATGATCGCTTCGCCTGCGACTGTGCCGACTGTACGCCGCCCTCGAGCAGTGAGGACAGCGCCGAAGAGGAGGAGGAGGAGGAAGACCTGTTGGTGGTGGTGGCCAAGAGAGAAGACGACGAGGGCGAAGAACAGTCGCGCACCTCTTCGGGCCGTAGTTCGGTGTCATCGTCGTTGCTGATTGCCGCCGCCGTGTCCATCACTGCTGGCGGCAGCCCCAAGGAAAGCCTTCAGCTGCCACTGCTCGACAGTGAACTCGACTTTGCTGCTGCTGGGGTGGGCGGTGCTGTGGCCACTGCTGCTGGGGCTGCCTCCATCAATTTCGCCCACCTGCCACGTCGTCGTCGAGGCTCCTCAATCAAGGAGTTGCGCCAGACAAAGGGCGTTGAGTACTTTGACTACTAACCTCCCCCTTTGCATCATTTGCCAGCATGACCACTGCCGAACCGGTGCACCCTTTTTCTCTATTTCGCTTCATCTTTACTGCCTTTTCTGTGTTTGGTACCCCCGCTTTCCACTTCACTGATCAGCTCTGCATCCTCTTCACACTGACTCACTAATTAACTCATTTATAATTTATTTTTTATCCTTTTTATTACGACTCGCACACTTACTACACACATGTTTTCACCATCTTTTTCTCGTCATCTGCATTTTGGCCTAAACTACAAGCTATACCTCTCTTTTTAGAGCACACCAAACACCAAAATATAATGCACTTTTTTATAAATAACCACTCCCACCACTCCCACCACTCCCACCACTACTACTTTTGTCTTTAATCTTTTTATTAAATAATTTGCAATTTTTGTTGTCTTTTTCTTACTACTCAATGTTGCGTTGCCATTTTTTGTGTGTTTCACTCTTTTGCACTCTGAGCGTACTCTTACTCTTGACAAGTAGTTTTGCACTTGTCAGTTGTGTGTTTTATGTAGGCATCTTTTCACTATATTAGCTTCCTTGTTCATTATGCCATATTAATTAGACGCTCTGAACATTCCTGTGTTTTTGAACCTGTAAACTTAATTGTTTCTTTATCTTTTGCAGAACTGTGACACTGATCGTGGCTCAAATGAAGCCCTTCAAACGGTTCCTGAACATATCTAATGCTGAATGACTGCCGCTGAGCACTTACTCATCTACTTTGCCCTAGAACTATACACCTTTTTCACTATTTTATATACGTTGCAGCTGATATTACTTTACAATGCTCAGCTGCAGTGCTAGGTAACAAGATGAAGATGTATTTTTAATTTTAACTTGCATGCACAATATAAAAACTTGCATTTTATAATAAAAGTGAATGAATTTTTCTGTTTTGAAATTAAAAGGTGCGCCGTTGTGGCCATCAGATGGCGTAGCAGCATCGCAAAAATAAAAAACTTTTGAAAAAACACGACATGTGATTTCTAAAAACAACCGTTGCGTCAGTTTTTCCCTCATTTTCTATTTCACGTTTCTCACATTCACATCTCTGCATATCTCATTATCCCTAAAGCTACTCAAGTAGAATTTCCTTGGTTTTTCCATCGAGACTTTGATTCTATCAGAAAGAATGCATCAGTATGATGATTTCGGCGATGATGACTTGATGACAGATGATGAAGATGAATTGCCCTCTGGTCCAACAAAAAGCCATCCTTCTATAGCCCCTCCGTCCTCGGCGCCTCTTCATCTGAATACTGATTCATCATCAAACGGCAGCTTTGTTCCGAGTTATCCTAGCATTTTCTATGATGTCGACTTTCGGGCTACGTTTAATCTCCCGCCATCGGCTCCAAAAAGCTTCAAAAGCAACGAGAAGAAAGCTAACAATTCTAATCCCAGCGCCGGAACGGGAAAAAGTAATGCAAAGAAAAATGAAAACTTCTATGATCTCATTGATCTTATAAGCGAAGATGAAAGCGATGATGATGATAACGAAGTTCGATTTATTAGCGAATCTAAAAATGGAAAAAGCAATTACGAAAACGATGTTCAGTTTATCGGCCAATCTAAAAGTAGTAAAGAAAATGATGCTCAACTCATCAACAAGGTTAAAAGTAAGTTCTAAATGGTGGATATTTATTGCTACAAAAAATTTCATGTTTTTATTTCTTAGATGCTAAGCCTATTGAGACTTCCCGACCAACTGCCACTTCCTCAAAGGAGAATGTTCTGAAAGTAGTGAAAACATCAGCTTCTACCACTCGCAGGTAATAGTTTAAAAAATCCCGATTTCACACTTTTCTAACAATTTGTTTTTAGATTCAACCAGCAGTTCAGCGAGACGCAATATGAAATCAGTTCTATTCTGGAGAAAAAACGCGCACTTCGCGAGAAAAACAGCACCAATAGCGTTGGATCTTCCAAAGATAGTAGTGACTTTACAGTCGATTCTAATTTGAAGTCTTCTACATTTCGATCGGCTACACCAGAACGCCGTGCATTCGGTCGTGCTTTCAGTCCGACATATTACACGCCCTCAAGAGAAGAACGATTCAAAGATGATTATAATGATTCGGTTAGCTATGAAATTGGAAAGTTCCTGAAGCTACTTCTATCCGTCGATATCTGTGCACTTCAAATGGATTATTTTGAAGATTTGATTACTAATCACCTACGAAATCAGTTGAAGCTCCCTCTTCCAGACATGAGCAGTGATCAACTGCCATTGACGTACAATTCCGTGGAAGAGTATAAGAATACGTACATTCCTTTCATTCTCTATGATTGCTGGGCACAGCTGGTTGAAGACTTCTATTCAAATGGGTTCTCCAGACAGCTTCCAGTGTTTCTTCATTCGGTGGACACCGCATCAGACCCTCAAATTTACACACTGTCACTGCGATGCGTAATTCCATCTAACAAAGTCCATTTCGATGAGTACTCGATTGAGAATTGGCTTACTATCGTTCAGCTAGATCTAAACAAGAAAAGCCTTACTGATGAATGCAATTGGGAGCCTAGTGAAAAGCAAAAGAAACTGAAAGCAGTGGGCTTTGTTTACTCCTACAATAAGCTCAATGGCTCTCAACGAAACGTTCAGGTTATGCCTAAGCACCTTCCCGTAGTGAGTAGCCCTGATAACAATGGAGACAGTTTCGTGGCTTACACTGAATGCGAATATCTCGTCAAATTGTACGCAAACGATGCTGCCCGCGAATTGATCAAAAGTCAGAAGGGCTTGACTATTCGACCTATTTACTACATCCGGCCCACTCTTCGCTACATTGAGACAATTTCGCTCATGAAATTCCGAGATGATTTCAAAGAGACCTTCCTCAAACCGGACACCGAAGTTAGCTTGCTTAATTTCAACAAACCTGACGACTTCTACTTTTATGAGGAAGATCATTTCAATGAACACCAAAAGAAGGCAATTCTGGCCTGCTACAATGCGATTAATCTGCCTTACTCTAGTAGCCGAATCGTTCCCATCCAAGGTCCCCCAGGCACCGGCAAGACGCACACTTTGGTGGGAATCGTCAAAAACATGTTCATCAACTGCAAGTTTGGCAGAACGAAGCCGTTGCGCATTCTCATTTGTGCCCCCTCTAATGGAGCTATTGACGAGATTGCATTGCGACTAATTCGAGACCGCGATTTCCTTAAGGAATTTAAAGACGCTAGTCTCTCTATTATTCGCATTGGTCAGCGATCCCAAGTGCATCCAGATGTGAAAAGCTTCCTCCTCGAAAATATGGTCGAAGTTAACTACAAGTTCTGCTCTCGCAGTAGACCAAAAGCTGACCTTCGGGAAGACCTACTAAAAGGTGCTCATGTGATTTTGAGCACCCTAAGCAGTGTTCAGCTATCCTGCATGTCCATCTTCCGCAAAGAGTTTGCCACGACAAAGACTGCGATTCGCTGTGTGATTGTGGATGAAGCGTCGCAGTCAACTGAGCCCGAGCTTCTAATGCCGCTAATTTATCCCGTTTCAAAGCTGATTCTAATTGGTGACCACCTTCAACTTCCAGCGACAGTCATCTCTCGTCATGCACTTCGCAAGGGCTACGGACGATCAATGTTTGAGCGGCTGTTTCTCAATTACGAAGAGATGAGTTCGCGCATTGCCGGCTTCACCAATCCAATGATAACTCTGCGACGTCAGTTCCGAATGAACCATGCCATCTGCAACTTTCCCTCGGCGCACTTCTACCGTAGCTTGCTCGAGACACCACTTGGCACTGGCAAAAACCCCAAAATCCCCATAAGGCCTTACTTTGTCTTTGATGTGGCGAATGCCAATGAGCGAAGCACTACCAACATGGTCAATTCCAGCAAGTTCAATGTTGAAGAGGCGGAATTTATTTTCCGGTTAATCATGGTCATCTTTGCCAAGCTGGGCTACACTGTCACGCCTGATCGGATCATTAATCTTCCCGAAAAGCTGGACATTAGCATTGGCATCATTACGTTCTATCGCGGTCAGAAGCAGGAGCTGATAAAGCGACTGCAAGCGTTTGACAATGGTGTCCTGCTGAACGGTTACATTGACATCAACACGGTGGACGCCTTTCAAGGACAGGAGCGCGATATCGTAATTCTCTCCTGCGTACGAGCCTTTGAGACGAGCAGTGACATCAACTCGGTGGGCTTTGTTCGATCTCAGCAACGCATGAACGTGGCACTGACTCGCGCCAAATCGGCTCTCTACGTGATGATCCACGCCAAGTCCTTCATTAATGTTCCTCGCTGGCAGCAGCTGCTCACCGATGCCCAGGCCCGTAACTGCTTTGTGCGACTCACCTCACAGGTGACCAACGAAATGCTGATGAAGAAGATTTCACCAAAAAATGAACTACCCCCTTATTAATTGTACACAACCCCAATACTCAAACTGTGATTCCATCCATACACTATTTACTAATTTCATCCCGGTAGCAACTGTTTTCCAAACCTCTCCTATGCAGTAGGCCTTGCGTTATCTAATTACTTTGTGGCCATTCAGTAAAAATTACATTATAACGTGATTACGTGAATTATACACTGTATTTGAAGTGCCCTTTGAGCAGACGATTTTTTGTTGGTGTTTTGATGATCATGCAATGTTATGCAATGTGACACTGATGATGATGAGCAGCATCATTAGTGGATACTGACCAGCTCACCAGTGATGTTCTCGAGTAAACTACTCTGTGAAACGATTCTAAGACGAGCTTGTGATCACCAATCAAGGCGAGTGATCATTCCCATCACAGCAGCGACAGCAGAGGGATTATCTTCTCATCAGCATTTCGGTAAGTGTTTTTGTGTGTGTTTTGTTTTTGGTACTGGTTTAATTGGTTGCGCTTTACTATGTAGCACATGCACATGCACATGCAGCAAGAAGAGACTTCCACCAGGACTACAGATCAACTGGCACCAGCGAGGCAAATGGCAGGTGGAGTGCTATTGCATTGTCACTTGCTCTGGCCGGCACCTCGTATTGGCTGGCGAAAGAAACCAGGTTCACCGATTTGATTCTGCCTAGAGCATTTGCAATCAGCAAAGAAGATGATGATAATTTGAAGAAGCCACAACGAAAGCGATACTCTGATATGAACTTTATTGCCGATATTGTTGAGAACGTCTCCAAATCAGTGGTCTTCCTTGAGTGCGAAGTCCGCAATCCCTTTTTCGGCAACACAGTAGTGAGCCTCAACTCTGGATCTGGTTTTCTCGTTTGTAAGAAAGACGGCGTTATTCTCACCAATGCCCATGTGATTGCCAACACAAACAGGGTAAGATTACTTTCAATTGTTTTGAAGCTCTCTAACAATGATTTTAACACACTTTAGGTGATCGTCAAATTGAACGACGGCCGTGTGGTGGAAGGAAAGGTGGAGTTTGTCAATGATTCCCTCGACTTGGCCACTGTGCGCATACCTCCTGCTGCAGTTCGCGACCTGGATGAAATTCCACTGGGCAACTCCAAAAAGTCTCGCAGTGGAGAGTTTGTTATTGCCGTTGGCGCTCCACTGACTCTCTCCAACACCGTCACCTTTGGCATCATTTCCTCCATTTCCCGTGCTGGGCGAGAGCTGGGAATGCACGGCGATGTGGAGTACATTCAGACCGATGCCTCCATCAATGTCGGCAACAGCGGTGGTCCTTTGGTCAATTTAGATGGTAATAAAGTGTTTTTGATTATTGGTATTCTTTGTTTTTTAATTAAAAACGTTGTTTCCCACAGGTGAAGCTATCGGCATCAACACTTTAAAAGTCGGCGAGGGCATTTCATTTGCAGTGCCATCTGACTACGCGGCCGTTTTTCTTCAGCGTGCCAATGAACTTCGACACCGGCAGTCCTCTCACTGGTGGGGCGGTAGTGCCGGGAGAACGTCACCTGATCCGTATGGCCAACAGCAAAATGTGCCCGTGCCGACGAGGAGAAAGTTCGTCGGACTGACCATGGTCACACTGACGCCCAGCCTGATTGAGCAGCTCAGAGCACGGGAGTTTAACTTTCCCAATGTGAAGAGTGGCGTCTTCATCCACCGAGTAGTTCTCGGTTCACCTGCGCACATGTAAGTGAGCACTCTCATGAAGATCTTTTTGTTTATATCAAGTCATCTTATCTTAATTCTTTCTAATCAACAGGAGCGGAATTCAGGCTGGCGACATCATCATTGAGATCAATGGAAAGGAGGTCAAACGGCCTGATGACGTGTACCACGCAATGGAACAGTACGACGTGCTCAAGGTGCACATTAAGCGTCAACACGAGGACATTATTTTGAAAGTGCAGCCGCAAATTATTGAGTAGAAGACGTTTTTTGCTAACACAAATGGCTTTATAAGATTCCTTTACAACAAAAAAAGTGCCTTGGCTATCGAACAGGTAGAATGTGAAGGTGAAAGGGAAGAAGAAGAAGTAGAATGGGAATGAGGAATGGATGACTACTAGTTGGCAGTGAGGCGGCGGAGCCGATGGCGCCGCTGCCGATGAAGGCGTACGAGGGCATGTTGAAGTCATCGAGGACGACGATGCGGTTGCCCATGTGCCGGTGGGTGTATGACTGGTAGTAGACGATGTCCGGCGTGGAGGCGTTGGGCGTCCACTGGAGGAGGGCGGCAGTGCCCGGCTCGCACTGGTAGTCCAGCTGGTTGCGGTACTGAATGAAGTTCTGGTAGCGATTCGTGTCCGCACGACGCTTGTCGAAGTACTTTGCTGGAGAGCTGCTGTCATTACCGGATTCGGTGGAGGTGGAGGTGGTGGTGTTTCGCGTCCGCCAGGCGCACAATCGGCCCGCCGAGGTGGGGCTAGGTCGGCCGCGTCGGTCCCACTCGATGCCCGCGTAGATGTGGTACTTCTTGCGTTCCGCCTCGCTCTGCTCGGTGAATCCGCCCGCCGGGTCGGTGGTGATGTAGAGTGGGTTGTAGAGGCCGCCGATGGAGGGGTTGTTGCCGCCCTCCACGCGGAACGTGTACGTCCGGCCGCGCTTCACGAAGATGAGCGGCGCCAGGAGGCCGTTGATGTACCAGACGAGGGCGGGAGAGGCCTGGCCGCCGGTGGAGGCGTAGTAGCCGCGCAGGCCGCCGTTGTCGCCCACCCGGGCGTAGAAGGTGGTCATGGTGCTGTTCTTCAGCCGCAACGGGCCCCAGGGCTTCGTCAGCACTGAGCTGGTCTGCTGGTAGGGGTTGATGGGCGCATTGGGAGAGCTGTTCCCACTGCTGTCTTTAGACGAAGAGTCCTTCCGCTCCGGATTGGGCGTCGAAAATTGAAAGCAGTTCTTCTCCGCCTTTCGCCCAAACACCAGCGCCTTGTCGTGCTTTGGATAGAGGTGGTGAAATCCGGGCTCCTTCAAACTGTTCAGCTTGCCAATCGCCCAGACGACGAAGATCTTCTTCGACTTTTCGATCACCAGGTCGCCCTCATCGCCGGTGTTTTGCAGGTTTCGGCGGAAGGTGATGCGAGAGAGGGAGTCTTCGCGCGAGAAGAAGCTCAGCTGGTAGTTGTCCACGCCGCCGACCTTCGTGTCCGGACAGACGCCCCGGTAGTTGCCGAGAATGTTGGTGCACTGACAGCGGCAAAAATAAAGCATTAATAACAGTTGAAAAAGACAGCAAACAAAGGGCTCACCGGAAAGGGCCCGCTAATGTTGTAGTCCTTAGTGTAGCCGAGGTGACTGTCGAGGTAGTTGACGGAAACATCGGCGTTCATCATTCGACTGGAGTTGTCCGAGCCACTGAGTCCAAAAGCCATGTAATCGTCGTGTTCAATCTGTCCAATCAGTTCGAAGGTGATCTGCGGCCCAAAGACTTCCCAGTGTATCTGGAGCTTCTGGTGAAGCTGTTCACAGTTTGGCAGGCGAGAATCCGTTTTCTAAAATGACAATCAGATGTTCTTTAGCTTGCCCATTATAAAAACAAATCAGCTAACTTACAATAACTTGCGTTAGAGAGGGCGGAATGTTCAGCTCCTGAGGAATGATCACCGAGCCCAAATTTTCACCCGCCTCGTCGTCCCACACTGAGATGTAGTTGATGTCGAAGACGGTCAAATTGCCCGGCATCTCCAGTATCACTAGATCATTATTGTACGGGCCCAGAGGCTCAAGGTAGCCCAGCTCGTTGGGAATCTTCTGTCCGGCCGAGGTGGGCTGCGGTCCGATGCCCACCCAGAAGTAGGCTTCCTTGCGCCGGCCATCGTAGGTGAACTCGGGAATGCGGATCGTTTTGGCGTCCAGTATCACCACGGGCTCTGATTTGATGTCATTGGAGAGGTTGGAGAACTCTGCAATGGTCTGCGGCGCCGGCGGGAGGAAGCCCTCGGGAATGTACAGGTCGGCAAAGTTCTTCTGACTGCGAATGTCCCAGACGGAGATCCACTTGATGGACTGGATGCGCTTGTCCTCCGGCAGGCGAATGCGAACGTCCACGTTGACGTACTGGCGGAGCTTGTTCGTTTTGCCGTGCTCGTCGGGAACGATGAAGCCCACATTGCTGGGCAGAACGGTGGCACCTACCCAGAAGTAGGCATCTGAGGTTTTTGAAAAATGGTAAATTAGAAATGAGGGTACTCAAATGTTGCCGCTGTATACGGACCAGTGGCCAGTCCGTCGTAGAAAAAGTCCTTAATGAGAAAGGTGTACTCATCAATGGCGTACACATCACCGGCCACCTGGTGAGCGTATGAGCTGAACTTCCCAATGAAGGCGCCCTTGTACTCCTGTCCGTTGACCTGTCCATTGTCACCGGAAGCGGACAGTAAAAGATCTGTGAAATTGAATTACATTAAATTAAAAAGGCACTTTCACGATGAAGCACCCAGTACCTGTGAAAAGTAAAAGGCCTATGAAGATGGCATGTGGGCGGGGGAAGGACCTAAGCGGGCTCATTATGATGATGCAACCATTGGGAAGGTGCATAAAAAATATCACAGGAAGAGTGAGAGAACACTGTTGTACAGGTGAGAGGATGCTACAGAGAAAGTGAGAATGCCCCTGTTTCAAGCCGGGTTTTTCATTTTCATCTGCTTCTTCTGCTTCTTTTCCAGACAACCAAAAAAGTTGTAAAGAGATGGGGGTCAGTCTTTTGTGGTCAGTGAAAATGAGCTGTTGATGTGCAAACGGTGCAATCTCCTGCTGTCTTCTTCTAGTTTTTCCACAACACTACAAAGGAGGACAGTGTGGCAAGTGGATCGACTCAGCGTCTTAGCTGCCTGCCTTTCTGCTGCCTACCTGGACCATCATCTAACGGAGCAGAAACGGCGACTTGAGACTTGAAGACCGGTTTGCTGCTGCTGGCCACGGCGACCTCGTTTCTCTGCAGCAGCAGCAGCACTGCCAAAGAGAGCTTCTGCTCAAAGTGGTGACCACCACCACCACCGCCACCGTTTCTGTCTGCTTTGTAATTGAGAGTGAAACTTTGTGTCTGGAACTGAAATCTTTCTCTCCAGAAATCTCCCCCGAGAAGAAACTCACACAGGCCGTTGGGTGTTCCCCTCCAGGCCGCCCTCTGTAATGTGTCATTGACAGCTTGTTAGGAGTGGTGTCCGTGCGTGTGTCCACTGATTGTTGCATTTCTTTTTCCTTTTTACATCTTTATTGTTCCATTGTGTCAGTCTGTGTGTTGTGTTGTCTACACTAACAGCAGCATCATGTTTAAACTCGAGCATGATCAACTCCAATGGGCTGTGTTTCCAATTTTAAACTCGATCAAAGTCCTTCTTGTTTTGTTTTCAGTGGCCGTGAATTCAGTAGCTGTAGTCCGCCGGTGATGAGTAGGCATTGTACGACGATTTTTTATGGAGTAAAATATCGAAATTAGTTGAGACTCTACAGTGATATATGAGATTATCTAGATGTGGATCTGGCGTGGCACAGTTTTTCAATTAGATGAACATCGTAGATGAGTTGAGCGGCACTGTTGAATATGTCATTCACATCGAGACTGCCCTTGAAGTAGAATTTGAGTGCCTGACTGAACTGTTTGGCGTTCTTCACCAGCAGCCGCTTCCGGTGCTCAATTAAGCGTCTCTCTTCGGCGGGCAGTTCAGCTATCAAGCTATCAAGTGAATCGAGTATTTTTTTAATTGCACTGGCAATCTCCTTGATAGTGCCCAAGAAAACGGCGCGATCTAGAACTTCATTTGGCACTCGGGCGAGGAGCTTTTTGAGGAGGAACGTTCGCTCTACTAGTTGTTGAACATGTGGATTGTGGGTAAATGGTTGGATGCCTTCGTTTGAGAGACGACCTTGAGCGTGCAGTAAAGACTCGGTCATGTTCAGTGATGAAGATTCATTGTCCTTTTTAATGTTGTTGTTGTTGTTGTTGTAAAGTGCGATTAACAGATCATGAAGGAACCCTGGGTCGGTGTTTTCGGCATTTCCAAGAGCAATAGTCAGCGAATTGGCGACTTCTGCATTTTTCTTGCGGATTGTCGATAGTGTAGGACGAACCAGAAGAGGCCAAACAAGGTGAGCATTTACAGAGGCCATTATGGAAGGAAGGAATTATAATCGGATTAAAAGTAAGCTTCTTTAATTCAAGGCACTGTTTGTCTGTTGTTTTCACGAGAGAAAAAGTGTTTGTTTTGATTTTTTACGTGCTCAGCTGCTGCAGCGCTCATGCGCTCAAGCGGCAAGTTTTTTCTTCTGCCGAAAGAGTAATGATGCGGAACTTACTGATAAGAAAAGATGTGCGCTTCTGGTGCAACAAGTAAAGGGTGCAGTAAACTAGAAAACAAAATAAAAACGGATGCAAAAAGCTTACGGCACCGAGTGTTCCCAGGTGGTCACCCTCCCAAGTACTGACTCGGCTCGATGTTGCTTAACTTCGGTGATCGGACGAGAACCGGTGTGCTCAACATGATATGGCCGTAAGCTGAAGTAGATTGCGGAAGGGAAACTTATAAGGGTAACAATGCTTCGAGAAGGCAAAGTTCTACTACTGTAGTTTTTTGACTGCAAAAACAACTGAATTCCATTTGAGCCACTCTGAAACAGATGAACTCAATTTACTGCATCAGAACACTCTTTTTAATAATCTCCCTGCTGTTAGCTGCTACTGTTTCAAGTGCTCCTAAGCTATCTGATCAATTGAAACAGGCAAACAATAGCATAAAACCAGTGAGAGCAAAGAGTGCGAGTGAGCTCTTCCAGAATGCCCTCTTCGCAAGCTACAGCCGACTTCTGCAGCTGGTCATCATCGGCATCGCTGGTGCACTGGTCGGCCTCTCCTCAGCGCAGCTTTATGTGCACAACAAACACAAGTACGACTACCTGGGCGATGTGTACCTCAGCTCACTGCCCAAAAATGTCTCCATGGTGGACATACTCCCTCTCAAAGCGGTGCCCTCTCTGCGACCTCCTCCGTCTTCGCCGGCATCATCCCTCTTCCTGTTGCCACTCCTCATGCTCATCGTTTGCTTGCTTGCCTTTCTTCTGCGTAGGCGTCTGTCCACCACCAAAAGATAGTCTCTAAAAAAACAGGGCAAACAAATAAAACAGCATGTTATGCAACCACACACAGTTGGCATGTCAACCAACTAAAAAATGTTTCAGAATTTTCCTGAAAAGTTGATTGAACAGCTGACGCATTGTTTTGCCTCTGCTTGCTGCTCATTTGTTGTCATCATTTCACAGGCAGTTTTCTTTGCTCCATTTGACAACGCTTCTCATCAACCAACTTATCTTTCACTTGTCCTCAGGGATTCCTTACCTTCCGGCAGCAGTACCACCATGTTCCTCAGTCGCTCTGTTGCCAAGCTTAGTGACTCAGTTGGCGGGCGACTGATTAAGCCCCAGCGTCACTTTTCGCTGTCCAGCGCCAGTCAGGTGAAGATGACCGTTCGTGACGCTCTGAACTCGGCCATGGACGAAGAGATGGAACGCGACGAGCGAGTGTTCATCATCGGCGAAGAGGTGGCCCAGTACGACGGTGCCTACAAGGTCACTAAAGGGCTGTGGCGCAAGTACGGCGACCGCCGTGTCATCGACACGCCCATCACCGAGGCCGGCTTCACCGGCATGTCCGTCGGCGCCGCCTTCTACGGCCTTCGACCCATCTGCGAGTTCATGACCTTCAACTTTGCCATGCAGGCCATCGACCACATCATCAACTCGGCGGCGAAGACCTTCTACATGTCTGCTGGCTCGGTGAGTGAAGTGAACTCTGAGGGAATTTGTATTTTTTTGACCAATAACAATATCTTTAGATCAACGTGCCCATCGTCTTCCGTGGTCCGAATGGCGCCGCTGCCGGAGTGGCCGCCCAGCACTCGCAGTGTTTCGCCGCCTGGTACTCTCACTGTCCCGGGCTGAAGGTGCTGGCGCCCTACTCTTCGGAGGACGCCCGTGGCCTGCTGAAGGCGGCCATTCGTGATCCAGATCCAGTGGTCTTCCTCGAGAATGAAATCCTCTACGGTGTGCCCTTTGAGGTGGGCAGTGAGGCCCTGTCCACCGACTACCTCCTGCCGATTGGCAAGGCGAAGGTTGAACTGCCCGGCAGCCACGTCACCATTGTCGCCTTCTCCAAGTCGGTGGGCACGGCTCTGGAGGCTGCCACCGCGCTCGCCTCTTCGGGCATCAGCGCCGAGGTGATCAACCTGCGAAGCATCCGTCCGATGGACTTTGAGACGATTGCCCTCTCCGTCGCCAAGACCAATCACCTGGTGACGGTGGAGAGCGGATGGCCGCAGAGTGGCGTCGGCTCGGAGATCTGCGCTCGTGTCATTGAAAGTAAGTGTCTGTGTTTTTTTTTTGTTGAACACTACATCGTTTGACGATGCTTCTTTTTTCTTTCGTTTCTCTCCACCCCTAGGTCCCGTCTTTGACTACCTCGACGCTCCGGTGATACGAGTGACCGGCGCCGACGTGCCCATGCCGTACGCAAAGTCGCTGGAGGCGAATGCTCTGCCGGTGGCCGAGGACGTCGTGCTCGCTGTCAAGAAGATGCTCAACGTCCACCTTGATTAGCAGCCAACAACAACTTCATCATTGAGTGATTGATTGATCTTTATTATTTGTGTAAATTACTGTTGTCTAACAACGTTGTTATTTAATACAAAGGTGGTGCTAGTGATGGATACCCTTAACTGTCGCAAATTGGACAGTCAGTCAGTTTAGGGACGCACTTTGAGCACAGCTCCCAGTGGTCACACCGGCAAAACTTGAAGGTCGCTTCATTGCTCTTGCACAGGCCGCACAGATTGCCCGCCTGAATGGAATGGGACACTCGAACGGGAAGCTTTGCACTGCTGCTGCTGGCCAGCACCTGACTGCGGGCAAAGTCCTGGTAGTCGACTCGCTTGGGCGCATTTCGAAATGGCTCCTGGCCAAAGTTGACGGCGCACTGCTGGTGCAGGAAGAGGCTGACGGCGGCGTAGTACGGCTGACTGCTGAAGAAGACGGACTTGAAGACGGACAGTCCTCGGTACTTCATCTTTTCGCCATTGAGGTAGAAGCTGAACTTTCGCCTCGCCCCGTCTATCAGACAGCCGACCACGTCGCCGGGCTTCCAGCGACCCTTCAGTGCGCCCACCTCGAACTGGACGGCGTCATTGGTGACGGTCCCCTCAAAGCCGTCAAAGCCAATGGAGAACTCATCGTCGCCGATGGCGGCCACCTTCTCCAGGCTGCTGTTGGCTGTGGCCCAGCCAAAGCGCATTCGGCCGCTGGTGAGCAGTGTCACCTCGTAGTAGTACACTGCCTGGTCACCACCACCGCCACCACGTACGGCCACTGTAGAGCGGACACTCTGCCAGTAGTGAGAGTCATAGTGGTCGTTGCGGACAGAGAGACAGTCGGCGGAGATTTTGAGGTTCGGCGTACAGTCGGCGGCGTTCAGCGTGGCAGAGCACTCTGCCGGTGGTGGAGGTGATGGTGGTGGGGGTGATGGTGATTGGGGTGATGATGGAGGTGATAGGGTGATGGAGCACTGTTTAGAGAAGAGTAAGGTGGTGGGAGCTCCTTCGGTGGTGATTTTCCGAAGGAAGTAGGAGGCGCAGAATGACACTTGCAGTTCAATGTAGCTGTCGGTGTTGATCTTCCGTTTGGCGTACACATTGTAGTGGGCCTCCTTTTCGCTGAGCACCCTCAGTGTGCTCAACAGCTCGGACCGCTTTTCCACTTCAGTGGTTTTGTCTGAAAAAAAGTATAAAGTATAAAAATCGTTAGTAGAAAGCATTTCACAAAACTAATGACCTAGATTCTCGTACTTAGGATGGCCGTCAAATTGTCAATGGAGATGATGAGAAAGAGTTGACTGGAGACGCTCAGGGTGCAGCTGAAGACGCCCTCAACTAGAGCATTAATCGCGTAGTGCACTATTTCGCTGATCCACTTGTCCTGGAAGACCAGGCAAAAGTTGATCTGCGTCAGGAAGGAGAGCATCATGAAGAAGTTGCGCTTCTGCGTGTTAGGCAGCTCCTTGGAGGACATGTACGAATTGAGGCTATGCATCAGCGGGTGCTCCGCTTTGATGCGAGTGATGTGGAAGCTTCCCAGGCGACTGTACGAGTTTCGCTTTGCCTTCACCTCAATGCCAATCAGCGGATTGATGGCCATCACAAACCACTGCATAAAGGTGTCAATCAGGTGGCTTTCCACCTTATTGCCCACCTCCTCAATGATCGACTGAAGCAGTCGGTGAAAGCCAGTGGGCAAACGGAACAGCTTGTGAAGTGAACTTTCCAAGTCTTTTGAGCCCTTTCTGAGCGCATTTCGGGAAACAAAGCTTTCAGCCATTGCCACTAGTTTGCTATACTCCTTCTGGAAGCCATCGCGGAAACCCTTTAGCGCGTGCCAGTTCACTCTGATCAGTTTAGTCTCCAAGACAAGTGGGCACTGCATTGTCTGCAGCGCAGTGCCTTCTGAAGCGAAGGAGTAAAAACTCTGCAGTTGATAGTTTGCAGGTGGGTACTTGAAGGGCGCCTGACCAAAGTTGAAGTAGCACTGCTGGTTCACCGCCAAACTGGCAGAGGCAAAGTAGGGCAGCGAGGAGAAGTGAATTCTAACCTCGCCAAGATCGACCTTCTCTCCATTGTGGTAGAAGGAGAAGCTCTCCAGGTTGAAGTCAATCAGACAGCCGATGACATCGCCACACTTCCACCGGCTCATATCCTTCACCGGCTGGTCCACCTGATTGTGCCACAGGCGACGATGGTGGCCATCAAGGCCAACCGAGTACAGGTCAGTGCCCAGACTGCTGCTGGAGGAGTTGCCAGAGATCCAGCCCAGGCGCATCTCACCGCTGGTGAGGAGGACCACCTCGTAGAAGAAGACCTCCGAGTTGACCGACAGCGGACAGTGAATGGAGGGCAGATTGAAGAGGTCGTCATTGCGGACTGACAGTCCGCTAGGTGACAGCTTCAGCTGAGCCGCCGGCCTCTGCCCTTGCCCGGTGGCCAGCAGCTGCAGACAGCTGAGTGCCTGGAACGCAGTCTGGTACTGAATGCAGCCGCCAGTGCCGCCGCTGTACAGCAGCTCAAGTGGATCACAGCCATCATCGTCGTCGGCCTTGATGGCGAGGTTTTCAAGCAGCGCGTAAAGTGCATCACATTTGTCAGTTAGCTGCTTTCGGTGATCAAGTAAGAGCAAACATAGGTTGAGCGTTGCCGTCACGGCGTACAGTTTTGTTTCCACATTTTCACTCTGCTGGATAATTCTCACCAGGTACTCCATTATCAGGGAATACGTGCCCAGTTCATCCGGAAGGACTTGTTTATCTCGGTGCAGCTGCAAAAATCGTAGCACAATGACCAGTGTGAAGCAGACATTTCGGTGTTTGGTCCAAAACTGATCAAGTTGGTCCAACTCTGGATTCACAAACGGATCAATCAGTGATATTAGCTGGTCAATGTTGAAACGTTCAGATTTGTTTTTAATTGACAGTAACAGGCGGTACTTTTCAATGTTCAGCGGCTCTTCAGTGTCCAGCAAGTTGATGAGTGATTGAATGAGCCGCAAGGTTTTATGCTGGAACTTAAACTGCACCGCAGCTTCATTGTCATGCTGCTCATAAAATGCTTTCAAAAATTCATTGATGCTTATTTGTTCATTGATGTACTTGGAGAGAATCAGATCAGTTTCATACTGCTCAAAATCGCAAAAGTATTCAATTTTTCCCAGCTCCATCTTCAAACGTTTAACAATTGTTGTCGTTGGTGTCAGCTGCAGCCGATTAGTTAAGAAAATTCTAAATGCGCAAAAATTGTGTCAAAGCTGTTAATAGTAGCACTGAGATAAGATGATGGCTCAACTCCTGACAACACTCACTTTGCAGACAACTTTTGTTTTGCAGTGCAATAAAAGCTAGTGACATAACTATGCTCTGATGACGTACGACAACGCATTTTTTCATAAGAAAAACTTCTAAACCAAGTATTTTTTGATAAACTAAGCTGGCGTGCACTATTTTTAAACTTGGCTGAAAACATGTGACATTATGATTTTAATTTAGTAATAGAAAATGGTTTATTACTTGTTTGAAACTTATTTTGTTTTTTATTGAGTTTCTAAATTTCAAGCTGTTTAAAAGTTTTAAAAGTGTTTGCAATGATTGCAATGATTGATGAGATAATCTGGCACATTACCGATTACTGCTAATCACAGTTGGCAACAACACCTACAGTCAACTAAATTAAAAATATCAAAGTTTAAAGTTATCTTAACCTCACCTGTGGCACAATGAATCAGCTTACATCAGTTGCTATAAGTGGCTAAACCACAAAGACATTGGGCACATGTACATGCCAATATGAAAGACACAGATTGCAGTATAAAAAGCGGTAGGCTGCCATCACTAATTTGGTAGTAGACTAACTAGTGGAGCCCTACAGAAACCATCATGTACCACCTGACTGTGAGCATTGTCCTGGCGGCATTCATCGCCCTGGCCCACTCGGCCGAAGAAGTTAATGTGGGTGGCTACCTGAGCAAGGCGCAGGAGAACGTCGACCAGCTGTCGGTGCACTGCTTCAAACCCAGCGACGACGACACCATCTACAAGTACAGCATTCCTCACCTGAACGAATCCCAGGGCGTCATCGACTTCGCTAAGTTCAAGGGCAAGCCGCTGCTGCTGGTCAACGTGGCCACCTTCTGCCAGTCCGCCTCTGAGTACCCGGTGTACAACAAGTTTGTAGAGAAGTACGGCAACCAGATTGAGATTGTCGGCTTTCCCAGCAACCAGTTCTGGAACCAGGAGCCCTCCGCCAACGCCACCGAGATCTACAACGCCATCCGCTACGTCCGTCCCGGCAACGGCTTCGTGCCCAAGTTCGCGCTGACGAAGCTGGTGCAGGTGAACGGCGCCGGTGAGAGTCCGATCTTCTCCTTCTTCAAGCGGTCGTGCCTCTCCACGCGCACCCGCTTCGAGTCGGCGGAGTACCTGCTGTACGCGGAGAAGAACGCCCGTGATGTGCGCTGGAACTTTGAGAAGTTCCTCCTGAACCACGAAGGCCACGTCTACAAGCGCTTCGACCAGCACTTCAAGCCAGAGGGCCTCATTCCCGACATTGAGCACCTCATTGCGGAGGCGAAAAAGGCTAAGAACTAAGCATACAAGGCAAGTGCACTGTTACTGTTACTGTTTTGTTACTGCTGTTGTTGTTGTTGTGTGCGTTTTTAATATCAGCAATAATATCATTAATAGTAATAATAAAATTAAAATGAAAAAGAGTAAATTGAGACAGTCGGGCCCCCCAGGTTGAGTGGGGAAAAAAGAGTCACACTGGCTGAAGATGGGTGACGCCCGAAATGAATGAGGAGAGTGAGAGATGGCCAAGAAAGGGCGAAAAAGAAGGGTGTGCCAGCTGGCAGATGACGGGTAAAGATGGGCCCAACTGCAGCACAACAGCCCTGGAAACAACAACAACAGCCTAAGGGCTCTTCTCCTTCTTCTTGTTGCTCTTCTCGCTGGCGCTCTTCTCCTCAGTGGTCGGAGAGGAGAACTTCTCCGGTGGCGGAGTGGTGGAGGACTTCTTGCCAGTGGCCGGCGGTGAGTCGGTGGAAGATTTGCCGCCTCCATCATCAGTCGCCTTCTTAGCTGGCGGCGGCGGAGAGCTCGAAGATTTGCCTTCACCGGACTTCACCGAATTGGCCTCCTTTCCCTCAGCGCCTGTGGTGGACACCACCTTGCCAGATGGAGGTGATTTACTTCCGCTGCTGCCTCCTTCTTTCTTCTCCTTCTTTGAGTCATCACTAGTTGCAGAAGTAGAAGGAGGAGGAATCGGTGGTGATGAACCATGAGGCGATTCCACTTTCACCGGTGGCGAAGAAGAAGCACCAGAAGGCGAGGATTTTTTCTTTTCATCAGTGCTCTTCTCCACTTTCGACTTTTCCACCGCCTTCTCCTTCTCAGAAGAGCTTTTCTCAGGAGGTGATGACAGCTTCACCGGCGGACTTTTGCTCTGTTCAGTCACTGCCGGGGTCGCCAGCTTGCCACTAGGAGAAGTCGGTTTGCCAGCAGCAGGAGGAGAGCAGGTGCTCTGGTCTTTTGGAGCACAATCACCCTTTGGCTGGACGACCTCCTTTGGCGGCTCACAAGGGGCGGCGGATTTTTGCTCGCAAACTTTTCCCGGAGGTGGAAACTTCTTCGACTTCTCCGACTTGTCTGACGGGCTTTTTGCGGGCTCACACTGCTTGGGAGCACTTTTAGGAGCGCTCTTTTTAGCGCTCTTTGAAGCGCTTTTCGGAAGTGCCTTTTGAGGACTCTTGGCCGGCTCAACACTGACAGCGACTACTGTCTCCTTGGCAACAACAACCACCAATGGTGAAGAAGGCTTGGGAGTACCACCAGCAGCAGCTGCACCAGCAGAAGTCTGTTGCGGTTCTTCCTTTGACAAAGTCCAAACAGCTGGAACGTCCACTTTAAGTTGAACTGGAGCCGCAGAATCTCCTTTAGTTTGAGGCTCTTTTGCCACCGGCTCACACGAATCTGGAGCCTTGCACTCCTCAATTGCAGGCTTTTGCTAAACAAAAAAAGTGCGTTATATAGTGTGTGTCAACATGAGGTCCCAAAAGCTTACCTTCATGGCGATGGCCATCTTTCCCACCTCCACCTCCTCAGGCTGCTCCACGCGAATCAACTCCTTTGGATCGTACTTCAGCAGGTCCTTCTCGTCGATGTAGTCGTACTCGTAGACGTACTCGTACTGCGGCACCTCTAGCTCTTCCCAGCTGTACTCCCACTCGTCGCCGAGGGTGGCCACTGCTTCGGGCGACACTGAAGCGGGAGATGCTGAAGAAGTAGACACCGGAGAAATGTCCCCAACAGATGACTTCACCGGAGTTGACTCCACCGACAGAGAAGGCGGAGATGGAGGAGGAGTGGCAGGAGGAGGAGTGGCAGGAGAAGTGGGCGGAGGTGAGCTGACTTTGCTGGTGGTCTCAGCATCAGTGGCAGCAGCCAGGGCGGCGGTGCCAGCAGCCAGAGCAGCCGCAGCTGCGGCCTCACTTTGTTTCGCGCTCTTTTCTTTGCCTCCTTCTGTCTTGCTCTTCTCCACTTCCTCCTCCTTCTTCTTCTCGCTCTTTTCCTTTGCCTCGGCGAGCTGGACCTTTTCGGCCTCAACTTTTCCAGGCTCGATTGAGGGCGGTGAAGGAGTGGGAGGAGGAGGAGGAACAGCCGTGGGTGGCACCTCCTTGACGGCCTCCTTTTCACCCTCCTTGATGCCGTCACTCTTGATCACCTCCTCCTTGGGCACCAGCTTTGCAGCTTCTTCGGCGCCTTCCTTCTTCGACTTGACCACCTCCCCCACCACCTTCTCCTCCATTGGGCCAACTGACTTCACCTCCTTCTCGCTCTTCACCATCTTTGGAGCCGACTTTGACTTGTCAGACTTGGCAGTCTCAGGCGGCGGCGGCGGTTTGGCGGCAACGGGAGCGACCACTGGCATCTTACGACGCTTCTGCTTCAGCTTGATCTTCCTCATCTTCATCGGCTCTCCACGACCGGTGGGCTCTCCCATAGAGGACTTGACCAGCTTCTTCACCATCACCTCCTTCCCGACAAACTCATTGGCCTTCTTGGCGGCCATCACTGCAGGCGGAGGAGCTGGGGGTGAAGGCGGCGGTGAAAGAGGCGGCGGAATGAACGTCAGGTCATTGTAGGCGCTGGGCACGGCGACGGCTGCCTTTGCTGCCTCAGATTTTGATTTCTCCTCCTTAGCTGGAGCTGGAACACTTTTCGGCACCTCCTCCTTAGTCGACTTGGCCGGCTCCTCCGGCACCTTCTCTGCGGCGACCTTCTCCGCCACCTTCTTCACCGAGACGCTCTTTGAGGTAGCAGAAGATTTGACGACCACCTCCTTGGGCTTCACCTCACCAAGTTTGCTCTTCGGAACGGACGACTTTGTCTTTTCCGCCAGCTTACTACTGACCGTTTTGGCGCTCTTGGAGGAGGAGTCCACTGGAATGGCGCTCTTCTTCACCGGTGTCTTGGTGAAAGACTTGGTCGCCTTGGCGGGCACCTTCACGCCCACAAAGGACTTGGTCTTCGCCACAGTGGAGACCGCCTTCACCTTGGGGAACTCGCCCCTGCCCGAGGGAGCAGGAGGAGCTGCCTTGCCCTTCTGAGCTGCCGACGCCAGCCCCAGCTTGGTCTTGCTCTGCTTCACCGAGGACTTGACCGCCAGCAGTGGCTGCGCCTTCGTGTACGACTTGGCCTTCTTCAGCGGCGATTTGCCCCTCTTCTTCGCCGCCCCGCTGGTCGACTTGCTCTGCAGGCCGCTCTTCGGAGCTCCCGATCTGACGGAGGAGGAGGCGCCGCGCTGCTGACTGCTGGCCCGCTTCACCCCAGACGACTTGCCGCCGCCGCTGTTCACGTTCTTCGCCAGTGACTTGATCTTCTTCACGGCAGACGAGCCCTTGGCTCGGGTTTTCGACGCTCCGCCGCCCACCTTGGTCTTTGAGTGGTGTTTGTGTTTGCTGTCGTGGTGATGGCGGTGTCCGGAGCCGTGACGACCCACCGCCTTGTGCGCCGACTTGCCTCTCTTCGTCTGACTGCCCCCACCGGTGGCCAGTTTGGTCTTGCTGGCTTTGTTGTTCTTCTTCTCATCGCGCTTCTTTCCATCTCCCTTCGCCTTCTCCATCTTTTCTTTCTCCTTCTTCTCCATAACGGCTCAAAACGGCCCTTTTTCCTTTCAAATCCGGGAGCTTTGAACGGTTCGGAAAATTTAGATGCGCAAAGTTGTGCTGACGAGTGCTGATGAGTGACTGATGGGAGAGAACCACTTCTCGACGGTAAAATCAAAAGTGAGGCGTCATGGTAAGGGTTTTCTATTTTTAAATGCAATTAAGCATGATTGTTTCATTTTTATTTGTCACTACATGTTACGTCAACAGTTCTAAATAGTATCTTCTACAGTGTGACAGTAAATTGTTACAGAGTGGGGAAAACAAAATAGATAAAATGGCAGCAAAAAACAGTTCTTATCCTCCCATTTCACTGGGGCCAGTGACAAGGCCAGAGCAAAAACCATTTGAAACAGTTTTAAGAGGCTGCAAAATGGCTGTATTTGCTTTTCCAGGTTTCAGAACTGGTGATACAATCTCCGGAACTGGTGAATCCATTAGACAGGCGCTATCAATCACCTCTATTGGCGTGACATCTGGATTGGGAACATCAATAAGAAGATGGTTTATTCTTGATTCAGAGTCAACCGCAGTTGATTGACTTTTACAAATTTCTTGAGCTTCTTCTTCAGTGATTTCAACTATCGATGGCATTTCTGCTGGACTATTATCTTCTGCGCTTTGTCTCCTTCTGCTAACTTGTTCATATCTGCCTACATTTTGCCTGTACATCTCATGGCAGTTGCAGTAATGTTTGATGGTCCTCATTAGGTAGACGCCCAAACCCGGTTTGATTTCTTCCGGCAGACTGTCGAGATAAAGAAGCACTTGCCAAAAGCAGGCGATGTTGTTTTCATTAAGAACTGCAAAGATGGAATAGGTTGCAAAGCAGAAAAAAAATACAACAAACAAACAATAACTTACAGAAGTTTTCCTTGATTCGCGTAAATTGATCATATATCTCTTGTTGTTCCTGGTAAGTACCGCCATTTTGGTTTCCAGGTGAGATCATAGCTTTGCAGTTTGAGTTTAAGATTGTTTTTCTTTTCAAAAGCAACAACCTTTTGTTTTGAAGTTATAAAATCAGGAGCGCTGGTGGCGCCTTTTTTGGTTAGAGATGAATTCTTTCAAATCGTCCTCTTTGAATGAAGTTGGCTTACTCGCCTGTGCTGGACTTGTGTTCATCTTTTACCTTTTTCTATGTGATACCTTACCTTTTACATCTCCAAATGGATTCATTAAACAATCTCATTGAAGTAATTTCAATTAATGATACGGACGAAGAGAGTGGAGGTAAAACTGAAGAAGAATCCGAGGATGAATCGGAAGACTTTTTGGCTTTTGTCCATCAAGTCCAGTCTGGCGAGTTAGCAAGAAAGAATGACGTCAAGATTAAAGTAAGAAATTGCTGAAACTGGTTTTGGCTTTTAACTTCTAACATGTTTTTTCGTTCTTAGTCTGATTTTATATCTTCATTTCAAGTAAAAAGTCCAAATGAAAAAACGTTGCCTCAGATGTAAGAATGACAGATGTATATTTTCTACATTCAAGTAATCCTTTATCATTTGATTTTAAAGGAAAAATTTTCACTTTACTAAACGAAATATGTGCTTTGAAATGATAAATAAAGCGAGTAATAGCACTCTTTCAACTATAAAACCTGATATCAGTGGAAAGAAGTTCAACTTTATGAATTTGCTTTGTCCTATCTGCTATGTATTCGATTGCCCGATGCACAAAAGTAACTGTATTTTTTTGTTAATGCTTTTTAATTGTAAAACTTTTCATTCTTTTCAGAACATGAAAGTTTTCAGACTCCCGAGCAGACACTTTCAAACGAAGACGAATCATCTTTGATTACGGAGCCTTGTGGGAAGGACTGTTTCGTAAATATCCGCAATGACAATCCACAAGCCAACTCAGTCAAGCTGGACGCGGGTACCCAAGAGATGCTTGAACTGCTTATCCCAACATTTAAACGGGCCTACTGTAGCATAGTACCAGTTTTGGGAAGACCCGAGTGCACTTGCAAGGATGTGTATCTCTTTGATGTTAATTTGCGGAAATGCAAAACGGAATCATCTTTAGATGCTGCTGATTCCATTACAGTCAAAATCGATCAAAGCTCCACAGTGCCTAAAACTCGTCGAAAAAGTTATCAGCGATACATGTACTCAATTAGTTCGCGGCGTTTTGGTAAAGAATCATCTCGTGACTTTGCCCGTTACTCCTGTAGCCACCCGGGAAAAAATTGCAATGATGAAGAGGCGAACTGTCCATGTTATCTTCTGGGTAAATCAACAGTCATTTAGTTATTAGTTTTCTAAACTTACAATTTATTTCTTTGTTTCCTAACAGCTACTCCTTGTGAGAAATCGTGCTTCTGTCCAGTGGACTGTCGACAACGTTTCATAGGGTGCTCGTGCAAGGGAGAAGGCCCCAGCTGCTGCTCCAGTAAAGCCTGCCTGTGCTATGATTCTGGCCGTGAGTGCGACCCAGACGTCTGTACCTCTTGCGGAGCTGACAACGCCGAAAGTAAAAGCTGTCTGAATGTGGCCATTCAAAGGGAACTGAGCAAGTCTCTCAGTGTGAAGCCTTCCAGTGTCCACGGTTGGGGGGCCTTTGCAGAGGAGACAGTGGAAAAGGGCGACTTTATTTGCGAGTACATCGGCGAGCTCATCACCAAAGACGTCGGCGAGAAGCGTGGAATTAAGTACGCTGAACTAAAGTCCAATTACATCTTCAGTTTGGATAATGGTAAGAAAAATGGCCGGAACTTCTTTCGACTGCTACTTTTTTTGTTATCAAATTCTTTCTTTCAGAGCACGACATTGACGCAACTGCGATTGGAAACGAGACACGGTTCATCAACCACTCAACAACGCAGGCAAACTGCTGTTCAATGATCAAGTTTGTCAATGGCGAAAATCGAGTTGGCATTTACGCATCCAAGCGCATTGAAGAGCACAGTGAGCTGTTCATGGATTACCGCTATGACGATTCGGACACTGAAATTTATGGCTTTTCTAAACACTAAAACTTTCCAATGATATTGAAAATAAAATTTGTAACTAAAAAGTGGCCCCGTTTCTAAACTACACAGGGTTTTTTGTCTGGATAAAGATTGTCAACTGCGTTAAAAGTAGATTAGATGACTTTGATTGATGTTTTAAAACTATTCCGACAGAGTACTAAGTTTACTTTTGGCAGCAACTACTTTTCAATCTGACTGACAAGGCCGATAACATTTGGATCGACACTTGACGCTCTAATCGAGAAGATTTAGATTAGCAGCACTTGAAGTGTGCTGATGATGCTGTTGCTGTGGGGCTGCTGCTGCACCGACTGCCGACTGTCACCCAAAGTATCCATTTGCCGGTTGGCTATAAATGCGCGGTTGGCTCTCTTCTCCGAACACACACACCTGAACATAGCTCACATAGAAGAGGATGCATCTTCAAGCTGGTCTCACTTTTGCCTTTCTGGCCGTCGTGCTCGCCGCCGACCGGCCACTCGACGTGGGCAGCTACCTGACGGAGGAACAGGAGCACCTCGACCAGGAGTTTGTGCACTGCGCCAAGCCCACTGACGGCGACAACATCTACAAGTACAGCATCGCCCACCTGAACGCCTCCCAGGGCGTCATCGACTTCGCCAAGTTCAAGGGCAAGCCGCTGTTGATTGTCAATGTGGCCACCTTCTGCCACTCCACCCTCGAGTACCCGATGTACAATAAGATTGTGGAGAAGTACGGCGACAAGATCGCGCTGGTCGCCTTCCCTAGCAACAACTTTGCCAACGTAAGTGCTCTGCTCTAGTTCTTCTCTTTTATAGTTTCTGAAACTGATAAGTCTCTACCTTTCAATTGTTACAGCAAGAGCCCACTGACAACGCCACCGAGCTGTACAACGCCATCAAGTACGTTCGACCGGGAGGAGGTAATCTTTATCTGTTTATAACAGCTTTCTTCGAATCATTTCTAAACACTCTAAACATACTCTTTCAGGATTTGTGCCCAAGTTCCCGCTTACCAAGCTGATCAGCGTTAACGGAGAGAAGGAGCACGAAATTTACTCCTTCCTGAAAGTGAGTGACTTTTTTACTTTCTAAAATTGCCGAACAACTTTAGCCTAACGTTCTCTCTCTCTCTCTCTTGTTCCCACCAGCGCTCGTGCATCTCCACTCGAACCACCTTCAACCCGGAGTCGTACCTCCTGTACTCGCCCAAGAACGCTCGTGACATTCGCTGGAACTTTGAAAAGTTCCTGCTCAACTCTCAGGGCCAAGTGTGGAGGCGATACGACCAGCTGTACACTGCCGATAAGATGCATGCCGATATCGAGCATTTGATTGCCGAGGCGGGCAAAACACACTCTTCATAAGAATCTTTTAGCGAGACTTTTTTTTTGAAAAAAATCTCGCTTTTAATCTCGCTCTGTGT
>JAALOO010000160.1_pt4 | contig 38943 bp, 30 predicted proteins | sample 7257641 | NCBI WGS metagenome assembly JAALOO01 (sample SAMN14085613, study PRJNA598686) | mite metagenome | biome: ENVO:01001000; feature: ENVO:01001002; material: ENVO:01001226; isolation source: single female mite from University of Michigan culture on fish food culture... ...
AGAACTTCCTCCTGAACTCTTTGAGCAGTTTCGGCTCTCAACAAAGGAAGCGTTATCTTTTTGAAGCGGTGATGCTGCCGCCTTTGGCGTAGAGCGTGTATCTGGTATTGGCTGCTCTTCCGGGCTCGGCAGTGTTGATGATGATGGCTGGCGGTCACTGAGGACGGCAGCAGGCAGTGGCGATTCGTCCGTTGGCAAAGTGGCATTTAGCACCGCTAAACCCGGATCGTCGGTGAGTGTTGACTGTTCAGGTGATTCATCGATTTGAGCCGTCTCCGGAATCACTGCGGATAAGTCTGTTGAGGCAGCAGCAGTGCTGTTGTCGAGCTGACCTACATTGCTTGAGGTGTTTTCATCGTCAGTTTTAGATGTGGTCTCCAAGGCTGCCTCTTCACTGACGCCTGCTGTTGAAGCCTCGAGACAAGTAGTAGTGTCCGTCGAAAATTGAGTTTTCACTTCCAAAACCGAAGCGGTCTTTCCATCTGAGGCGCACTTTGCGCAACCTTTGCAGTCGGAAAGTTCACATTTCGGCATGTGGACACTGTAAACAAAGAGTAAAATGATAAAATTAAGAAAAGTGTGAAAAGGCGTTCTGGTGATAAAAAAAAACATACACGAGGTGGTCCATTAGTTCGACGACGGTGGGAAAGGCGGACTGGCACTTGCTGCACACCCAATCACTGGCGGCGATGGTGGGCAGCGAGTCGCCAGACTGTGGTGCTGCTTCACTGGCGAACCCTTTGCTGTCACCATCGCTGTGCTTCGATTTGGAATCATCAAGTGATGTTGGAGGAGGAGTGAGCTCTTTGTTGGCTTCCAAAGAGGTGGTCGTCGCACAAGCCCTTCCCCGTCGTGAAGTCCGCCTCTTGCTAACACTTTTGGAAGCATGCGTGTCCGCCGAGTCGATAGCTGCATCAGGAAGCTTAGCAGTTGTGGCGACATTGTGAGCTTCCTGTGCTTTGTTGGTACCTGAAAAAAGTTTATGAAAGAGATATAATAAATTGGATTCAAAATGATAGTATTTACCTAAATTGCAATTCTCTTTATCAGAAGTAGATTCAGATTTAGAGATATTCGGTGAAAAGGTGAAATCGGCCGACAACTCGTTGGCTTCTTGGTGCTGCTTCATATGATTAACATAGCCCGCTCGATTCGTCAAAGTAATGCCGCACACTTCACAGGGCTTATAAAAGATGCCTCTCTGATTAGGTGTCACACCTTCGGAGCTGCTATTCATCTCCACATCCTTCTGCTGTTCAGCATTGCTCGGGGAAGAGCTTTCAGCCACCACTGGTGCTTCGTCCATTGCCATTTTTTCAGCCAAATCTTCGGATGGCTCTTCAGCACGGTTCTCAATGGGCTGTCTTTCAATTTGTTTCTTAGCCTGATCCTTGGCATGCACTGACTCCACTTTTCCCTCAGACTGGCTTGAAAACGACGGCAACTTACTTTTTGGTGCTTGCAGATCGCAGTTCCACTCTCCATTCGTAGTTTTTTTAATTATGAGCGTTTCATGCAGTTTTCGCTCATTCACCACTGGTTCAGCCGTCACTGGCTCATTTGCCGCTGGTTCGTCCACAGTTGGTTCAGCCGTCTCCGGTTCATCTTCCACTGGTACATCCACTGGTGCAGTTTCCACCTTAGCAATTAAGTCCTTATCATCCTCTTTATTTTCAACCTCTTCATCGGAATTTGGCTCTTCTTTGATATAAGAGGTTCGCCTGACATACTTTTTTGGTTCTTTGAACTCTTTGTTTTTCTTTGGCGAGGCTAAAATTAAGCAAATTTTTAACTTACAAAATATTTTCAACAAATAAATAACAAACTTACTGCCGTACATTGCATCCCTCACGCATTCATTATACTCCCTTCGGTTTCTGTGCTGCTTTTTGCACTTTTGGCAATAGTTAATGTTATGAAGTTCTTCTATATGGCGCTTCAACTCGTTAATGCTTTCAAAATCAACTTTACATATTTCACAAAGTTTATGAACCCGTCTTTCGTGTGACTCCATTGCAACCGTGTTGCTAAAGCCCTTACCACATTCAACGCAACAGTAAAAATAGTACTTCTGCTTCTTCTCGGGTCTGCGTAAGGTGTTCACAAGGAGGAGTCTTTTAGAACTTGTTTGATCAAACTTGGAGCCCTCTTCCCTTTACTCACGGTGTTTCAGTGGAGCGAAGTCGCATTTTGCCGAATGGTATAATCTCTGACATACTGTTTGTAGCACAAACTAAATGAGGCGTTGATGTTGCCGAGGGTGATGGCGGTGATGCAGAAAATGAAGCAGACCAAGTCGGTGAAGTTGATGAAGGTGATGGTTGAGAGAAGAGCTGATGGGCATTCAAATTGGATGCGGTGCGAGTTTTCAGGCTGCTGCCTACAGCTGGCAGTGCGAGCCTAGAGCGTGGCGTAGTGGCACCATCAAAACAAAGCAGCAGCAGACGGAAAAGAAGTGGAGCGACGAAGCAGACGAGCGCAGAGACTGGCAGCAAATCGAGTGAGAGAGAGAGATACGATGTTGGTCGATGGTTGGCAGGCAGACACAGAGTCATAAGGAGGAACGCTGTCCAAGCACGACTGCAACGAGGAGGCGAATGACTTCCCGCCGAGGCGAGAACTATTGAGCGAAGACAAAATTGTGAAGAGAAGCTTGCCGAAGGTGCAGCAACTGCTTCTGCGCTGCGTTGCCTTGTCCTCTTCTCTTTCTCGATGGAGAGAGAAAGAGTGCACAGAGTGACGATGAGGATTGCGGCCAGGCAAAGAGTGGCCAAGCGAGCGAGCGAGTGGTCAACCGACGCGCCTCGATGGCGAAGAGGGAATGAGAAAGCGGACTTCTGCGACTACGCTTCGAAGTGCCGTCGTCCTCAAGAACAAGGTCTCCGCAAGTTGTGGTGGAAGTGGCGAGCACTTCTGCGCACGCGCCCCTGTGTTTTCCCTGTCATCGCCGTACCACTACCACTTTCCGCTTCCATTGTACGTGGAGGAGGGGGGGAGGGAAGTCGAACTGGTGCTGCCACCAGAGAGGTGCACTCACCCGTGAACCACTTCCTCAGCAGAAGCGGGCACACCCATTTTGGGATTTGTCGTAGTGGTTGATTGCACAGCTCATCCCAACATCCCAACAAGGCATGACTCATCCTCATCTGGCTTATCATGAGGCCGTTTTATATTTTTGAGAAACCTAGCATGGTCTAGGATGAATTGGTCAACCTCATGAAAGATGTCACCAAAGGAAGGTGTGCTAAACCACTTCAAGCTGTGTTTCCAAATCTGATAAGATTAAGGCATTCTATAACCACTTCCTCTTAAATTCCCAGGTCAAACTGAATCGATATATCGTGGAATCATTGTATGACCATGCAGATCATTATTCAGGTCACAAACGAAGCGGATGCTTTTGAGCGGAAAAGGTTTAAAAATAAAGCATTCCAAGCTCCCTGAGCAGTGCACAGTTTCCCCGTAAATCCTCAAAAGTGCTTGCAATAACTTAGGGGACCATCATCAATCAAACCTTGATGATAGTAGCTTGGGACTGAAGCTAGGCCTTTCTCTCATATGATATCATCATAGCCACGATCTAAGTTCAATATACCCACGATTCTTTGATTCCATGAGAGATTGTTGGGCCTAGTGTCAACGCTGGGTTTTTATGTTAATCTATGCATGACTTTATTTTATAACCATAAGACAATGTGAAACTATCCAACTGAATGTAAAAATTATTTTTAAAAGTTTCCCAATTCAAAGCTGATACTTGGAACAGAAACTCATCCATTTCTACTGGTCATTTGTGCCCAATATTCCGTTCCTTTTCATGGGTCAATGATATGTGTAATGGAATAAAGTCTGTATCAGTTTCCACTATCATCACCTCATTAAAATCCTGCGCCTCATTTCCTAAAAGAGCGTTCACTAATGCTTTCACACGCTCAAACATTAACAGAAGGCATATGCAATTTGCACGGCAATGTCACCTTGTGAAGCTGCTCAGCAACGTCAGCGCAACGTTCGTTGCAGTGGTGCTTTCCGCCATGCTCGACTCCTCAATCCATCCCATCCCATCCACAAAGTGCGCCCTCAATAGGGAAATCCCTCACTGTGTGCTTGCCGCTAGAAGTGCACACGCTGTGGCGTCTCTGGGCATGCTACTACCACGGGAGTTAGTGTGCCTGCCAAACAAACAAGCACTTGGCAAGTTGCCATTAGCAAAGGACCGTTTTATCCCATCCCTTATCGAAGGCTCCCCATGGCGCGCCTACGATAGCAGTGCTCCCTTGGTCGTCACCTTCAACGGACTACCACCACAACCACTGAGCGCTGTGCTGCTAGACGAAACTCATGGAAACTCGTTTGGATGACCAAATATGGCAGTGGCAGGGTGTGGTCGTCCTGTCCCGTCCTGTCATGCGCCTCGCTGTGTACTGTTGGCAGATAATCGAAACACATGACTGCTCTTGCCAGCGAGTGGTGCCAGTGCCAGTGGCAGTGGCAGCATCAGCTACTGTGAAAAGTACTCGCTATATATGCTTTGCCTTATTTCTCAACGGCTGGCAAGTTGCAATGGCGTAGGGCTGCACATTCGTGACTTCTCTCTCACTCTCTCACATTGCCACTGTGTGTGTGTGCCCATTTGGAGGGCAACTGAAGGAGACTACTCGTAGATAAGAGAAGACTGGAAAGAGTAGCTGTGCGGACGCAGCCACACAGCATGAGAGGAAGTGCGCACTGAAAGAAAGGAAGTGACAGCGTGGAGAAACTTATTGAATTCCTCTGCAGTAGCGCATTGGGCGTGGTCAGTGTCTTGGAATGCAATGGGATGCCTTTGCCAAGTGCTCTTATCACCGAGGCTGAAGTCTACAGCTGTTAACACAGTAAAACTAATAGCAAGCACACTTTAGATTAAACAGTGAGAAAATGCACTGAAGTGAGGACACAGCACAGCACACTACGTTACGGACAATGCACAGCGGCGCTTTGATCGCATCCGCCATACATTTCAATGCATTTTTGGCCAACTTTTTGAACACTTTTAGATGTTCTAGAAACATCTAATGTTATACACCGTTGTGATTGTCCTGACAATCGCTGATGCATGGCTATATGGGCAAAGCATCTTCAAGCTCTAACTTTTGGTTTATAAAGATTTTCGTTATCCCCAATTGTATTGTTCAGGCGCTTGGAGTGGTGCAAGCAAGTCTGATATCGCAGTATCTAGAAGGGGAAAAAGGAAGCAGTTTTGTGGCCAAAGTGATATTGTGGCACTGACACAGGGCATTCGCAAAGTACAAGGAAAAAGTGAGGGGAAAATAAGCTAGATGTGAGAGTGTTGTCGCAGCCACCGCTGCTGCTGAAAGCCTCACTGCTGCTAGTCACCACCATAAAGGCACTGTATTTTACCCAGCTTAGGCACACACTGAAACACAGACTGGTATTCAATTTCTAGCCATAGGGTTTCTGTCTTTAATTAGCAGTAGACAAACACAGACACCCAAATGCCTCTGTCTTATAATGTTGTCTCTCCCAGACAACATTATAACTACGCAGTAACTGCTCTCTGTGAGCAGTGCTCAGACTGCTCAGGCGGCATTGAAGTGGTAGTGGCGGCAGGCGCTTCCATTGAGGCAGGCAGGCAGGCAGCCTAAAGGATCGTCAAGTAAAGTGCAATATAACAGGGCAAACTGCAGCTGTTCTAGAAAGTTCTGTAGAAGAGCGCACGCTCTCAGAGGGCAATGAAGGTCATATCGGAGGATGGCGGATTGAATTGGAACTGTCGTGAAGGGACACTATGAGAAAAAGCAAACATGGTCGTACTCTAGTCTAAAACGGATTGTAAAAGCGATCTTTGCAGGCTTATGCTTTGGTCACCCGTAATAAGACTAGATTCACTTGAAATTACGTGGTTTTGGTAATGAGTGATGCTATTGTTTTGGAATTTGTTAGCGTTGATGATGGCGTTATTTTAGTTCAATGCTATGTTTGATATTCAAGAAATGTACACTGCAAACAAGGATGTTCGGAACTTGTGTGATGATGCCTATATCATGCTGAGCACAGTCCAGCATCTTTTCAGAAATTGTGTGCATTTTGTCACATTGCTAGGATTTTACATCTTTTAAGCTATTTTATCAGTTCAAGAATGGTCAATCAAAGTAATTTCTGACTAGTTCTAGCACAAACACAAAACCTTTTGCAAAGAAACCTCAAAAACTGAACGCGGTTATGCTTTAGATGTATTACCCGAATCATTTCCAGATTGAAATAGGTGTTTGGCAAACTAAACAAACCCTTCCTATTGCATATCATTTGATATTAGTTCCAACAAAATTAAACGGGTTATTGGAAAATGTATAGAAAGATCCATTCATTTTCAATGTTTTTATTTTATTTGAGTAAAAAATTGAAGTGAGCAATTTTACTTTTTCCATCGGCAGCGGTGCTACTACCTATGGGTCGAACTTTCAAACAGTTCGAATTCAAAAAGTTGATCTTCTCTGAACAAAGATGCCGCCATCGGCAGTTTTTGCAAACAGAAAAAACCGAGCAGTTTTATTGTTTTTTAATTAGCCACTGACAATTTTACTTCAGTAATAAAAGCAGCAGCATCATCATCATCTTCACTCGACGTTGCTGTACTGAAAATGCACCTCAAGTGGACCACCAGAATGACATGGCAGAATTAGACTGACTGCGTTGATTGGGGAAAAGTCAAGGTCTGCTGTCAATTCTCAAGGAGTCAATCTAGCTTTCACATTTGGAGACACACAGCGCAGCGTTATTATTCGTTTGGTTTTTCTACAAAACGAAGCTTTCCTTATGCAAAATATTTTGTCACTCTTATCACTCCTTTGTTTTTTGTATCTTAATGATTTGATGAGCGAATGATGATCTTAGAGATAGAGTCATCTTTCCGCATAAATCGCTGCCCATTCCCTTTTTTTGCACAGACAGCAACTGCCTGTGGGCATTCTCAGCAAGACCGGCAGCAGCAGCCGCATCAGTCTGGGCAATCACTCTTTCAGTCTTTCCCTCTCTCTTAATTCTTGCAACCTCTCCCTCTTTTCCCTTTGCTCAAGGCTCAGCACCGTACAATCACGACGACGACAACAACAACACTTGAAGGGGAAAACAAAAAACTTGGTGAATGCAGAAGGCAGAAGAGGGATGATGATTTGGCAATTGCAGCAGCACACACACTGTCTGTCAACTGCAGCTGCTCAGCTGTAACTTCAACTGCTGCTGCAGTGATGTGTCCAAGTGGTTCAGATCCCTTTGAGCCACCCACCTCTGCTCTTCCCTTCTTCTTCTTCCTGCTAACTGCCAGTTACTAATAATCTTAACTCTCTGCCTAATACCCCCTCCCTCCTTAGCTGCTAACTTTCTGGCCCTTCTCTAATTACATTACATAACAGCACTGGCCTTTCCTGCTCTTTCTCCCCGCTTTCAGGGCACCTTCTCGCCAAAAGCGGCAGAAGGCAACACACATGAGGAGAGGGTATCCTTGAGACAGAAACACAATAAAACATACGATACGCAGAAAACGATGAAGAAACACACACACTGACGGGGAAAATAGTGTGAGACTGGCTGAGCGCGCCAAATGCTGCTGCTGCTGGTGGTGGTGTGGAAACTGTGGAAGCAGTTCCCTTTCGGTGAGGGGGACTCAACGCAGAGCAAGAGAGTTCCCTTCTTTCGAGTTTCACTTCTTCAGGAGTTGATCGTCGTCGTCGTAAACTCGTTTCTTCGCCACACACTGTTCGTGTTTTCTTCGCCACTGGATACTGGTGGTGGTGGCGGTGGTGGAGGGGGCACTTTCCTCCTAACGATTCAAGCAAGCTGGCCTGCTCAAGCGAATCCCCTCATTCTCCCCCACTGTGGTTCAGTGGGATCGTTGTATCGACCCCACCGAAGGAGCAGCAGCCGACCCCTCTTTTGCAGCTGCATTCCCCCTCTTTTGCAGTTGTATTCCGCAGTTGATACCATCTCTCTGCTAAGCAGCAGCAGCAGACCCCCGCAAATTCCATAGCTCTATTTACGGCGCTGAAGTTGTCCTGCCCCATTTGCCCTCTCTTTCTCTCTGTGCCGTTCCACTACTGCTGTGGCTCCCAATGACTGCTGCACTATGACCTTATATTCGGTGTGTGTGTGCTGTACACTGGCTCGCCCTCACTCTGACTTGACATTCTCCAGATAGAATGCAGCCAAAGAGATAGAGAGAATGGCAGATAAGCAGAGGAGATACTATGCAGTTAGCTTATGCAGGAATCGGAGTTCTGCTTTGCCATTTAATGATTAAGTACAGAACAGGACAGGCAGGCAGGCAAAGTCATCATTTGCAAAAAATCAATGAACAGCATGAGCTAGTAAGGACACCAGCACCACCACCACAATATCTTCCCCGTTTGCTCAACACTTTTCTTTCTTTTCCCCTTTTTGCTGTCTGCCGTTTTCCCTTTTTCTTCCAGCAGCAAATACTCTGTTGTTCTATTGATTTCACTTGGCGGTAAGGGGACAGCAGCAATCTAGAGAAGGAGAAAGAGAAAGAGAAAGTAAATTCATTGTACAGCGGTTGCACCCGTTGAAGAAAGCACTGTACGGCACACAACAGAAGCAAACAATTAGGGACAGACAAACTATTAAAAAAAATTACCCCACTCTTCCGCTCTTCAGGCTCTTTTCAAGGCACAGACAAGCGGAGTGTGTTTGCGCACTTTATTGACTGCTTCGAATGTGGTGGTTGCCTGAAAATTGATTAATTATTAAGCGAAAAGAAGAGGAAAAGAGATGGAGTTAATGTTTTATGGATGAAGTGGACTGGTTGCTGCTGCTGAGACCGTTTTCGATGTGAAGGGGACTCTACTTGGGTTGTTCACTTTGACAGGGGTGATCTTACGTTGAGGAAACCAGCAAACAACACCAGCAAAAGTAGCCAGTGTGTGTCGGAAAGTACGTGCGACTATTAATCAGATTAGTGAGACAGAAAAAAGTAGTGTTATTAGAGGAAAAATGAAAATGAAAATGCAAGAGGGCCCCAAGATTGTTGCTAACTGTTGGCTGCACATTTATTGCTGCAGGATCCTAATCTCGCATTAGAGGAAAGGCAGCGAAATTTTCTCTAAGTGCACTTCTAAGACCTCTTTTGGAGCATCGAATTGAATGAAGAAAAATACGTTTCTGGTTTAGTCGTTGTTTAGTCTTTGACATTTTGGTGAATTAGCCAAATGTCACCACAAAAGCTATGTGAGGGTAAAATTCCAGTGGCAAAGCAAGCTGGAAAAGTAGACCTGTTCAGTCAATGTACTTTACTCAATCAGCCAGTGATGACCAATACAGCAACGACAAGAACAACGCACACCAACTTTCACCTTTGAACCCGAGTTCAATCGAGAATGATCCCTTCTGCAGCAGTCTGACCCCTTCATTCACTTTCACCTGCCCTGGGCATCGAATTGCAAACAGCGGCTGCTGCTGCAACGGCACTGCACAGGTGTGTAGGAATGACTGACTGACTGAATGAACGAGTGCCGGTGTCCTGTCAGCCAGCCAGCTCTACTCCACATTCTCTTTCTCTTGTGCTACGGCGTCACTCGCATGCCCTCACATTGGACATTGCACACATTGGCGCCACCACCACCACCACCAGCAGCAGCGACATTGCTGCCACTGTGCCCACCCGATTGCTGCTGCTGCTGCTGTTCCTCCCTGCCAGCACCATCACGAGGGGGTCATCCAGGCGAAGAAGAAGAAGAAGAAGTAATGGAGGAGATGGAAGAATTAGCAGTGCCAGTGTGCAGTGTGCACACCATTAGTTGCAGAGAGGGCGAGAGGGAGAGAAAGAACCCCTCATGTACAGGGTGGGCCAAAAGTTCTGTCATCACTTTTTACAATTGCGATATCTCCGTAAAAATAAAAATGTTTATTAAAACAAAAAATATTCTTAGTAAAAGTAACTCTTCTACTTGATAGACAATATTAAATCATTTGATTATGACTAGTAGTTCCAAAGATATCATCAAAAGTTTGGAGCGTTCCAAAACTGGGTCTATGGGAAAACCATGCATTTCAATGGAGCCAGCAAAACGAATGAGAGTCGATAAAAACAAAAACCTAAGCATGCGCAGAAAAAATAAAAATAAAATTCTGTTGCATTGACGCTAATGCATTTTGCCGCTCTCATTGAAATACATTGTTTTCCCATAGACCGAGTTTTGGAACGCTCCAAACTTTTGATGATATCCTTGGAACTACTGGTCAAAATCAAATGATTTAAAATTGTTTATTAAGTAGAAGAGCTAATCTTGTTAAGAATATTTTTTGTTTTAATAAAAATTTTTATTTTTATAGAGATATCGCAACTGTAAAAAGTGGTGACAGAACTTTTGGCCCACCCTGTATTAGCTGCACACAGCATATTGCTGCTTTCTACTTCTCACAGCTACAGGGCGATCAGTAAAAATCTTTCGTGCTGATGCTGCCTTGTAATGGATAAAAATCGAAATTATTAATTTGGTATTGTTGTCTATTGAGGTGTTTTAGAACATATCGAACCCTTACCTACTTTGCATATAAGCAGTGGTTCGACGTGGCTTTAGGCTTCAAACTCCTAGCTAGCCTTCTGTCAATGTTGTATCTTGTCTCTCGCCCCTTAACTCTCATTACTTGGTGACAACGTACAGCAATCGGAACTACCCCCAACAGCCATGGACAGCAGCAGTCTGGGTCGAAGGATCAACATGAGCTTCAAGTAAGTCAGCAATCAGCCATTGGAAAATAAGCATCGTCCATTCTGGTATCGATTTAGAAGGCACTGCAACGGATCCGCTCGGTAAGTTCTTCCACCGTCCACCCTGTAGTCGTGAGCTCCCCTATGAAGAAGAGAGAGAGAGAGAGAGAGTACCCCGTTCCGAGTGTGTGCCTCCAGTGCCTTCAACGTGCCCTCTTCATCTTCTCCTACTTCTTCAGCAGTGTTTCCTCCTTCGCTTGCCTTCCCTCATCTGCAGCAGCAGAGCACATTTCTTCTCTTCTCTTCTCTCCCTCCCTGCCTCTTCCTCCTCTGCTGCAGCAGCGCCTGTGTTCAGTGTCCCCCCTCCTCTATCCTCTCTCTCTCTTTGCACAGACACAGCCAACAGAGCAGCGCGTTTGCAGTGTTTGCAACTGCCTCAACAGCCTGCAGCAGCAGCAGAGCTTCCCAGGCGAGTACTCTCCCTCATCTCTCTCTCTCTCCCTCATCTCTCTCTCTCTCTCTGCTCGGCGCCAGCGCACCCGAAAGTGGTTTGTTGTCTTCTTCTTCTTTCCTCTCTGGTTGCAGTGCACTGCACACACAGCATTCCCTCCCTGCCAGCAGCAGCAGCAGTGTATCCTATCCTCTTCTGGCTCCTCGACGCCCTCCCCCGGCTCCCTCGCTCCCTCGGCACCAGAACACAGTTGTGCAGGCAGCAGCATTCAGCAGCAGCAGCTGCGGCACAGTTCTCCCCTGCTCTTTTCCTCCCTCTCCCTCTCTACACCACCACAGCAGCACTCTTCGAATTGGGCGCCACTGCTGGATCCCCTCCTGGCTTCCTCCTCCTTCTCGGTGCTGGAGCGAGATTGACCTAAAGTCGCACGTCGCCAGAAAAGTCTCTCTCTCTCACTTGATCAAAACTACTGTACCTTTGGCGCTCTCAGAAGAGAACCATTTCTTCTTCTTCTCCTCGATCTACCTTTGCATCCACCACCACCACCACCAGCTCCACCAGCAAAGCACATCTCGCCTCCATCTCGTTCACACAGTCAGCGTTACACTTACTGCTGTGTTGTACACGGCGAGAGTACGGAGAAAGTAGTGTACAGCAGAGCGCCAAACCGTTCTTCATCTACTTCTTTCTTCAGCCTGTTTCAGTCACTTGCTCTCAGCTCCACTTCTTGCCTGCTGCAGCAACATCGCCAGCAGCAGCAGCAGCAGCAATCCTCCACTCCACCTCAATGACAACAACAACAAAAATTTCCCGCTCTCTCGGTAATTACAAGAAGCAGCAGCAAAACTCGGCATCCTTGTTGTCGTCTCTGTCGTCGTTACCACCATTGGACGACACTTCGAGGGCAGAAAGTAGCATCAGCCTCGTTGAAGATCGTCTCGAGTAGCAGCCACAGCCACCGCCGCCATCGGCATCCCCGTTTCTTTTCTTACGCATTCATCTCACATAACTTCTCACCTAACTCAGGCAATCTGGTGTTGTGTTATCCTCCTTCCCCTCCTCCTACTTTACTCTACTCTACTCCATCCATTCACCGCATCTTCTCCTCTGCACCCATTATCTCTCCTGTACCCGATTGCTCACTTCCACCACCTCTACCACCACCACCACCAAGTACTAGCACATCACAACAAACAAACCTCAAGTAACGATCACCTCAAGGAACTATCTCAGTCTTTATTACTCAGGCATACTCAGGCACTCTTTCGTACAGTACAGCTCATACACAATCCTCGCACATACAACCGCCAGTTCGACAGACAGCCAACACACACACACTTATCTGCCAGTGCCATCAATAACAAGTCTCTCTGGCCACCACCACCACACTTAGTCACATTTTCTCTCCCTGTTTTTGTCGTCGTTGTCGCTTTCCCCGAAACTGAACACCTCGACGAACTTGCCACTGTTGTTGTTGTTCCTCTTCTTCTACTTCTCCTCCTCTTCCCCTCGTTGCCACTGGTGCTTACCGTGCAGTGTCGTACACACTCTCCCCTCACTTTCTCAAGGCAACTGACTAAATCAGTGACGAAGACGATCATCACCGCCATCATCATCATCACGACCACCACCACCACCACCGTCAGACCCCGTCAGCGACTGATCGATCACCAACTTTCAAACCGTACTAAGTCAGTCAGTCGGTCATTATGAGCGAACAACAACAGCAGCAACAATTCCCCATTTGCTAGATTGCTCTTTTGTCAACGTTCTCTTCTTCTTTTCCTTTCTCCCCCGCGAGGACATTGAGATCCTGCGACGCGCCAAAACCCGAGCGAGTGTTTCGAGTGCAAGCCCACTAAGATTGTGGCAGTCATCATCACCAGAGTATCAGCAGCACCAGCAGTTGTCTCTCACCCCTGGTCTTCTTCTTCCTCTGGCCACTTGTTCTGTCAGTCTCAGCACCTTATCAGCACCGCTTCTGTCCTCCTTCTTCAGTGTGGCGACCGACGCCGACGCCGCCACCGCCGCCACTGTGTCTAATCTTATCTACCTCTTGCATCGCAAACCGAGATCACGAGTCGCATCATCTCTCACACACTCTCTCAACCGCAGCACTACAACTACGCTGCTTGTTTGCAACCAACCGATCGGCGGCCAAACCATTGCACTCAACAGCTCGCAGACAGAGAGACACAAACACAGACACAGACACATACTCTTTTGGAGAGCATCGCATCGCATCAACTCTCAAATCGCCTCCTCCTCTTCTGCGTCCTCCTTTGCTGCGACTTTCTTTCTTCTACTTCGCCTTCTTCCGTCACTTTCCCCACTTTCCCTTTTCATCTCTTCTCTCTTCAGCCACTGCCAGAGAATCGGCACTTATCACCTTCCACCACCAATGTCCACCACTCGAATCCCCTTGTGCAGTTCACCCTCACCACCATCAGCACCACTCCATCAGCAGCAGCAGTGTTTCAAGGCTTCCAGTAGAAGCACCACCAGCACCAGCACCTATCACTGCAAGCGATAAGCGAAGGCAGCAAGAGACCAAGTGAAGCGTCGCAACACTTTGGTGCGACTTGCAATAATGAAAAAGGGTGCTACGACTGCAGCCACCGCCGCCACCAGCTCCATACCGCCGCTCTGGTACGCCCACGGAGACATCTCCTCCATTCTTGAAGGTACGTTTCCGTGTCTTTCTCTCATTCATTCATTCATTCACTCAGCCTAATTCGAACACACACACACGCACGCACACACTTGACCAGCACATTGCATCACCGAGTCGCATGCACTCTGTTCTCTTCTTTTTGCTTCTTTTCTTGCTGCTGCTGCCTCTGGCAATGACCGACAGAGTAGAGCAGAGAGTTGAGGGCATTTAAATTTGTTGTTTTTCACGGCGCCCAGTGTTCAGTCATTGGCACAATCATTGTGCCGCCGCGCTATATAGCCAGAGCGCGATACCGGCAAAAACGAAATACGGCGGTGAATACCTTTTCTTCTTCTTCCTCTTTTTCACCGCCTATGTCTTAATTTAATTTAGCTTTCGAGTGAAAAATGATTGCTACACAGCCATGACCACCACGAAACTGTCATTTACTGTCATTTGGAATTCACCATTTGGCAGTCCTCTCTTTTGCAGTGCCAGGCAGCAGAAATCATTTTGCGTTCTTGGAGCGACGACGGCGACTAGCAAAGCTTGGCAACCCGTGCCAGGCCTGGTAGGAGACAACTAAGAAAAATTTCCGTTTGCTGCCCCATTCGCCTCTCGATAGGGTTCCTAATGATCTCTTTGTCCTCTTTTCGCGCCAATAGTTTTCTTGCGTGTCAGCGATTGTTGCGGCAGCTGAAGCAGCAGCACCAGCAACAGCAGCACCGGCAGCTGCATTTGTCTTATTGATTTTCGGCACTGTTTTTCACATGCCACAAACACGAATGCACCAGGCTGATTTCTAACACGATTTATTTCTGCTTTCCTTTCATTCCTTCCACCATTACCCTAGGCTTCGACCCTCGCCAGCATTCTCTCGCCAGCTTCATTCAACCACAGAACACACAACCAGCTCACCTGAACAGCATTCAGCAACAACATCAGCATCAGCATCAGCAGCATCAACAGCAGCAGCAATCGAGCGAGTCCCATTCGCTCAGCGCCGCCACCTCCTCTTCCTCTCCCTCGAAGCTCAACAGCAAGAACTGCACCTCGTCGCCCTCACCCACCTCCACTTCCTCCCCCTCCAACCTCAACGGTGGTGGTATGGCCACATCGCCGCTCATTAACGTCAACGCAGCTACCGGCGCCATTGCCTTTCCCAACTCGAACGCCCACCAGCAGCAGCACTCACCACAGCAGCAGCAGCAGAATCAGGTGCAACAGTCGCCGGTGCACAGCTCAGCAGCAGCGGCACAGGCAGCGGCAGCCCAGGCAGCGCAGCTGCAGAACAGCAACAGCCTCGTCAACGCGAGCATTCACCAGCTGCTGCCGCAGAATCTGATCACCACCTCGGTCAGCGGAGGAGGCGGTGGTGGCGGACGACCGCCCAAGTCGAAGCAGCCTCGTGGTGGTCAGCACTCGTCCTCGGCCAGCAACGGCGGACAGCCCAACGGCGGCATTGCTCAACAGTCGCCGCTCTTTGGAGGCGGCATTGCATTCCCCGGCAACCTGCAGGCCCAGCAGTTGCAGCAACAGCAGCAGCACCAGCAGCAAAGTTTCCAGCAGCAGCAACATCAGAACTCGAGGCAAGGCAATCAAATGCAGCAGCACTCACCACAGCAGCAGCAGCAACAGCAGCAGCAGCAACAACAGCAGCAGCAGCAGGGCGTCCTGTTGTCTTCCCTCTCGAACCCGAACGGCTCACCGGTGCGCAGTCTGATCAGCGCCTCGCAGGCCAACACGGCGCAGCTAGTGGCAGCGGTGGCCGCCGCCGGCGGCGGTGGGGGCGGCAACCCCGGCGGCAGCGGCTACGCCGTCTCCAACTGGCCCTGTCCCGCCTGCAAGGTCAGCTTCCGCTCGGCCAATGAACTGCAAACTCATCTCAGGTAGGTTTCAGTGTGTGGTTATGTGTGTGCTGAGGTCGGGGGCGTGTCGACTACTTCATATTACCGTATATGTTGTCTGTCTTCCTGTGCACACCTTCACCTTCACCTTCTCCTGTGTTTTGCTGTATTTTGTGCATACCGTCTCTTGTCCACTACCACCACCACTTTTGCCACTGCTCTTCCTTATTCCAATATTTTTCTTTTTTTCTCTTTGTCTCTCTTTCTCTTTCACGACATTCAACAACCCTCCAGTGCTCACTTTGTGCAGCCGCAGAATGCGTCTAACAAGACGTCTCATTTAGTGCACAGTAACAATAACTTTGGCGGCCTGAATGCACACTCCGCGGCGGCTGCGGCCGCCGCCGCTCAGCAACAACAGCAGCATCAATCACAGCAGCACCATGCATTTAATCACAATCCCAATGTTACCTCGAAGAAAGACTCAAGGTTTGTGCGAAATGTCTCTGTCTACCTACTTTCTCTACCTCTATTTCCCCTGAACCATTTGTCTCGTACTATTTTCGACTCCTTTTTCCTCAATCCTCCTTTCCCTCTCTCTCTCCTGTCACTGTCATTGATTTCTGCTTTCTCCCCGGCTTCTTCTCCTCCTTCTTGTCCTGTTTCTTCCCCTAACTGATGATGGTGATCATTTGGAATAACAAACCTTTATCGTTTCTCCCTCTCCCTGCAATCTCACCTGGACAGTGTTCACCTGAAGAAGGACAAGTCAGTGCCGTGTCAGGAGTGCGGCAAGCTTTTCGCCAGCGCCGAGCGAGTTCGTGTGCACGTCCGCGTGGCCCACGGCGAGAAGACCTGCGCTTGCGAGATCTGCGGCTGTGGCTTCTCCTACCGCTGCAAGCTGATGAATCACATGAGGACTCATACCGGTAAGAAGGACACTTTGTATTCAGTCACTAACTTTGTTTGTCAGCCTAATTTACGACCCTCTCTCTTATGTAATAATACTCATTGTCTGTTGCAGGTGATAAGCCATTTACATGTGAAATCTGCGGACGGTCCTTCTCGCAGAAGAACCACCTCAAGCGACATCACATGATTCACACTGGCGAGCGTCCCTTTCCCTGCGAAATCTGCGGCCGAAGCTTCTACCGAAAGGATAAACTGAGTACGTGTAGAGTAGAACTGAACAGAGCAGTACTGTCTGACTGGCTGCAATTGGCTGGCTGCCGATGCTGTACAGGCAGTCGCTCACGTGACAGAGGCACCAGCTTCCAACTTCATACTAACATTTTCTCTCTTTTTTTCTCCAGCTCGTCACCGGCGAATTCATACGAACACCAACCCCAATGGAAGAGGTAGCCGTGGTGGCGGTGGAGGGGCCAATTCTGCGGCTGCCGTCGCCGCGGCCAACGCGAAGAACGTGGCCGCCGCCTCGATGGTGCCCAGTCTGAACAATGTGGACGTGGCGGCGGCGGCTGCAGTGGCCGCTGCCGCGAACAAGGCAGGCATCGCGCCCATCGCCCAGTCCTTCTCCTCGCTGACGCCGGCCACCATTCAGCTGATTCCCGTGTCGATGGGGGGCGTGAACCGGAACGCCTGGAATCTGCCACTGGCCTCTCACCACGCCACTGCCGCCTCCCTGGACGTGCACCACCACCAGTCGCGGGAGCAGAAGTCGCCCATTGACGCCCGCCAGCAGCTCGGTGTAAGTGCCTCCTCCTCCTCGACGATCACCACCTCCTCCTCTTCCCCCTCCTCCCTCTCCTCCTCCTCCTCTCTTCATCGGTCGCTCACTGGTGGTGGTGGCAGTCAGTACGGCGGTCTCTTTGGCGCCGCCACCTCCTCCCCTGCCTCCTCCTCCTCCTCTTCCCTTCTCTCCAGTGGTGGTCATGGAGGTGGTGGTGGTGGCTCTCACGGTGCTCACCACCAGCAGCACCACGCCCACGCCCACTCCCACAACCCTCCTTACCACCACGATCCAAAGTTGACGTCGCAGTTCCTCGAGTCGATCATGAGTAAGATGAGGCAGGACGGAGGAGGAGGGGTCGGCGGGGGTGGTGCGGAGATGCTCACTGGGGGACACCACGGCGGGGCTGGTGGTGGCGGCGGTGGGGGTCGCACTGACTCGCCCGGGGCCAGAGGATGAGAGTGCAGCTTGCATGAGTGGTCTTGAGAGAGAGAGAGAGAGAAAGGGCCCCAATTCGTGAACGCCATCAGCAAGCACAAACACACACAGACACACTAAATATCTACCTCAATGAACATCATCGCCTCCATTTCTTTCCTAATCATTCAATCACTTACCGCTTGTTTGCCTCCTCATCCACACATGCTGAGAAGGTACAGAAACGACTCTATTTAACACTAACCACCACTCCTCCTTTTGCCCTAACCATTCTTTCTTGAAATTTTCTTTCATTCTTGATACCCAAAACCCGCCCCACTATGATTTGATCACCTACAATTTTTATTTTTTAAACATTCTTGCTAACGACTGCTTTCTTTGTCTCCCAGCAGCTTAAATTCAAACTTGAGCAGTAGTGGCGGCGACACACAACGATTGAGCTCAACCTTCAACCTTATACCTCATCTTCACTCAGCACCTTATCCGTCTGCCCTAGTAGAACCTAGTTATAATATAAATTCAGCACTGTCAAACGCTGGTTTGAAGCACAACCAGCCCAACCACACCTCAACTCTATCTACCCCAATCTACTTCATTTGTGTGCCATTCAATCACCGTTTTATACTACTGCTCTTCATACCTTTTTGCACCTTTATGGCATCACCTCAGCAATCCTTGTACATACCATGAATCCACTACTACTTCTACTACTGAACGCCACAGACAAAAATGACCGCAATTCTGTGCACCATCAGGGAGTCATCGTTTCACACACATTCTGTTGCCATCGCCACAACGCTATATCCTCCTCAATCTTAATATACCTCATCATTAAGCGTTTGAACTACACACTGCTGAACACACTGCATCACTTACTCATCCTACTCATCTCCTACTCATACTACTCACGAAGAAACTTGTAAACCTTATCTTGTCTCTGCAACACACAACCACACACTTTGTTGTATCGCTCAATCAACTGACACACACAAACCCCACATTATCTGATTTATACATTCTTGCTTTTATTTAGCACCTCACACCAGACACTCAACACACATCTCAGACCCAGACTCGCTCACCGCTTGGCCGTGCTTCTGACATTGCAGACTTACACAGACAATCACGTGCCTGTATAACCTGTAAACTGGATAATCACAAACATACACCTCTTTTTGCTACCAAACAACCAGCTGAACCTCCGTCAATCTAATCGCTCCATCTACCTGAAAATCTTGTTTTTTCTTTTAATTTTTCATTTCTTTTCTTCAACTTTGATCTCTTGTCTTTTTCACCTCTTTTTCAACTCTCTTTTCACTTCTTTTCACCTCTTGTTATATCGTTCATTACCACAGACACACGCCCACACAACATCAATTTCATTCATTCATTTATTCTCTATCCTGAACGCCTTATTTCTGTCCAGTTCCACCACGCCGAGAGGAACTTTAATGTTTTATTTTTCGAATTTACTCTTTTTTGTCTCTTTTCTCTTTCAACTCTTCTTTTTATTACCTCCTCTTTCTCTTTTGCCTCAAACCATCTTTCTTTACTTCTCTCATCACATCACCTTGTGCTCTAACCTCCTCATCACTCTGCTGCTCTCTGCAATCCGACAACATTCAGCAAACACTCTTGCTCTGAAGTTACATTGGACTCCAACACTGAATGACACTTACTTAACTTACCCAATGTAACACCTCATCCACGCATACTTTTATTCTTCTTTTTCACCTCATTCATAACCAAACACACCTCAAGACACACCCATCCACACACACAGCAGAGACGCCCTTTTGTTAACACCAGTTTTCCCTTGCCCAGATTTCGAATTTTACTTTTCATTACCTTTTTTTCATTTACTTTTCTCTCTCTCTCTCTTTCCTTACATATATCTCATACTATTCAATCGCTAATTGTTTTTCTTCTTCAACTCTCATACCTCCTCCTCTTCTACTTTGCTCCTCTACTTTTCGTTTCTTTTGCACACACACCCACACCGAATCAACGTTATCTCTATATCAAATAGTAATCATTCATTCATTAACTGTATCATCAGGACTTGTACTACCCCTGCTCTAATATCGACTGAAAAGTTTTATGGACTTGTAAACCACTCTTTCTCTTTCTCTCCCTCACATTTTATCCCTCTTCCCATACTGTACGATAAATATAATATCGATGAGTTCATCAGCTGCAAAGAGGGGAAAGAAAAGAAAAGAAGGCAAAGAGTCTCTGTACCCGGTTTGGATTACCATTTATAAGATGAAATTAAAACTGCGTTGCTTGTGTTTTCACCTCTGTTTTGAGCTGTTTTACTTTTAGAGTTTAGTTTATTGTATGATGATTGGCTCTGTTCGATTTCTGAGGAGGTTGTCGAGTTCAGTAGTATCACCTTTGGTTAGAAGGAAAATGGAAAGTTGAAGGAAAGTTGAGGAAAGCAAGCACACAGAGGAGAAGGGAGGAAGGAATTGCCAAACAGTTACTGCCATTTAAGCTCAAGAATATTGCGAAGGAGGGGCGCCTCAATGTCGTGGACAATCTGCACGTCCAGCTTGAGGGGATTCGACTGCGCCACCTTCTGCTTCTTCGTCAGCGGCGTGTTCCGGTCTTCGGCCGCCGCGGCAATGGCCGACGCGGCGGCGTAGGTCAGCGGCAGCGTCCGCTCCAGCGCCCCCAGCGGCTTGTCCTTCTCCTCGCGGACAAAGTCGAGAAAGGAGAGGGTGCCGCCGCCCACGCCAAAGTAGTGGCTCTTGGTGGCGATGAGGGCGCTGCCGTGCGGCTTCCGCTGCAGACTGACCAGCGTCCGGTAGAGGCGGGTGTAGTTGTTGGGCGCGTAGAGCGTCTCCGCGGAGACAATCAAATCAAACTTGACGCCCCGGGCGGCGATCTCATCGGTGATGTTCAGCCAGTCGCCGTGGAGGAACTCAAAGCTGGACTGGACGGAGGCGACTAGACGGTTCAGCAGCACCTTATCCTGTTGCTGCTGCTGCTGCGGTTGCTGCTCTTCCCCTGCACTGACTACTTGTTGTTGTTGTTGTTCGGTCTTCAGCCTGTACAGCACCTCATTCAGCAGCACATTGGGAATGGTGAAGTACTTGATCACGTCCTGATTGTAGTCCTGCAAGTAAATCTTGAAGGCATGATCAGGGTGCTTCAGGCGAAACTGGGCGGCAATGTAGATGGAGAGAAGGCCGGAGCCGCAGCCGAGCTGAAGGGGTGGGGAAGAAAAGTTGGGGTTAAGTAAAAGTGATCGTGATGTTAAGCACTTACATCGAGAATGTTTAGACCGGTGTGGGAGCTGCCTTCAAGCGAAGCGACCAGCTTGTCAATGATTTGATTTTTCTCAATGTACTCAATCAAATCAAAAAGTCCTGTATGAGAGATAAAAGAAAAAAAGTTCAAAGGGCTGAAAGGGTTCACTCCTTCGACCAGCCTCCCACGTACCTTCCCAGACTTTGAAGCCGCCTTCGTACTTGTTGGGAATGAGGTCGGTCTTGCCCTCTAGTATGGACGTCATCTCCTTGCGCACCGAGTCCTCGTCCACCTGCAGCACCTCCATCAGACTGGCGCGGGTGTAGAGGTCGACAAATTTGAGGCACTGTTCCCTGCTGCTGAGGTAGTACTGAAAACTGGTATTACCCGTCGAGGAGGGCAGCGACAGCAGCGTCGGCTGGCCGCCCTGAGGCGTCGATTTGAAGCAAATGTCGTCCAGTCTTCGCGCCAGTGTGTGGTAGTCAGCACCGGTGATGAAAGGCATTGCGAATCAGGGATGGTGGTGATGATGGTGACGCAGTGACCTCGGCGAAGATGACCACTTCCAACACCGGACACTGATGGCTTTGGTGAATGATGGGAGAAACTGGTGGTGGTGTCGTCTGCAGACCAGTGCGACCAGTGAAAGTGTGCGGTCGCCGAAGATGAAACCACCGACTGACCAGCAAAGAAACACACACACTGCAAAACAACTGCTTCTAGTGAAGCGGCGGCGGCGCCGATTGCCCCAGCTGCAACACACACACACACTCAACACACTCTGTGGGCGCTTTTAGGCACTTTGCCCGCACCGGCTGCTCCTAAAGGCTCCATTTCAGCCGTTTCTGGTGGTGATGGTGCTGGTGGTGCAAAGGACACATCTTTGACCGTTAGAGCCATTTGCAAACATTTGTAAGACTTTCACGCCAATTCAGCGTGTGTTCTTATCTGCGATAGATAGTGCGCTGAACAGAGATGAACTTCTGATGCTGATAGCGCAGCAGCTGTTACGCTAGCGCTAAGAGAGCCCTTTTGTGGGCGCTGCGCTCCCAACCACGTGCAGGCACGTAGTCTGTGAATTCCTGGTTCAATGCTTTTAAAAATTAAATTACTTTTTTTCTAAAAGCGTGCGCGGCAGTGCAACAAAAGAAGCTATGGATTTTAATATTTGTGAACAAATGATTCCTGGTTTTGAAGATGGCGAAAAAAATTTGTGCTCAAGTGTAAAAAAGGTATGTGTGGCTTAAATAATACAGTTGTGGAAGTCTGATGTCTCTGATGTGTCTGTCTGATGTGTGTTGGCGACGATTGCGAACATCCACTTCACTACTGCTTACTGCCGCCCATGCAGGAGAGCAGGGCACAGGTGGGAATGGTGAAGAAGAGGACGGCGATGACGATGACGAGGATGGTGATGGTGATGGCGAGGATGACGCCGCTGGAGCAGTACCAGCAGCTGTCCCGGTTGATGCAGCTCATGCTGGTGTAGTCGTAGCGGTAGCCGCACCGGCAGAAGCACATCTTCTGCGTGGTGGGCATGTTCTGCAGGGGGTTCCACTCGCACTCCGAGTAAGAGTAGCGGCTGCTGCAGTCGGCCTGGCTGTAGCACGGCGACCCGGGCACCATCTCCTTGGGAAGGCCGTCGTAGCACTGGCCGGGCAGCACCGATCCGTAGCCACCTGCGCCAATGGCTGAAGTGGTTAGAAAGGTCGGGGAAAGAGGGTGAAGAGAGGGAAGGGTGGTAAGTGCATCAGAAGGAAGGTAGGTGAGGTGCAATAATGAATAACAAACGCTGATTATTCTCTCTTTTTTGTACTTCTAAGGCTGTTCCCGTGTTTTCCTTTTTCAAGAAAGAAGGTGCACACAAGACATACCATTCGGTGAGGATCTGCCTCTTGGAGCACAGTTGCTGGAACTGAATGGCCACCACGACCAGGACCCGCTTTGTCTTGGTTGTGGCTCTAGTGACAAAACAACTGTTGAGGACTATCTCAAGTGCAACAAAGTGACATCTCAACAACGAAAAGTGCAAGTCTAGAAGTGCACTATCCTACCACTACCGATTCAACTAAGAATTGCTAAGGTGTGAAAATGTGCAAAAGGTGTGCTCATCAAGTCTCCAGTGAATGATTGGGAAATGATTGGGTAGTGTTATACAAGTACGTTTTCTAAGATTGATAGCATCCTGTAGGGTAAGTTGCTTACGGTTCATGGGATACTGTCCGGAGGTGAGGCTGGCGGCGAGGGCGAGGAGGATCCACAGCAGCAGGGCACACTTGGCGGTCACTTGACGGTGGTTCATCTTTGGTGTGTGTAGTGGTTATTAGACGTTGATAAAAACGAAAAGTAGTCAAGTCAGTGCTGGTTTGTTTGGCGACTAGTCAACTCGAGTGGCGATGCTCAACTGAAGGGCTCAACTGAATGGTTGCTGCTCGGTACCTACTTCTAGTGGCTGCAAACTGTATGTTGGGAGGCAACACCAGCTCCACCACTGTTTGCCCCCTTTTCAGTAACCCGAAAGCAGTGCTCGTACAGAATCACAGCACACACTTCACATCCCTGCCCCCTCTTTCTCTTCCTCGCCGCTGTACCTGAACCGTTAACCGTCTGCCCGGGCAACGCTGGCACCATCACTCTGGCGCCTGGCCTGGTGCAGCCATTTCCTAGTGACCACAAATGAGCACGAATGGCTCATTGCATCAAGTTGCCAGCCAGGTGAAAACAACGTGTAGTTCCTCCTTCCTCCCCCTCCAGCTTCTCTCGGTGCTGAAAATTGTGTCATTCGAGGTAAATCTAATTAGACGTGGCGTCAAGACTGCTGGTAACCAGGTGATGTTTTGTTTAGTGCACTCATTGCCTTCTTCATTGGCAGCATTGAAATGTCAGATTCAGTAATTTACCACCGGACACCAGCAGTTGGTTTGATTTACAATTGCCTGTTTTTCCCATTTTTTGTGATCCTTTTCAGTTGGCTGAAAGCATCATCCTTTCTTGTTGATGACGGCTCTGAAGTGCAAATTTTTTAGTTTTAATCTGCCCCTCTTCCACTAATGCTGCGATCAGCAATCAGGCAGTTAAGCAATGCTCAATCCTTCCTTAATTGTTTTGTGCGGCATCTAATTGAGCGCCTCTAAGCACTTCCACTCTTCCGCTCTTCCAGCTCTCGTCACGAGCAATAGCACTCATTGCACCGATCATTAGTGTGTGTGTGTTTGTCTGGCATCGAGCCGCATCAGCACTGCCGCCATCATCCTCGTCACTAACCCAATTTCAAGCCAACTCACAGGGGTCATTTGCCTCTTGTTGTTCTCCTCTCTTCGACAGTAGATCACAAGCGAATGAACTCAGCCAGTGAGTTGATGTGACTACAACACCAACAACAGCAGCAAGTGAACCACTTGGTCGACTTTTACTGCCTGCACCTTTTCTGCCGTTTCTTGGTGCTCTTTTCACATCAGTCTTCAGCTGTCTGGCAATCGACTCCAGGTGACGTCCACCGTTGACAGTGCCTGCACACCACCACTCTCCCCGACATTGCCACTTCGGTGACTTGTGCTCCTCAATAACTCAAAGGACACCGGTCCAGTGGCGGCAGTGAGCCGTGGCCAATTAGGCATTCACCGGTGTGCTGTGTTGAGGCAATGACACTCGCCATTCAGACGTATGTTGAGGTTCAAATGCGACAAAAGTTGAATGTTGGTTCAAAACTTGAGACAGTACAAAGTTTTGTGTGACCATTGATCGAATGGACGAGGTGTCACCTGTTTTTAAAAAAGGATTTCCTAAATATCTAAAAGAAGCTCAAGTTCATCATCTGATTGATTGCCTCAGAAAAGGGAGGGCACCTTCACTGATGTCTTGTGCTTCTTTTTCTTTCTTCCTTCTTCCGATCACTTAATTGCCTACTTTTGCATACATATTGCATATGATTACTCCAGCAGTGGTGTAGAATGAGCGACAGTCTATTTCTTTCATTTGCTTGCGGAGAATTGCTAATGAATTGTCGGAAAAAGACACTTTTGCCAGTGTTTACCAAAAACTGTCTCATTTGCAGCAATTGTCCATTTATCACAATTGAGTGCTTTTATTTCCTACAGTTTTTGCATATGATTCACCCGAGTTTAGTTCAAATTTTGGTTATTCTTGTGAATGAAATATTTTCAAAAGGAGTTTTTTTGCCATATGGTTCACCATTGAAGATGACCATTTTGCTATGCTCATCACCCATCTGTGCTAATTGAGTTATGCCTGTCTTTTGTTTTATGTATCTTGCGATTTGCTAAGAAACAAAATTATTTTTTTTCGTTTGTTTGTTGATCAGCACACCTGTTGTGCTACCCACAAGCAGGGCTGCTGCTTATCACGATTGCTGGTTAGTGTGCTGATAGGCAAACTCTCTGATTTGATCTACTTTGCTTCAGTCACCATTATCACCAGTCAGCCAGTCTGTTCCATTGACTTTTCTGCTGTTCATCATCATCTCTGCCAAGAGCAGCATTGTCAATTCCTCGGCTGCATGCAGCTGACTTCTTTTTAGCGTTGTTTAGCGTTGGCATTTGCATTTGGCCACGCTTGTCTCGGTGCTGCTATTTTTTCCTGTCTTTTCCCCAGTCTCGATGCTTCGCTGCCTTTCGGCGTCCTTTTCTTTCTTTCTCTACTTCTGTTGGTTTTACTGCTGCCCAAGTTGTCGTCGTGTGTCGTTCAGTCATTACCCAAATGCAGTGCATATTATGTGTGTATTCTAATTTAAAATTACCCTGCAAACACTGCTGCCATTGCTGCTGCTGTTGTCTTATCGATGTGCGATTGCGATCCAGTGCAAGATTGTCGGCGTTGAGCAGAACAGCCAATGTCTTTTGTGCTTTTGGCTCAGGAAAAAAACGAACAGCCTTTTTCTTTACCTTTTGGTAAAAAGAAATTTGAATTTTAAATGCGTTTGAAACAGCGTTTGAGAGTGCGACTGGTAGTGGTAGTGGTGGTGACATGGTAAATTGACATGGCCGTTCGAAGAACGGACTCTTTTAGTGGCTGAGAAAGAGATGACAAAGAGATGAAGAGGGAAACGAAAGAGAAGAGACCGCCGACAATGCCGAAAACAAGTCCAAACTGACTGACTGACTGACACTGGAGCGGACACTGACACCAAAGACAAAAATTACCACAATTTTGGTCTCTTTGTTTTTTTCTAGAAGGTGAGTGCTTTGTTCTTTGTTTCACCTGTGCATCAGTTTTCCTAGAGGTTGTCTTGGTGGTGGAGGTTTCTGTACCTGCTCATTCTCTGCTGAAAACAATGTGAAATGTTTTTCTTCTTCTTTTGGTGATGTTTTATAATTGTCTCCTGTAGTGCTTGCCAGTGATGGTACTGGTGATGGTGCATCGAATCGATCATTTTCCATCAGCTGAATCACTTCAACAGCAACCAGCACACATACACACACTACTGCTCTAATTACCAACTGGTGAGAGGCCTATTCTTGACTTCACCAGGACTCAAAGGTGTGTTCACTCAATCTTCACCCGTGCCAGGTATAAATTGATTTCCAAGCATCCTCGATGTGTCACCACCATTACCTTCAGCATCACCTTTTTCTGTTCATCATTTTCTCCCTTCACCCCACCGCCGTTGTCTTTGTGAATGAGTGCTGCTGCTGCTGCGAAGAAGAAAGAGAGTGAAAAGTGGTCAGCATCAGCAGCAATAAAACACACTGCCCAAATGGAGTGAGCCGCTCCAGTGAACACTAGAAACTGCTATTGTCGACACACTGTGCGATGTCAATGCTAATAGACGATAATTGATCAGCCTCTCTCTACACACACACACTTCGGACAGTGATTGTCGAGCAGTACTGAATTTGTTTTATCTGCATTATTGTTTGGTCTGCTGATGCGTCCACTTCACCATGATGTAATACGCGAGCAGAACTTCGTGATGATTGATGCCAAGTAGAAGAAGTAGAAGAAGTGGAAGAAGAAGTAGACGGTGTGCTCTGTGTCCTGCTCGTCACTCTCTCACACAGACAGTGTGTGCTGTCTGCGTCTGTGTTCCAATTTTAGCCATTTGGAGGCATCATCACCGCCATCAACTGCAGCAGCAGCTGGGGGATAAATTGTATCGGCGGCATTGTGCGGCAGTAGTGTCGGCGAATCAATTTACAACCAACTTTACAAGCGGCACCTTTCTCTCTGTCTCTCTTTCTCCCTTTTTTACCTTTTTACCTTTTTACCGTTCATCTTTTCTTCTCTTGTTTTCTCTATTTCTGTCTTCTGTTTCTGTCTTCGTTTTTCCCGTCTTCTTTTTGCCCTCCTGTTCCTCATCACCTCCTGTCCATCCCGTCCATTCAACTCTTGACACTGCTCACTTCACTTCAGGCAGTTTTCAGTTTTCTTTGATTGGCCAGCAAGGAGAAGGCACTATCATCCACATTTCAACTATGGCACTTTTGCTGGAACCAGCAACGGCCAAGTAATGTTCCTCTTCTCTTTTTCTCCCTTTCCATTCTTTTTTGTTCCCTTTCTTTTTTCCTTCGCTAACAGAGCAAAGGTTCAGTTGCGGCCCCGAGTCTCTAAAATGTTGCCTCTTTTCTAAAATGCTCTTTATCAAACAGTTCAGCGATTTCTAGCCAAATCTGCCGCCTCTGCCATGTCTGCTCCTAAATCGACTACCGGTGAGTCTTTTCAACAGCAATTAGCACCAGCCCCACCACCACCACCGCCACCACCACCTCCTCCACCTCCTCCCCCGCCATTATCATCACTACCCACCACCTCCTTTTCACTGATCACCCCTTCTGGCTCATCACTGTCACCCCAGTTGAGAAGTGGTCGTCAGCATTACCATCACCACCACCGACAGAGCAGTCACTTCGCCGACCTTGAGCTACTCGCCTCCTCCTCTACGCCCATTCAGGAACGTACACAGCAGCTGTACAGTCATCACCATCATCATCATCACCATCATCAAAATCAACAGCAGCATCAATCCCAACTTTCATCGCCTTCATCGCCAACTGTTGATCCTTACCAGCAGCAGTCCCAAAGACCAGGACCACTGCTGCAATCTCCCAGCAAGCTTATGCAGCATGAACTGCGTCGATCCCGGCACTGCGCCACCAGCAGTGGTCGGGGTCAGCTCTCCTCGGATGCGTCCATTGCTTCACAGGAGGGCTTCTCAGCCTGTCCGACTGTCTCCGGTGCTGCTGCAAATACAGGCGTCCACTACAGCAGTCCATCTCGACAGCTTCCTCCAAGCAATAGTAATGGTAACAACAGCAAACAATATCAGCCAAACTCGCAGCCCATCATCACCCCAATCAGCACCTCTGGTCAGCATCGTTGCAACAAGCACCGCATCACCTCATCTCGGGCACTGCCATCCTCCTCTTCCAGCGCAGTTGTCTTCAAGTCATCACCATTTTCTTCCTCCTCCTCGCCATCAGCAGCAGCAGCAGTGGTCCTCGAAGGTCGAACAGTGAGCCAAAGTCCGGCTCATGCTAATGGCACTGGCGGTCAGCACACCTCTGTCTTTGACGGCAGCAAAAAGTCACGGTGCATTCTCTTCTCGCAAATCTACCTAATTGCACACGTCTCCATCACTTTATGTCTCAGTGAAATTAGAGGTACAGTAGATTGAGCTGGGTAGATAAGATTTCTTAAATTTTTTTGTTTGTTTACAGACGCAACACCAGCGAACCAGCCGGCAGCGTTGACAGCAAAGGAGCTCATTCTGGACGCCTACCTCGCGTACATTCTCGTTGTGGCTCTGATTTTCTTCTTCCTCTTACGGTGCTATGCCACGCCGTCAGAATTAAATGATCGCCACTTCAATGAACTTACCGGTAACACAGAACCGATGATGGTTTAATCTCTTTTAACCTATTTCGACTTTCACCTTTCTCCCAGAGCAAAGTCCAGTCCTCTACGGCGCCACACTGCTCGGCCTAAGTGAGCTCACCCTCTCCGGCATTCGAATACTGAACTGTCTCGAGACTGAGTTTGTCATTCTGCCGCTGCTCAAGTTTCTCTTCAGCTGCTTTCTGATGCACTTTCTCCTCACACAGGTACAATGCGCAAAATGCAAAATCCTCTTCTTCCTGTTCAACCCTTTCTTCTTTTTGCAGATCATTCACAGCGACTACATTGGCTTGCGGAACATCGCCATAGCCCACCTGCTGGCCACTCAACTGTCGTTGTGGATTCTCTCACTTCAGTCAGCTGAAGTTGGTGGTGGTCTCCATGATGAGCGACTGTGCAACTACACCTTTGATATTCGCCGGTTCAGGCTGATTCATGACAGGCTGGGCAGTGGTCATCAAAATAGAACACTGCAAAACAGAGACTTTCATGCGAACAACAGCAGTGATCCAAGTGCACTGTTTCTGTTGCAGACTCCAACTGAAAGTGGCGGTAATGCTTCGACGATCATCGAGGAGACTTCCAAAGTTGGTGGTGGAGCTGCAACCTTCTTCGACCTGTTCCAGTCACTGCTAGGCTTGCTGACGCACCAGTTCAAGCTGCTGACCATCTTCATACTGATCACGATGTGGTTCACCAACAACCAGTCAAAGATTAACTTCATCAGAGCAAAGCTGTCCGATGAGGAGGTGATCAGAGCCTCGAGCATGAGGCCAGAGAAAAGGCGCTTTCTGCTGAAAGGCTTCGCCATTGGAGTCTTCTTCTTTGCCCTCGCCGTGGTCACAGTGGTCATGCCGGAGCACGGCGAGCTGCGACACTGCTCGGTCATTGCCATTCAGGTTCGTTGGTAGTTTGAAGTTTTGAAAGAAGACTGTAACGTGTTACTTTTTGTTTGCTCTCAAGTTCTTGATCACATTCATCTCACTCTCCGGTCTGGTGATTCGCCGTCGGAAGAAGTACCTCAATCCGAAGTACCAGATCAACGTACTGAAGCACCACTTTATCATCTTCTTCACCCTCTTTGCCACCTACGTAACCTGCTTCATCAACATTGTGCTGCTCTTTCAGCAGCAGTGGTGGTCATCATCATCATCATCATTTCTCTTCAACACATCTTCTGCCAAAGTCCCCAAATCATCCTCCTCCTCATCATTCTCAACAGACCAACTGATGGCCATACTGTCGCTGCTCTCCTGGAGCACCCTTCTTCTTCAGGTCACCGTACAGACGTACCTGCTCCGTCTTCAGGGAAAGAAACTGGTGGACATGAGTCACATCTTTGCACTGCTCGTCACTGCCAATCTTTCCCTGTGGATAGTCGATGTGAGCAGTGCTCTCGAGGCGACCACTACTTCATCAACAGCAGTTCAACAATTTACCAGTAACTCCACTTCTTCTGCTTCTTCTGGTTCGTCGGTCTCATCATTGCCAATCACCACAACCACCTCCCCACCCACTGCAATTCACCGCATTCTAACCATGTTTGTCACTCTGAATCGCTACTACTGTGCACTCATTTTTGTGCATTTCTGGAAAATGAGAATCTAAGTACGTTTTTTGTATGAATAAAAGCATGTGTTTTTATCTTTTTTTAATAGCTGTGTAGAGGTCAATCTTGTGGTTGATTATCTGATGAACAGTTAACAGCTGACGCATATGTAGCATGCGCAGTGTGCTGTTTCTCACTTGTCAACACAGAAAAAAATGTTTACCAGATTTGCTGTGATTTATCAGAAGCTCGAATTTCACCAGCCAACCAGAACTTCGAATTGTTGCGATGATTGCCTTACTCTGACATTAAAAAGCTAGCAACTGCGTCGTGCTAGCTCATTTTTCTCCGCTAGTCTGCTGGTCTGGTTGTCATTGCCTCACTTCGTCATCCTTTGCGCCGTCATCACTACAACCTGAGTGGACCTTGTTTGCTCTGTTCAAGACCTGTTTGCAAACTCCAGAAAAACAATGTCGCAAGACCTTGTTTTCTCCCATGAGGAGTTTTATTTTGCTGGTGAGGAGTTGTCATTAGAGTAACATTTTGGTTTTGCTTACCCTGTCTCGCCTTAGCTCCATACACTCGCAACAAGGAGATTCCCCTTCTGCTGGAGAATCACAGTGCTCAGCCCATTGCCTTCAAAGTGAAGACTCTCGACCCTAAACGGTAAACGAAAACAAACTCATCTACTTACCTCGACTTAACCCATCTTCCACTTTCCAGCTACACTGTGAAGCCCACCAGCGGCGTCATTTCCTCCGGGTCGTCCATCTCAGTGACCATTACCTTCCAAGGCCTCTCCTCTGAGGCTCGTGTGCCGAACTTTCTGAAGAGCAAGCAGAAGTTCATGGTGCAGTACCGTCTGCTTGAGGGCAACGCCGACACCAGTCAGCCTGCTGCTGCCTTGGTATGCCCTTTTGTTTACATTCTTTCAAACACCTTTCTCACTAACCATTGTGTCTACCTGCTGTTCGCAGATGGCCAAGCCTGAAGCCGGCGGTCCACTGCAGGAGAAAAAGATCGCCTGTCGTTTCGACGCCGATGCCTCCTTCAAGTCGACCACTGCTCAGGAGGGGGGCACTCATGGAAATGATGGTGGCGGACAGAACGCTGGCCAGCAGCAATCTGGCTGTTGCAGTATCCCGCGCCGCTGTTATCTCTACCTTCTGGTCGCCATTCTCGTCCTGCTGCTCGCCATTGGCCTGGGCTACAAGTTCCGTGAGAAGATACCAATGGGTGTCTTGGGCAAACAGTGAGCAGTTTTTATCTCTGTGTGTTCACCGAGCAGCAGCAAGCATGTTTTTTGTTATTCTACTGCTGCTCAGATGCTAAACACTGCAAACACTGTGCTCCTGCACTCTCAGCAAGTTTTTTTGTGCTGTTTGCTTGTTCCTCTAAAGACTTATTCTGTTTCCATCTTTGATTGGCCATCTTCGATAGTGCCACTTAGGTGTTTCACTTGATAAAACTTTTGTTTAGTATTTCTAGAAGTTCAGCTCAATATCACTCATGGGAATTCTCTGGCAGATGATGTTTGCTGCGGCCGTTGGGCAGAGGACAGCGGCCACTGGCCAGTGTGGCCACCACCTCAGTCATCACCATAAATCATCACCATCGTGTGTTTTCATTGCAGTAGTAGTGTAACAGATTACAATGCATGTAACAAAAACAATAGTGGAGAAAGGGAGAGCACTTGGCAAATGGCTGCCACTTATTCACACATCTCACCACCACCATCTCCGACGACCATTATCTCGACCGCACGCGAGCACTTTCTGATGCAGACTCATTTGATTATCAGCACACAACTTACGTGATCTCAGTGCATCCAAGCTCAGGCAAACTCTGTCTGTGTCTGAATTCACCTTGAATTGCCCTCTCACTTTCACCGATCCAATTGCTCGTTTTCCTCCTCCTCCTCGCTTGTCCACTGACACTGTCGCTGACACCTGTCCGCTGGTGGCATTACTGCTCATTTGCATACGTCTGATTGGCCTGTTCTCTCTTTCTGTGTGCTCTTGCTGCGGTGTATTTTTATCACTGTCTCGCTTATGAGTGCACAGCAGCACCACCAGCACCACTAAAACAACACTTGATTGACATTTTTGTGCTCAGTGCCCAGGCTCAGACACAGTGCCACCACCACCACTGATTTGCTTTGATTGGATGTTTATTGAAATGATGGCGATTATGATTACGTGTATGTGAAGGAATGAAATCAACTGGAAAGGGGAGAACGTGTTGAGGTAAACGGCCGTTTTCAGCGTCATTTTTTTTGACAAGCGAGAACAGCAGTCGTAAACTGTCACCGAATAGAACAGTGGCAGTGCAAGAATGGATCGCTAGTAGTTGGGGAGAGAAGGACTGCAGTGGTAATCATTTCCAGGTTTTGCTCCAGTCACCTTGACCAACATTTGCATTTCCCTTTATCCCTGCATTCCCTCCCCCTCTCTTCTTCCTCCCCTGTTGTTCTTTAAGCCCCGCACAGTGTCCCATCATCACCGCTTGCCATTATCGCCATTATCACACTGTTCCATTCCATTAGATTCACATTAAAAGTGCTCGTGTCTCTGTTTTCTTTCTCTTTTTCAGTCTGTTTGTGTGTATGTTATCTGCAGCAATTTTAGGATTACAAAGCGCGTGCTGGACTAAAGACAAGTACTGACTAAATACAGCAGTGGCAGTGATAATCGTCTGATGAAACAAAGCTAAATGATTGTTTTTACTGTGCCAAAATAGAATGAAAAGTGATGAGAAGGAGACAGCTTTTGGGTGGTCAGATTCTAATGATGTCTACAACCTGAGCTTTTTACCTTACGAACTTGAAATGAACTTTAAATTAACTTGCTGATCATCATCAACTCGTCTGATGTTTATGTTCAGGTAAATAAACAACGGCAAAAACTGCTGCTGTTGTGGAGCAGTTAGCGCAGCTGTCACTAGCCGATGAACTGCCTGTCAGCACTGCTGTGTTCAAGAAGATGTTTCGGGAGAAAGAACATGATGATGATTTTGATGATGCAGTCAATGGTGATGGCCAATTGGTGGATGGTGCAGACGACAGTCTGAGTGATTGATTCGAGTCCACTCTAATGTAGACGTCTTCAACAGTCGGCGAATGAGTTGACAGCAGGCCCACTTACGTTCAGCAGCTGAGGGATGTGCACAACTTGCGAAAGTGACACTCAACTCTCGAATTTACGATTGATGATTAACTGACTAACTAACTCACTCACTCACTAGCTCACAAACTAATCCACGGGAATGCCCACACTCTCTCCTTTTGGCCGTGAATTGAAGCACTTCAAATGGAATTGAAAGATGGCAGATCACTCACAATCGTTTGTTGTTTAATTGCCTCTTCTTTTTCTCTGACGGTAAGTTGATCTCAATTTCTCATTTGTAGATAGGCTTGCTTTTTGATTAATGAAAAGTGCTCTTGATATAGATATTATTTCAGCCACATCATCTCACCATTACTCAATCTCAATTTCACAAGGCAAAAACTGATCTAAGAGCAGTTATTTAATCCTACATAAAAAATTGTTGCATCACTCAGACAATTTTTAACAGGAACAAATGAACAAGAAAGGCTGATCATCAGCTATCAGATGAAAACATTAATTAATGCAATCAATTAATAAACTCAAGCTTTCTTTAGTAACGGAAAAAAATGCTCAAAACGGTTAACCAATCAATCGGTCACTGTGTGCCTTGTCCAGTAAAAAAGTGCACACAAGTGCACTGAGCTAGAGTGTTTTCTGTGTTGAATCTATCCTTGTGCATGGCTTAATTTGGAACTCGATCTGTTGCTCTCTCTCTATCTCTCTCGCTTTCACTTTCATTTATTCAGTTGAGCATTTTCCCCAGTCACTACTGTCAGCCACTGTTCCAGCACACATGTTCAACTCAGTGGCAATTGCATTTTCCGGCCTTCAAATTGGCGATTGATTTGAGTGCGTCGGTTTGGTCAGTCAGTTTTAGAGCCTGTTGGTGAGCAGTTTCTGCTGCAATCACTGCTTTCTAGTAAACTGTTTAGACTTGGTTCATTTCCACTTGATTCGTGTGAGCTCAACGTGTGTCCACCAACGGACACTGTACTGAAAAAAGCCTTGAAAGCCTAAAGCCAACTGTTCTCTTTTTGTGAGTTTATTTAAGCCAGCAGAAGTGTTGTTTGCATATAATTGGAAACACTGCTGAATTGCTATTGTCCGTCGGTTTAGGCCATAATTCAGTGCTTTAGATGAAAGTTGTACAGCAGTAGTGAAAGGATACTGCTACAAATAGACACACTGGATTGGAGTGCTTACATATTGAATTTCTGCGTTTACTGTCCCGGTGTATTAGTTTACTACATTATATCTGCTTTATTGCAGTGTTTTTGCTTGTATTTGATTTGCGTGCCTGCTCAATTACAGGTAAACTCTTTGCAAGTTTATTTCAGTAAAACAACTTTTCAATTTGCCAGCTTGTGTGTGTGTGTTTGCTCTTGAAATTAGCGTGCTAGAGCAATTGAATTTATGATTGATTTTGATTTGATTTATGATGACAAGTTGAGCGTTATGTAACGTGGCAAATGATAATTTAAAAATTGCAGGAATTTTCAAATTAGAAAAGTCAAAATTAGATGTTTGCAGTATCTTGATATAAAAATCGGGGTAACCATTGTCTTCTTAAGGTGTGCCTACATTAAAATATAATTGGCAGTAAGCATTGAGGTTTAGATAGTGTTGCAGATAACTCGTGGAAGGAAATGAAACAATGGTTTGAAAAAGCACACAGTTTTCCGGTATGCACTATCTCATCATATTTAGAAACTCAAATGTTATTCACATAATTTGCAAATTAAACTATTTCCTTTCTTGTACTTGGAGAAAAAGTTGATGCTCGGGGTAAATTAAAATTTCATTGAGTCAATTTTATAACAGCAAAAAAGAAGGCTATATAACCTCAGTGTTTTTGATTTATTAGTGCTTTTCAAGAGCTTCACAAGTGCCAATATTGGTGAAACTCAGTCAAAGCATGTAAGTTGTTACCAAGGAAATGAATGCGACCAATGAATGACTGAGCCAGTGCTATTGTTGAACACTGTTCTTTACAGGGATGCAAAAAAATGAAACTAGAAGCAAACAAGAAGCACTATCTAAACAGGTAAGCGGTAGTCATAGATAGCACAGCGTAAGGTTTTCACTCACTGTACGACAGTGCTTTAGTGCAGCAGTTCTCTTTGTTTCCTTCGTCCAGTTCGGGCGTTGGTTTGCCGGCGATCCCACCCTATCTCTTGACGGTCACTGTCAATGTGAACGAGACAAAAGAGGGGCATGTTGGCAGCCAGTTCAAGTGTGCCCAAGACTAGTGTGTGTTTGTCTGTGTAGCACTTTGACTTGATTTCACTCTTTTATCACTGAGTTTAGTTATCCCTGGACATTGTCATCCACAATGGTAATTTGTATTAATTACCCCGACAAACGCCAACAGTTGAACATTATTTAAAGTGTATTTTTGACTGACTGCTATCTGTTGTTGCCAATCATGATGTCTGCCAGCAGTGGCAGCAGTGGAGCGAATTCAGTTCGAGCCACTTTAACAAGCCTTACGTGTTTGCCTCCGGGCGATGTAATCACAACGAGAGCTGCTTTTGACTGACTCTTTGCATATCTCTTCTATTGAAAATCGATCGGATGGCGTGCGGACTTTGCAGCCTGTTGCAGCAGTGCTAGCGGACACCGTGGACACACTCACACTTGACACTTGATAAATGGGGCGTGTTGCCAATAGTTAGGAGACGGTTCATTTCAAAATAAAAAATTATCAAAAAAATGGATGCAATTGATATTGTTATGCAGAGTTGAATTAATGTAATACAGAAAATTTCAGTAGAAAGTTAATCGATAATGAATTAATAAAATGTTGCAATTAAGTGCTAAAAACGCTACCCTCTACTTTCATCCAAAGAACTGTCAAAATTAATTAATGATCGGGCGAACTGATGATTTGGATTAGAGTGTGTTGTCTCTGCCCCATAAGTGGATAAAGAGGTGAGACTAAAGGAGATTTAATCAAATGTAATGCTCGGCAGAAAACGGAGAAAAATTGACTGTCATGGAGCACCTCCACTTTGGCCACACATGCACACACTTTCTCTACACTTCATTTGCATTGAATCGATTGGCCTTAGTGAATGCATTTCTGCCGTTGCTGCTGGTGCAAAACACACAAACACATACTCTCTGCACTTGAATTGCTCTTGATTTAATTTAGCCCAGTAATGCGGTAATTATAGAGAGTAAGGGCTTTAAATTAAATTTTTTTGTTTTTTATTGTTGTCGAAGCTATATTCGGACACTGACTGATCAATATTAGTGTAACTAGAAAGAAAAAAGTGTTGAAGTAAAGTGGCACCAACATAAGTGGTGAGAAAAAAACAAAAGCTTACACTGCCGAAAAAGGTGCCTGTTTGGCATTTTCTTCTTTCCAGTCTCCTAAATCTGCTCCATATTTTGCAATAAATTTTTGAAAAACTTTTTCCAAATTAGTCTACCGGAGGCAGTTGTACAGAGTGGTTGCAGTGGTTGAGCTGTCCTGGCCATACGCTTCAATCAACCTGTACATATTTGGAGCTGTCCATCGTTGGCCATGCACTACTGTGCAATGACTGAGCAAGATTGATTTATGCAAATAGATTGATTAGCCAGCCAGCCACTCTATTGAATTTGTTGTTCTCTTTAGTTGGCTTTTCCAGTCTGCCAGTGTATCTCAAAATGGATCGATGTGTTGGGAAATCAGCATCTGCATCTCCTTTCTCTCGATTACACGATCTCCTTCTGCCCCATCTCCTTTCAACAGTTGGCCATTTTGACCATGTTCACTGGTGTTTGCCGCTGAATGCCTGTCTACTGGAACGCTCAATTTGTCCAGAGGCAGACTGAAGGAGGCAGCAGCCATGGCAGCAGTCTACCTTGAAAAGTGGCCGGTCAGTGTTGTGATGAATGAGTTTGCAAGCTGCCTGCTGCTGCTTTCGTGCACTTTTTGGGAGAATGGCACGGTACGACATTAGTGCTAATTGTAGAGTGCTACTGATTGAGACTGCTGCAGAGAAAGGCAACAGTGAAGAAGGAGAAAGAAGAGGAGGGGAAAAAGGCAGAAAAGATGAAAGGGGAGACAGACAGGTGAAAGGGGCAGGCTGAAGAAGACTGAAGTCAGGCATTAGGTGGACGCATCAGGTGCCGATGAGAGAAAGAGAGATGGATGGATGTGTACTTCGAAGTTAGTGTACAACCGTGCAGTGTACAGCAGGGGGAGAGCAAGACTGTGGAGGTGAGGGTTGAGGTATAAAAGCGGATGCCTCTGCCTGACTGCCTCCATCGTGCTCGCCACAGTCACTCCACCACCTAATCCAAACTCCACAATGAAGTTCCTCGTAAGTTAACACTTGATAGACGCCTCAGCACACTGATCAGCCCCTCACTAGTCAACTGTTGAGTAACTAAACTGTGCGGTTCAGCCATCGTAGTGACCATCTACTGCAACTACTGTTCAACTTGTTCATCATTTTTGTGTGCACTGTTTTACTTAAACCACTTTTTTCCTCCTCGTTTAGATCCTCGCCGCCATCGTTTCGGTCGCCAGCGCCGTCCCCTACGCCGCCCCCCTGGCGCACTCCGCCGTGGTGTCTGTCCACCAGCCCACCGTGCTGACCACCCACGCCCAGACGGTCTACGCACCGCTGACCGCCTCCAAGTACGGCAGCCAGGTCAACCACGTCGTCCCCGTCCCAGCTCCCATCATCAAGGGCGTCCCGCAGGTAGGGCATTTCTTAAACGGAATTGTCAATGAATAGTTTTAATATTTTTTTATTTTTTGCAGCCATACGCCGTCCCAGTGCCGCAGCCCTACGCTGTTCCCCGAGCCGTCCCAGTGGGCGTTCCCCGAGCGATCCCCGTGGATGTTCCCCGAGCAGTGCCAGTGCCCATCGTCGCCCAGGCTGCCCCGCTGGTGACCAAGTCTGTGGTGCACGCCGGCCCAGTCGGCTACGCCGCCGGTGGTCTTCTTGATGGTGGTCTCGGATACGCCGGCGCCCTCGGTGGTGCCTACGGTGGCGCCTACGGCCTCGCCGGCGGTCTCGGTTACGCCGGTGGTCTCGGTCTTGCCGGCCACGGTGTCGGTCTGAAGGGTCTCTACTAGACGAAGACGACGTCTTTAGTAAATCTAGTTCCCATCATCATTTTTCAATCGGTTTCGACGCTCAACAACTCGACAAAAAAGAAGATCAGCCACTGCAACCACTGCCACTGCCACCTCCATCCTCAGCTGTGCTGCTACCATTGCCATTACATCACTGAATCAGTCACTTCCATCCTCTAGTTGATGTACTGTGTCTACTGAAAAAGGAATAAATATTGCAATGATTCGAGTTTTTTCTATCCCACAACTAATTGTCGTTGTTTTCTTACTGGCTGTGTATTGTCCGGTTAGAATTGAACAGC
>JAALOO010000280.1_pt1 | contig 38920 bp, 43 predicted proteins | sample 7257641 | NCBI WGS metagenome assembly JAALOO01 (sample SAMN14085613, study PRJNA598686) | mite metagenome | biome: ENVO:01001000; feature: ENVO:01001002; material: ENVO:01001226; isolation source: single female mite from University of Michigan culture on fish food culture... ...
TCCACAGAGCCCACCCTTTGTCTTTCTAAACTGGGATCAGAAAAAACAGAAATATGAGGGAAGAGGTGGAATGGAGATACAACTCATTGAAACACTTGGTGATTATTTTAACTTTTCATACGAAATCATCAACTGCAACAATCACTGGGGCAATCTGCTGCCAAACAACAAATGGAATGGCATCATCGGCGAACTCAGCACTGAGGTGAAGGGTCGCTTGCTCAAATGTCACTTTACCCATTTACTCTTTCTCTCCCACTTCCCAGCAAGCAGATCTAGGCGTCGGCGGGATCACTCTGACCTATGACCGATCGAAAGCAGTGCCGTATCTGTACCCGCATGTGGTCACCTCAGTGACCTTCATCACCCCCGCCCCTTCCACGGCGCCCAATCTGTACCTGGCCTTCAAGCCACTCAGCTTCGACGTGTGGATGGGCTTTCTCATGTCGCTGCTAATTTGTGCCCTCTTTGATCTCCTCTACAATTGGGTCCACCGCGATTATGGCAGCTACGTTAAAATCTTCTGGTTGAGCATGTACTCCATGTTCCGGCAGCAGTGCAGCTCATCAGGACGTGAGACCTCCTCGATGAACACTTGGATGTTCTTTTGGAGTACGGCCGCCTTTGTCCTTACCACCGGCTACGCTGGCTGTCTGTGTTCGCTCATTACCATCCCACAAAAGATGAAAACCCTCGACACGGTTCTGGAGCTGGCCGATGCAGTCAAAGCTGGAAAAGTCATATTAACTGGGTTGAGTAATTCTGCCTATAGCGATGCACTAATTGTAAGTGGATTTCATTTTTTTAGACAACTTTTTCTAAAAGTTTTTTCAAGTAGAACTCCCAGCTGACACTGTACAGGGAGCTTGGCAAAGTCTTGACGCCGGTAAAGTCAAAGACGGAAGGCTTTGAAATGGTGATAAAAAATAAAAAGCCACATGCCTTTGTGTCGATGCGAGAAAGTCTTCGTTACGGCCAGTTATCCTATGGTGAAGATCAAATATACATCACCCCAGAAGGGCAAAGTTCAGCGCTGTTTATCGATTTGCTAATGGTGCCAGTTAGGCCATCATTCAAACACAAAGAACCCTTCGATTTGGCGTGAGTAAATTGGGCTAGTAAATGTTCTCGCTTGCTAATTAACCGGTTAATGTGCCATTCAGAATTGCTCGAATGATTTCGGTGGGCTTGATAAATCGATGGAAAGAGTACGAGTACCTCAAGCTTCAGCTGTCCAATCCAAAACGAAATGAAGAGGGTAAATCAGACGAATTTGAAGACTTTTCCATAAGCCAGCTGCAAAGCTTCTTTTACATTTACCTGTTTACGGCATTTGTTTCCATTGTATGCTTCATTGGAGAGAGCCTCTACTTTTGCCTCACTCGATAAATGGCAGTTGATTGGTACATTTACAGCCACAATGTGCGTCAAACCTTTACTCTTGACGGTGCTGTTGCTGTCAATTGGCTGTAAAGTTCACTTCGATAATTGACTGGTAGTGTGCGTATGTGCCGGTGTAACCGCAAATGGTTCTGGGCTATCAGCTAGTTTGGAAATCGAGCAAAAAGATATGCTTTTTAAGCGGCTGTTTCATTCAGCTGCCAATGCAGACAAGCGCTGAGCAGACTCTCTTGCTCCCATCATCAGCTGACTTTCGTCTGTTCGTGCTTGCGGGCTGTGTGTGTGTTTGTGTACCAGCTGCTGTGTTGGTGGCGGCGGCGGCGGTGGCCAGTTTTAGTGAGGCGCATCGCCACCATCATCATCATCATCATCATCTGATCTCTGTGTCTAATCTCGTGCACCGTTTTGGCGGACTCGCTTCCGAGCATCTCCTCCTTGACTTTTCTCCTCGGGCGTCTTTGCATCCGCATGCGTGTGCATTCACCTTTGTGTTGGCAACCAAATAATGTACTTCGGTGGATAGAGATAGTACAACGTGCAACAGCTAATCCGCAATCACCACTTTTACCATCACATCACAAGTGCCTGGTTTATATTTAGTGATCTCCTTTTTTCTCAATCGCTCTGTGATTTATTCTCACAATGGCACCATCATCAACATCATCGCAGTGTCTCTACGATCCACGTGTTTTGGAGCAGTTTGTGGAACCGAATCGCCTGAAAGGTAGCACCGTTTAACAGCGTTGTTTGAGGGCAATTTAATTTACATTAACCTTGCAGAGCACTTGAAGATTCGACCTCTTGAAGTGGCCGACTTTGGCCGCGGATACCTCACCTTATTGAGTCAACTTACCAAAGTTGGCGATGTGTCCAAAGAGGCATTTCAGAGTAAGTCAGTAGTGGTGTTCATCATCAGCGCCACTTTCATAATTGAATCTCTGCAGAGCAATTTGAGAAGATGAGAAGCAGTGGATCGTACTACGTGACGGTAATTGAGGACTGCAATACCAACAAAGTGGTGGGCACTGCGACGCTCTTCACCGAGTACAAGATGGTTCACAATGCGAGAAAGGTAAGCGACGGTGTTCATCACACTGCAGGTGCCATATTTGTTCTTACTCGGCTCATTTACAGAGAGGACGAGTGGAAGACGTGGTAGTGGACGATGAATATCGAGGTCAGAAGCTGGGAAACGTTCTCATTGAGACGCTAAAGAAGCTGGCAGTTCATGAAGACTGCTACAAGCTCACTCTCGACTGTAACGATGAAATGATTGCCTGGTACAACCGCTTTGGTTTCATCGTAGAGCCAGGACGGTCCAACTTTCTCACCATCCGCCTCGAGTCTTGAGACTGACAACGGCGACCATCATTGGTCGGTACACTTGACCGATATACGTGAATCATCCCACCTACAAAATTACTACTGGTATTGAGTTGTCCCCTCTGACTTTTGCTTGCCCATCATAGACATACCCACAGCGATGCCAGAGAGATTACGTGCACAATTTAATTTATTAAAAAAAGTATTTCTCGCTAAATTGCAATCATATAAGTGTTATATAGTGGGAAACAAATGAGAACGTGTACACCACTGGCTGGTCAGTGCAGGTAAGATTGGGTGCACTTGCAGTTGATGTGGCCAGCGCTGCAAAAGTGTCGATTAAATATTTAAAGGCAACAACCATCTCCGATTTGCTTTGCCAATTGCAGTCATTGTGTTGTGCCGACGTGGCCAACGCTGGTGGAGATGCTAATCGAATCTAAATTCAATTTACTCTGATCAAATTAGTGGAGAACAAGAGGCTGGACGATTGGCCCAGCAACACTGGCCTAATTGTCCTGGACAGGGCAATTAGCTGCTTTACTTATTCATCAGCAGTTTCTGCTTTGCTTAGGAAACACGAATGATATGCACGGTGAATACATTAACCGACTTAGACATTTGCAAAGGATTGTAACCACAATAATGTTGAGGATCTGTTGGACAAACAATGGCTTGTACTAACATGCACTACGGGCACTACCTACAACTAACTAGGCGAGTTCACCTCTTCGATGCCACTCTCCAGCAAAAGGCGATGTCCACTGAGTGATACCTGCGGACAGCCCATCAGAGCAATCTGCTCGAGACATCCTATTTGGCGTACGTTTCTGCAAGCAAAGACATGGTAAGCAGTGCTGTGGCATATGATAGACACTGATTAGGGTATTGTTCTTACTCGATTGCACTGTCAGTCATTCTCCAGCAGGAGGATATGTCGAGGTAGGTGAGGCAGTTTGCACGACTGTCAATGTCGACAGTCCATCCATCGGTGAGCGAGTACAGTCCAGCCAGTGTGACTCGACGCAATGTAGAACCGTGGGTAGTGAAGAGAAGGCCAATGGAGTGGTCAGTGAGGTTCCAGCAACTGCTCAGGTCGACCTCCACCAACTGCTGAAGTCCGCACTGAGGATGATGGGTGATCATCTGCAGAAAGGTCGCCTCGCTGAGCCAGCTGCAGTGGCGGAGGTGCAATCGCTCGACGGCCGGACAGGTCTGCGCCAGAGTGAGCAGTGTCGCATTGCTGATTCGGTAGGCGCGAGAGAGATCAACTGAATGGAGGCGTGGCTGGCGGCGGAGAAAGCAGGCGAAGTCGTCTTCATCCACCCATGACACGTCCACCAGACTGAGGCTGCGAAGGCAGGCATTGTTGTGGCGGGTGATCAGCTGAAAGTGCGCCCAACTGAAGCGCGTCTTTGCCGTGTCACTCAGCTCCAGTCGGCTTAGCCGTCGGCAGTAGTCGTCCACCTGACAGCGGCCTTCTCGGGAGACGCCTCGAAAGCGAAACAGATCGGCCGTGCCGAGGTAGGCGAAGACCAGAGGCAGCCATGGCTGACCGGTGAACGAAGGTGAAGGTGATGGTGGTGGTGATTCCTCGACTCCTTCGGCGCCGAACTGAACAATTGCACGGTCTGCTCTGGACATCGGTGAGACACCAAGTGAGACGGGTCCGAATTCGATTGGCACGGCAGAGCAACGTTTCGCTCTCTCACTTTAAACTTCCCACCTTGCACCTGAGCACGCACCAATTGGCCGCCGCATCTTCTTCTTTCATTCGGGAATGCGCACAGGCGCAACCGAAACAAAACTGCTGATTCTACTACAAAAACTGTCCAGTGCCTAGAGTTATAACAACGACACCTAATTAACCTACAATCATTAGATAATCGTTTGAATTTTTAAAATGACAGAAAAATTAAAATGATGAGGTACTAGTCCACAAAATACAGAGGGCGCTAAGGGCAAGCAAATGATTTTTTCACACATGTTTTTATTTTGTTTTGATTTTGAAACGCTTTTTGTAGTTTTATGAAATTATCAAACTCGCCGATTCTATCAACGACTTTCTTTTCGGCCTGGTTTTTCTAGTGGTCAACATGAACATTGTACGAACAGTGCCTCGTATGCTGAGCAGGTCATTCTGTCCTGTGACCTTACAGCAGCGCTTTCTCTTTGAGCAAACCAGAAGTGGCTCATGGGAAATGGAACAGAAAAAGAAGGAGATGATTCGCAGCAAAAGAACAGAAGTTGAGCGCCTAAAGAAAAGTGTCCAGGATTTTAAACAAGAACTTAAATGGTCTTGGACTAGGTACAAGGAAGCCATCCTCCTGATGATGAGCTCTGACAACAAGCGTTTCATCTTTAAAGATAACGAGGTGGTCAAGTTTTGGGATTTCAACCAGGCAAACAATGGAAAGCTGTCCAGTTATCGGCTTGACTATAAAAAAGACAAGTTTAATGACATAAACAACTGGAACACTACCTGTGACTCGGACTATGACCTGGGTAAGTTTACTTTCAAAGTACAATCTGCCCTTGGCTAACCAAACACAACTTTTCTTTGCAGGCTATTCATCTGCCAGTCTTACAGTGTCCCCAGCTGGCTATGCCCTTTTCTCAGGCTATCTAGATAAAACACTTCCAAAAGATGGTAAAGTTGTTCGGGCAGGATACGCCTACATGGGCTCGCTCAAAAGCCGACAGCCCTTTTTCCTTCCCGAGACGCATCATGAATTTTACCAATTTACTCATGTTGTTCTACGAGTTCGAGGCGACGGCAGAAGGTACTTTATTGCCTTCGATACTTCAGATCGGCTTGACATCACCTGGTTTGATCGATACCAGTACATGCTCTACACTCATGGGGGTCCGTACTGGCAATACGTCAAGGTTTGCATCTGTCCTCTCTCTTTAACCTATACTCTAACCTTGAATTTTCTTTTAGATTCCCCTATCTCGGTTCTTTTTCCACTACCAAGGCTACCTACAAGACTCACAAGTCCGTCTTGAGCCTGATTTGATTCGCAGTGTCGGCATACTAGTGCATGACCTGTTCTCTGGTCCATTTAGACTCGAAATTGACTACATTGGATTCGTCTATGATTCTCAACACAACGACATTATTGAATATGAGACGCACTACCACGAAGCTTCAAGCCTCAAGAGTTACGGCTCTGTCTAGTTATAATGTTAAGTATTTAAAATTGTTTTGAAGTTTCACTTTTACTATTATCAGCAGTAAAAACAGTCAGTGTACAAAAGCTATATTGTTTATAAATAGTTATAAATACAAAAGAAAAAATACTATACAGTACAAATGAGTATTAATGAGAAAGGCAATCCGTGATTTAGGCATAAGGAATACACATTAGGTGAATCTTATCGAAAAAAGCATGTACAGTAGAGAACAAAAACAGGAGGCGGCAATGAAAGGGTGTGATAAACTTTGCAGACCAGCCGCATTTACATCATCACCTCCCTCAGTGTTGCTCGCAAAATCGCGCACACCTTCCTTCTCCAGCTCCATCAGCTGCTTCTGGTAGCTGACTGATTCACTCGCTTCCATTTGCTCAATAGAGTTAGCACCTCGGGCAATGTCCTCTGATTCGTCCACTTTCATTTCCCCCTTGCGTGAAGTTCCGTAGACTTGTTCACCTCGAGGACTAACGTACATCACATCGGAGATGCTGCTCTCGGTGGTGGTCCACTGGCGAGTGCTGCTTCTTCGAGTCGTTGTTGTAGGTCGGCGAGTGGTTGTGGTGGTGGAGGAGGTCTTCACTGTGCTCCTGTCCACCACTTTGCTGTCCAGGTGATTTCCATTAATCTCTGCAATGGGGGCAACTGTTTCCAGATTTGGCTGTGGCCAGTTGCGCAGTTCGTGTTCACCAAAGCCGAAAAAGTCACGGTTGATCTTCATTAGTGGGCTGAGTGTGCCGTGGAGAAAGGCTCGATCCTGGAGAGAGTGCAAAGTGGACAGAAATCACTCGATTAGTTGTGCTCAGCAGTGGACCCTCTCGCTCGCTCACTTACCCAGCTCATTGGCAGATTGTTCATAAAGGTGACGTTCACTTGCCAGGTGCGATAGCCATTCTGGTTAAAGAAGAAGTGGTACACGTGTGTTCGGTAGTCGTAGAAGGTGGCGGTGATTGGCTCGCTAATGTTCATCCACTTTGAAATGTCATAGGTGTAGCGAAGACGCATCTCCAGCGGGTCAATAGTTATCATCTTTTTGCCTGCAAATGGTTTCCATTTAGAAGGGAAAATCATTAGAAACAAAAAACATTAGCAACCATTTTGCTTCCTTGATCTTTCTGCCTGAGCACTGTCACACATGAAAACAATTAGCATCCCTCACTTAGTCTCCTAGTTTTTTTTGTTACTAGCAGCTGACCTCATAAAGATATGTCTATCTGAGATAGTGGCAGCTCAGTTCGGCTTTAGCCTACCTTGAAAAAAGACCCAGAAGCCGCCGTCCTTATCTTTGGTTCGATTTCGCCAAGTGACTGCATCGATGGGCTTGTCAAAGTTTAAATCTTTCAGCGCCGCCTTCCAGGCTGAACTGACCGGCAAGTGACAGAAGCTAGACTCGCTGGTGAATTCTTCATCATCGAATTCCTTGCACACCACGCGAAGGCCATGAGTGGGACTCTGCATTGTGTGAACATATTTTTTGTTTTTAAGGCATTTCACTGCAGTGTGTGACAATGAAGTAAGCACTTACGGTAGACGCGAGATAGATCTGCGGACTGATGTCATTGTAGGGATCAGTCCAGATGGCATCAATTCGGCTCATTCCACTGTACAGATGACTGATGGGCCCCCGGACATTGTAGAGCCGTGGCAGCTCATCATTGGCCAGCAGCCAGTAGTGTCCATTGCTAATGACAATGAGTGAATCGTTGAAGAGGCGAGTGATGCCATCGATGCGCGCGCTTTTGTACCGAAAGTCGGTTATTTGTGTTGTCTGACCTTGGTGGCGCTGGTGCCACCGTCGATTTGGCTGAGCAGCGGCCAGTGAGAGGAGGCAGAGAGAGGTGGCCAGTAGAAGGGAAAAATGGTAAAAGTGAAAGAGACCAGTGGCCACTCTCGGAGATCGGGTGCTCGTTGACATGGTGACCCTCAGTGTCAGGCTGTGCTGCCTACTACTGCCACCAGGCTACTGCTGCTTTCTGCTGGCTGGTGAGGACTTCTGCAAACAGAGAAAGAGAGAAAGAGAGATAGAGGTTCGATTAGAAGACTAATAAATAGTGCGAAGAAAAAGGCACTAAAGTAGAGTGGGGGATATTCTCTGCTCAGCTAAGATGGTAGCGATATGGAGGGTGCGACCGGATGATGAACCACCGGAGAAGGCCGAAAAAGTGTCGTGAGAATGAACTCTGGTGAACTTTGCGCTCTAAAACCACTGCATACACTGCCACACCAGAATATTCTGTCAGCAAGAACTGTTTGTGTCTTACCTTCCAAAAGAGAATAAAGAGAAGCATTTATCAGTGTGACAGGTGTGTATGCAGTGCAGTGTAGAAGTGTCGATATTGAAGAGGAGAATTCGGTAGCAAAATTGGTTGCAGCAAAGCAAAGCAGTGTCTGGCGCCACGGGGATCCGAATGATGAGTGGTCGTCCTCGTCGACGGCTCAATCGACCAGTGTCAGTGCAGTGACGTTCCAGCAGTCTTCCCTCGGCGCTTTTTATAGTCGTCTGCAGAAGCTGGTGCAGTCATCGGCACGACTGATTCCTTTGCAGCAACCGCAGCCACCACCACCGCCGTCGCATTCGTGTGCCCCCATGTGCCAGTGTCAAGCTCGCAGCGAACGCGCCTAAATTCAGTCAAATTGTCGGCTATATTTTCCTCCTCCTTCTCCTCTTCCTCGTGGGTAGTCGGCCGCAGCTTAGAATAGCGTATTATATAAAAGAAGAACAAAACAGATTCTCCAAGAGAGACTGCACTGGCACTGCGCATTCTCGGATGCAAAGTGTCAAGTGCGAAACTAACATCAAGTGCCGCATGTGACGACTATTCCACTGTCACACAGACACTGTCATTGCCAACCCTTCCGAGAGTGAATGCCTTCAACCACAGGGAGAAAGAGAGGCTATCGGCCAGAATCCGTCAATCTTCACTTCCCGTCACAATGAGTACAGTTGCACAGTTGCACATTCGGTGCCTCTCAAGAAGTAACGGTGCAGTGCTTGCCAGAGAGGAAGTACGCCAAATGGTCACCAAAAATGAAAGTGACTTGAGGGAGAGCAAGTGAGGGGCTTTGTCAGAGGAGGAGGAGGGTGTTGTTCCATTCACAACTTGTCAGCAGCAAGTTTTAAACGACATGTTTGCACAACACAGACAGCAGCTAGTAACTAGACCATCAAGCGGCAATCAGATTTGCTGCTGGCTACCCTTCCTGATTGCTATTTATATTCACTGGTGCAATAAATTAATGCCAATTGCAGAGACTTGAGTGCTGGACTGCCTCATGCTTCTGCACAATGCATTCTCCAAGAGACTTGATGGTAGTAAGGACACAGGCAATCTGTGTGCGTCAGATGATGTAGTGATGAAATGGAAAAGACAGCGTGGAGATTGAGGAAGCAAAAGACGACGGCGACGACGACGAAGGACGAAAACGCGAACAAGTGTCGATGTTTATGGTGCCAGATTGAGTCACTCTTGCTCTGGTGCTGGTAGTGGTGACTGGCCTGGTGGTCGTCGCAGCTGTGACTGTGCAGATCAGACAGTCCGTCTACCAGCAGCACCTTAGTGCTTCCAGGCACTTAGTGCTGCTGGTAGTGAGGAACTTATTCGCTGGAAGAAGAAACTACCGTTTCTATTTATAAAGACTTAGACGACATGCAAAGTGCACTTGGCAAACGCGTACAGAGAAAGCGAGGAAGAGCGAGAGAGATATTCCCTTTTGGCGGTAACGATATTATTAAAACTAACTAATCATTGCAGTAATGAAAAGAAAGTAATCGAAAAGGAAAACTCTGTTCGTGCGGTCGTTTTTATTAGAGAGCAAATGGCGCGAGTCCCTGACTTTTCCTCGACAGCTAACTGCGAGGCGTCTTCCTTGACTTGCGTTTGCTCGATTTGCGCGGAGTCTTGCTTGTCTTTCGCTTCTTGGAACGCTTTCCACTTGTTTTTCTCGTCCTGCTGGTGCCAGTCTCCTCTTCCTCCCCTTCTCCCTCTTCCTCTTCCTCCTGTGCCCGCTGTAGCCACTGTCTACGCTGACGAGCCTTGTACACCTTCACAAGCACGTAAACCAGAATTATCTGTACGACAAAAAATGCGGCCATGAGGTAGGGCCAGTTGTCAGAGAAGAACTGCACCAGTGCGCTGTCTTCACTCTGCGGAGAGTGAGTGAAGAAGTTTGACACTGCGAACATGAGGGAGAAGAGGGGGCCAATGGCCATCATTAGATGCTGCTGACTCACCCACCGGACAACCCACTGGGACTTACTGACTGACTGACTGACTGACTGAGTTTGCACTTCACTGACACGTGCCGCAAAGAGGATGTTGTCGCATTGAATTAAAACAAGGGCAGCAGTATAAATATTTACTAAACACCACAAAGCGTTCACTCACACTCGAATTGATTGACATTTTAATTAATCAAAATCGAATTCAACGAACCTTTTTAGTCGACGTGTTCCTTTTTCTTTCGATGGAGACAGCTTTTGCTGCAGCTTCATTTTTTTCGTAATGAAGAGTTAACACAGTTAAAAGAGGGACGAGTAGTAAAGTCGGCAGTTCATTGCGTTCACTGTTTCCAGGCGCGCTGTCAAGTTGTTGGGGAAAAAAGTCTTTGCTGAAAAGAAAGTTTGTGCGATATGTTTGTCAGTGCTGTCAGTGAGCGCAGTGACACTGCTGATGTCAGCGGTCGATGGTCGTCTAATGGTCGAAGGGTCATCAGTGAAACTGAACTGCCCTGAAACTAAAACTGTCTGTCTCCGTCCCTGCCATCACTGCTGTTGATGTCCATCTGTTTGAAGTATGTAGTCAGACAGTCAGAGAGGCAGCAGCAACAGCAGCACATTCTGCAGTGTTGATTGAGCTTTCAACAAAACGTAGGCGTGCGCTAGCAAAAAAGAAGTATATACGCGCTCACCACAGTAAGCGCACATGGGCAAAGTTTTGTGAGAGGTAAAGCATTTGTGGTCCGACAAAAAGCGCCGCGATATGAGATAAAGTGCAATTAGTGCGCTGGCACACTGTCGAACTCTGCCGAGGATCAGTGAGCGGCGAGCTGGCTAGCCAGCGGCGACGAAGGACACGGGGTGGATCAAGCTTCGGCTTCTGCTTTTTCTACTTCTCCTTCTGCTGCTGCTGCTGACAGAGACTGGCCACTCTTCAGTGCAAAGAAGTACTCACTGTCTGACGCGTAAAACGTCGTGGTCTGTGTGTGTGTGCGTGTACGCTCATCACAGGCTGTCCGTCGATGGAGACAATGCGGCATCTGTCTTCGCTCGTGTCTGGCCATTTGGATGCACATCGCTGAGCATCGAGCATGTTGTCTTATCTTGTCGTTTTGTTCAAAGATGTGCAGCGATTTGGTGCGATGCTGCCGCTGATGTGATTAGCACTCTCTCGTCAGGGTGGGGGTGAAATGCGGCTAGTGGTTGTAGATGGATAAGCCACCCAGAAGGGCACTCACCCACTGCCTCCAGCAGCAGCACACACACACATGTCAAAGAGGATAGTGTACAGCAGATTATGATAAGCAGTGAATTGTTGTGAAAACTTAAAGACAGCGGCAACCAGTATGCTCGGTGTGCAATATGTCAGTCAGAGAGAAATGCTGGGTTGAAGTGCAGCATAGTTGGTGAATAGTGCTCTGAGGAATGTCCTCGTCACTGCACCATTTCGTCACGGCCAATATTCTTAGTCTCCCACTTCTTTTTTTCGGTGTCAAATTGCCCACCGCTGCAATAGGTTTAGAAGTTCTGCCGCCGTCGATCGATTGGCAGCTTTGAATTTTTTTCATACCAGCACAAATTCAGCCGTCACAACAGATCTGCCATCTGTAATCGAGTTTTGGAAGACAAGAGCGATGGAATCGTCTGCAGCCACGGTGTGCTGCAGCTGTGGAGTTGATCCGACTCCTCATTACGCAATGAGTTGTTTTATCTTGGAGTGCACCAGTGGCGACAAGCAATCATCCCAATGGGTACGTTGGATCTGTCCGTACATGGCCGCATTGTATAATAAACATTGTAGTATGCAAACTTGATGCACTCTCGTGCAAAAATACTTTAGTTTGCTTACAAGTTGCAACTGCCACTGAAGTTCTCGTCAGTCAACTCGAGTGCAATAGTCAATTCAATTGTCCATGTGATTCGCTCTCACAAACACCGCCGTCACTTTGCCTGTTAACTCTGTCAACACATCAAATCACCACCACTGTACAACAGCTGTCGACACTAACTGCTTCATCATGATAAACAAGTTCTTTTCCCTGAACGTGTCATACCGGTCAATTCTCCTCATGTTGGCTTTCTTCATCTGTACTATATTTTTCAAGCCGTACCAGCGAGGTTTCAACTGTGCCGACAAATCAATTCAGCATCCATACATTCGGCCGTTGAAAGTTCCCACAAAGTGGCTCTTTTTTGCCACCCTTTTCCTTCCATTGCTGATAATCAATGTCATAACGCGCTATGTTATCAGAGACGGATCGCCATTTCAAGCAAAACAACAGCTGATCAAGTTTGGCTTCGGCTTCTTGATCAATCTTACAGTTTGTGAAATTTTTAAGAAAGGTACACGTTTTTATTCAATTTTTCTGCAACGTAATTTTAATCATTGAATTTGTGTTAGCCTTTGGCAGGTTACGACCACATACGTACACATTCTGCCAACTAAGCCAGCTGTGTCCATCCGGATCGGTGGATCAGTGGGTGGAGTCATTTGAGTGCAAAAACTCAGATTCAAACTGGGTTTATTTAATCAATACTCGTCTCTCGTTTTACTCTGGCCACTCTTCACTTGGCTCATTTGCCGGAACCTATCTAGTCTGCTTTCTACATGAAACTGTTTTTTCCCGATTTCACAAGTTTAGTCTTCTAAAGAAAGCACTGGTCATTCTCTTCGATCTGTTCATCTTTACACTGTACCTCTATCCAGGTTTCACTCAGTGGCAAATATACTGGCACTTTGGTACTGACATTCTCACTGGTTTCACTTTTGGCATCATTTACGCACTCCTCATCTTCCATACGGTCAATCAGTCTTCATCTCGACATTCCACAGATAGACCTCAAGTAACTGTTGATTAAGTTTTTCTATTAAGTTGTTAATGAATTTTATTTATAAACAATCTATAGGCAATTATAAATAAATATTTTTTTTTGTAAAATGAACAACAATTTGAGCAGATGAAGAAGACTAAGAGGATAGACTAACTTATTTGACTTTAATAATGGAGTCTAAGAATTTATCACATTCACAGATGACTTCGTTAGAGTACTTGAGGAAGGCGTAGTGTCCGCCTGAATTGAATACTAATACACGGATATTCTTAATGTCTTCAGGAGAGTCTGTTGGAGGAGAGAAACAAGCAGTGTTTTTATTAGTATTTTTATGAGTTCATCGAGTTCATTCACTTACATTTTTTCTCCGTCTTGCCATTTCGGTCGTACTTTTGCATGTTGCTCTCCTTTGCTCCCATGATGTCGACCATTTCATAGAATATCTCTTTCTCCACTAGACGATCATTTTCACTGAATGCCCACAGTGTAGGCTTGCCGCTCTCTTTCAGCTGTATCAAATACTTTTCAAGCTGTAAAAAGTGAAGAGTGAAGAGTGGTTAGTAAAGTTGTTTACCGAGAACAACTGACAACTTGAAAGTGAAGTCCTCCATTACCTCTTTGTAGTTTGAGTAGCGCATCGTCTGCGCTGACAGCATCACATTGTTCATACTTTCAGGCTTCACTGTGACAGTGTTGGTCACCTTGATGAAGCTTTTTCCAAAGACTTTATAGACCATTCGTCCCAGCTTGTTCTGGTACACCTTTACGGAGCCTTCGGTGAACCAGGCCGGTCTCATGGCCATTATCCGCCGGTGGCCGGCTGGGTTGAAGAAGGCCACTGACGTAATTGCTATTTCAGGTGCTTCATTTAGCAGTAGAACGGCGGGGTACACTGAACTGCTATGCGCAAGAAGAAGATCAATTCTGAAAAAAGTGAATAGTAGAGATTAGAGATCATTGACGCACAGACAGTGAAAATCGATTAGTAACATACTTGTGAACATTTATTGCTTTGAGAAAGTCTTTGATAAACTGAAACTTTTCCCGGGCTGAATGCCGAAAGACTTTAGTTTGAATGGTAAAGTTGAAGTCTGTGACAAAGTGAAGAAAAAGAAATATTATGAATCATCATCCAAAGACAGTTGATTGGTTACAAAAACTACGACAATTGCTTCTACGTCTACTGACGGAAAAAATGAACTCAGGCACGCAAAAAGTCAATTACAGAAATAGTCTCAAGCTCGCGCTATTAATTGCCATTAGTGCAAAGAGTGTCTACCGGTGAGAGCGTCCGATCAATCGTTGACGCCGTCGACAGTCGTCAAGGTGAACTGTGGAGCTTGAAGCAACAAAAAGAAAGAAGCAAGACAATGCTTTTCCTTAGTTAGCTCGCAAGTCTCTCTGCCCCCTATTTGACCCTGAGTCTGCTGCTGCAGCAGAAGCAGTTTAGAGACTTAACAAAGTGGATTCTTTGTTGGGCAATGCAAGGCATAGTACAGAACGGCGTGCTTACCTGGGTAGTTGGGAACGATGATTCGCACGTTTCGACTGCCATAGTGCTCGATGAACGGCTTAAAGTCCTCATGAGATCCGGGTGCGCCGTGCAGCGCGAGAATGGTGACAGGTTCCGCCGAGTGGCACTGCTCCAGAGTGTCCGCGTAGTCCACCTTCACTGTCAATCCTTTGGTCATCTTTGCGTACATTCGCTTCTTGGACGCCCATTGCTGGTACAGTTGTCCGCAGGTGGTGATCACTACTGATTTGACGGGGTACGAGTAATTGATTTGCTGCTGCTCCTGCCGCTCGAAGCAGTGCTCTTCGACTTTCACGGTCATGCTGCTGCTGCTGCTGCTGCTCTCGGTGCTGTCTGAAACCAAACTAATTCAATCGGCTGTCAGGCTGGTCGCCTTTAATGGAGGAAAGACAAATCTGATTGCACTTTAGCTTTCTTGTCTGTTTTTTTACAGCGAGCGGGTTGGAGTACTTTTGTAGGGAAATAGTGGTGTTGATGTTTGGAGGTAATGTACAGCTCAGTACAGCACCAGTTGGCACAGTACAACAGACACTCACTCGCACTGACAGAGGCACCAGGAGTTTATCTGGTGTGGTGCGTAGTAACAACAGAACGAAATGGACGAGTGATAGCACAATAACCATGCAACACTTTTTGTGTTAAGCGTAATAAAAACTTTTTATAAAATAGATCAGCACGGAAGGAGACAGTGACGGCAGAAAAAACTTTCCAGTTGACGTAGTGGAAGTGACCAGTTCAGTTGGTTTCACTGGAGAAAATGACCACTATTTGTGCTGTGTGCTTCAACAAGTGATGATTAATCAGAGGGGATTGTGCAATAGACACCACTGGTCAGTGACTCAATAGTAGTGGCAGTGTTTGCTGTGTGGTCGTCGTTGTCCGCTCGGTGACTGTTCGATGCAATATTCTCACTGACTTGATGACTAGGGAAATGGAAAGAGTAATGGGCAGCGTGTCTGCTGGGTGGTCAGTGGTGGATCACTGCAAACACTGCAATTCGTTGGCTATAACAAGCTGTAAACGCGCGCGCGATGGAAGACAGTTTGAAAATGAGACATGCGAATCTGCAGACGCTTAATTTTGTAGTCTTGCCGCTATATGTAGCAGCAGCTCTGACGACAGCTCTGAAGCTGCTGAAATCAGCGGCAACAGCCGCAGAAGCAGCACAACTTGTAGTGTGCACTGGGTGAGAATTTGAGAGTGCTTCACCTTCAAGGCGCCTTCCATTAGCTGTGCAGCCGCAGCTGCTACATTCGACCAATTTGACAGTGCAGGGGCAGGCGGAGGGAAGCGACTGCTGTTTGGAAGCCAATTCGGCGGTAATACCAGTCAGTCCAATCAGTGCTGTAATTGTTCCGCGAGGATTTATGCTCCACTGGTCCGCCTAATGGCGAGGATTAGTTGTCACTGATTGTCAGTTGTCAGTATGGCACTTTGTGCCGGGATGCAGAAGGGACACTCTGAGCGCTGGCACTAGCTCAAAACGACTGTCGCCTGCTGTTAGCTAACAAGCTTCAGCAACAACAAACTATTGTCCAATTAAGCATGACATTTCACAGTCCAGTCTCCAAGAGACAGCACGAGCAAATGCCATTCTATGTGACGCCAGAAGGTGCGTCGATTCTGTCGTTTCAGTGTGGCGCTTTCCTCCACTTTCTTTCATTCTCTTTTTTGACAAGTGAATAAGCTCAATGACTGTTCATTGAAGAGAGGGGAAACAGAAAGACGCCTGTCTTGGTGTTGGAGAAATGAGCACACTCACACTGTCAGTGCCTCTACCTCGGACGCCTTTGTCCATTTCTCAACCGCGCGTGAACTTGTGTAACGATACACAGCATAACTGATGTACTCGTGTTGAGCTGACCGCCCTAAGAAAAAGAAAGAAAGAGAGAGCATTGGCACTCTCACTATCTTCTCCACCTCCTCCTCCTCCTCCTGCCCTAATGTCTAATTGTGCTCATTAAATCGGAAAGCAACTGAGCAACTGCCAGCCGATCCAGCCGCCACCGTCACTTGTCCTTGATCTACAAAACCCGGCATTGCGCAATGTGCAGTCGCACGTGTCGCAGTGCTGATCAGTGATGCTGAGGCGCATCAGCTCATAAAAAACTGTCGCCTGATAAGATTGCGTTTCACTGAGTTTGAGAAGATGAGTGAGTCACCGAGAAGGGCATTTTCAAGCATGTTCAGATGTTCGTGCTTTACAAGCAAATGAAGTACGAACAATGCGCCAACATTAGCATCATCAGCATCATCTGCATTAGTGACAGGACACAGGATTTCCTTGACACACACTGCAGTGCAGCTTTTTTTGCTTCATTAGAATAGCTCACTGGCGAAAAACACTAATCGCTAGCTTCATACTGAGCTTCATTTGCAGAAAGGCAATTAATTCAGCCGCTTTCTGTGTCAAAGTCATGTGCCCTTGAGTTGCAGAGATGCGCGCCCGTGTCTGCTGTCTCCAGCTCATTCAGCTGTTGTTGCACAAGTGAATCATCGTATTCATGTATGCACTTTCAAGTCAGTGACTTGGTGAACAGTTTTGGAAGGTTTCACAAAAAAGGCTTACGCGACTTACCTCTGAATTCAATGCGGTAGTCGGTGACAGGTTCTCCTGCTGCAGCCTCAGTTGTTGTTGTTGTTGTTGTTCAGTGATTGGAAGTAGTGGTGGTGCTGGCTGGTGGCTGGTGGTGGCAGTGTCAGAAGTCAATGCGAGCCAGTTTGCTCAGAGTTTGGTGCAGGTAGCTGACGTACCGTTGAGGGGCGCGACTTCTCAGCGACAGACAGTAGAGAGCAGTGGCAAGCAACGCTATGACTACCTTCTTCTTCGATACGACCGACATGGAATGCAACTAAGGCTAAGGCTGACTGGGCGCAATTGGCCAATACAGTTAAACACGCCAACAGCACTTGCTATCGCTTCCTCACTGATTACCCACTCCAATAGGCAGTAGAGGTACTGATACTAGAGCTAGTATCTGCCAGTGTTGCTGTTCAGATAACCTCCTTCAGGTTAGTGAAACAAAGATTGTCGCCAGATGATATGTCACCGGTAAGCTGATACAGTGAAGCTTCGTCAAGGATTAAACTCTGTCAACATCTGCCGAAAGTTTATTTCCAGAACATCGAGAGTGCTCCAGACAGGAGAATTGATTTCTCGCCTTGCTTCGTTGTAGTTACCTTTGGTTACAGGACAATCGATTTCGCTGCACTGATGACGTCACAGACTGCTGATGGACTAACTGTGAGCGAGTGAAGCGCGGGAGTGCTAAGAATGAACTGCCATGCACTGATTTGCTTCGGTAAGAAAAATCAGATGCAATGCGAATGATCACGTCAGTTTTTTAATTAAAAATGACTCACTTCACGTTTAGCTAGCTTCTTCACCCCCTGAACCCTCTCTTAGCCGTTTAACGATCTTTGTGGTTGCAAAGTTGTGCAATACAAGCACACACACAAACACAAGCTGCAAAGTTGTTGTGGTGAAAAGAGGGAGCGAGTGCACTGAAGACAAACCGATTAATCTGATACCGGTCGAGTTAGCTGCAGCAGACGAAGCACCAAGTGTGTGTGCACTGAAAAAGGGTACCACACTTTCACGAGTTATTTTTCCTGAATTTCAATTTCAAATTAGAGACGACGTCAGCTGCTTCAGAAGTCAGCGGGGGAAGTGGTCATTCTGCTTTTGGTGATGCTGCAAATTGATTAGAATCACCGATGACGTGCTGAGAACTTCTTCCTTCTTTATGCTTCTGCATAATACTTTCCAGATATTGTAATTGTCATTAGAGGAAGACACCCGACTACGCAATGATGATGAGTTTTGAAGGACGATACGCTGATTTCTGAAGTTTTTTTTGAAAATGACAAAAAACTGACCAACATGAAGAGTGAAAGTATGGAAAGGCCTGCTGAAGAAGCACCGAGCAGTGCCTCCCTGAAAATGACGTGGGTGCTGGAGATAGTGTTGAGTGCAGTGTGAGACATTAAACATTAAATTGCTTGAAACTGTGAAAGCCAATTAAGGACAAGCAACGTTAATTGCGTCCATTAATTGTGCTGTGCTGAGCACACTCTCTGCACACCACCACTAGAAGACACAATGCCATTGAGATGATTAGACGGTGTTTGCTTCGATCACTGGTAGTCTATTTCCTCGTATCGTTCAGTGGTGATTTGCCTGCTTGGCGACAACAACAACGGCAGCAACAACGACAACGAAGGTGGTATGTGTGACTTCGACAAACTAAATTGCTCTAAACCAAAATTTGAACTTCATCAGAGGAGCACTGTGGTCTAAGACTGGCTCTCTCTCCCTCTCTCCTTTGCTTGTCTGATCAGTGCCTCTCTCTCTCACATCAAATGTTGTGTTTGCCGCCTTCTGAACATTTGAAAATGTGCTGCCTTTCATAGTGATGTAACGCTGAAGTTTGCTTGGAAGTACCTAAAGGCCGAGAACAAACTAGATCGTCACTTGTTAACTGATGCCATTGCTAGTGGACGGCAGACAAGCGAGAAAGTGAGTGAGAGAGAGTGAGCATTAGATACCTTTGCCGGTCGTGCCACTTTCCTCGTCAATATTCCCAATGACTCGTGCACAGGTCCGATTTCAGTTGATTGGCCAATCGAACGGTGTTTGACAGCAGCATGCACTGTGACAGTCTCTCTGTTTCAGAGTACACGAAACCTGATTAAAGGTCTTTGAAGACAACAGCAGAGAACAGCAATTGGTGGCAGTGACGCGCACGCCTAGAGGATGGACTGTCATCGTTCCTTCTCTTTTTTTCTCCTCTCCTCTTGTCCATTTCTTCTTGTCGATTGTTGATGTTTCCTCCGATTGAGAGAGGCCAATTAATTAGACATCAGGGGCAAGCAGGCAGACTTTTGTGGTGGCGGTCACTCGATAACTTAGTGCTGGCTTAGCGAAAGCAGGTAAGTGGTAATGACCACCACTGCCGAGTGATGCGGCAGACAGTGAACGGACTTGGGAAAAGAGAAAAAAGAAAAAAAGAAAGAGTGCATGCAAATGAGATACTTCTCTGAAAGCGGTGAAAGTGACACTACTTGCTCTTCCAATGATGAATGCCTGCGGCTCACTTACAGTGCACCACAACATTGAAATATGCCTTGAAAGTGAAAACAATCTTGCACAATGTGCTTCCAAGTGCAAAGCAACGTCATTTTTCCATGTGATAATAGAAGCCTGTTTGATCCTCGTTGCAAATAAAATTAAAATGGGAGAGTCTTTGATGATCATTAGCATTTGAAATGTCATTAAGCGCATATCAAACATTGCAATAGCTTATGCAAACAAAACATTCTTTGTTTCAGCACAAGCATCTCAGATTGGGTTGCATCATAAATAGCACCGATGTGTCATTAAGCAGCAGCTGAATATCTTCATCATGTGTGCATGCACTGTTCAATGTCCATGTTCAACTGTATCGAATCGTTTTGGCAAATCTGATTATCGATTCATTGAGAAACCCGATACTCGTTCATTGAAGTGTAGTGTGATCTGCTTGTTGGCATGGAAGCACTGTCATCTTTAGCAGCAGCATCATCATTGTCGTCGTCGACGTCGGAGTGGCAGTATCAGCAATACAGGATGACGCTCTCAAGGTGATTGACTAAAGCCGTTTGCTAATAGTGAAATGCTTTTCAAACAATGTCAGTGGTTCTCTCGCACGGCACAGAGAGGAGAAGCAATGTGCAGCCATTGCTCACTCACTGCACTCGATGGCCGCCTGTTCAGAGGCAACAATCTCACTGATGGGTCGCTTAGCGGGGCTAGTGACCAAGGAATGAGGACCAATGAGACACACTGAGAGAGGATGACAAATTAATGGACTATAAAATGCATTCATAAATACTTTAAGCAGTTTGCATACTGTCCACGCAGAAACACCACCACCACCACTTGCCATGCCTGGTCAAGGTCACCACAGGTTACTCTTTGTACTCACAGTGCTCTGGTGTCACTTACCAGTCATGAGGACAGAGCAGTATGTGTACGACCAAATTGAGAAGCCAAAGACGCCCAAATTTGAGCATTGTCACATGTTCATTTTGGCCAGCATATACACCTGTTACGCATCCGCCGCATCAACGTACAACATCGACGAGAGTGAAGTGCTCCACAAGTGGCCATCACGTCCTTCTGAATGCTGTGCAGTGTGGAATGCTAGAGACTGTATTAAAGTCAAAATGGTTAGAGTTTTGTGCTTTCTGCTTTCTATTTCTGTGATCCTTTTTACTAATTGCGCTCCTGTATACCAATCAACAGAATACTTACGCCGACTGCCAAGACCCTCAGGTGCTGGCCTACCATCAGGCAATTGAAGATAAGTACATTGAAATGGGCTGTGCAAACTACGTGCCTAGCCACTACGACTGTAAAAACGGCCTAGAGACTTTTCACCGGAGCAATGGATGGCTTCAACTACTTACCGCGTTTATTTCCGTCATTCTTATCATCGGTGTCATCTGATAAACACCTGTGTTCACCTGTCACCCCGCCAAATGCCGCTTTTTACTTGTGACAATGTAAAAGTTCAACTACAGCGCTGAAGCCAAGTAGCTGCCGCAGTATCTGGTGTAGTGCGCGAATAAGAAGGGCACAGGTGACTGTGTACAGGCGGCTGTCTTATCCGTGTTGTCGCATCACTCGCTCATCATTGTAATATAACCAATAGATTGCATACTCAAATGATAATAATAATAAAACGTTACCAGTGTAGAAGTGGTAGTGAAGAGCAGCAGCAACAGCAGCAGCATTGGCAACGGCGGCGGCTGCACGCGAATGACATTGCTAGCAGACAGTTGTCATGAACTAATTGAATTTGCATGCTAGCAAATTCGTTGTGTGAGTTAATCAAGACGTGGTAAACGTTCAGTGCCAGCCCGTCTGTGCGTCTCCCTTCTGCATTGCCTATGACCAGCCAATGCAGCAAATCTGTCAACTCACCCTGCTTGACTCTGTGCAAGACCAAAGTGTCTTCTCTTTTCATCTCTTTCTGCCATCTGCTCATTTGCCTTTTTCCAATCAAACACTGTGGCGGTGAGCACAGGTATTTTTTTTCTTCTTCTTCTTTTGGTCAACAACCGTCGTTAAAGAAGTGCTCCCTCTCTTTCTGTTTCTCTGTCGGGAGATACTGAAAAACTACTAAGTTCAACCAGTGCCCACCACTACCAACACAAACACACTACCAGGAAATGAAGTTTCAAGAACGCTTGCACAGGTTTTTTGGCCGCTTACAAACTCGTGCTTCAGTGAACTGCATTAAAGCACGCCATTTCGCACGCTTCATACTCTGGCACACATGCTGGTGCTCGCTAATTGTGGGTGCCATCATCCTCACGGGTAGGAGTCAAAATCTCGCGTCAAAAATCTTGCAACGAAAATCTCGAAAACAAAAATCTCGAATTTTGCCTACCTAACTAAATTAAGGTAATAACAGTTTCGAGATTTTGAACACGCGAGATTTTTGTTTTGAGATTTTTGACGCGAGATTTTGACCGGCGCCCCATCCTCACGATACAGTTGGCATCCTTTTGCGAGTCAGACTAATTAACACCTCTAATGTGCAACTGGTGGAGAGTAGTGGTAAGAACGTTTAGCATCTGTTCCTAATACCTCAACAAATAATTGTTTTATTTCCCCCTTTAAAGGGCTTTTTTTCATCGTCATCGGAATATTCCTCATCGTCCTCAGTCCGCTGATTGCCGTCTACGAGCTGAATCACATGAAGAAACGAGTCAACCAAGGTGGCAGTGAGCTTAGCACCACTCAACTGAATGATATCAGCGGAGGTGATGCAAATGAAACTGTACCGTCCCGACTGGAGTCGAGAGGCGACCTGCCAACGTACGACGAAATCATCACAGCCAAAAGTTCCCACAGCTCAATGAGATACCCTCGCCGGCTCGATGTGGACTCACTTTCCAACAGCAGCAGCTCTGCGCCAATGCCTCCTGCTTACAATGAAGTGGCTCGAACTGAATCGTTGCATTCAAAGGCAAGTCAACTGCAACAGCAGCAACAGCAACAGTTTGTCTGTGGATCAATCAAATCAGACGAGGTGGCTACCATTGCGCCCTCTTCGCAAACTGATGCCAACAAGTACATTCGACGATCTACGTGATCTACTACTACCACAGCTTTTCCATTGCCACTGATTTGAGCACCGAGCCAGCTTATCCATACAGACACAAACTGTTGAGCATGTATGAAGGAAGGCCATCACCCCGGAGAGTGAGATGATTGAAGAGGAGGAGGAAAAACATTGTCGGAGACTATAAAATTGCAATGGCGCAATTCTGGCTCACTGCTGGGAAGACAATTTGGTATTATTAGTTGTTAATAAAAACAAATGAGGCGCTGAGCGCCGCAAGTCGTGCACTGTTCGACAAGCACAGCCGAACACTGTGTTCCTTTACCTGGTACAGACAAACAGACAGAGTCAGATACCATCAATCGATGCCATGGTCGAAGAGAGTTGCAGCTCAGACATTGTCTGGTGGTTACGTGATGGAAAGTGCGTGCGGCAGACAACCAGAGTACGACTGCTTTCATGGCGGCCTAATAATGACGGGGAGGCATCCCATCCCTTCGATCGACAGCATGAGCAGGGCAGGCAATCTGGCACAGAGTGACCACCATTTCCAGCACCAGCAGCAGCACTGTCTCAATGTTTTCCTCAGTGCAGCAGCAGCAACAGCAGCAGCAGTGTCGCAGGTGCACACAGGATGGCCAATTGCTATGGCAATGACTAATTGGTAGTAGCCATTTGTTCGTTGCAATTGTCTCGCGCAGTGTAACTGTACTCTGCTCCTTGTGCTGCACTGTTTGCGCCGAAAAATAAACAGCAAAAGACTGAAACGAGCCTTTTCGAGGTGTGCTGTCGATTGTTGTTGCTGCAGCTGATGATGATGCTGACGTGGGAGAGACCGTTTCACTTCTGAGTGGGTCTCCAGGGGCGAGGAGAAACATTAGTGCAAAGTATTGCATTCATCCCCCTCTCCACTACCACCACCGCAGGCACTTTTGATGAGGAGATTTGCAAGTAACTTCTGGCGAAGCTTCACCACCGTCGCAGGCAACAGAAGCGGCCGCCTGAGCTCAGTCAGTCCGATGCCAATTCCTGACAGCGTTCGAATAGCATTGTCAGAGTGTCTCGCTGTTTATCAATTGCCCCATTTTCAAGCGTGGAGCGATGACATACATCACAGTACAGCACACTGCACTAGTCACTGAGTACCAGCAAAAACTGCCTACTCGCATCGCCGCGTTCCGCCGAAGCTCATTTGCCTAATGGCAGTACACCCGAATGTCTGTGGCAGTGAAAGTGCCAGTCAATTGCTCAAGTGCTCAGTGCTCGCATTTGCCACTGCTCGATATGTTATTTGTTCTCAGGAGAGCCGAAACAACAGCGCACTTGTTGTAAATATCAACAACGACAGCATTTGCACAATGGCTTATTAATTGTCCGCTGCTCCACCAACGACTGTCAACCTCCAGCCAGCTTCTCTACTTGCCCTGAAATGTCACCAAAAGCGGTACTGCCTAAAATGGACCAGATTTTTTACGAGTCAACTACCGGTTTAGCTGAGGTCAACTGCAGCAAGTCAACATTTCGGTGAGTGGTCTTCATTAATTAACAATGCCTGGTGCACGTGACTGTATCACAATCAGTTGCAAAGATATCAATCAGCAATCTACAGCAGCAGCAAAAGCAGCAACAACAGCGGCAACAATAACATCAGCAACAGCAATATCAACTTGGTGTAAACAAAGACTCCGAACTGACGCCCAATCACTTCCGATCAGCTGGTTGCGAACCAAGAGAGGACAGGCGGAGGAGGTGAGGAGGAAAAGGACAGTTGCGACCATCATCGGCGGCCATCATCATCATCACCGTCGGCGACGGCCTCCGAGGCTGCAGGCGCCTATTTGAAGCGGCAGCCGTGCTCCAGCCACTGCACAGATGACTCAAAATTGCCCCGTCTCCAAGTGAGCGTACCGCTTATCTCTGCGCTTCCTTATCGGCCTCTCTTGCCTCTTCCACTTGCAGCAGCTGCACACTTGTATCGCACATTTTTTCACTCTAAAACTGTTGGTGCCTTGCTGGCAATAGTAGTAGTAGTAGTACTCCTAGCGTATTTACCTAACGTATAACCGGGCACACACTCATACTTGCAAACAAGTGAAACAAGTGCAGACAGACAGACCACCGAGGCTGATTTGGCCATTGGCGACAACATTTGCAGACACAATCGTCGAGAGCAGAGCACTCAGCATCGCTAAGACGCTTTGGTTGGTTGTACCTCTTCACCGTTTCCACCGTCACCTCCACTACTACAGCCACCACTACCATCCTAAGCATCACACTTACCCTCAACCTCACCACCATCACTACCACCACCACAATCACCTCCAACATCCTTAGTCAGTGCCCATTTCCGATCATCGAAGATATTGCCCTGGGTAGGACGCAAGTGTGCTCCGCAATTGTCTTTCATATAGCCGCCAACTGGGCAGCACTGCCACCATTCAAAGTGTGCAACTCCATCGAACTGCACAGCGTTCATCACCGATCGAAAAGTGCTCCAGCTGCAGCTGTTCATGTCCAGACACTAGACGCCGAGCAATTGGTTATGGCCGGCAGTGACCCAGCAGAGAGCGTCACCATCTACCATGACGGCCAGAGCAGGGCAGAGAAGAGCCAACTGGCGGCCGCCCTCACCCACTGCCAGGTGGACATGCCCGAGGATGGACTGGACGAGGGAACGCCCATCCACCCGGCAGGAGAACCCCCCACCAGTTCATCCGCATCACCGCTGAGCATCACCAAAACCATTCGTCAGCTGCTGGTGGCGGCCTGCTTTCTCGTCTTTGCCGTCTTCTTTAACCTCACCGTTCTTGCAGTGATCCACGAGCGAGTGCCCATGGGCCAACCGCCGTTGCCTGATGTGGCCTTTGCGCTGATGCCAAAGAATGACCACGCTTTGGACATTGCCGAGTACATTATCATGTAGGTGGTCATCAATTGCTGACAATTAGTGATTGGTGTAAAGCTAATGCGCACCTTCCTCCTCCTCTCTCTCAGGTTCATGACCGCCTCCACCCTTGTGATGACCCTTCTCCATCGCTTCCGTTCCATTGTCCTCCGCAGGGTACTGTTCATCCTGGCCATTCTGTACCTGTTGAGAGCGGTCACCATGAGTATCACAACGTTACCAGTGGCCAATCCTCAGTATTACTGCTCACCGCAGCTCAACATGACCGACCACTTTGAGTGGTGGAACTTCACCAAGACCATTGTTTCGCGCGTTTCGCACATGAGCCTCGGCATGGGCCTCTCTGTCAACGGACGGCACTCATTTTGCGGTGATTACATTTTCTCCGGGCACACTATCATGCTCGTTATCAGTAAGTCATTTCCTCTCTTCGTGCATGACTCACAATGCTGCTGCTGGTTGGGATGGGTTTTTTGTGTACAAGCCAAGCCAAGCAGCAACTGCAACAAGTAATCACCCCAAATACTAATCAGCCCTCCTCCTATGCCTCCTCCTCCTTCCTGCAGCCTATCTATTTCTGAGCGAGTACTGGCTCAACAGCCGATTACGACGGCTGCACTGGCGCCTAGTCAAGTACAGCTACCTGATGCTGGTCTGTGTGGCCATCGTCTGCATCCTGGTGGCTCGGGGGCACTACAGCGTGGACATTGTCATTGCCTACATCTTGGCCTCCCGGGTCTTCTTCATCTACCACTGCGCCAGTGACAGTGCCCAGAAGAATACTGATATATCGCGGTACCGCACCCTCTGGTGGTACACCCTTTTTGCCTATGTCGAGCGAGACGTTATCCAACACAAAAACAGCGGCACTGAGTACGTGGTGGAGAATGTCTTTGACGTTGCAGAGCTCTTTCCCGTTCGGCTTTGGAAAAAGAGGTGACCAGAGTAGGGCTGCAACCTGACTGGTCAGTCCGCCAAACTGATGTGTAGTATTATTGGGGCCTGTCTCTATTGAGAACCGGCTTTGTAAATCATTCTGTAAATCATCCCCTTTCCCAGTTTTCCCCACCCTTCTTTCTTTCTTTCACTTGTGATCAACACACTCTAGCTCATCACACATTTGTACATAGATAACAAAACAATTTTTGCCGTAGAATCTGGCTGTACAGACGAAATGCTCATAGGAAAAATACTATGTTTAATTTAATCATCAGTCATTATTTGTATTATATGGTTTTTTACAATAAGATCTTGTGTTAATGTACTGCCTCGTTGTTGGCGTTTAGGAAGGAAGGGGGAGGGGAATGCACACCGCGTCTAAAGGCACCGGTGGGTTGAGCGAAACTGGTGTACGAAAGTTGGTTTCTTCGAGTTAGGAGGGAAGGAAGGCAAAAAATCCATTGAATGGATGCCAGAAAAAAAGTTGTACTTTGTTTACAGTTGTAGTAGGATAAAACAAAATAAATACACAAAAATTAATGAAAATAAACGAACTAAACGAACACTGCACGATGAAGAGATTTATACAAGTGAACTTGTTGAACTTGAGTGGGAGGGGAAGTGGAGTTGTGATGAATTGGTTTCTGATCAGTAGGTGCTGTTTATGTGCCTGCTAAAGTGCTTGTTGAGGGTGCTTCGCTGAATAGTTGAATAGTCGCAGTTTTCGTAATCGCATTTAAAGGGGCGTTCTCCGGTGTCTACAAGATAACACAGTACAGGTTAGTCAATTGTTAAATGAGGTAATTCTCATGCCGAAGAAACTTACGAGAACGAATATGACGGACAATGGAGTCAGATCGAAGACTTTCATAGCCACAGTTGGGCCACTTGCAGTGGTAGGAGGCGCGATTGTTGACCATTCGTTTGTCGACCAGAAACATGACTCGTTTGATGCTGTTTTCATCTCGATTTGGAACATTATTTTGACTTGCACTCTGCGCAGAGTGAGACGCCTTGCTTTGCTTTGATCGCCTTTGATTCTCGTTCGATGATTTGCTCTTTGAATGATTTACTGTACTGGAAAGTGTATCTGTGATCGAGTTGACAAGTACAAAACGGTGGTTATAAAAAATTGCATTGGCGGTTGCACCTCAGCGTGCATGCAGATATTATTGGGGTTAATTGCAAGAAAATGTTTTCCTTGTGCAATTGTACTGATCTTGTCTTTTTTTATAAGGCTGTAGAAAAAAGTGTATAAACATGTGTGCAAGAGGTGTTAGTTGAGGTGAAAAAGAGAAAAAGTTATTTACTTTGCTGGTTATTGTTAGGAAGACTGACTGATAAAAAGTTTAGAGGCAAAAGTGAAGTGGACGGCATTTCCCCTTGTTTCTCTCGAATGTGATCGTTGGGCGCTGCTTGTATTTGACTGTTTGGTACTGCGAATTGGCTGTAGTTGGCCATCAAAGGTGAAAAGAGTTGAGCAGAGCTCATCTGACCGTTGACAAAGGCAAAAGGATTACTCTTGCTAGGTAAAGAAGGGTTCTCTTTTGGAGAGATCATTGGGAAAGCAGTAGTATTCATCGGAGGGTTAGCGACATGGTGCAGCTGTGGAGGTGGTGGTCCTTTACCCGCTTGAAGTTCAATTTGGTGCACTTTTCTCATGTGGCCTACTAGTTTGCAACGGTCGCTGCTTGTGTAGTTGCATGAGCTACATGAAAACAAGCATTCAATCAGATATTGCTTACTTTTGGGCTATGCTTTTAAAATGGTACCTGATAGAGCATTTGAAAGGCTTAAACCCAGAATGTGTTCGTTCGTGTACAACCAGAGTGTTTAGAACTGCAAACTTTTTTCCGCAGTTTTCGTATTTGCAGGCATAAGGTTTCTCACCAGTGTGTCTTCTCATGTGAATCTTTAATGCTGAGCTTTGAATAGTCGCATAAGAGCAGAACCAACACTTTTGAAAGAAAACATTTTACTTTGGGACTTTTCTTATTAACACTTATTGTACTTACCCGGTACGGTCTTTCTCCCGTGTCTGGAATAAGAACAGAATAAATGTTATAAGAATGCTATGCCAAAGTATAATAAAAACAGTTATCGTCTAAAGAAAAGATACATACGTTTTCGCATATGCCGTACAATAGAATCGGAACGAATGCTGGAGTAGCAACAGTTTGGCCATTTACACTGGTACCACTGCTTGCCTTCGACAAACGTCTTCTCAATAAACTGCTCTATATTCTTCATGCCATTTGTTGTTACAGCTGGTGGCTCAAAAGCCGATAGATTGAATGTAGCTGTAAAGAAAGGTAAACAAAGCGTTAGTGATGCACATGGACATTAACTGAAGCCCAGATAAACTGCGCTTGCATCAACTCCAGAGCTGTTGGAAAGTGACTTACCGTTGACGTTGTTATTGCTGATGTGATTCTTCTTGCTCTTTTGATCAAAGTGCTTGTTATCATTAACTTTCTGACTTTTCCCTCGGTAAGATGAACTTGCTTGGCTACCTAAAATCTGGTGGGCAGCCATTGAAGTGGAGAAAAGAGGCGCGGTCCTGAGTGAAGGAAACTTGCTGAGGGCACTGGATGAAAGGTCCTAGCTCCCAGCATGAAATAGCAGCCAATTGTGGAAGACAAAAAACCCGAAAAAGGTCCAAATGACCGGAGAATGGATGAAAAATTGTGCTTGTTGTGATGCAACGATCAGGCGAGCTTTACTCAGTGCGCAAACGCAGAGCCACTCTCCCACGATGGATTTGTCGTTTACTGAAAATATTACTTGAGCTTCTTGTCTGTCTCCTTCAGAAGTGTGGACACTCAAACTCACTCTTGTCAGATTAGTTCTACCAAATATAAACTAGGGCCTAGAAGCTAGGCTTTCAAAGGGTGTTGTTTGTGGGCATCAGACGGTTTGTTGTGGAGGGAACAACAGCCCAGTTTGAGCTTGGAGTTTGATAATCTCGGTAAGAAAACACTTTATGCTTTACCTTCACTGCAGACCAGGGGGCGGCACAGTCTAGTAGTGTAAAGGTAAAACATGCAGTGCTTTCTTACAAAGCTTCAAAGCACCAGTTTGCACTCACTCACAGTGGTCAGAATTGCCCCAGAGTTATGGTCACCGCCGCCCTGAAACGGTCAACTTTGTATTTGAAACTGTTCGCTACCAGTTTTAAAATTGAAGAATTTGTTTTACATGGGTATCTTTAAGAATAAATTCTGATGAAAAAGTCATGAAAATTAACTTTTCTGTTTTGTCAAAAAAGCAAACTCTTTTCTCAACCTTCTGCAGCGTGCTGTCGCTTTGTTGACAAAGCATTGATATCCGCGCTTATTCATTTTGGTCGCACCTAGTGTTCAAAAATGCCAGAATATATTGGCTATACTAAAGATTCTACCAAATAAACTGGTCAAAGTGTAGTGTTTCCACATTGATGCAGTCAACGTTTCAGAAACGCTCAGTGGACTTTGGCAAAGACGACGAGTCCTCTTCGTGCGCTTCTGGCTGCGTTGAACGGAGATTGCCCTTCCCAGGCGAGAAGATTTCCGTTTCCACTCGCTTTATTTCACCATCACGGGCGGTGTGCATCAGCAGGGCAAGGGCAGAATCGTCTGGAAAGAGGGGGGCATTTCAATAGTCTCAATTAGTACAAGTTTCAGTAGAGCGAAGAATGCTTGCCTACCTCTGTTGATTTTATTGACAAAGGTGGAGCCGTGCATTTCCAAGCCGGGCGACTTCCCAGTATGGTTCCTCGTCACCGTCTGCTTCGGTGACTCCTTACGACGGACACTTTTGGCGGGCTCAGTGGGAGCAAGCGCTTCCTTTGCTTTGACAGGACTTCGTTTGAGAGTTGCCTTGCAGTCTGGAGGAGCAGCTCCAGCCTTGCTAGGAGAAACCAGCACCTTACGGCTTTTCTGAGCTGGACTACTACAGATCGAAGTTGCAGTGGCCTTGTTGCTCTGAGTTTTGCATCGATTCTGCTGTCCACTGTTCTTTGGCGATTTGAGAGAAGGCAGTGACTGCCCCGGGCAGACTTCTTTGGCCGTCTTGATGATGGCTGCACTCGTGCTGGCAGCCAGTTTGCTAGACTTCTTGCTACTACCTGACTTTTCGAGTTTGCCCATCAGTTAGACGCAGATGTATCAAAGAGCTTATTTGACAGTTAGAAGAAGTAGTTATACAAGCTACTCTAGAATAGTTGCGACATCGAATTTCATATAGTTCTATGATTACGAATCACTGCTGGAAGAATGACGTGTAGCAGCTGATAAAGCGACATAACACTTTCTACTTGCCACTTTTACATTTATTATCTCTACTTTGAAATCTATTCCACCACCTTGAACCGTTTCCGAAATGCCTTACCTGCAGCAAACTCATCTTCAGCAGGCTCGTGAGTCTCGTTCCCGTTCTCAGCAAAGTGAGGCCCTCGATGGACGTCAGCCATCACAGCAGCCGTCGCACCAGGATGCTCGCATGCAGTGTCAGCACAACATTGTCAAGCACCAGGTAATTATGTTCATGGCTTTATCAAAACCTGTTTAATGATCCTTTGCTTTTTTCTTGTCTGCAGGTGGAGGAGCTGTACAAATCCACACCGGCTCGCAGCACCGAAGTTCCCGACTTTTACCAGTACTCGCTGGACGTGAACACGGTCATCTTCCAGGGGACCTACTCCAGCATCTACATGGCCTCGCACGCTCAGCGCCCTGATCTGCAAATGGTGGGCCGAGTGTATGAGCCCACTGCTCGCATAGACGTCCAGCGCTCCAGCTACATGAAGGTGCTCAAGCACATCAACGGTCGATCGCCACACTGCATTGGTAAGGGAAAACAACGAACTTTGAGTTCCAGTTTGAGTTCTTTAATTATCATTGGCCACTCAACTCCCTTTAGCCACCTATGACATCTTCTACGATGACGCCGGCCGAGTTGTGATTTTTCAGGGTAAATATGGCTATAGTTGTTCAAGTGCCCAGTCCGTGTAACGTACGATCTTATCTTTTTTAGAATTCGCCGTTCACTCAAACCTAAAGGACTACCTGAAGACGAACAACGTCTACGTGCCGGAGCCGCAGTTGCGCGAGTGGGCAGTGCAGGTCTACCGAGGAATGGACTTTCTGGGCGATGCGGGCATCTGCCACCGAGCCATCTCCCCCAAGCACATTCTCCTGACGCCCAATCCTGAGGATGAGAACCAGACGCTGGCGAAGTTGGGCTCATTCCGCGACAGCTTCATCTACTTTGACCCGCTGCTGTCAACGGTGCGCACACTGCCCAGTCGCGAGAAGAAGGAGAGCGCTGGCGCCAACTTCAAGGCCCCTGAGACCTTCATCAACGAGGCGGCTAACCCTGACGAGCCGGAGGCAGAGTATGATCCAATTTCAGGTAGGCAGTCTTTTTTCCTGGATTACTGTTTATCTTAACTCATAACTTTTCCGTCGTGTTACATATCAGCGGACGTATGGAGCTACGGGGCAACCTTCTTCTTCGCCAACTCGCGCAACTTTCCGGTAAAGTACAACTCGGTGCGTGGTGACATCTCGGCGTCCATTCAGAAGGCGATCAACTACGCGAAGAATCTCTCCGGGGAGGGCAAGCAGTTCTTCGCCGGTCTGCTGCAGGTCGATCCCCTGAAGCGCACCACTTTTGACCAGATCGCCACTGAGCCCTGGTTTAAGAAGGCCGACAAAGCAATGCATGAGTGATGGCGGGCGGTGGTGTGGGGCAAGACAGGGCCAGAACCGCATAGCACTATTTCCCCACCTGCAGCCCAACTGATATGTTTTCCCCTCTCGTAGCACTCGATGCACCTTGATGTGCCTCTGCTCTGCTCACCACGCTCTTTGCACATCATTTCGCACAAATGCAGTTTTTATTTGCAATTAAAATACACAGTTAACCAAAAAGAGCAGCCAAAAGTATCGCCACATTAGACTTTTGACATTCCTCCTAATAGTTCAACCGAATTCAATGATATCGTCGTTTTGTAATTTCTAAACGCCAGCATCCCTTCCCCATTGAGACCCCTAGATGTCGCATGTATAGAAAACGAAATATAAAAAATTGTTTTTGCCGAATGCACCTCGTGACGTCGTTGTCATTGCCGTTGAATCTTCTCTCTTCTCTCTTTCTCCCTCTTCCATCTCCTCGTTTCCTTTCTGCGGACAGTTGGAGAAGACAACACAGTGCTCTGATTCATTTTGGCGCTCACCCATTGTCAGCCATCGTGCCTGCCACCACAAGACCATAACCAGGTATGTTTACAACTTCACTCGTTGTACCTTTGTGCTTTTGCTTCTTTTGCTTCTTTCACTGTTCTTGTTACCTGTCAAGTGCACTTGCCATCAAAATAGATAACCGCGAGAACATGTCCGCTTATTTGCCGAAACATGGTCCGTGTTTTTTCTGCAGCTAGTTTTATTTCCCCTCATTTAACAATAGCCTCATTGACATGTACTAACTGGTTGTCAAAGTACTTGTCGACGGTCACCTGCGTAGGATGGGTTTATCCATCATCTTTCTAGCGCAATCACGATTTGCAACTGTCAATGAGGCAGCTGCTGCAGCAGCACCTTTCAACCCACTTATTACGCGTTTTCCAATGCCATTGTATCCTCCCAGTGACCACCACCACCACCACCATCGATGCAAACAAATGCGCATTGTATAGCACACACGTTTTGAAGTGTCAGCTCGAGTTAGCGCCACACTGATTACTATTCTCAGATAGAATTGAAAGGTGCATTAGGCAGCACTCTGTTGTTTGCCTGTTGTTGACGGCCACTAATCGGACATCTATGACCTAGTTGTCGCGCTAGGCTTCGGGTAAATCCGTGTGAAGATTAATGGCTCAGATTACATTCCGCGTGCAATCATAAAGATCCAACGCGCCTTTTATCCAATCCGTCTGTCTGACTGTTTGTGTGCAATTTATCAGTCTTAAATAGCGCATTATGCGACTGACAGTGACGGCAATGCTATGATATATCGTCGCATTTCAATGAGAAGTGCCCCTTTATCGACCAGTCTCCTCAAGTCTCACACATACACACACACACTTTCACACACAAAGGTGTCTGTTGTCGTTGAATTAGGGTGCCAGCGCCGTTAGTAGGTGCCGCCTGCACGTGGGAATATTGGCCCGGTTGGCAGTGGCAGAGTTGTCCACCTGTACAGCCAGCCAGCCACCTGTATGAACGTCAGAGCATCTGTGCGCCTATTGCACAGTACCAGCAATACCCAGTGAGAGCAGCAGCAGTGCCTGTCTGCCTTCTTTCCGTTTGATCAGTTCACTGATTGGAGGTGTTACTGTGGAATCACTTTCCCCCCTCTGTGGCCTTATATGGGAAAGAGTGCGGGAGAGAGTCGGAAGCATTCTTTCTCCCCGAGCAGGCTCTCTCTCTCCTCTTCAGTGTTGTGTTTGCCTGGTAACTTATGCCTGTTCAGTGTTTGTGTGTTAGTACAAAAGTCTTTGTCGGTGCAGCTGCAACAGCAGCAGCATCAGCATCAGTACTATTATCTTCCAGCACGTCCTCATCCCTCGCTGGTGTGTGCACAGGTAGTGGAAGAAGTGCTGCCGTAGTGTTGTAGTGCTGTGAATCGCATCAGCAATTAAAGTACAACCACAAGCCTTGGATACCTCTCTCACTCTTCCCTTGGCTACGCTCTCTCGTGCCAACCTGTTTTTCTCTCTCAGTTTTTGATCTCTTTTTTATCGTCGTCAATTCTCTTTTCCAACTTTTTTATTACCGTTGTGTTTGTGCTGTCGGTTCTTGCTTTCATTCGCTTTCCTTTGCTTTCACGTTCGCTTGTAGTGCTTGCCTCGCAGTGTCTGTCCAGCTAACTCTAACAAAATGGTTCTTTGCGGTCGATGCGATAAGACGGTTTATTTCAACGAGGAAAAGAAGGCCATTGGTGAGTTTTTTCGAACCGATAACCCATAAGTAAGCAAAATTACCAATTTTTCTAACTTTAGGCAAATCTTTTCACGTATCATGTTTCGTTTGTGGTAAGTGACAGTGTTCTCCTCTTTATTGTTCTGCCTTTAAACTGACGTGTGTCAATTTAATTTGAATCAACAGCCAACAAGTCCTGCAATCGTCGTCTAGACAGTGGCAGTTTGACGGAGCACAACGATGAGATCTACTGCAAAAGTTGCTATGGAAAACTGTTTGGACCTAAGGGGTATGTTTTTTGTTTTTATCAAGACAATTTTCTAAAAAGGTTTTTTGTTCAGCTACGGATATGGCAGTGGAAGCGGAACTCTGTCAATGTTCAACGGGACCCAAGGTTCACCCACATCAAATGTCCCGGCTACAGCTCAGGCCTACGTAGCTCCCAAGTCTGCACCGGTAGCTCCCAATGGCAATGGACAACCGAAATTTGGTTCTCGTGATATTTGTCCTCGCTGCAACAAAGGTTTGTCCTACTGCTGTTGCCAAATGTGAATGCTAATCTCCTGTTGTTTTTCTCACAGTTGTGTACATTGCAGAAAAGATGAATGCTGCTGGCCACGTAAGATTTATTTTTTCGACTGTTTCAATGCTGCCTCGTATAACTGTTATAACTTTCTTTTTCCTCATATTTTTTCAGGCTTGGCATAAGACCACTTGCTTCAACTGCAAGGAGTGCAACAAACGTCTCGAGTCGACTACTTTGTGCGAACGTGAAAGCGAAATTTATTGCAAAAGTAAGTGAATGAGCACTAAGTGCTCTTCCTGTGACAGTTTTTGTTTCAATGGCATACTATTTATTTCTGTTATCTAGCCTGCTATTCTAAGCTTTATGGTCCAAAGTACTATGGCCATGGACAGGTGACGACTCCCATTGAGAATACTGCCGGTTAAGAAGGCAGACAAACAACGTTATCCGCACACTATTTTGCCCTACTATTTTGTTCCCCATCTCTTTACACTTCGCGAATACCTCAAAATGCAACTTTTTGTTTTTCACACACCATTGAGTATTTTTATATGTATGAACACATTAAGCACTAACACATTTATCTTCCTACCCATTGATGTTTTCCCTCTGAACTCTTTATCCCTGTTACCTTTGGTGGTTTTATGTGTTTCCTAAAAGCCAAATTCGCAACGGCAGCAAAAACTATTAGCCAATGTGCCATTATCCTTTCAAGCATTCTTGAGTGCTATAATAATAAAATCTACCTTTTTTTGTCAGTGGTAATGATCATCTTTTTTTATTAGTCTCGCTTTTGATTTCGGTTCAGTCTGAACATGACATTGGTAACAATTAGTAACTTTGGCGCATTGTATGTTATGTTATGTTTATGTAAAGTGTTGATGGGTGGTACTTTTCACTCAATGAGAGTTGCAATTGAGATTGCAACACTGGCAATAGAATGATGGCGAATTGATGGCAAAGAGAAAATGGTATTGGGTGAAGGGATGGATGATCAGAGATCTCTAGTGATGGAACAGTTGAAAAGCAGATGGGTCAGTGCTTCACTGGGTCAGCAAGGAATGTTGTTGGTGTTGTGGTTGTTGTTGTTTATCACTCAACTTGTAAGAAGAAAAGAAGTGAAAATTCAGCAATTTTGAAATTCGTCTAGTGCTACGGTTACAAATCGTAGTAGGAGAATATTTGAAACTCGAAATATCAATCATCAGTCGCACAGTATCATTTGTTCGTACAAAAGGAAAAAGGAAAAAGAAAATAATGTAATCATAAATTTCATGCACGTCATCTCCATTGATGAAGGAAAAGCTTTACGGTGGTGAGTGTGTAGCCATCGGAGTGGCGACAGCGGCCAGGTTAATGTCAATGAAGAAAGAGTGTGGTAATTTAAAAATGGTCCGTAGTGTTTAGCACAGTGTGTACACAGCAAATGTGTCTAGGAGTGTGGAAGGGAGAGTGAAAGAATGAGAATGAAAAGAAATATCACTTGGAGTTTGCATTGGAGAGAGACTGGAGCCGTCGTTTGGTGGCAGAGCAGTCTAAGCAGATCTCCGAAGGGAGTTCAGACGAGGAAGAGAAGAGGAAGGGGAAGGAAGGGAGTGAGAACATCGGTAAAGCACATGTGGTCCGGTGCCGGTGCACAGCAGTGAGCAGTAGCAGAAGCATCAGTGCCCACTGCCCACACTGCACACCACCTATCCTGGTGCCGACTGCATTGCACTTTGGCGAGTAGTGTCAGCCCCCACAACACCACACTACACTACTACACCTTGTCCGTGTGCAGCTTTGGCTCGAGCGACATTCGCCGTCCATTGGCGAGGTTGGTTAGCAGCCGCGGGCCGCCGGTGCCGCTGTCCTGGGTGGCTCTCCTCTCCAGCAGTTTGACGTCACGCTTGAAGATGTCCTTGGCCGCGTCCTGGTCAGACTTGCAGCGAGCCAGGGCGCCCGTCAGGTTGACTGGTGGGAAGGGTATAGAAGACAAGTTTAGGAGTTTGAATAGCTAAAAAACATCTCTTTTCTTTTACCGGTGCTCGAGTTAACGACGGCCGCCGCCAGGCTGATTGTGTCCTCCGAGATGTGCAAGTGCGTCGGCGTCGGCGAGAGGCTGTCAGAGCCGCAGGAGCCACAGGAGCTGGTGTCAGAGAGCTCGCGCGTCGGCCGGCGACTCATGCGAGGCGAGTGCGGCGCACCCGGCGTCCGACGGCCCAAAATGTGACCCGATATGTGCTCACAGATTCGCCGAAATCGACGGACAGGGCCTGTAGTGTTCAATAGAAAATGATGGTGGTAGTAATAGTGAGCATGGAAGGCAGTGCGTGTGTGTCAGCTTACCGTTGAGTAAGGTAAAGGTGATGCAGTAAATGGTGGGTCTGTCGAGAGGGGTCGAGTCAAAGTTGGGCGAGGGCGTTGAGCTTTCGTTTGAAGGAGGAGTAGCACAGGTTATGTCCACCTGGAGGCGAATGTTTCGCTGGAACATCGAGGTAGTGCCGCCCGGTCTGCGGTAGTCGAGTCGGAATGACATTGGCGAGAGCACAGAGTGGCTAAGGTCGGGAATCTGGGGTTTGGGTTGAAGTGGCATTCATGATAAGTTTGTTTGTCAGTGTGCAAACATTATCAATCATATCTTACCGAAAGAAATGCGTGTATGAGATCAGCCTTGATGCCGGACAAGGGCCTATCTTTTATGAGAATCACGTGGGTCTCATCTCGTTCATTGCCCATGAAGTTTCCAAACCAGGACTTTTTTGTCATCTCAGGCGAGTGTTCCGGTGTCAGGTTTATATCTTCATACAGCGGAACTAAGGGAGAAGGTTAAAAACGCATTAACACCAAAATGTGAAATGATTGCACTTTATCACTGATAGATTACCCTGCATTTTGCGTCTGTGGAAGCGCGGTGTGCCGAGGAAGCTCTGCTTCAGTGTGTTCAGCCTGGACTTCCAGTAAGGCTGTGAGTTGGGCGATCCCGGCGGATTGGCGTCCAGTAGATCATTGCTGTTGCTGTTCAGCCGACGAGGCTTCGGACTGTTCAGCGGTGACACCAGTAGACTGTTGTTGCTGTTGTTGGTGAGGATAGAGCCAGGCGAGTTGCCGTTGGCACGACGTGCAAAGCTGCGATTAGGCGTACAGTTGATGTACACTTTTGTGCTCGTGTAGCTGTTGATGCTGGGAGGAGAAGAGAAAAAAAGATGGTTTAGAATGTTTGTCGGCGGTGTCAAACTACAAGAACACGGAGATGACAGGCTGACAGGTGAAGATGCAGCGGCAAGATTGGAGGCGTCACTCTGTGTGGGGCACTTACCCGTAAGGAAACCGACGAGGTGCAATGGGCGATCCACTGGCCAGCATTTCAGCGCGGTACGACTTTCCAGGCCTAGTGTCGACGCGCTTTCTCGGCGGATCCGCTGTTGTTGTTTGGTGGTGGTTGCAGTCATTGGTAGACAATAAATCAACGAACGTTAATAGTGGTAATGACATTCGCCAGTGAAGGCAAAATGGGGAAGGCAGAAAAAATAAAATAAAACAAAACAACAGCAAAAGCGAGCGGCGCCGATGGCACCGCCAGACAAGGTGAGCCCATTACCTGACTCTGATCGGTTCCTGATAATGCATTCAGTCTCGTCCTCGTAGGAAGGCTTGCGTCGTTTGCGGTCCAGAAGGAGGAAATATATCACTTTTTCCGTGTTGTGGCTATTAATAACGACAACAGAATCAGTATGAGTGTGTGTGTCAGTAGGAAGATGAAAGTGGGAGAGAGAATAAAAATGAATGGTGTGTGTGTGTTTAGAGAGAACAAAAAGTCCTACTACTCCTTCCACTACTGTGCGCCCCCGTCAGTGGCATGCCTGTTCAATCTGACTGCATTCCAGTGTGTGCAACGGTGTGCTTCGGCGGTGAACAAATTAAAAGAGAGTTTGAGGGCTTGTGAATATGAACGCACACACACACACTAAAACTGAAAGCATAATTGAAATATGTCCTGATGCTGCATTGTGCGTAGGAACACAGATGAACACTGATTATCGATCGAGAGGGGA
>JAALOO010000398.1_pt1 | contig 38920 bp, 34 predicted proteins | sample 7257641 | NCBI WGS metagenome assembly JAALOO01 (sample SAMN14085613, study PRJNA598686) | mite metagenome | biome: ENVO:01001000; feature: ENVO:01001002; material: ENVO:01001226; isolation source: single female mite from University of Michigan culture on fish food culture... ...
ATACAAATGCATTGCGCAGGGAAGCCCACTTTCCCTCAAAAATGGCTCCCCTTAATGAGCAAACAAACATGCAAATGTGTAATGCCAAATTGGCTAGGAAAAAAAGCTGAACAACAACTAGAAACATAAAAACATGTTGACAAACGTTTTGCTATAGCATCATAGGGTGAAGGTGCTGCGGTGAGCAAAGTGTCTAGTTGAAAGTGAATAACTAAAGTACCCTCAAATGAAACACACGGCTAGACATCAATTTTTTTCAGTTACATCAAAACACGACCTAGCCTTCCGTTTGGTCCCATAGAGCACAATATAGACAAAGATCAAAAGTGCATGCGCTAACTACTAACTGTTTGGCATTTTTAGGCCTCTGTTTCCGGCTGCAGTGTTTCGGTGCAGTCGATAGTGGCTGGCAGTAGGTTTCTGCTCCCTTTCAAACAAACATCTTTCTCTGGTGGAAAAAGTGAGAAAAAGTGAGGGAGCCATTGGCTGGGAGCCATTGATCTCTACTATTCGGAGAGGCACCTTCCTGGTGAGAGACAGTGGCTGAAAAGAGCACAGATCGACTTCCGACTGAATGGCGCCCACACAACGGCGACGGACGGTTCGTGGTGCCACAAAGTGCGACACAAAAAAATTTAGTCACTGTTACACAAAAGGGCAAAAAAGAAAGAAGACGAGGCTAGTCTTTTTGAGTTCATTTAATCATCAGACATTTGGATCTAGCAGCCGAAGGTCGTTTACATACGCACACGCATTGAACTGTTTGTCGCACTGTTCCCCTCTCCGTATTCTCTAAAACGGGTAATTATTGACAGAACATTATTTAAAAATAGTAAGTGAACCGATTATCATTGGCTACCCATCAATTGGCCCATAATTAAAGAATGTGCGACCCTTGTGTTGGCATAGGGACAGGGACTGATGCTGATGCTAATGCCGGTGGTGCAGGTACTGCTGGGAAACATTGCAAGGAGGAGTCAGCTGAGACGATGGCGCCAAGTGAGTGCACTGGCCACCATCATCGCCTGGTCTGTGTTGGCTACACAGCCTTCCACAGTCTCTCGTTCTCTATGCCTGTTTGCGTGCACTGAGCAACTAATTTTTTCAATTATGCCTGCCATCCAGTGCCTTCCTTGCTGCTTCCACTGCCTCCTTTGCTGTCTTTTACTGTCTCTACTCGCTTTTTCTCTCTCTCTCTTCCCCAGTGTTCACCACTTTGCTCGGTGCCTTTGTCTGTGCCCCTCTCTCTCGCTCTCTCACTTCCTCCCCCACCCCTCCTCGGCTCGATTATTCTCAAGCACACATTTGGAATCACTTTCGACTATATCAAATGCCATCTACTTGCCGTAGTGCAAGATACAAACGAAGCTGCTGTTTCTGTCGCTGCTGCCTCTTTTTTCTTCTGCGTTTGCTGCAGTCGTCTCCTCTTCGACAGCGGCGAGTTAACAAAGTGACAAGTCACCAGAGCGGCACAATAACGGCCAATAGGCGCAGACACTGAGCGCCTTCCTCAGCCACCAGTATGTGGACCACAGCCTCTGTCCTGCTCACAGGCTGCTTCTGCTGTAACTGCTAGACAGCACTGTGTGCAATGAGCCAGCAGCAGCATTGCTGATGGTAGTGACCAATGGGCTGTGTGGGCAATGACTCTCTCTCTGGACCAACTAGTCGATTTGCCCGAGAATCAGCAGCAGCAACAGCCAACACCGAGACCAAGATCAGCACACGTCCTGGCGCACAGTTCCCCCTGTTCCTCTACGCTGAAAAGTACTGTCGACTGTGTCGCTATGTGCTCCTCAGTACTACTCAGTGCCTGTGACGGCTGATCAGGACAATAAGTAGCTTTAAGCGCACAGCACAAGTTAGTAGGAGTAGTAGTGCCTGTGTTGTTACAAGCCCAGTGACGAGCACACTGCATCAGGGCAGGACGAACGCCATTTAAATGGCCGCCATTCAAATTAAAATACTACACACAGTCGGCACATGCGTGCTGTCGCAACCACCACCACCTCCATCACCACCATCACCACCACTACTTTGTCTGTTTTCCTGTGTGACAGAGCAGCTGTGCACTGCCTGCAAACCTCTGCCAGAGCTCTGGTGACATCGTCGGCTTGTTTAACTTAATTATTTCATAGCAACTGCTGCTGCTACCTGTGAAGATCACTTGCTAACATTCGACCTTGCGCCAGTGATCACTGGACCACTGGGCCATGTGTTCTCACCTAGCCCGTTGGCTGGGCACTGAGACAGACAGGTCGATGTAGACAGACAGTCCAGCACACTTCAGCAGCTAAGTGAGCGTGAAGGAAGAAGGAAGAGGTGCCCCTCCTTGTGCCGCCAGACCACCGTAGCCTGGGTCCTCCATTCTCACCTCACTTGGCGTGTGTGTGTGAGTCCTCAGTGATCTAATCGTAATGGCAGTGTGCACAGAGGCACTGTGTGTGTGTGTGTGTGCATTGCTGGTGTGACTGGTACACTGGCCGACACAGTCGAAGAGTAGTGCTCGCTTGCCTTCCCTTTCCATCTACCGCTTCTTGGCTGCTGCTTTCTGCTGGTGGTAGCGAGGCAAACACATTCGGCCAATACGGTGAAGGAGAGACAAAGTGAGAGAGATAGAAGCAGCTAGCTGAAGCAACTTATTGGCCCACCATCACCACCACCACCGCCGCCGCAGCCACCACGAATTTGATCTTTATTGGATTGCCAGCAAAACAAACTCAACGGCGACAGAGGTGCAATTGGTGGTGCTAAACTGGCACTGCCAGTGCAGGGTGCTGTCGCTGCAGACAAATTTTGAGGCCAGGCTTGGCCTGCATCATTCGCTCACAGTGTTTTAAGTTGGTCAATGGAATCAGTAATTGTAATAAGCTACGGTGCTAAAGAGATGCAGACAATGACCAGGCTAGTTAAAGTCACGTCAATCCTCTGCTTATGCAGGATTCAATACGTTCTAAAACAAATCATTAGAGTAAAACCACCACGCAATCAAATCACAAAAAACAACAGCACTGGCAACACCAGTGTTTAGGCACCAGTCAGATTGAGGCACTCTTAGTGGCAGCTCCAAACAGGCACTCACACAATGTATCTGTGTCCGGAGTGGCGTCTTGAGCGCACCAACCAACGTACAACTCGAGCACACTGCTGCAGCAGCAGTACAGGGATAGTCGGAGATTGTCAGAAGGGGCCGAATGCCTAATGGCAGCAGTGGCAGCAAAAGGCTGCCCATGGCTCGTTGCCACTGCCAGCCAGAAAACGTCGACAACAGAGACGACGTCGACGACAACGACAAAGCTTGATGCTGCCGCTGCTGGTGTTCAGTTAAATGCTGCACTAAACTAAACTAAATAAATCAAAACTGCACTTTTTTTGCAGCCCACAACCAGAACAAAATGGCAGTACTGACTGCTGAGCTGGGGGCACTTAGAGGACATTGATTCAGGTATCTGACTATTATTAGGTCAGAGGTGAGATGGAGTGAGCACCCCTGCGGCTGGCTGTTTTGACACACCGGAACTGAGCCCTGTGTCAGGAAGTGATCAGTTTTTGAGCTCACACCCAATAACTCAACAGAATTTGACTCGGGATCAGAGAAGGGCAGGGAAGCAAACCGCCTCAGCACGGAACCAGTTTCAGCAGTGACTGGTATGCAAATCACCACCGTTTTAAGCACATCTAGCGTATGCGTTGCGGTATTCCTTGCCGTGTCTATTCTTGTTTGGCTGCCCCTTTTGTGCGTGTGTGATAGTGAAGCTGCTGACACTGATGCTGTCCGCCGGTAGCAACACACAGCAAGTGTGCAAAAGGCAAAGGCAAAGCAGAGAATGAGACAGCCATTGAGAAGTCGCATCGCAAGCCTCCTGAGCAGCTATAATAAAAATTTGAAGGCAAAATTGAGTTCACTTATTGAGCCAAGATGTGTCAAGCGCCAGCAGTAGTTTTGCCTGGCAGGGCAGAAACACTGCAGAAACGGCAGTGGCTGAAAATGAGAGAGGCCGGCAGCAGTGTCAGTGCCTCAGCCGCTCTTTCTTTCTTTCGTTCGTTCGTTCTCTCTGTGTGTCTGTATGTCTCGGTGCTCAGTCACTTTCTTCCTTTGTGCTCTCTTCTACTCTGGATATGCATCGTATTTCGGCGGCGTTTGCACCAGTCAAGTGAGCTTACACACTTCTTCTCTCGGAGAGCAGCAGCAGTTCACTGCCAGTCTCAGTCACCGTCAAAAAGCACATACACACAGACAGTAATGCAAGGAACGGCAGTATTGAGCAGCAGCATCATCATCAGCCCCAAAGAGCGACCAAAGTGGGTGCCCTTCTCAGGGAGCCACCGAACGTGAGTGACGACGCCAGAGACGCCAAAGGCATTGCCAGTGCAGAGAAACACATACTTTTGCCGCATTTCAGTGTGTGTGTTTAAGACTACTTGAGACTAGTAGCCTTAAGTTGGCCTATCCCCCTCTTTAAATCAGTCAGTTGACTGGCGGACTGAATCAATTCTCTCACTGAAGATGATATGCGATTATTAAAAGGGTTATCGAGAACATCAGCAGTTGTCTGTAGGGCACTCTAGGCACCGCAAGTGCTTCACTCACTCTGCACAATCACCTACTACCTTTGATGTCCACTTGTGCAGAAGGTTAAGAGGCACAGAGGACTGGAACATCAGAGGAGAGGATGCAGAGGAGGGGGTGAGTGAGCGAAACAAAGCTGTGGCTAGCAAACAAGATGTGCTCCGATGGTGTGTGTGTGTGGCAACGGCAATCACACGCATTCACGCAGGCATACAGGCAGGCTCTACAATCAATTCGAAGGAAGGAGTGAAACTCGCAGCGGAGAGCTTTCAGGCGAAGCTGCTGCTGCTGCTTCTAAGCGGAAGAGAAGAAGGGGGAGAGTGAGAGAGAACCACTACCGGAGAGCAACCGAAACGACAGGCACAGGCTTTCTCACTCTCTGGATCGAGTGGCAAATTACCATTGTTTTGTCTTATTTCATTCCAACTCTCATTCAGCTGGAAACACACTACTGTAAGAGCACACTTTCAGAACTACCAACATACTTTTCTCCTACTAACTTGTGCTGTGCGCTTAAAGCTACTTATTGTCCTGATCAGCCGTCACAGGCACATACTTTCTCCTCTTTCTCCCTTCGAACGTCGTATGAAGACAACAAAAAGCAAACATTCAAATACACAGACACACTCATAACACCACATTAGACACTTACCTTTGATGACGTTGAAATAATTCTGAGAATAATGGAGAGTTGGAAGCGAGTAGTTACTGTTGCTGTTGCTGCTGCTGATGCGATGTTGTAATGGTGCTCGTTCGATCAACGACTGCACAATGAGCACACTGAGGACATGGCTGGTGCTGGCATTGAGTGAGCATGTGAACACGATGAGGATGAGGTTTGCTTCACTCACGAGGTAAAAAAATATGCTCAGTGTCAACGAAATATACGACTTGCCGTTGTTTTGCTGCCAAAACAGTGCAGCTGAGCACTTTAATGTCGGAAAAATGACTGACTGACTACTGCTGCTGTGGCGCCGGAAGCGGACAAGTAGAGGTGATCACAGATCAAAGGGAGAAAGAACGAGAGACTGCACCAAACGAGATGAGGTCTCCACGAGGAGTACAAGTCAAGCGACCAAGACGGTTGCTGTCGACTGCAACTGCATTGGCTGCTGCTATTTCAGTGGCCGCACTGTTGTGGAACATGGCAACGAAGTGGCGAATAGATTGGCCATCTATTAGCAAGGCGATCTGTCAGTGGTAGAGTAGAGCAGCCAGGGCTGCTGCTGCTGCCTGTGTGCATCGAATCAGCTGCAATCTGGTTGAGAGAGTTCGAGGAGCAGTGCTCTCACTAGAGAATATGTACACAAACTGACGAGGCAGCGGCTGCTTCACAGTTTTGGCCGTCGTTGTCGTTCTCGACCGACGCTCTCACCACTGTGCCGTTTGTGTGTGTGTAGTCTGCACGGGCCAGTTGAGGCGTTAGGACTGCCCTTCTTTTTTCTGCAGAACCTGGTTTGGATTTGGGTGAACAGGCGCACCAAATGTGGTGATGAGTGTGGTGATGGTGTAGAGTTTGGGTCGATCTTCACCCTTGGACCTGGAAGGCTGGATAGCTGCTGAAATTAGAAACTGTTATGCACCTTTACTGCAATGGATGTATGAGCGATGTGTGCGGATAAGCGCCAGTTATGTTGTCGCACATAAACACATTGGCGAATCACATAATGTGATTCACATTGGCAGGCACTGACCGAGTGCTCCTGTCGTTCAATCTATCTGGCAAATGTGTCGGTGAGTGAATGTGTGTGCTGCCGCTGCTTTTGCTGCTGCTGTTGCGGCTACGTCCGGCAGTAGGACACTGTCAGGCACTTTGAATAAGTGGCCGCTGCTGTTGCTGTTTCACGGTTTAGACAGGAGATGGTGCCGTAATAGTGAATCTTGGTCTCGGAAGATCGTAGTCGACGACGACGACGGCGACGACGACTTTCGACGACAATCGACGGACGGCTCACTCTGGTACTGAAGCACTGAAGAGCACTGCCACCGATGACTGCTCCCCGACAGCAGTTGCAATTGCCAGCAGCAGTAGTAGTCAGAGAGGCAGGCGCGGGCTAATATGAAGCAAAGAGGCAACAAAATAACACAATTAGTGTCGTCAGTTTAGTCAAGTTCGTAAGCAGACAATACTGCCGTGTAGACCGTAAGTCTTTTTCTGCTGTTGCTGAAGAGAGTGAACATCGCTCAGCTGAAGTGTGAGCGAAAGAGCGAGAGCATGGCAGCAGACACAGTTGCAGAAGCAGACAAAAAAATAATACAAACCAGTCAATAGTGCGTGCCAGTGCCACTGCCCGTTGCCTGTGGTTGCCGAACTAATACCACTTGCCTCCTCATTTCCCTCTTTCTCTATCTTTCTCTATTGCCTGCCTATGTGTGTGTGTTTGTCTGCAAGTGAACAGCTTTTACAAATGAAATTCATGATTCAATTGGCTGCTGCTAAACAGCTCCCCAGTGCCTAGATGCCTGGCACAGTTTGGTGCTGAAAATCTGCTCACTGGTGGCCGGTATGTTCCTGGTGAAACGCTCTCAGCGGTGTCACTGATGTTTGATTCCGTTAAAAGCACCGGATGCTCGAACAGTTCTGAACATCATCAGGCGTGGCAGTTTAAACGGTAAATTTTTGTGTGAGCGCACTTAGCTTACCTGGAATACTTCGAACTTTTGTGGCAATGACGATGAACCAGAATAGAAGTGAGCAAGTGCAGATTGCCTGACAGACAAGGCCAAGGTGATATTGAGAACAAGAAAGATGGCTAGTGAGTAGGGGAAATGCAAAGAGAACGACTTTTCAAAAAGACAGCAAATGCCTTACAACGGCGTCGGTGGTACTGTCTGTCTGCCAGCCTATGTGAATGAGAATGTTGAGGATGCGGCCACAAACGGTGAGGCAGGAGAGAATGTGAGCTCTTCAAAAGTGCACTGTTGTGGTGGTGGTGACTGTCCCCTCGTCAGCTGAAACTTCTCTTAGTTGCTCTTTCTCGCTTCCAGTACTACTACTCAACACTTTACCAATTGCCAATGTGTGCAGGGGCTAAAGCTAAACAGCTAATATGCTCAATTCGGAGGAAGGATGGCGTGCAAGATCATCAGAGAGACGAGAGCAGCTGCTGAAGAAGAAGAAAAAGCGGCCGAGAAGTGATCATGAGAGCTGTGCACAGCCAATCTTTTCGCTACCGTCACCACTACCACCACCATCGTCTCCGTCACTGCCGACTCTTCTAGCTAGCTCACGTTCAGTACAGTGAAAAGAAAAGAAAAAAAGAAAAATGTTCTGTGCGATGCTTTTGAATTTTGGTTTGTCCCCCTAGTGTCTAGTGTCGCGTTCATGTGGAGCCAATGCTCAACTGTTTGTGTGATAGGCGTCAGTGAAAGGCAGTTTAGAAACAGAAAGAGAGAAAGCAAAGAGAGGCAGCCTTTTGCCTACTACTATTGTACTACTACGTATGGCCACTTTAGTGCACTGAAACGTGGCCCACCAGTGATGCTGGAAAACCCGTGCCCTACACTTTCTTTGGATTTTGCTAAACCTGCATCAGCACCAGTTGTTTCTTGCTAGAAACTGGCCGCACTGACTTCCGCCTGGCCACCCAGACAACTGCTTCCCTTTCCCTCGGTTCTCCTATCTCTGACCGCAAGATGATGCACTGAGAGAGCAAATGCTCGGCTGCTACTGGAGATGCTGATAATAAGGCCAACAACAGCAGAGGGGGCAGGAAAAGATGAAGTGCACTGCTGAAAAGTGGAAGAAAAACGATGGCCCAAAGTGTTCTTGTTGACATTTAGGCAGTTACTGAAAGGAAAAGAAAGCGATGCAGTTTAGATGTAGGCGCATCCGAACAGGATTGCCATCAGTAAATGAGTACACAACATACAAGATGGCGATAATGACGGTACGACTATAATGCCCAAAGCTTGAGGACAGCCGCATTTCTACAACGCAGACAGCAAGGCACAAGGCAGGGGTCTGCCTTTTGCCTATTGCGACGCTAACTGTTCCGCCGAAAGATCGAAGAACCAGAAGTGCCAGTGCCGTTGTTGTGGAGGGTGATGATGATGCAGTGCTGCTGCTGCCCTGCATCACACACGCACACGAACACTTGGCGCCACATTGTGTGATCAGAAATGGGCGACAATCGAAGTATGCGTATTTCGATAACAGAAAGAAAGTTGACACTTGCTGTACAGACCACCACGCAAAAGATTTTCCTTTCCCATCAATTGAGTATGAGTAAACTGCGTTTGCCCTCTACAAACACACACAAAATTGCACTTTCACTTTAAAACATGCAACATTAACTTTACAAACAATTTGTACAACAAAAGCGACATCACCGAGAGGAAAAAGTGGTACAAATAAACTAAAGTTTTAGTCATTGTAGTTAAATTATTAGCAGTAGTGGCGTATACAAATAGCCACAAAAATCAATGACATAGACCTCGTAGAACGGCTGTACAGGAAGTGACGATGCAAAACTGCTTCAAGTTGCCACTTGTTGGCTGAAAACACACCTTAGCAGCATTTAAATGTTTTAATTTTAAAATTTTTATCTCAGTTTTTAACTCATCTTTGCAACTTTTACCTAAAAGTAAATTTAAAATTGTCCAATGTTTCTCCATATTAGCAGGACTATTAACTGTCTTAGCACTAGCATCACCAGTCTGCTATCTATATAATAGACAAACAATATCTTCTAATGACATCATATTGTCATTTCATATTATTATACAGCACTAATAATCGGCCTAAGAAGTAATGCCTATTGGAAAAGCCTATTTTCTTCCTTCGTTCTTCTTCTGTCTTACTCTCTCATTCAGTCAGCACTCAATCGGCCATGGCACCGAGGCTCACATAAACAGAGACAGAGAGACATGGCCAACCAGACAAACTGAGAAAAACAAGCATGACAGGAAGGCAAGTGAGGCAGGCAGCCATCTGCACACTACTTTCGATGTATCTGCCGTTGCCTCAGTGTCGCCCAGTGTTCGTTGACGCCCTGCACTCGCCTGCCTGTGAGTGCCGACTGTTAAAGCGCCTTCACTGTCTTCTTGGAGATCGTCGTTGGCAACAATATCTAATCCGTTTCTTCGCAAACACCGCACACCGCCGACCGGCGCTCTCTTCCCTGCACCTAATGCCATTTCAGCAGCCCTGCTAGCACCACCACCACTTGGCGCACTTGTTCTTCGCTGTTCATTACGGTTCACCTTTTGCTCATCGCCATTCTTCTGACTGCCAGATAAAGCCTGCTCAAGAGTGAGTGAGTGAGTGAGTGTGCTCGGATGTTGCTGAGAAAGTCCTCAAAGGGCAGACAGAAATGGTGGCGGCAGCAGTGGTGATGATGATGATGAACAGCAACAGTCAGCGAAGAGTCATTGGGGGGCAGACGTTGACTTGCACTTGCTTAGTTTGAGGTTGCAGCCACGGCAGGATTGTCATTTTCGAACAACGTTATCTTTTAGTCAGAAGCGACTAGTGTAGCGTGGTTGACTCTTCTGCTGTTGCTAGTAATGTTGATGCTGGGGGTGGCTGTAGTAGTGCTGCTGGTGGTGGTGGTGCTGGTGTTGTTGGTGATGCCTCTTCTGTCTGCAATATTGCTTTCTGCAGTTGCCAATCTGGTTGTGTTGTCGTACGTGCATCGACAGCCTTCACTGTCTGCTTGCTACACTTACACTCGATGAAGCTGTCAGGAGAGAAAAGACTGCTGCTGCTGTCGATTGCAGTGACCGACCACCAAAGTGCCACAAAAGCGAATCATCATTATCATTATCAACACCACCATCTACCGACAGTCAGCGATGGTGGCGGCAGTGATGACCACCGCCCCCAAGCGCCAGCACACAGCAGCAGCATCATCCAACCGTATGGGCATCATCAACTCCATCTGGCCGGTCTGCTGGCGCTGGTCGGGCGTCCTTTTATACCTTCTCTCTGTGCTCAGTATCAGTTAGTGCATGGTAGTGGCAGTGCTCTGACCGCAGTCAGTCATCAGCAGCAGTGCCAGTGGTGGCGAGGTAGTGGCAGTACACACACTGGCGTCGGTGGTAGCAGAGCCTCTCTGCCTGTCTGCCTTTGAACGCTGTGCACAAGAGAACGTAGGACCTTCACCCAGTAAGACTCTTCAGCTGAATGAAGTGAATCTCACGGCTGGGAGATCACTGCTCAGGATCTGACTCTTTCTTACTATGCTCTCTCTCTTTCTCTTTCTCTTTTTTTCATTTTGTTTCTCCCTCCTCGCCGGCACTGTGATCAATTGCCACTCTTTACCCAACTCGTCGCGCCATTTACTGACCCACTGAACATGCGCGTGCATTTCTTTTCTATTCAAATTTTTTTTGTATATCCTGCAAGCGATTGATTTTGGCACTTTTGGTACTAATGGTGGTTATAGAGGTGATGATGCCTGGTTTACCAAGCAAATGATATGACATGACTAGAAATGAACGAACTTTGACATGCAATAAAGTGGTGAACGGATATGGTGCCAGCACTAGTGACGCCTTCTTCGAGTTGAATATCCGCTGAAAAAAGTGCACTGCTGCTGCGACGTGTGTTTGCTTTAGTGCGCACTACTGTGAAGCACGTAAAAGTAGTGGTGATAGTGGTGTCCCCTCTTTTGACGATCTCACATAAACAGTTTTCCAGGCAAGAGACGACAGTCAATTTGACGCAAAGAAATGCACAGTACTTTTGCTGCAAAAACAGCAGCGATTCCCCCCTCTTGAATTGCCTACAATTACAATGTAGCAGTGCACTGTTGACTGGGACACCAGTGCTGCATGTCATTGCCTGTACTCGTAAACTCTGGCGCCGTCTGCTGAGTGCGCTTCACATTGGGCTACGAATCGAAAAGTTAACAGGTTGAATAAGAATTTTATGTTTCAAATTATTCAATATCAAATCAGTGAGTTATCAGTGCAGTAGTGGTGGTTGTTATAAGTAGAACGCAATTGAGTCCAATAAAGTGCATTAGTGAGTGCATAGGTACTCAGTTTTAAGAGTTTTTAGTACTCATCTCCAGCGTCAGCATCAGCTTCTGTTAATTGTAAAATTGTTAGCATTTGATTGTAACAAAAGAATATACTTAGGATTTACCAGTGCTCTCAATGGCCACCTCTTCATAGTCCTTCTCCAAAGCGGCGAGATCCTCACGAGCCTCGCTGAACTCGCCCTCCTCCATGCCCTCACCAACGTACCAGTGAACAAAGGCTCGTTTCGAGTACATCAAATCATATTTGTGGTTCAGACGAGCCCAAGCCTCGGCTATGAAATAACAAAAAATGAGTACAATTGATTGCACCTTAACCAGATCTCCTTTCAATTACAAATTGCTGTCGTGTTCGACAACATGCATACGGCACGTTGCACCTTGGCTAGGTCTCCACCAGGAACGACCGTCGGTGGCTGGTAGTTGATACCGACCTAGATAAAGAAAATGAGAAACGAGTTAAATTAGCTAAAAATTGAGTTCAGGAATGGATAATTACCTTAAAACCAGTTGGGCACCAATCCACAAAATACGCTCACCAACGCCCAGTTGCCAAGATGATTAATTTTAGAGGTGTAAAAGGGGTGGTGAAAAAGGGGGCGTCGTTCGTTAGTTTTAGTTTTTAACAAACAATGTAGTTTTTTCACATATCAACAAAAAATAGTTCTTCACAAGGTATTGCACTCACAAGGTAAAGCTTGATTGTGGTTTTATACAATTGTTTTAAGCCACAATCAAGTTTCTAAGTGCAATACTTTACAAAAAGCATTTTTTGAGATACATGAAAGCCTTTGTTTTCATCTAGTGATATTTACCTGAATCGATCGCTTGGTTTTGATGGCAGCAATAGCAGCATTTACGTCTTTTGGTACCACATCACCACTGCAGTTAAAAATTGAGTTAGTTTTCAAAAATTGATTTTTTAGAATTATACCGGTAGAGCAGACAAACAGCCATATATTTTCCGTGGCGAGGGTCACATTTCACCTATAAAAAAATTAATTCGAGTTTACAACTAATGTTAGTTCCGCTTACCATCTGGTTCTGAGGCTCAAAGCAATAGTTGGTGATCTCACCGACAGTCAACTGTTCGTGATATGCCTTCTCAGTCGAAATGACTAGATGTAAAAATCACTGATAAACAAATGGGGTGAATGGTAGTGTCCATTTACCTGGAGCATAGGTGGCAAGCGGAAAGTGAATGCGCGGATACGGGACCAAATTGGTTTGGAACTCGGTCAGGTCCACGTTGAGGGCACCATCGAAACGCAGAGAAGCGGTGATTGAGGAGACAATCTGGCCAATCAGACGGTTCAAGTTAGTGTAGGTGGGACGCTCAATGTCCAGATTGCGACGGCAGATGTCGTAGATGGCCTCGTTGTCCACCATAAAGGCACAGTCAGAGTGCTCCAGTGTGGTGTGGGTGGTCAACACCGAGTTGTACGGCTCAACTACTGCAGTGGACACCTGTGGAAAAGAAAAAAGGTAAGTAAGTAATGGTTTCCTTTTTTCTTTTTAGTTTATAAAATTACTTGAGGAGCAGGGTAAATGGAAAACTCCAGTTTAGACTTTTTGCCATAATCCACTGAAAGGCGTTCCATCAGCAGGCTGGTAAAGCCACTTCCGGTGCCTCCACCAAAAGAGTGGAAGATCAAGAATCCTTGCAAGCCAGAGCACTTGTCGGCTAGCTTTCTGATGCGGTCCATTACCTAATTCAAAGAGAAAGTGTTACTTTAGATAATTGTTTACCAATCTTGCAACTTACCAAGTCAACAATCTCCTTTCCAATGGTGTAGTGACCACGAGCGTAGTTGTTGGCAGCATCTTCCTTGCCGGTGATCAGCTGCTCGGGGTGAAACAGCTGTCGGTAAGTTCCAGTTCGCACCTCGTCAACAACGGTCGGCTCCAGGTCGACAAAGACTGCACGAGGGACGTGCTTGCCAGAGCCAGTCTCGCTGAAGAAGGTGTTGAAGGAGTCATCACCAGTGCCGATAGTCTTGTCAGATGGCATCTGTCCACTGGAAAATGTAAGTCCAAATGTTATCTGATTAGATGATGAAACAATACGTTTTTAAAGCTTACTCAGGTTGAATTCCATGCTCGAGACAGTACAACTCCCAGCAGGCATTGCCCATCTGGACGCCAGCTTGACCCAGATGAATAGAAAGACATTCACGCTGTATTATTAAAAACAATCATTAGTTAATTGATTAATTAAGTTGGGAGAATCAGTCGAAAAATGAAAAGACAAGGGAAATGAAAGGGTTGTGGCAAAATTGTCAAACAAGGAACTAAAGGCAATCATTACAACGTCTGGCATTGTCAGTGCAGTGTTCTGGTCACTCAACAGCGAAGGAGGTTGATAGCCTGACAAAAGGCTGTCGCTAGTTAAAAATGCGGTTGATTGTCAGTTGAAAAGCGGAGAGGAAAGGAGACCCAATTAATAGGGACTGCTAGTCGCTGATTGTGGAGAGGAGAAAGAGAGAAGTACAAATGACACAAAACCGGCGCAGTAGACGGCGACAAAGCTCTTGCAACAAAGAAGAAGAGGTATCTTGATCACGCAAACACACACACACATACACACACACAGAGTTGCAGACAGGTATCGATTAAGTGTTGCAGTGCAGTGGGGCACCGAGGAGCCAACAGTTAGGTGGGACACACTGAGAAAGTGAGAACTGAACCAGTCAGTCCTCAACCGGGGCACATTTTCCTACACAATTTTTGCCCCAGAATCAGTCGTGTACCTGTGTCTTCACTCTCTCTTTTTCGGGCACCGTTACCGTGGGTGATAGCGCAACAGAGCTGAAAGTGGCTAATGGACAGAATGAACACAACGTACACTAATTGCAATGACTGAATGAGAGAGCCCTCAGAAAACGACACTAACAAAGTCGAAAACTGAAAACACTGTACAGTGTTGATTGGCTAATTTCATAGCACCATCTGGTCGAAAGTACCTTTGCTACACTACGTCTTATTAAAATGCTCAGCAAAACAAAGAAGAACTACAGTAAGTACTCAGATGGTTTACATTTCACTTGGTTGACATAACGTTCTCTGTGAACTGGTGTGAGCAAAGTTCGGTTTTTGTGCAGCAGATTTTTTATCCAGCAATCAACAAAAATTGAGCGATTTGAGCCAATTTCAATATCAAAGACTGCACCAGTGATTGGATCGCTTGTACAAAAGCTGGAAAAACCTGAAGTGGACGATGTCATGGATTAATTTCAACTGACCGAAGAACAGCTTCTCAAGTGTGGCGCTCAGCATCTGATGGAAACAAGCAACGAAGAAGAAGACGATGACTGGCAAAGACTGATATGACCGACGATGTGCAGATGTAGTCTACTGCTGAAGGTGAAGAACAAAAGAAAGCCTAGTTGAAGATCATCGGTGAAATTAAAAATGATTGTATATGATAAAAAAGATTTTTGTTAACATTTTAATCCAATAAAATTGTTGTTTTTGTGTATTTTTTTCAATCAAAATCGACTGTCAACCAATGCGAGTGTTGTGTCAACCAATGCGAAACTGTTGTCAACCAATGCGAAACTCCGTTTTCTATAGAAATGTGTGTGTTTCACTGGTTGACGGGGCTGTGACGTGTAATGTTGAAACAGCCATGCTATTTTCATTTACTTCACTGTTTCAGATGGTTTACACAGCCCCGCACAGTGTCAACCATCAGAGTACTTACTGTACTTGAAAAATTGGTGAATAAGGGGAGAGAACACCGTGGCCTTAAGAGCCTCGAGTTCATAGAGGATGATGCATTGCACATCATACTCACACAGCTGCATAGAACAGTTGTCACGTGCAAATGGTATATTCTCAATAGTAAGAGCAGCTAATTGAAAGTCACGAAACGACAGGCAGAAAATAGCAGCTGGCTGTTGATGGTCAGTGATTTCCGAGAGTGGTCAGTGAGAATAGTTAATTATTATGAACATCACTACACGTATAGGCTGATGATCGTAATCTGAAAACCTTTAGTGCCAGTGTGTGTCATTGCAGTGAGTGCACATTGTTAATTAACATGATCAAGGAATTAATTGCTCAGGCAGACTGTCTATAGACAGACAGACAGTGGAAAGGTCACGGAACACACTTGGTGGTCGTTGATCGATGAAGTTGAACAGAAAGAGTCATTGCATAATGCAACTTTACTTACTCGATAATTTAAATCACACCACCATTTTCTATTTTTATCATGTCTTTGTCATCGCCTTTAATGTGCAAATCAAGCGAATCAAATCAGAAATGACTGCTGTAACTCAGGGTTTGAAAGGTTTCTCTTTATCTCGGTTGGTCAAAGTTTAACAGTTTTTAAATATTTTTTTTATTAACAGCAAACAAGAATTGCTGAAAAGATTGCTGCATTGAGAAAAAAGTATGATTGCAGTCACGAAGTGAAACAATGCCAACTCAAGTAAATCATTAAATTTAATAGGTGGACTTAAACGTATGTTGGAAAATTTTAAATACAAATGCACAACTGTACGAAAATTGTGTATTCAACTTACCATTTTGAGATATTCGAAGGGATCGGAAATGCACTAAAAAGAATAAAAGTGTCAATGTACACTAGAAAAGTGAGCAGAGAGAAAAAAAGAGAGCGTTGCAGGTCAAACACTAAAACACCAATAATAAGCAAAGATTTATTGGGTTTGAGTTGATGTTGATCGTGCTGCGAGCAAACACACCGAAGCGAACCAAACAGTGGCCACCAGCAAATTGAGACGATTGCAGCCCAATACACCGAAGAGAGTGCCACAACCCGAGAGAAAAAGAGAAAGAGCAGACTAATCGATGGTCACAGTGGTGGAACTTGTTGCTTGGAAGCGGTAGAAGAGAGAAACGAGAGACAGTGAAGGTGAGAGAGAGGGAGAAAGGAAACCCGTCAGAAGAAGGCAGCAGCTCCTGGAAATGAAGCAGCAGCGGTTCCCTTTGCTTGACGCCAAACGCAAGCGCAGTCAGACAGGCCACGACCACTCTCTCTCGTATCTTCACTTTGCTTGCTTTATTCAGCACACAACAGTCCTTTTCTCTTTGCAGAATAATTGGCGGACCGTCGGCACTGGTGTAAAGGAAGAAAAGACAAAAAAATGCAAAACTGACGCTGCCTGATAAAACGTCACCAGCAGTGTCGAATCGACTCTTTTTCTCTCTCTTTCTTTCTCCTCTCTGATGGCTATTCATTTTCATTCTGTTCTGTCAAGCTGAACCAGCAGACTGTGCTGAAAAGTGTGAACTGTGGAGTAGTGCTCCGAATCAGCAGTCATTGCACTACAACCCGACACTTGGTCGAACGAAAGAGACTAAAGTGCATGATGACCTGACTTATTTAGTTGAGCTGCCCTCCACTCGAATGACTACCCTGCCGATTTGCCTGCACGCTAACAAATCGTCGTCGGCCACTGCACCAGAAAATGATACCAGAGAGAATACGTTCTTGACCACACTTTGCGAAATCGAAGAGCTGTTTTAACATTTTTCTTTCACTCCTTTTGCAAAGCTTTAATTTTTTGTAAAATGGCCAAACTATATTTTAAAAACATAGCTCAAAAAGCCACTTTGCGGTAATGACTGCGTGCAGGAATCTTTGCCAAAAAAATAGACTGCTGAGATCTGCTAGCCAAATGCGACTATAATAAAGTTTTATAATCTATTGTAAAATTGGGTCTCTTGCAAATCAGAAACTTCTTTAGTTGATTACTGATCGTTAGTAAAAGGAGTTTCCACAGTTGAAAACTTACTGTTCAGCTGTTTTGCTGATGTTACCTTTTTTTGTTCGGCCTACTGAAAGTGGTAACAGTGTGTGGCAGCTTCGCTTCACTTGTCAGCGACTGCTAAAACGCCTTTTTAGAGCAAAATTGCTGTTCTATTCTTATAACAGATTTAGCTGAGATTGAGCCAAACGTCGTTAGGTGACAACTAGTTTTGCCAGTGTCTGGTGGTTGGCAGAAAAAGTTTGCAAATGACGACTGCCGCCAAAAAGCACCCTCAACTTTCATCATCATCTAAGCAGCACCACGTATGACTCATAAAGGCAATGGAAAAGCAAAGGTATAATTAGGATTGATGAAAGCAGCCAGCAAGCAACATCCAGCCACTCAGTGGCCAACATTACCATTGCACATCACCAGTTTGCATTCGCTACCTGGCTCAACTGAGAAAACAGTGAGCAAGTAGTGGGCACTAACTTGGGCGCCATTAGCGTATTGTTCTCCAGAGAACGGCAACACCACTGCTGAAACGCTTGCAGACGATGCAAATGGGCAGTGAAAGACCACCAGCCAAAAAAATGAAGTGTGCCTGCTGATATTCACTAACTCTTTCTTCTTTCATTCAGGTACTTGCCCACACTACAAAAAGCATCATCATTATCATCATCATCTAAGCAGTCTGACGTTTTTTCTCCTTCCTATTTTTGGCTGTCTCGATTATCCCCTGATCACGCCTTTGGTCACGATTGGACAGTCTGCCCTCTGTTATTTCTTATTAGGCGCCCGGCAAACTGGTCACTGTGTGGCAAATTAAATATCTATTCTCTAGCAAACGCCCAGCTCCAAACGCGCAGCTACTTGAGGTCAATTAATTAGCTGCCAGCTGGCTGGTAATAATTACGCGCTCAAACTTGCTCATACATTAACTTTTGATAACTCGTTCAAGGCCAAGACCCGTAGGGTAGTAAACAGATAACTGTGCACTGAACAATTCAACTTTTCATTTTCTACTTTTAATATTAGTTCAAAATTATCCAACACTCATGAGCTAAAATTAACGTGCAAATTTTAGCCGACAGTGCCTAAAGGGTCATTTGGCGTTTTCCAGACTAATTAACAAACAAAAATTGACTAGCTGAACTTAATGAAAAACTCGGTTGATAAGTAATGTAAACGAGAGTGCTCAGAACTCAGCGTCTAAAGAAGTGAAAGAGAAAATAACTCATTGTAGCTCAAACAGTGGTTTTGATTGGCAAGCCATCGAGCTAGATCTAGCACACAGTTCGTGCTTTTATTTCTTTTTTTGCGTGTTTATGTTTAAACTTTTTTTGTCCATTATGATCGCCAATACTATACTTTTTTGGCAATTGTGCTTTTGTGCTAAATCAGTCTGCACATTGCTCAGGTTGAGCATGATGGCAAATTGCGATACTTGCATAAAAGGGGAAAGTAAGACTACTTCTACTACGACGATTGGGTAAAAGAAATCAATGCGGTCAAAATGGCGATGATTGCGTTTTAGTGCTTCTCGTCAGTCAAATTGATGCTAGATGGTTGTTAACATGAAAACCAGTTTCACCAGCAACAGCAGAAATGTTTAAATTTAATACTGTTATAAAACAGGCACTGGCAACTGCTATTGATAAGCATAAAACAGGTCAATTTAAAACAAAAACAGAAAATTTGTTTTTAAAAAAAACAGCAACAAAAGTTTTTTAGTTTTTGCTGTTGTGAACTTTTTTAGGAAAACTTTGAAATGGTAACAAAGAAAGGAAAACAATAAAATGGAAAAAACAAGTTGAAAAAGAGTATGAGCAAAGGTTGCTAATTGCAGTCTGCTTAGAAGTCTTTGCTGACAAACAGTCATTGTATGGGTGCTGTCGGTAATTAGCAATGGCAATTAGCCATTATTACAGCGTTTAATTAACAAAACACTTGGAGATCAGTAGAGTGAGCATTGCGTCGACTACACAACTAAACGGCTAGAACATAAAAGAGGCCATCAGTTCTTCTCTCTAGTTAGAAGAAATCGCCACTTTAACTAATTTAAAAGTTTAAAAAAGACAGATAGAAGCTTACAGAAGACCGGCTGGACTAGTTTAGCTTTTACTTTTGTTTTTTACCCTTTTACCTGAACTGGTTCACACTGCCACACTGTGTTTGTTCACGGGCACCCGAGTTGCTGGTATCAGGCAGGCTGGCAGACAGACTTGACTCCAGTCGCTGATTGAACGAGTGGCGAGAACAGGTGGCAAAAAGAAAGAGAGAAGGTTAGCTAAATTTGCTTGATTGATTGCGCTAATTGGCCTAGAAGGGAGAGGACAGCTCACACACCAGCACACAGCTGCTTTAGTAGCTCAGTGCCATCATTGACATCCTCTCTGTGCTGCTGCTGTTGATGTTGATGATGAGCATGTTGCACACACTGAGCACACTGAACACTGTGCTCATTTACTAATCATTTTAATTCGATTCTGGCACTGTGGGTATGTGCGTGGCTAGACTTAATCTAATCACCCCAAACACACACTCACTTACTCAAACAATTGAGCACAGTTCCAGTGAAAAGACTCTTTCTTTTGCAAGCATCAATCGCAAGCAACGACAATGAGTAATTCGTCTCACCTGGCTAGTTCTCCGGGTTACAAATCTGGCTTTAAAGTGAGTGCAGAGAGCTAGAATGCCATTTGCTTAGTTGCTACACCTATACACCTCTATTTGATTGAGAAAGACTTTTTTGCTGAACAAGAGAGAGAGAGAGAGAAAAGAGAAAAACGATCGAAGTGGAGACAATTGGCAATTGCTGGCAGAGGATGATGAACTACCTGACGGCACCTACACTGCGACAAACTGAAGATTTTAGTTAAAGTTGAGTCACAGAGTGAGACGAGTCAATCAGAACACACTCTGAGGGTGATGTTGCTTCTTTATTCAAATTGCCACTTGTCATTGGCATCCTCAACAGCCACAGCAAAGACATTTGAGATGTTCTTCAGTCTTCCCCAATTTAGACTTTTCGTTTCGGCTGAGTTGTGACGACTACGATGATTTACTGTCGACAGACAATAACATCTGCATCAGCTGCTGTAGCCGTTTCTTTCACCCCCTCATCAAACATCCCATTTGGCTCTTACTCGCTTTATTGGTGTCTTACTTATCAAATTCATTTAGAGATTCAGTGGTAATTTGTTTCTGCCTCTAAGCATTCTTAATCGTCTTTACTGTAGTCATGAAACTCCCCCTGCTGAGGTTTTGAGCATCACTTTACTTCAGTTCAGCAGTAATGAAAGCGTGAAAGCAAACGACGCCTGTAAAAGCATTAATGGCATTGAGTGTGTGTGTGTGTGTGTGTGTGTGTGTGTGTGTGTGTGTTGTACAGCAATTGTGCTGCTATCATTACACCCAAGTAGTGGTCATTGAGGAATTGATTGTTAGACTGGGTAGCCAAATGAGAATACCTAGAGAGAACAAGCAGTCAAAAAATTCCTTTTTGTGTGATTGCCGAGTCAAACCTGCCAGTCAAGTTGCCCGCTGTTGGGTGACCTTCTTTGCATGCACCTTTGCCAGAGTTGTTAAAACTAAAGACAAAATGCACCGATGCAAATTCAACAAAAAAAAATCGAGCTGATCGGGGGAATAGATCGATCGATCGAGAGTAGCACAACCAGTCAGAGTTGGCTCAATTGCACACTTGATCGCACTGGCCGAATTGGCTGTGACTCACAGAACAGAAAAAGGCTAAAAATTCTCGGAATTTTTTTTATTTTCCGTTGAATTTGTTTTACATCAAATGCCGACAGAGAATGCAGACTCTCTGAATAGTCAGCGCACTCACTGGGCAAAATGGTAGACCTGCTTCAACTGTTCAAGTAGCTGCCGTTTCTCCTCCTCTGGCAGAAAGCACGATCGAGCAGCATTAAAGTTGGCTCTGACCAGGTGCAGTTCAGTGAGACCCATTCGCTGCAACAGTTGGTACTCAATGGGCAGTGTCGTCTGCGTCACCGTAGAGTCGTCTTTGCTCACCGAAAAGTTGGTGTCATCCTCTGCGAAGATCACTATGGGATGCTTGTCCGCCCCCTCACCTCGCTTCACCGCACTCGTGTACAAGCTCGAGTAGGGACAGCACTCAAAGTGAACGCCCCTGCTGCGACACATTTCGTAGATCTCCGCCGACTGGACTACACTGTAGCCGTGGCCGATTCGCTCTGCGTGCAACTTTTTCACTGCGTAGGCCACATTCGTCGGCGGGCCCTGCTCCCCGGCGTGGATGGTGCGGTGAATGCCCCGACTGAAGGCAGTCTCAAAGGCGGCCCGCTCTTCGTCCGAGTAGACGCTCTCATCGCCAGCAATGTCAATGGCCACCACGCCCTCGGCCTTCATCTCAGTGGCCATTCGCACCACATCACTGCTCCAGCCACTGTGGCCCTTTATGGTGCAGAGAATCATGCGAGCCTTGATGGAGAAGTCGGTTTCACCTCGCTTCAAACCTCGACTGACCGCTCGGACGACGTCTTCAGGTGTGACCGCTGTTGGGCTGTCATTAGAAAGCGGATCCGCTTGAAAGGGATGTTTCCTGGTGTTGCAGAGGAAATGCGGTGAGAAGCGGGTCTCAAAATAGAGTACATTCTCAGCTGCTTCGTCTTCACAGAGCTCATAGGAAATGCGCTCGATGGCTTGAAGGTCTCCCCTGTTCAAAAACAATGAGGTTGGAGTGTCTGAATAGGTTAACACACTTACACAAACAGAGGAATGTAACGGTCGATCTTGGAGAGAAAATATCCCAAATCAACAGGATGGTCGACTGTGACCGCTTCTTTGATTTCTTCCAAAGTATTGTTTTCTGTTAGTTTGTAATTTTTGGCTCTAGCCAAGTCGTAGAGTGTTTGTACTCTAATGGAACCTTCCAAATGAAGATGAAGCTCAATCTAAATTGAAGAAAAAATTGAAGTCATTTTCACACTCAGTGAAATGTTTAAAGAAAACATACTCTTGATTTTGTACTCTTTTTAGCGTCAAAAACTTGATTAGATCCAAAAGTAGTGTTGCGAACCATGTTGGAAGGTTGGAAATGATGAAAAGTTAAAAAATGGAGTTTTTTAATGTGTTGCTATCTTCCTCTGTTTGTGGTCGTTTTCTTTTCGTTACTCACTCTTTTGTATTTGCCGAGCACGCTTTCAGGTGTCTCCAATCTGAGTGTGCCTGTACGAGCCATGTGTATCTGAGCGATAGTATTGTGTCTCTACAATTGGTTAAGCTGGCCAGCCAGAGTGATAAACACTTATCACTATAGCCATCATCGAGGATACTTCTGAGCCTTATCGATAGCACCTCTCATCCAGTGACCATTTTCATTAAGACACACTTTAAATCTGTTTTTGGCTCTCTCAAATCATTGCAAAATCAATTGAGACATTACTTCCAGTCTGTCTTTTAACATTGCTGCTAATCACAATTACTAGTTTCTATTTTGATGTTCCACACTATATTTGATATCAAAACTTTAAAGTCTTGCAATATCATTAATTTAAATCTTTTGAAATAGCACTTGTATGGCTAAGCTGATAACTGACGATTTAGCATACAAGGCAACTTTAAGTGCATTTTTTTTATTTGTAAGTTAACAATCAATTTATTAGAAAACAGTTTTGCTGCAAATGATAGTTTCAATGTTTTTCCTGACACTGTTTGCCTTAATTTCATAGTCATACACTTCCTTCTTATTTTTAGTTTTCCATAATTAGCAATTCTGCAGTAGCAATATCGATTGAATACGAGAAAAAAGCAACTCGATGAGAATTTAAAATTGCAGTAATTTATCATTCCCTCTAAAACTGTCAGTGTTGTTATTTCAATGTCAACATTGATTTTTTACACACTTTTGTACTGTGAAATGTACATTTTCACTAGTTTATGAAAACAATCAAATGACAAAACTTGTGCAAAAATACACTTTTTACCTATTTAAAAGTCGTTGTATCTATGCATTCTTTTACTTAAACTTGTTTTTATAAAAACATCAGTTTCAACCTGGCAACATCAATCAACATTTTTCAGGCACATTTTTTAATTTTGATATTTTATTTTTGCCTGCTATGATTATTTTCAAAAATAGCCACATTACCTAGCTACCATCTGGTGATGGCAAATCTGTACTTGACAAACTTGAAGTTTTTGTTTTCAAAAATTCTCTTTTCTTCGAACAGATACCACCGTTTAGTAGCAAAAACAAAGTACCTCTACTTCCTGTCACTTTCCCAGTTGCTGTTGCAGGCAATTAATCAGAACGTCAATTGCGCTTGCTGCTGCTGTTGTTGGCCTACAAGCGCTTTCCAGGTCCCTGTTTACTGATTTACAAATGCACTGTTGCAGCGGCAAACACTGTGCCTGCACAAGGTGATGGTGGTAGTGCACAAACCTAAACCCAAACACACATGCACATTCCACATCATTGCCAGTGAATTTCCGTGTTTTGGCAGCCGCAATCGAAGCAGACAGAAACACCCTCAAACAATTACGCTGTAAACATCGTTTCCTGCAATCAATTTGGGCTTTCTCGAGGCAACAATTTGCTGTTTTAACTGTAAACTGACAGTGTTCCCTTACTGCCGAACGACGGAAGTTGATCTTTGCCTGCCACCAAAATATGTGGCAGACACTTTAACCATAAAGAAAAACAAAAAAATAGCTGATATCAAATGGACAAGTGGCATTTCTGTGAATCCTAAGCGACATCGCATGTACACCGTTTGTCGGCTGAAGGCGCGAAGCTGCAGCAATTAGCAGCACTGAAACTATGGCTGAGTGTGACTGCATTGCACACGTACGATTGATTTGTGCTGGTGGTGCTGGTGCTGCTGGTGGTGGTCGACTGCTGGCCAACACTGCCGGCAGACAGTCAGTCAGTCCTCTCTGATTGTGCTATTCGGTGGTTGTTGTCTCCTTTTCTTCTTCTTCTTCTTCTCCGTCTTCTGCTGTTGCTCTTGTAATCAGAGTTCACTGTTTGATCCGTTAACTGTTTGTGTGTGTCAGCGAAAGTGAGAGAGGCTTGTGTCTGAGCACTTGTGGCGTTCGTCGCCCGAGTCGGCAGCAGTGCATTCGTCGCCATAACAACTGCGCTCCCAGCACCGACTACACCGCTGTCTATCCCTTTCACTATCGCTATGTGATATTGCTGTACTCTGCTAACTACTACCACCACTACCACCAGCAACTGTATGATATCACATGCTCCTTGTCAGTCTGCCATCGACTCCACAACACGATTTCACTCTATCTCTCATTGGCTATTGACTGTCATGTTCACTAGCTCACTCATTCACTCACTCACTCAGAGTTCAGGACATTCAATCAGCTATTCTCTTCAAAACAATCTCAACTATTTTTGTTGTGGTTGTGTCACCAAACAATGTTGATCAGCCACTATCACCTTCTTTGAGTCAACTTTAGTCATTCTATATAGTGATCTGTTGCCTCTACTGTGTTCTTTCAACAACAACACCACAATCACCAGTTGTTTTTTGCTGAATTTCACTGTTATTTAACGAATCATCTCATCTAATCCTTGATTATGATTCTTCAAGATGTGACTTTTTCATCAAAACAAGAGTAATGCAACTTTTATAAGTTTTTTACAGCGGTACAAGCTTCTCGGATAACATGGTTGTTTGTGCAATGTTCAACAAGTGGTGCTAGCACAATGTACTTCATTGAAATGCCTACTTTACTACTTCTAGTCTAGATGTAAGTAGTTGCTCAGTTTATCTCACACACACCCTCACACACATACTTTTCTTTCTAATCTCTAACGAGCAGTAGTAATTTAAGCTAACAGACTAATAATAGGATTTATCACTTTCACACGAGTCGCATTCTTTTGTAGTACCAGATAAATTAAAGTTTAAATTAAAGAATGTGTTTATTGTTGATGGTTGTAGTGTTGTTATTTCTAAATACCACTGCATTCTCTCTGAGAAACGTCTGAAAACGTTCAATTTTGCCCTTTTTATTCACAACTGTGAACATGTGACACTAGACTGTGAGTGTGTGTTCTAAAATGGTCACCATGCAACTGTCCACTCTCTGAACAGTTTGTGCTTGGTCCTGTCAGCCATGTCAATGAGAACTCTCCTTGCTCCCAGGTTTCCTAATGACTCTTTGGGTAATCTGTTGAGTTGAAGTGGCGCCCTACCACCGGTCTGCTTAGTGCCCACTTCTGCCCAGACAAACAGGAAGGCGACGCATTTGCTCTGGAACATTAACTTCAAAAAAAGGTGTGTGGTCAGTTGAGTTTGAGTGCCGTTTTGACGCTGTCTCCTTTCGGCTCGATGGACAACAATCAAAGTGAGTGTCTGCGTATGAATAGAAACTGAAACAGCAAAAGAAGTGCCCAGTACAAATTTCTCAAGTGAGTGAGTGTGAGTGCGGTGTCAACTAGTGTGGTGTCTAATGTTTCTCTCTCGCTGTCTTTGTCTTAAGCATTGTTATCTCAAATGCTTTCTCGATCGGAATTAGCAATTAGCAACTCTTGTTGTGAGCGCTGAGGGGCCTCAAGGCACAGTTTGTTGCCAGCAGTGACAGCGGCAACAACAGTGCCTCAGTGGGAGCCAAAGTAGAGCAACAACTGCCACTGCCTGGCAAGTGTTTGTGTGTGTGTGTATCCACTGGAGTTGTCATCGAGAAATGGGCAAAAGAAGAAAGCAGCAACAACAGCAGCAGCGACAGGAACAGGCAACTGACGGCGCGCCTTACCGGTGGCGACCACTTGCCGCTCGCACCAATTAGGCTTCATCATCCTTCGCAGCCACCGCCGCCGAGTTTCCAGTGCATGCAGTGCATCTCCCTTCTCTATCTATAGTAATTTATTGGTAATACCATTTTATTATTATTAGTAGCGACTGACTGTGTGTGTGGTTAGTTGTGTGTATACACCGACTACCGACGATCGCAAATCACTGTACAGTTGTCTGGAAGCTCAGTATGTATGTCTCAGTGTCTGCTGATTCCGTCTGCTGTATTTGCTGCCGCCGCTGCAGCATCAGCATTAGCCTGTGCATTGCCTTTCTCTAGCTGCAATACACTGTGTTGGCCAGGCAGTGCTGCTCTGTGCCTACCACATTTGTCATCGCTGCCTTTGCCTCAACAGGACCAATCTTCCTTCTGGTGAGATACCCTCAGCCTCAGGCGCGGCTCCTTTGCTCCGGTAGTTGCTGCTGACAGTATCACTATACTGAATCAGTTTGCAGTTTTTTATTTTTACTGTCGTTTGACGCTTTATTGTAGCAATCACTAAAAATGCTTTTGCTTTTTGTTTTCTTCTTTGACAGTAAAACCGCTCGCCTGACCAACTTTACTCTTTCTTCAATCATTAAGTGATCCAAGTGCATTCACCGAAGCATTTATTTTTGCTTTTATTTGTCTTGTTCACCGCTTTTTAAAATGGGCAATCTACTGAACCGACTGTTTGGCAGTGAGTCCCGAGAGACCGGATGCAAGCGTCCCTTTTCAAAGCACAACAAAGTCAACCTTCACGGTAGCAGCAGTAAAAGTAAGTTCTATGTCGCCTACGACGGGTCAATGTCAGAGGAATCAGTTCTGTTTCGCAAATCCTTCAAATCGCCCAGTGTTGTCAATGCAATGCACAGGCTAACCCTCTCTGGCAGACACTCACAGACCACCTGTACTGACTTACCCATTTCTAAAACTTTTCAAGAATCTTCCTCCAATGCTGCCTCCGCCTCCGCCGTCTCACCCACCACTAGTCAGCCAGTGATCAGTGAGGAGCAACCACAACCAGTCCACGAAGAGCACCACAGCAGTGCTCATCCGCCGAGTGATCAGCCCTCCTCCTCGCACCCGGAAACGTCACCCTTTCAGCGTGACTTTATCACCTCTCACCAGCCTCTAGTCTCACTTGAAAAGAGCCGACCGCGTCGATCCAACATTCGCCGTTCGTCTCGCATGAACGCATCAATGGGCAAGGGCGACAGTGCCACCACAGCCGGCGCCGGACGACCAGTGCACGGACACCACCACCACCAACAGCAGCTCTCCTCGGTTTCCAGCATCGTCGCTGACGAGGATGCAATTGTGGTGAGGGCCACAAACACCAGTCATCAGCCATCAGGCACCGTGATCAGCAATCGAGCCGATCCGTCACTGCCTGTGGTCACCCACAACAACCAATCCGGTAAGTGAGCACTAATGTGAAGGCACCGGTGATTGACTGACTGCTGCTGCTAATCACTGCGGCGACTAATCGCCCAGCACACAAGCAGTGCCGTCACTGCCTGTACACTCGCTTTCTCACTAATCACATGTTTTCTTGTGTGGCATTTGCCTGTGCATGCCAAATTCTTATTTGTTGACGCAGCACAACCGTCTCAACCAACATGGCTGGAGCAGCAACAGGAGATCCTCGAAGAGGGCGAGTCCCTAGAGCCGGCGGTGGACGAGTTGTCGCCCAACGAGCGACACAAAGTGGCCAAATCGAGAATTTCGCAAATGTTCATCAAGCGCGAGAAGACGAACAAACACATCAGCATGATTGCCCCCCTTGAGCTTTCCCGAGGACTGCCGGAGGAGAAGACCAGCCTCAGCGCCAACTCTAGCCCCACCCACCTCACTGCCAATGGCTTTTTCGTGAACACCGACTACGAGCGAGTGTACGACAGCCACGGCCACTACAAGGCAAGGCAGGAAGGCGAGCACAGCCAGAATGAGATTGCTGCTGCTGGTGATGATGAAGCTGACTTTGCACGCTTGCGAAGTTTCGCCGGCCAGCCGCCCTTGCCGAATGCCGTGGATGAGGGCAGAAACAACAGTGAGCATGACCAACGAAAAAGAGTGTCAAGTGTGGATGACGACGATGAGCAGGCAGTCAGTGCTGATGCAGGCAGTACTGAAGGTGCCCTGGCACCGTCAGCCAGGCCTGAGGTGACGCCGCGACGAAAGCACATGATGCAGGGCAACCCTTTGCTCATTGACGAGCTGAAGAAGCGACAGTCAACGTTTTACCAGACCACTGTCGAGTAGTTGTGATCGTACCAGTCGACTTCTTTCCTTCCCTTCTCGATCTGTCTTTTTTCATTTTGCCAATTCACAATCTATTCTCTCTCGCTCTCTTTACTGTACATATACATGTGTTCCTGTTATTTATTTGTTCTGCATGGAAAGCATTTTTTCTCCTTTTCCAAAACGCATTGAGCACACTTTTTTTCCTACCACAATTATTATTGCTCTGTAAGCTTACCAGTCATTTGTGATACTGTTTTTCGCATTTACTTTCCCTGTGTAAGAGCGCTCTACAACTACTAAAACATTCGTTGCCCACTCACTAGCTCATTCATCTAATCTTATACTTTCAGTCGACCAGCCAGGACTGTACAAGTGCCTGGCGAGCGGTGATGCGCTCCTTCACCTCTGGATTGAGCAACTGACAGAGGAGGCAGTACAGCTTCAGATCAGTCTGAATGACCCCAGTCGGTCTCCACTTCTTCTGAGTGATGTCCTCGTAGTGCAGCAGAAGTCCCTCTCGAGTGCGTATCTCATTGCCCGAGCCAAAGGGAAACTCATGTGTGACCATGACAAAGAGCAAAATTCCGAGACTGAAGCAGTCGGCCATCATTGGGTTGTACGGTTTGGTGCAGCGTATCGCCTCCGGGGCCTTGTACTCCATCGTTCCGCAGAAGTTGGTGCTCAAAATCACCTGTCCCTTGGTGTCCAGACATCGAGTGGCGTAGCCAAAGTCGGCCAGCTTGGCGACGTTGCTGCACAGCAAAATGTTGTCTGCCTTTTTATCGGTAAAATTTTACTTTTTAGAGGTATTGGTGAAAAATGCAAGTTACCTTTATATCTCGATGAGCGATGCCTAGATGCACAACAAAAGATACTGTTTTAGAGAGTTGAAGTATACTAAAAGCAAGTATAATACCCTTTGAGTGGAGGTACACTATCGCCTGAACCGTCTGAGAGAACCACTGCTTGGACATGACAATATTGGGAACTGCATGATTTTCAATGTAAGAAATGAGATCACCATCGGCGGCAAACTCCGAAACGATCACCGAGTATCCGGGCAGTGAGAAGACATTGTACACGCTCATGATGTAAGGGTGGTGAATCTCCCGCACAATGGACAGCTCATTGGGCAGCAGAGTGTTGAGGACTATGGGCTTCAGCTGAGAGCGGTCGAGCACCTTCGCCGCGAGAAAAGACCCATTGCAGTCGACCAGTTTGTAGACTGCACAGGTGCTTCCTCGGGTGATGAAGCCTACCAGCTCGTACTTGAGCTTGTCCTTCAGGTACTCTCTCACCAGCGCTGGCATCACTGGCTCTTGCTGCTCTCCTTTGCCATTGTTTGAAACAGCACCCGGATTATTCTGCTTTTCCTGTTCACTGCTCGTTGTTTCTTGCGGTGCCATTCTTTTGCCAGCTGATTTGCGCATGCTGGTAATGAACTAATGAACTAAAAAAGTAGTGACTTACTGCAACGTAAACAAACCACTCAAAAATTGACAAGCAAGTTGATTCGAAAAGCTGTGACGTCACTTTTTAATCAAAAAGACGCTGATTTATTTCGAACTCTGATCACAATTGTTGTTGTTTTTAAAAAAGAATAAATATGGTTTTCGAAAACTTTTACAAAATCTTCTGTTCTCCAGTGTCCGTTTCAAGACTTATTCTACCTCGTTGATGTCCTCTAAGTAGGGCATAAGTTTGTAATGCTGAAACGGTCTCACTTTGGAGCAGACGTAGTCGTGATTCCAGACACCTGGTTCCATTGGTGTGGTTGAGACGCACTTCAAGCCTGGAGAGCATCCACAGGTCTACGGTACAAAACGAAAAAATACAATAAATCTCAGCACTCAGTGGATGTTACTTACGGGAGTTCGCGATCGAAAGAAGCAAATATCCCCCTGTTGTTCGTAGTTGAGGCACATCTGATAGCCAATAGGCGTGTACGTACAGCACTGGTTTTCACCGCAGTCGTCATTGGTCTTGCAGAATCGGCGATTCAGTGCAGCAAAGGCATTGGTCAGCTGGCCAGTTGACACTAGAATCACCATTAAAAGTGGAAGAATTTGTCTGGTAAAGTTGTACTGCATTGTACTCGGTGATGGACGGTGCTTCTGAGCTCTCTGTTCGATGCGTGACAGACAGCAAGTGAAAGGATGTTTTTGTAATAACTCTCCAGAAGGGTGAAGGAGAAGGCAATTAGTATTGTCAATTCAAGACAAGTCAAGAGAACAATGGAAGAAACCGTGCGTCTTCTTCTTTCTTAGATTTGGCTGTACTTCACTTGTAAAGTAAAATGTATTCAAAAAACTGCCTTTCACGGTAAATTTTATTTTTTACAAAGTGTATATTCAACCACTGGTCAGATGAGGGCTTGTTGCTGAGGCTAAACTGATGCTTCAAAATGCCGTACACACTTACTCAAACACACTTTTGGTGATTAGACTTGGCAGGAACATTTAGTGAAAGGAAAACACATCCATTAGGCGATATAAGGAGATGAGCCAGAGGAAGGGTGAAGATACTTAAATAGAAAGAAAAAGAGGAATCGCACACGAATTGATGAAAAATGAATACTTAAAACAACAAATCAAAGTGTTTTGTTGGCAGATTGCAGCTTGCAAATGACTGTCTGGCAGTGTATTTTCAAATGGTTGTCGTCTGTCTATGTCTATCTATGTATAAAGCACAACAGCAAGTTGCAACTAAAGTGATCGATCCTTCTGTGCCATCGTTTTCACCTCAAACTGAAAGAAGAGGTAGCCCCAAAGAGACACACTGAGGCTTAGGGAGTACCCACCTAAAACATCAACCACACTGCATAAATTACTTTTCTAATTCAGCTAAGCCAGTGATTGCACTCATCTTCTCCTGTCAGTTTTTCTCTCTTTCTCAGGTGACGCAGGTCTTCTTCCAATAAATAATTAGCATCACACTGCATCAAGCCGGACTTATCACTGATCTTCAGCTACTTTCCCTCCTTTCTCCTTCTTTTCTACTTTCACTTGCTCATCATTCTACTCTTTCCCACTGGTCTTCTCTACAGATGTGAGGGTACCACCTTGTCCATTAATCAGTAGAATGGCCATTTCAATTGTCTTCTCCTATTTTGTTTTTTTTATAAAAAGAAAATATTTTCAAACTCATAACTTTAAAATACGACTACTTGAAACTGTAAAGCATTTTTAAATATAGTAGCGGCAAACTTTGAATTTCTTTTGTAAATGCTGCATTTTGATGATTCAGAAGATGTACATTTTAAGGTTTAAAACGATCTATCAACAAGTGTGATGTCTTTATTGTTATGTTGTCACTGAAGCTCATTTCTTTTTCTATCACTGCAATTCGTCACACTCTCAGAGTGCTTAGCACTTGGGAAAATACGTGCGGAAATGTGAAATTGCCGGCTATTGAAGCGCACCATTCAGGTGTCGTTCAGCGCAGTGTTTGCAAACACATGATTTCGAAACGATGAATGAAAGAGATAAAAAAAGAGAAAGGAAGGAGATTCAAATGTTTCACTCGTTTATATATTTGCAATGCACTTGTGGAGCTTAATTAATCTGTATGTAGCAGGCTGAACCAAGGTTGCAATGCAACGAAGCAAAGAAAGCCACTCAAATCAACTGTCTACTGAGATTGAGAAAATTTTCAATAACTTTGCTAATAGTGGTTTAACACTATCGTTTTTATTCGTTTGTGCGTTTTCAAAAAAATTCAAATTAAAACATACGCTCAATTTTTAAACATGTTTTCTTTTTGAACATTTATATAATTTGAAACTTTTTTGTTTGGTAAGTCATGAACATGATTTGGCGGATGCAAATGAGTTGTTACTTTGGGTAAAAAAATTGATGATGGTGATGATCAGTTGTGACAAAAAACAGTTGATAAAATTGTACAAAACCTAAACGATTCACTTAGAACTATTCAGGAAATTTTGAGTTCTTGTGAAGAAGAGGAAAGAAAGGCGCAGTAGTTGCAGCAGCAAATATAACACAGTAAATGCTTGCAAGTGGACTTATTCGGCGTCTTTGGCAAAGTGTCGTTGTGGTAGTAATCATCAACAGAGTGACTGAACTTGTCTTTCTGTTCCCTCGTCTCATTTGACACCTCACCAACTTCTGCAGTATCCGCATCTTTGCTGGAATTTATGCAAATTGGCTCATTTTGGGTCGTTTGCGCAGCTGAAATGTTGTTGTTGCTGTTGGTGGTGCCACTACTGTTGATGGCACTGCTTTGCTTGTTGGTCACTCCTCTGTAATTGCGTTTGAATAATTTTGTTTTGGGTTTCTCGTTGACAGTGCTCTCTGTGTTTACTGAACCGGTTTGCTCGACATCAGTGGAGAGCATTTTATCAAGTTCTTCTATGTACTCCTTGGAAATGCCTGATTTCCGAAGCGCCACTCTGTAGGAGTTTGATCGACGAACACTTGGGGAACTCTGAAAAAAACAACGTTTATTTTAAGAACAAAAACATTAAAGTTATTCTTTACCTCAACACTGGCCATTATTTTGAGTATTTTTTTACAACGAGCTGATGAGAAATTAAAAACCCTTGTTTTGTTTGAGATGCAGTCGTTTAGTTGGCTAAACTTATGTTGCTATATTGCATGCTTTTTTAAGCAGTAGTTAGTCATTTGGGACTACGTTTACTGGTAGTGCAACAAGCTTGCACTGCTGCAAAGCATGCCTTTCTGTTGCAGTTTGTTGTGCTGGTTAGGACGCAGATGGCAAGTGTCAAGTTTTGGGTAAGTTGCAAGTTCTACGGCACGACTACTTCCGATAAAGGCATTGCATTGCAGGCAGGCGCCAATAATCGTCGATAAGTTTGCGCGGTGTAGTCAGTCAGTCAACCAGTGGAGTGTGCTGCCGACACAGTCGTCTGTCCCTTCTCGCTGCCGATGGAGATGGCTGGTACTGGTGATGGTGCTAGTGATGGCGGTGGCTGGTTGTCATGGAAAGGCAGACTGTCTAACGACACAACCTGCAGATAATCAAGTCGAGGAAGGGACCTCTTGAGAAGTGTCACTCTCACTCACTCACTCACTCTCCTTTTTCTCAGTCTCGGTTCTTCAAAGGTAACCCAGATACTGAAAGACTACACTTTTTTAGACGCAGTTCAAAGGACAACGGTCGCGTGGTTGCTCGGTGACCAAGGTGGCGTTTCCACGCTCAACACTTGAGCAAACGCATTATGTAATGGCAGCCAGCAAATCGCGATGATGCTGATGCTAGAGCTGGTGGAATGTAGTCGCTGTCTGCCAACCGTGCCGCTGATAAAGCTGTGTGCGTTACTATGCAATAAACTGCGTCGCTCTTTCGGCTGTTCAAGTGCTACTGCTGATGGTGCTGATGATGGTGCTGATGATGATGATGATGATACTATGAAACTCCAATTATTTGAGATTAATTGATTTCAGTCAGTCAAGTTCACGGTTTGAGTTTATCAGCAGAGTTGATAAAACAGTTGAAGTGAACGGTCAATAATAAATATAAATCAAATGTAAACAGTCTAAAGTACGCGGTGCACTGAAAACGGAAGTCACGTTTCGTCTTCAAGTAGATTGGCCTCCTCCTCGTTGTTCGTTGATTTACTTGAGCTAGTTCGATTATCGTACTGCCTGTGGGGAGACTGTCCATTCTTCAGCATTGCCACCTCTTCCAGCGTATCTGGCAGCTTCTTTCCCTTGGTCTCTGGCAGTACTGTGCTGATAAGACCGGCTCCGATGGCCACACAGCCAATAGTGAGAAAGGGAAAAGATGGGCCAAATATGGTCTGAAAGGAAACAAACGTTGTCAGCGAGTTAAAACTAATTTGTGCAGAGCACTAACCAATTGAAGGAGATAAGGCGCCGTCATTCCGCCAATGCGAGCGAACATAGAGCAAAGACCCAGGCCTGAAATGCGCAAGACGGTGGGAAATATCTCAACCGTGTAGACGTAGATGAGAGCAAACGATCCAGAGATGGTGCACTTTCCCAGAACTGCCAGCCACATTTTGAGCTGCGAGTAATCAGGCGAAAGGAGGGCGGCAATGGTGCAGGCGACGCCGCCAATCAACATGACAGCCACTAGTATGCTCCTTCGATTAAACTTCTCCACAAATGCCGCTGTCAAGACGATGCCCGGAATTTCCACTAGAGAGAGCAGTGTCATCGAGTAGAAGATGTTCTTGTCTATCTGCGATGAGAGAAACCACAGGCCGTAGTATGTAAGCGAGTTTGCGAACCAAATGAAGAGCAGCGCCAGCGTCCAGGTGCGCACTAGATGGTGGCGGGTGAAGAGGTCGATGATGCTTAGTGCCTTTGTGTGCACTGCTTTGATCTGCTAAACAAGTGGCAAGTGTAAAAGCAATGTCATAGTTTACATGATTCAAAAACGAACCTTCTGCTTTCTGGAAATTGATGCAAGAAGCTCTTCAGGCATGACTATTGAGTTCGTTCTAGCGGCAGCGAGAATTTGTTCAATTGCCGACTCAAACTTTCCATTTGACAGCTGCCAGCGAATAGACTCAGGAAAAATGCTGATCATTTGAGAAAGTGTTAAGTAACCTCAGTGGTAACTGAAAAGGGTGCACAGCAACAAACCATGGATAGGAGAGCATGATCATGACAGGAAAGGTGAGCGATATTTCGATGAATCTCCATTCACGAAAGTAATCCGCCGCTATGCAGGCGTAGACAGCTCCAATTGCAAACATGATGCTTGAGATATTGCCGCACCTAATTTAACGGCAACATTTTAACAACATTTGTTCACTTGACTGCGCCATTTAATGTTCTTACCAGAATCGGAATCTGCCGCCGGTGAATTCGATGCCAATGACGAATGCCGACTGGTAAATGCCCGCCACGCAGATGCCTTTCACTATCAACGTCAGGCCGTACACAAGGGTGCTGGGCGCAAATGAACTGGCAAAGAGCGTGAATAGCAGAGTGGGACAGAGGAAAACGAACACCGTCTTTCTTCCATGTCTAATATTTAAAAATGATTTTAATTTAATCAACAAAAAGTACTGCAACTTGTACTTGCCTGTCAGCAATTATGCCACTCATTATTGCACCGACTAACTTGAGAGAAAAATAAAGTTTTAATTACTAACTTGGAGTAGTATCACCTGAGCACTTACGATGCCAACAAAAAATAAAGACTGCAAAAGTTGAACAATCCATGAGGATGAGCAGACCAGATTAAACTGACGAGACATTTTGCTGGTAAAACATATTCCGTTTTCATTTTTATCACCCTTAAACTTACCTCGGTGACGACAGTGTTCTCGAAAACACTCTGCTCAAAAACATACTCATCACAGGTGTTCTGCGTCCTATTGTCAAACAGTTGCGCCAGACACAAATCAAATGATGTGACATCCTGTCGCCCGTTGAGTCGGCAGCTGTCCAGCTGTTCAGTGTTGCCCACTTTTGGAATGGTAAACTTGAGAAATGAATCATTGTACGACTGAAGGCCAACCACGTCCCTGTCGTTCAGTGAGCCCAGGTCGCAGCCCTCGACGAAGCACCGGTGACTAGGGACGACAGTGGTGAAGACTAGAGCAGTGGTGATGGCGCCGGCGATGAAGATGGGCAGACAGGAGAGGACGTACACCTTGAACTGGTACAAGCCAAAGTTGCCCAGATGGCGTAGCACCAGGTCCACATCGGAGTTGCTGGCCATGCTGAGAAAGAGGAGGATGGCGGTGGCGGTGGCACGGTTCGCACTGACCGGTGACTGAAAGTGTTCTGGTGCACTCTGAGGTAGTGGTCGTGGGTAATGGCCAAATCATGGCAAAGTAAAGTCCATGCGAGTGTCGTTCGGCAAACAGTAGAGTGTACACAGTAGTGCTAGGGGGAAGATGATGATGATGAAGATGGCTCAGCATCAGGCATCACAGGCTACTAATCAGACGATTACAAATTACACACAAGCGTCATTGAACGGCAACAGTTTGTGCATGTTTACAGTGTGGCATTGGCCGCTCACACAGGGTGAACACTTGGTGAGCAGTTCACTTCGTTCAGGTTTTGTGGCGCCTGCAAACAACGTAGTGGTAGCCTTGGCCGATAATGAGTGCGTGAGTCGGCAGCAGCGAAAGTGGTCGCTGCCTGACAACAGCTTCGGTTGAATTCAAACAATAACTGTTTCCCATTCTCTTCACTGGGGCAGTGTGTTTGTTCAACAACAAAAATAATCTCATTTTTAATGGTCGAAATATCGGTAAAAAGCAACTGTTAAACAGTAAAAAGTTGTGGCAAATCGTCCCCATGTAACTTAAAGCGTATAGAAGTAGAAATCACACTACTCTACTCAAATGCGTTATTGAGCAGGTATTTTCGCACCTTTCCGTCACGACAGGCTGAGTAGATGAACTTGGAGTCGTAGGCAAGATCGTAAACTGGATCACAGTCAGATCCGGTCAGGTGGATAACTTGCTTCTGGTCGTCGTACACAAAGGTCACAGTTCCGTCCTGTCGGCCAACCAACACGCCGCTGAATGGTCTGCAAAGAGACATTATGCTGAGAACGGGTGATTTGGAAAAACACCACCGTGAAATGGGTTGCTCTGGCTTGCGTAGATCTCGCTCAAACAAGTCACCACTTTGAGTTCCATAAACAAAGTGGTGGTTTTTGTGAAACTGTACAGAATTTACAGCAGAGTCACATTTCACTTTAAAAATCTAGATAAATATAAAGTAAATTAGAAACGCTCTAAAAATAACATTTCAAAGTAATTACCACTTTTTTAGTGTGAACAGAAATACAGTAGACAAATCCGGATTCAGTTCCACAAAGTAACAGTTTATCCTCTGTGCCCACTGCACCTTCAGAAATGGGCTCTTCTCGAACACCAATATCGAGGCTGGTACTGTTGATCGATCTAATCTTGCAAACATTAATTGATCGATTGGGTCCGTGATCATCTTGAGTGGTAATGTCAAATATATTCTCGATGCATTGGGCTTTTGCACAACTCCACAATTTAACCAAACCATCACCTCCCACTGAAATGATGTTCCGTCCACGGTCGACAATTGCAACATCATTGATGGCACCTTTGTGGCCAAGTAAAGTAACAGGACATTTTCCATCAATCGCTGACCAAATCTTCATCTGCATATCAGCACCCGCAGTGAGGATCACTTCATTAGATGGAAAAAATTTGCACTTGTTGACATCAAGAAAGTGGCCTTCAAGGTTGTGCTTAAAGCAAAAAGAGTTTAGATAACATTGATAAATGAAAACTCAATACTCACTTTATTTTGGCCGTTGACAGTGTCCCAAACTTTGGCCGCGCCATCACTAGACGACACGGCAATACCGCTTGGAGCGACATCAAGAGAATTTATCTAAATTAAAACAGAATATAATTAAACAACAAACAATCTTATTATGCACCTAAATACCATACCGATTTATTGTGGATTGAAGAATAACACGTTAAAGGAGGCAAGAAGCGATGCTGAATTTTGGACTTTTGATCTTCCACTACAAAACAACGGTTCGAACAGCTTACGATTGTAAAGTCATCTGTGGGAACTTCTAAAACTAGCGAATTGTTTTTGACAGTTTTCAATTTGTACTCTTTAGCTTTGGAGTTATTCAACTCTTTAACGAACAACCAAATGCATTCATTACTTCCATGGCTAAACAGACAAAAACAAGTTATTAAAACTACAGCAAAACAAATGATAAAGACTTACTTTGATGCGAGCACATCATTCCAATCGTTTTGTAAAAAGTACATTTTAAAACTGATCACATTTCCTTGATTAGCCTCCATGGTTTAGCCAATTGTCATCTAGATTTACATTAATTGAAAGGCAAATTAAGAAATGTCAAAACGCTTTAGGAGACAAAAACAAAACTAAAAGTCATGGTTTGTTTTACAGAGAGGCAGGGCAGAGCTGCCCTGTTGTGATCTCTGAAAGGCCCGTAGTGCCCACAAATGCCATTTTTAAAAAAATTGCCGGCAAATGCTTGTTTGTAAGAAATCAAAAAGTTAACAAGGGCTCAGTCGAGCTCGCTTCGCTCACTCCTACCTTAATTGTGCACCGCTAACATTTCTAAAAAGTTTGGCCAGCGGCTCACCCTGACGACACTTGGGCACTGTGAACGCCCACCGACTCGGGCCCCGCTCGCTCCGCTCGCGAGGCCCTCGTCGGCGGGCGTTTTTGGTGAGCCAAGTGACGCCAGACCTCGCCGTTTTTATCTGTGCACCGCTAACATACATTCATGTCTGGGCCGGCGGCTCACCCTGACGTGACTTGGCCGCTGTCAACGCCCTCCTCCTCGGGCCTCGCTCGCTGCGCTCGCGAGACCCTCGTCGTCGGACGTCGACAACGGCCAAGTCACGTCAGACCTCGCCGCCCTGGGCAGTGCACTGCTGTTTTCATAAAAATAAAAGATTCTCCACGTTTTGGGTGGTTTACTGTGAGTTTTATTTCTAAAGTCCCAGGACTTTGTTTCAAAAGCAGAATGATTCTGCTTGCGAGAAAAAGTGAGAAAGTCATGAGTCAGCAGCGAGCACCCTAGTTTGGCGCGAGAGCGCAGGCTGACTCAGATTTCGCCGTTCTGGGCTGTGCTGCCCCCGCACCAGCAGTGCTTTCCCGCCAACTCAG